>Ga0256839_1002086_pt1 | contig 22955 bp, 21 predicted proteins | sample 354166metaG_FD_185968 | JGI IMG/M metagenome (GOLD analysis project Ga0256839, IMG submission 185968) | Hydrothermal vent microbial communities from Mid Atlantic Ridge, Atlantic Ocean - 354-166 | ecosystem: Environmental > Aquatic > Marine > Hydrothermal vents | place: Atlantic Ocean: Mid... | reverse complement strand
TTCAATGGGTTATTGCTATACACATTTTACCCGATCAGGAACCCCGATCCTCTCGTTTTGAACCCCTTTTTATCCGTATATCAATGCCTTGCGCTGACCGCTTGGGAAAATTGGGGAGACACTAGATGCTGCTGCTGGCTCAATTGATCGATGGCCTCCTTCAGGGGACGGTTGTTGCCCGCGACGTAGTCGTAGCCTATGGCATAATTGACGGGGTTGACCGGCAGGCGGAATTTGCTCAGGAGGGGGAGCGTCATACGCAGGTATTCCGCGGCCTGATCGGCGGTTTCCTCGTAGCGGGGAATAAAGGAGATCCTCTCGTCCATAATCGAAACTAACCTTTTGTTTTAATTGTGTGTAAGTTTAGATGAGCATTGTCTGATTACAAGCAGGTGGCGGCCGGTTGACATGATGCAAAATCGTGAACATATCCATTCCCTGCTCGAGCGTTGCTTGAGCAAGGATCGATTTGCCCTGAGCAGGCGCTTGCGTGAATTGAAAAGCGCCAAGGATTCACAAGCCCTGAATTCGCTTCTGACCGCCCTGGAGCAATCGGCCGCCGAGGCGGGGCGGCGCCAGGCGCGCATTCCCCGGATCGAATATCCCCAGCTGCCGGTCGCGGAAAAGAAGGACGACATCGCTTCGGCCTTGCGGGAAAATCAGGTGATCGTGGTTTGTGGAGAAACCGGCTCCGGCAAGACCACTCAGTTGCCCAAGATCTGCCTCGAAATCGGAAGAGGGGTTCGGGGGTTAATCGGCCACACCCAACCGCGCCGTATCGCCGCCCGCAGCGTGGCGGCGAGAATCGCTTCGGAGCTGGGAAGCCAGCTTGGCGAGCTGGTGGGGTACAAGGTCAGGTTTCAGGATCACACCCAGCCCCACACCCTGGTCAAATTGATGACCGACGGCATCCTGCTTGCCGAAACCCAGCACGACCGTTTCCTGAGCCGGTACGATACCCTCATCATCGACGAAGCCCACGAACGCAGCCTCAACATCGACTTTCTGCTGGGTTATCTGAAGTGGCTGCTTCCCAAACGCCCTGACCTGAAATTGATCATCACCTCCGCCACCATCGACCCGGCCCGTTTCTCGGAACATTTTGGCGCTGCGCCGGTGATCGAGGTGTCCGGCCGCAGCTATCCCGTCGAAGTGCGTTATCGGCCGCTGGGAGAGGGGGAAGCCGGCGATCAGGATCTGAACGCCGCCATCGTGGAAGCGGTGGATGAATTGGGCGCCGAAAGGCTGGCCGACATTTTGGTCTTCCTGACCGGGGAACGGGACATTCGGGACGCGGCAGAGGCCCTGCGCAAGCATCATCCGCAGCGCTATGAAATTCTGCCGCTGTACGCCCGCTTGAGCAACCGGGAACAGCAGAGGATTTTCCAGCCGGGCGGGCGGCCGAGGATCATTCTCACCACCAACGTCGCCGAGACTTCGCTGACGGTGCCGGGTATCCGGGCCGTGGTCGACACGGGACTGGCGCGTATCAGCCGCTACAGCCCCCGCAGCAAGCTGCAGCGCCTGCCCATCGAGCCGGTTTCCCAGGCCTCGGCCAAGCAGCGGGCGGGGCGCTGCGGGCGTGTCGCGCCGGGGGTTTGCATCCGTCTTTATTCCGAGGAGGATCTCCTTGGCCGGCCCGCCTTTACCGATCCCGAGATCCGCCGCACCAACCTCGCGGCCGTGATCTTGCAGATGAAGGCGCTGCGGTTGGGGGATATCGAGCGTTTTCCCTTCATCGATCCACCGGATGCGCGCCAGATCCGTTCCGGAATCAAATTGTTGCAGGAGCTCCAGGCCCTGGATGAACAGGGCGGGCTGACCGAAATCGGCCGCTGGTTGATCAAGTTTCCCATCGATCCCCGTCTGGCCCGGATGCTGGTGGCGGCGAAGGATGAAAACTGCCTGACCGAGATGGCGGTGATCGTCGCCGGCCTGAGCATTCAGGATCCGCGGGAACGACCCTCCGATCAGGCCCAGGCCGCGGACGAAAAGCACGCCCAGTGGCGGCATGAGCGTTCCGACTTTCTCAGCTTCCTCAATCTCTGGCAGCTCTATGAAGACCGCCGCAAGCATTTGTCCAACACCCGGCTGCGAAAATTCTGCAAGGAGCATTTTCTGTCTTATCTTAGGATGCGGGAATGGCAGGACATCCATTCCCAGCTGATGGAGGTGATCAAGGGGGAATTGGCCTGGCGTCCCAACCAGCAACCTGCCGAGTATGACCAGATCCACCGCGCCATTTTGCCGGGACTGCTATCCCAGGTGGGTTTTCGCCAGGACAAGTTCGAATATCTGGGCGCCCGTGGCCTCAAGTTTTTCATCTTTCCCGGTTCCGGCCTGTTCAAAGCCCGGCCGAAGTGGCTGGTGTCGGCGGAGCAGGTGGAAACCAGCAAGGTGTATGCCCGGATCAACGCCCAAGTGGAGCCTGGCTGGATCGAGCAATGCGCCGGCCATCTGCTCAAGCGTCATCACTACGATCCTCACTGGGAAAGAAAGGCCAGGCGGGTGGCGGTGTTCGAGCGGGTGACCCTGTTCGGCCTGACCCTGGTGGAACGGCGCAAGGTGGCTTACGAGCGTATCAATCCCAGGGAGGCCCGTGAGATCTTCATCCGCTCCGCCCTGGTGGGCCAGGATTATGACTGCCGGTTGCCGTTCTTCCTCCACAATCAAGCGCTTCTGGAAGAGATCGGATTGCTGCAACACAAGGCGCGCCGGGTGGATATCCTGGTGGACGAGAGCCGGTTGTTCGAGTTCTACGATTCCCGTATTCCCGCCGAAATCACCAATGCCGACGACTTCGAGCGCTGGTACCGGAAAGCGCGGCGCGGGCAACCCGGGCTGCTCCATCTGAGCCGTGAAGACATCGCCCGGAGAGACGAACCGCTCCGGGGCGACGATTTTCCGGATCACTGGGAGCGCGAAGGGGTACGGCTGAGCCTCGAATACCGCTTCGAGCCGGGGCACGAGGACGATGGCGTCACTCTGAAGGTGCCCCTGCCCGTCCTGCCGCAATTGCGACAGACGGACTTCGACTGGCTGGTGCCGGGGCTTCTGGAGGAAAAGATCGTCTTCGTCCTCAAGGGTCTGCCCCGCAGCCTGCGGCGCCTGTTCGTGCCGATTCCCGAGTGCGCGGAGCGGCTCTGCCGGGAGCTGGAATTTGGGGGGGAACCCTTCTGGAAGGCGTTGTCCGGGGCGCTGTTGCGTGTGACGGGAGTGAAGGTGGGGCCGGCCCAATTGAGTTCGGTGGAACTGCCCGAGCACCTGAGGATGAATTTCCAGGTGCTGGATGAAAAGGGGCGGATCATCGCCCGGGGAAGGGATCTGGAGCGGCTGAAAACCAAGTTGGCGGTTTCGGCTCAACGGGGGTTCGAGCGTTCCACCGGCGACAGGCTGAGCCGCAGTGGCCTCAAACAATGGGATTTCGGACCTTTGCCCGCAAGCGTGAAAATGGGGCAGGGGCGGCAGACCGTGGTGGGATTTCCCGCCTTGGTGGATGAAGGGCAAAGCTGTGGGGTGAAACTGTTTTCGACCCCCCAGGAAGCATCGAAGACGCATCGCCGGGGGCTGATCCGGTTGATCCAGCTGTCCCTGGCCAGGGATCTGCGGCGGTTGAAAAAACAGTTGCCATTCAATAGCGCCGATGAGCTGGCTTACGCCCGCCTCCCGGAGCATCCTTTTCTCCCCGCTGAAGTGCGGCAGGGACGGCTCATCGATGAGATGGCGGATCGGATCGTGGAGCAGGTGTTCTTTTCCGGGGACGCGGAGATTCGCGATGCCGAATCCTTCGAGCGGCGCCTCTCGTCGCACCGGGGACGGTTGTTCGAAACCGCCCAGGAGATGGCGAGGGTGGTCAAGGAGATTCTGGAGTCGTTGCAACGATGTCGTCAAATGCGGTCCAGGCTCAGGCATCTCGACAGATCACCCACGGGGGCGGACATCGACGAGCAATTGCGCCTTTTGGGATACAGCGGTTTCGTGGGCCGGATAGCCTGGCAGCAGCTCAAGGAGATGCCCCGCTATCTCAAGGCCTTGCAATATCGGCTCGACAAGGCAGAATACGAATTGGCCAGAGACGAACAACGGGTGCAGCGTCTGCGGCCTTTCTGGGAAGCCTATTGGCAGAGGGTCGAGAACGGAGAGATCGCCGACCCCGAGCACGATTCTTTCCGCTGGAGCCTGGAAGAATTCCGGGTTTCCCTGTTCGCCCAGCAGATCAAGACCGCCTATCCCATTTCTGAAAAGCGCCTGGCCAAGGCGTGGGAGCAATATCAAGTGGCTTGAATATTGCCCTGCTTGCCGATCTCCGTGATATCCCTATGATAGAGGTGCTGCGGTACCTTATGGGTCATCGGAATGACGGATAGCATTGAGGATCAGATAAGTATGATAGGGCCGGGTGAGCAGCTCGTCCGTGACCTCGAAACGTTTGCCTTCCGTCACGTCCTCGACCGTGACGGTTCCCTCGACCTGCTGGCGGAAGGCTGTGAAGGCAAAAATCACCACGTCCTCCGAGTGACCCCGGGTCCAGGCGGTGCCCAGCCAGTGCTCGTTGTCCGTCAGCAGGGTGCGGTACTGCATTCGGTCGACCACCCGCTGGTGATCCAGGTGGAGCTGTCTCAACCACCTTTGATCGGCGGAGCTCAGGACATCGATTTCGTCGAGATTGGCGATGTTGATCAGGCCGCCTGAGGCCAGGGTGTGGTGGTAGATCTCCATGTCGAGGGGGGTGTTGGCGCCTATCTGGTAGAGCAGATATTCGTGATTCCGCAGCCGTTCGAGCTCCTCGGTCTGGGCGCTTTCGGGACGGGGTGGGCCGAAATGGCTCTCGTAGTCGCCATAGGCATCAGACCGTCCCAGCGGCCCAAGGCCTTCGATGACGATCTGGGACAGCCCCAGGTCGGTGAACGCCTTCTGCAGTGCAATGGCCTTGTCGAGCCGGGGGGCGGGCTGTGCATCCGAGTAATCGGTGACCACGGCCATGCCCGCCCAGGAGTCCATCCACACCCCATCGAAGGGGATCTCACGGTGCAGTGAAGACACCGCCTCGATGGCGTGATCACGATAGGCCGTTCCGGTATCGAGACTGACGATATCTCCCCAGCCGCCGTCTTCGGGGATCCCGGACGATTTCCATGCCACCCACCCGGGGTTTTTTTCGGGAAGCGGGGAAGAAAGGGAAAACGCGCTGGGATACCAAAGGGTGATTTTGAGCCCACGATGATGGGCTGCCGTGACCAGGCGCTTCAGGGCGTCCCTGCCCCCCTGCAGGGGGGAAACCTGAAAATCATAGGGGGCATGGCCGGACCCGGGGCCGGTCTGTTTTTCCGCATCGCTGGTCCATGGAGACTGAATGATGAGATTTCCGACCGCCGCGGTTTCGGCCCTGGGTAACTGGGTCTGCGTGAACCAGTCGAACCAGCCCCGGGCAGAGTCCGGCAATCCGTCGAGCTGCGGCAGATTCCAGACGACGGTGGGAATGGGACGTGAATTCAACACCCCGGTCAATCTGCCGTACCAGGATTTGATGTCCTCGTACAGATGTGCCCACAGATCGGCCGCGTTCCACCGGGTTGCCGCGCCCTGTGGAACCGCGAACCAGTACAGGCGGGGTGGCTCGCGGGTCTGGCCTGTGCCCAGGGGGATGTCGAAGTGATAGTAATGGCGGCCGGACTCGATGCTCTGGCGAACCTTTGCCCAGACCGGGGAATGGAAACCACCCAACACGGTGCGGCCGGGGCCGGTATGGAACACGAATGACTGGCTTTCACCGAACCACTTTGCCTGCGAAAAGGCGGGAGCGGCCTGGAAGCTAAAACGTTCTTCCACCAGGTTGCGGAAAGCCTGCTCCAGTTGACGGTCTCCGGGCGAAACCAGCAGGGGGAGGGCATAGGAGATGCTTTCGGCGGAGGCCAGCCCGTCACCTGATACCCTCAGCCGCATGCTGACGCCCGTCAATGGCATGTTTGCCATTCTGGCCCGGGCGGGGGTGAATATCCAGACGACTTCCCCGGTTCCGGACGAAGTCGGCACCGTCCAACGCATGACCGCTTCCCCTGCCTCGACCTGTGCCCCTTCAAACCTTGCCTCTCCCAGGCTGATCAGTTGCCGGGACCGGGTCCAGCGGGGCATCCATTGGCCACTGTCCTGAAATTCCCGGTGGTAATCGGACCATTTGAATCCGGCAGGCAGGGGGGTTGGTGATCCATCCAGCATGGTGAGCCAGGCAGGGGGCGTCCAGGCCGCGCCTGGGGGTGCCTGGAAGACGGTTTGCTGGGCGATCGTCAAGCGGCCCAGGGCGCCCGGAGCCCCTTCATCGTCCAGGGGGAACGCCAGCAGTATCCCTTCGGGAAAGCGGATGGTCAGGGTGCCGGCACCACTTTCGATGGTGGGGGTTGAAGCGGGATACTCGACGGGGGTCTGCGGAACGGAGATCGCGGGATCGTCCCAGTACAGAATGGCACGGTGCGTGGAATCTTCGGCATCGGCGTAGCTCAGGGATTGGTTCCCCCGGGGGAAACGGGTCAGCTGTCCAAGCTCCGGCGTTTGGAACCGGGCGGTGAAATACAATTGCTCTATGGTGTAATACTCATCCGGATGGCCCCGGAAGCTCAGGCACAGGGCCTTGCTCCCCTCAAGCGCGGAGGGCAGCGTGATGGTTGGTTGGCTGCGTCCCTCCGTTTCACTTCGCCAGACGGAAAGCCAGGGGCCTGAACCGTTCGACAGCAGGATCTCCAAGCCGGGTGTGGCAGTGAGCGTGGTCTTGTGCTGGCCGGAGGGATCTGCCAGGGAGAGGGAGGTCACTTTTCTCCCGAAATCAAAGCAGTAGCGCAGTTCTCCTCTCCAGTAGAAGGAAATTCCGCCCTCCGGGTCCAGCAGAAACAACCTTTGTTCCGGCGTTGTCTCCACGGCATCTCGGGCCACCTTGGCCGGCAGGGGATCATCGTCCAGGAAATCCACGGTGACAGTCGCTTCTTCCAGTTCCTTCTGCGACCAAGCAGGCTGCCTGCCTCTCCAGTAAGGATCATACAGATCCCAGTAGGTGAAGGTGGCTGTGCCGTCGGTATGGAGGGTGAATGCGGATTCGGTCGGCAGCTGAGACAACAGGGCCAGTCCATTGATGGTGGGCATTTTCAGCGGATCCACGGCGAACAGACCCAGTTCGCTGTCCACCGCGGTGGAGGACTGGAGGACGATCGATGTTTCCCGGGAGACGATATCGTATGTACGGGGGCCGGGGCTGGTTGGAGTGTCGTCCAGGCGCCAGGAAAAGCGCATGGATTCCGGGGGCAGGATGGGAAGTCCGGAGTTCTCGGCGGGTGAGGTTTCCGAGAGGCCGGGTGGTTCACCCAGGGTGAACAGCAACATCAGCCAAAAAAGAAATGGCAGTTTGTCGTCTGGCTTCATATCATTTCTCCACACTGTTGGATCCCATGCCGGTGCAGCGATGAGCGGCAACAATCCAATCTCTGCTGGATTTTCCTTTCTGGCTGGAGTATAGAAGATGTTTTATTCTGACAACAGGTCCCGTTCGATCGGATTGGGAATGATATGAGTATTTGAGGGGGATAACCATGAAACTCGGAACCGCCCTGACCGCCAGCGCCACCAAGATCATGCTGCTGGGTTCCGGAGAACTGGGCAAGGAGATCGCCATCAGCTGTCAGCGTTACGGGTTGGAGGTGATCGCGGTGGACCGCTATGAAAATGCCCCCGCCCAGCACGTTGCCCAGTTCCGTCACGTGATCGACATGACGGACGGTGGGCAGCTCAGAGCCATTGTGGAAAGGGAGCGGCCGGAGTGGATCGTGCCCGAGATCGAGGCGTTGGCGACCGATGTTTTGCTGGAATTCGAACAAGAAGGGTTGTGCCGGGTGGTTCCCTGTGCCGGAGCCGTGCATCTGACGATGGACCGGGAGGGCATTCGCAGACTGGCGGCCGAGGATCTGAAGCTTCCCACTTCCCGTTACGCGTTCGCCGGTTCCCGGGATGAGCTGGGCGAAGCCGCCGACAGGATCGGTTACCCCTGTTTCGTCAAACCCACCATGTCTTCATCGGGCAAGGGCCAGTCGGTGGTGGAAGATTCCGGGCAATTGGACGCGGCCTGGGACAAAGCCAGGGAAGGGGGAAGGGTCGACCGGGGCAGGGTGATCGTCGAGGCGCGGATCGATTTTGAATACGAGATTACCCTTTTGACCATTCGTTCGCCGGATGAGCGGGGGCGGCCGAAGATTTCTTTCTGCGAGCCGATCGGCCACCGGCAGGAAAACGGAGATTACGTTGAAAGCTGGCAGCCCCAGCCGATGAGTGGCGAGGCGCTGCGGGAAGCCCGAAGAATCGCCGGCGCCGTGGTCGAAGCCTTGGGGGGGCAGGGACTGTTCGGGGTGGAATTGTTCGTGGCCGGGGATCGGGTATGGTTCAGCGAGGTCAGTCCCAGGCCTCACGATACCGGAATGGTGACCATGGCGAGTCAGGTCCAAAGCGAATTCGAACTCCACGTCCGTGCCTTCCTCGGCCTGCCGGTGGACACCCGTCTTCTGCGCCCGGGGGCCTCTGCGGTGATTTATGGCGGGGTCGAAGGTGGTGGGCTTTCTTATGCCGGGCTCGAACAGGCCCTGTCCCTTCCCGAAACCCGGCTGCGCCTGTTCGCCAAACCCCTGTCCCATGTCAGACGGCGTATGGGGGTGGCCCTGGCCACCGCCGGCGACATCGAACTGGCGCGCAAGCGTGCCGTTTCCTGTGCCGGTAAAGTCCGTCCCCATTTGAACCGGCGTTAAAGTTGTTTCCTGACCGGCCGATCTTTCAGGTAGCAGAGGGTATCGATGGCTTCCAGGCAGGTGACGATGAAAACAGGTGGCGGTTTCCTGGCGTTTTTTTCGTTGTGTATGAGTCTTTCATCCCCGGCCGGGGCGGATGTCTACAAGTATGTCGCCCCCGATGGCCAGGTCTATTACGCCGACAAGCCGCGGCATCGGGGGTATCGTTTGATCATCCGGACGCCCAAGCCAAAGCGTGGGGGGGGCGGGAAAATACTGGCGAAACGACGGTCGGAATTGTCACCGTTGATCGAGAAGGTGGCGAAAAAGAACCGTCTCGACCCGAAATTGTTGCACGCCGTCATCCGGGCCGAATCGGCTTACGATCCCAAGGCCCTGTCTCCCAAGGGAGCGATCGGGCTGATGCAATTGATGCCTGGCACGGCGAAGCGCTACGGGATCGACGATCCCCGGGATCCCAGAGACAACCTGGAGGCGGGTGCCCGTTATTTGCGGGATCTGCTGGAACTTTTCGGTGATGTCAAATTGGCGCTGGCCGCTTATAATGCGGGGGAAAAGGCGGTGCGAAAATATGGCAACCGGGTGCCTCCTTACCGCGAGACCCGGCAATATGTCGCTCGCGTCATGAAATTCTATGGGCTGTGATCAATGAGCAACTATTCAACCCCGGCCGAGCTTCTTGAGAGTGAAACCGATCTGGTTTCCCTGCCCGACGCGGTGGTTCTGCTGCAAGAAGCCATCGCCGATTCCCGCAGCACCGCGAACACCATCGCCGGCATCATCTCCCGCGATCCCGCCTTGACGGCCAGGTTGTTGAGGCTCGCCAACAGCCCCATTTACGGCTTTGGCGGGCGGATCGACACGGTTTCCCGCGCCGTTACCCTGGTCGGCGTGGAACCGATCTACCACTTGGCGTTGTCGACCTGCGCCCTGCATTCTTTCCGTAAAATTCCGGTGCAATTGATCGACATGGATGAATTCTGGGTGCAGAGCATCTATTGCGGGGTGGTCGCCCGGCTTCTGGCCCGGCAGGCAGATGTGCTGCACCCCGAGCGCCTGTTCGTGGCGGGATTGCTGCACGGCATCGGTTCGTTGCTGATTTATTGCAAGTGCCCCGACCAGGCCCGTGAAATCCTGTCAGCGAGCCAGGGCAAAAGGGCTCTGGTTCCATTGCTGGAGAAGGATTTGCTGGGGTTCACCTATGCCGAGGTGGGCGCCGAGATCGCCCGCCGGTGGAACATGCCTGACTGGCTGGTATCGTCCATCGCCCAGCATGTGGACCCGGAGAGCGCCGATGCTTTTTCCCTGGAGACGGCGCTGCTTTATCTGGCGGATCGCCTGACCAATGTCCTGGTATTCGGTGAGGCGGTGGAAGACATTCTTGCCGACATTCCTCCGCCGGTGCTCGAAATGACAGGTCTCAAGGAAGGTCAAGTGCTCCATGTCATGACCGAAGTCTATTACGAATTCACCGAAGTCGCGGACGTGTTGTTGTCGGTGTGAGCGTTTTCAGTCTCCCGGCTGTTTCCCTGATTGCCTGCTGGTTACTGCTGGCGTGGCCGTTTTCCGGTCGCGCAGGCCTTCCGGAAACCGTCGCGATGGTGAAAAAAAGCATCCTGGCGGTGGGAACCTTCCAGAGAACCCGTTCTCCACCGGCCATATTCCGGGGAACCGGTTTCGTGGTGGGGGATGGCCGGCATGTGCTGACCAATGCCCATGTGTTGCCGGATTCCATCGCGCGGGAAAAGTCCGAGACCCTGGCGGTGTTTTACAAGTCCCGCGGCAAGGACCGGCTGCGTTCCGCCAAGGTGATCGCCCTCGATCGTACCCATGATCTCGCTTTGCTGAGGATCGCCGGCGATCCTTTGCCTCCCTTGCGTTTGGGGGATTCTTCGGTGGTCAGGGAAGGGGAGCTGTATGCCTTTACCGGTTTTCCCATCGGCATGGTGCTGGGGTTGTATCCCGTGACCCATCGGGGGATTGTCGCCAGCATCACTCCCATCGCCATCCCCGCGCTTCGGGCCGACCAGCTCGACCCCAAACTGATGCGGCGTCTGAACCGGCCCTACCGGGTGTTTCAGCTCGATGGCACCGCTTACCCCGGAAACAGTGGCAGTCCCTTGTACCATCCCGAAACGGGGGTGGTCATTGGCATCATCAACAAGGTCTTCGTCAAGGAAAGCAAGGAGAACCTGTTGAGCAAACCGAGCGGCATCAGCTACGCCATTCCCATCGAATACGCCAGAAAACTCATGCGCCCCCACCATCTGAAGCCTTAGCCCGCGGATTTGTTGCGGAATTCCGAGGGCGACAGGCCGTGGTTTTTCAGCTTGAGATAAACGGCCCTGGGGGTGATTCCCATGGTGGCCGCGATTTTTTCCACGTTGCCCTGGTGATGGTGCAGGGCCTCGGTCAAAAACCCCCTTTCCACCTGTTCCAGAGCCTTGTCCCTGATTTCCTGCCAGCTCAAGTCCGGTCCGTCGTGAAACGGCCGATCCAGCTCCAGTTCGCCGATTTCATCCGCATCGGCGAACAGAAAGCTCCTTTCCAGGACGTTCTCCAATTCCCGCACGTTGCCCGGCCAGGAGTACTGGCGGATCTGTTGCATGACCGGGCGGCTGATCCTGGGGACGGGACGATGATATTTTTCCGCCAGGTTTTGCAGAATCAGCTGCACCAGGGGAGGCAGGTCTTCCCTGCGTTCCCTGAGCGGGGGGATGGCGATTCTGACCACCAGGATCCGATAGTAGAGGTCCTGACGGAAACTGCCTTCCTTTACCAGTTTCTCCAGATTTTGGTTTGTGGCGGCAATGATGCGCACATCCACGCTCAGCGTCCTCTTGCCGCCCACCCGTTCGATCTCTCCTTCCTGTAAGGCGCGGAGCAGCCGTACCTGGGCGGCGGGTGAGAGCGAGTCGATTTCGTCCAGGAACAGGGTGCCGCCTTCGGCCCGTTCGAAAACCCCCTGATGGATGTCTATGGCGCCGGTGAAAGCGCCTTTTTCGTGCCCGAACAGGGTGCTTTCGATCAGGGTTTCCGGGATGGCGCCACAATTGACCGGCAAAAAGGTCCGGCCGGCACGGGGGCTCATGGCATGAATGGCCTTGGCGATCAGTTCTTTTCCCACGCCGGTTTCCCCCTGGATCAGAACGCTGGCATCGGTCGGTGCCACTTTGTTGATGGCTTTCAGCACCTTGCGCATGGGCGGGGACTCGGTGATTAGAATCGGGTGGCGCTCCGCGGCTCCCTTGTTTTTCTTGTTTTTGCTGTTTTGCAGCCAAAGCTTGTGAAGCTGGGTATCGATGCGCGACTGCAAGGTGCCGATTTCCTCCTTGATCTGGCGGCTTTCTTCAGGGCGAAGGTATTCGGTGCCGGGATGGTTCTGGGCTTCCTTTCTGTCGAGATGGATCGCCACCTTGCAACGGCCGTGGTTGAGGGCGATGCATTCGGCGATATGGACCTTGGCATAGCCGAAATTGCGGGCGGCGATGCCTCCGAAGACGCTGGAGGTCATCCGGCAGAGGTCGGGAAAGTTCTTCACGCCCTCCCCGAAAGGACAACGGGTGTTGAGCACCCGGATACATTTGGCATCGCTCGAATCGAGGGAGAAATTGCCGCCAATGTGGTTTTTCAGCCCCAGGATCAGATCCACATACTGATCCATGTCCAGTGTGCCCTCCAGTTTCCTGTCATGGCGGAAAGCCTGTTCGAAAAAACGGCTGGCGCTGTGGGCGATGTGCTCGATGTATTCCTTGCGCGTTCCATCCTCCTGTTCGCAAGCGTGAAGCAGCTCCAGCACGAAAGTCTGGAGGAAGAAAACCGGGTCGAGAGAGGAAAACGAAGGTTTGGGCATGCCGCGCCTCCAGGAGTGAAATTTAATTTCAATAATTGAAGCAGGATTTCATAGATATAGCAAGAAACATAACGAAACGCTTGGAAATTCCGGCTTCGAGGGATGGGTGGAAAGTGGCATGGTAAGTGCTAAATCAAAGATGTCCCTTTCATAATGATTATAGATTTCGAAGGAGGCTTGTATGTCAACCGAAAATCGTCCCCCCCTTGACCCTCATCCATTGAGCGAATATGTCGCCTGGGCGGGGCACCGCAACCGGGAACCGATTCTGGAATTGTTGAAGAAAAAATTGCCGCAGGCGCCTGGAGAGGTTCTGGAACTGGCCAGTGGCAGCGGGATGCATATCAACTTCTTCGCGCCTCACTTTCCCCACCTCACTTTCCAGCCGTCGGACAAGACCGACGAAACCTTCGCCCACATCAAGAAGCTGCGTGACGAACAGGGTAACCTGAACGTCCGGGACCCATTGGCCATCGACTTGACCGAACCCTCCACCTGGCCGGGGGAAGGAAGTTATCACGCGATGTTCTGCATCAACATTTTTCAGGTGGCTCCCGTCAGTATCGCCGACGGCATGATGGCTTGCGCTTCCAGGTTGCTGACCGAAGACGGCTTTTTGATGATCTACGGCCCCTTCATGCTCGAAGGCGCTTTCACCACCCCTTCCAACGAGGAGTTCCATAACATCTTGCGCTCGGCCGGCGTGGAGGAATGGGGGTTGAAGGATATCGCCGATTTGCGGAAGGCCGCTGAAGCCCGGGGATTGCGGCTGGCCGAGCAGATCGACATGCCGGCCAACAATTTTTCCCTGATCTTCCGCCGCTGATGGCGGTCACTGCCGGTCGTGCCGCGGTGGTGGCCGGAGTCGGTCCCAGCCAAGGGCTGGGGGCCGCTTTGGCCCGCCGTTTCGCGGCAGCGGGAAAAACGGTTTTCATCGTCGGCAGGACGTTGCATCGATTGCAACAGGTGGCGGAGGAAATCGAACAGAGCGGAGGGCGGGCCATCCCGGTGGTGGCCGACGCCACTCGTGAAGAAGATGTCAGTGCCTTGTTTTCGGTCGTGGACCGGTTCGGGTTTGAAATGGATCTGCTTACTTGTACCGTGGATAAGAATCATCCCGAATCCTTGCCGGAAACGAGCCGGGAGTTGTTCGAGTCGTTATGGCGGGCGAATTGTCTGGCGGCTTTTCTGCTTGGACGGGAAGCGGCATTCAGGATGCGCCGTCAGGGAAAAGGAACCATTATCTTCACGGGGGCCAGTGCCTCCCTGCGGGCACGTCCCCCTTTCATCGCTTTCGCCAGCGCCAAGTTCGCCTTGCGGGCCCTGGCCCAGGGAATGGCGCGTGAATTCGGCCCCGAGGGGATCCATGTGGCCCATGTCGTGATCGACGGCGTCATCGACGGCGAACGGGCCAGACGACAGTTTCCCGATTTGGTGGCCGGGAAAGGGGAGGAAGGGCTGATTCGGCCGGAAAGCATCGCCGATCTCTACTGGCAGCTCCATTGCCAACCCCCGGACGCCTGGACCCATGAGCTGGATGTGAGACCCCATAAGGAGAGTTTTTGAGATGAGCACCCAACCTGATTGGTACCTGGCGGGCGAGTATTTCGAAACCTGTAATTGTCATACCGTCTGCCCTTGTATCTGGCTCGAACCACCCAGCGAGGGGAACTGCAAGCTTCTGGTCGGGTGGCATATCGCCAAGGGGTATCTGGAAAAGACCTCGCTGGCCGATCTCAATGTCGCCCTGGCCTGTTACGCCCCGGGAAACATGATCGACGGAAACTGGGAAGCCGTGCTCTATCTGGATCAAAGGGTGACCCCGGAACAATGGCTGGCCCTGGAGAAGATCTTCAGTGGTCAGGTGGGTGGGCATCTCGCCCTGTTGATGGGGTTCGTCGACAAAGTGCTGGGGATTCATCTGGCCAAGATCGACTATGAACTGGAAGAGCGCAGCCGCAGACTCAATGTCGAGGGGGTGGCCTGTGCCGAGGTCAGGGGAATAGAAGGCATCCGCGGTGGCGTGTCCATCGTCGACAATCCCCCCCTTTGCGTGGTGCCCAGTCATCCATCGTCGGTGGCGCGTTCCCAGAAACTCAGCTATCACGACCGGCACTTTCAATGGGAATTTTCCGATCGTAATGGTTTTTATTCACCCTTCGTCTATCATCCATGACTGGCGGGCACGAGCTTCTGGCGAGGATTTTGATTTGGGCGGCGATGATGGCGGCGATGATGCTGCCGTCGGCACTGCCGACCCTGTCCGTTTTTCACCAGGTCTCGCGGCGTCACCAGCCACAACGCATCGGTGTATCGCTGTTGTTCGCTTCCGCCTATGGCTCGGTATGGCTCCTGTTCAGCGTGCTGCTGGCATGGAGTCAATGGCAGCTGGGGCAACTGCATACGTTGATCTCCATGTCCTGGTTGACCGTGTTACTGTTCCTCTTCGCGGGTCTGTATCAATTCAGTTCCCTGAAGCGGCATTGCCTGAAGGTGTGCCGGTCGCCCTTCGGCTTTTTGCTGACGGATTGGAGACCGGGCTATGTGGGTGCCGGATGGATGGGGATGCGATTTGGCTTTTTCTGCCTGGGGTGTTGTTGGGCGCTGATGTTGGTCATGTTGGGGGTCGGTGTGATGACGCTGGTTGGGATGCTTGTCATCACCGTCATGCTGACCGTGGAAAAGTTGCTGCCCCTCAGTTCCGCGACGCTGGCGAAAGTGAACGGATCCCTGTTGTTGCTGTGGGCCGGATTGTTGTTTGTGAGACAGATTCAAGGAGGTTGATTCCTCGGCTCGACACCTGCCGGTTTGCTTTTTCGGGGTCCGGGAAGTGACAGGTGGTAAGATTCCTCAGGTAAACATGCTGAATCGATGCGAGTCGATTTCATCCATCACAGGAGAACAGGCGATGAGAACGAAAACGAGGTTTGTTGCGGCAGTGCTGCTTGCGTTGATAGCGGAGCCGTTACTGGCGGGACAGTCCATGCCGGCAAGAGAGGTCCTGATGGCCAGACCCCTTACCCTGCCCGGAAATGAAGTGACGGCCAAAGTGATCCGGGTCGAGTTCCCGAAAGGGTTCCGGACCCCCGAACATATCCACAAAGGCCCGGGGCCCCGTTATGTGCTCGGAGGGAAGATCCGGATCATCGACAAAAGGGGAACCCGGGTTTATGGCCCCGGAGAAGTATTTTGGGAAACCGGGGAACCGATGGTGGCGGAGAATGCCGCCGATGCTGTGACCGTCTTGTTGATCTTCGAAATGGCACCGAAGGAAAAAACACCAAAACCCAAGGGCAAAATCATTATCAGGCCGCAATGACGGCGGTCTGTTTTCAAGGGCGTGAAAAACCACCAAACCAGAGGAGAAGAAAATGAGCAAGATCGTTGAAGAAGTCTTGAAGGCGAATGCGCAATATGCCGCCACGTTTGGCGACAAGGCCAATCTGCCAATGCCGCCGGGACGGCATTTCGCCGTTTTGACCTGCATGGATGCCAGGTTGGACCCGGCCAAATATGCGGGGCTGGCCGAAGGCGACGCCCATGTGATCCGCAATGCCGGTGGCCGGGCCAGTGACGATGCCATTCGTTCGTTGGTCATCTCTTACAAATTGCTCGGTACTCGGGAATGGTTCGTGATCCATCACACCGATTGCGGTATGGAAACGTTCACGGACGACATCATGAGTGATCTGTTGTCCCAAAGCCTCAAGACCGCCCGGATAACGGAAAGCGGTTGGCAGGATGTGGGGGAAGGCCCCGGTTCCCCGGTGGGTAAATACATCCGCTGGCTGACCATCCAGGATCAGGCGCAAAGTGTGGTGGACGATGTGATTCGCATCAAGTCTCATCCCTTGGTGCCAAAAGAGATTCCGGTGTATGGCTATATTTACGACGTCAAGAGTGGCCGCCTGATCGAGGTTCCGGAAGCCACCGAGGCTGGTCGGGCCGGATGAGATAGCGATCCGGACGCGTATCCCGGGATGATGAGGCCGGCCCCGTTTGGGGCCGGCCTTTTTGCTTATAAAGAAAAAGAATAATAGTTAATTTATATATGAATATATATTTTTGTAATATGAGTGCGGGCAACCTACAATAGGCAGCGTACCATTCCGGATGGGCCGGAGTGGGCGTGGGGCGGAAACGAGAGTAAAGGAAGGTCGCTGCTTATGATTCTGGCTGTGTTGCTGTCTTTGTTGATCGGTATCACCCTCGGCTTGCTGGGAGGAGGGGGATCGATCCTGACCGTGCCCATACTGGTCTATGCCTTGGGGGTGGAGCCCAAGGAAGCCATCGCCACTTCGTTGCTGGTGGTGGGCGTCACCAGTGCGGTGGCGATGATTCAACACGCCAGAAAAGGCTCCGTCAGCTGGCGGGTCGGGGCATTGTTTGGCGCCGCCGGGATGGCGGGAGCGTTTCTTGGCGGCTGGGTGGCCCGATACATTCCCTCGGTTCTGCTTTTGGTATTCTTCGCCCTGATCATGTTCGCGACCGCCTGGGCGATGCTGCGAAACGGCAAAAAAGCGGAGCAGCCCCGAAACCCGGGGGATTGCCTCGATTGCATCCCGTTTGGCGAGGTGATCGTTCACGGCCTGGTGGTGGGGGCCGTGACCGGCCTGGTGGGCGCCGGCGGCGGATTCCTGGTGGTTCCCGCGTTGACGCTTCTGGGTGGATTGCCAATGCACCTGGCCATCGGCACCTCGCTCCTGGTGATCGCCATGAAATCCGCCGCGGGCTTTCTCGGTTACCTCAGCCACGTGTCGGTGGACTACACCCTGGCCGGGGTGGTGACAGGTTCCGCCGTGGCGGGATCTTTTCTCGGAAGCTGGCTGGCCCACCGCCTCCATCCGCGTCATCTGCGCAAGGGCTTCGCCTGGTTCGTGATCGCCATGGCGTTTTACATCCTGTTCCGCCAGCGGGCGGACATTGTGCCGGCCGCGATGGATTTGATCGAACATATAAAACAAATCGTTACCTGATTCCCTGACCTGTTGGAGGATTTGAAATGACTACGACGAGCAAGCATCATTCCGTGGTGATCATCGGTGGCGGCGCGGCGGGCGCCGGGATGGCCCATCGTCTGGTGGAACAACTGAAATGTCCGGATGTGGCGGTGATCGAACCTTCCGAGGTCCATTACTACCAGCCGATGTGGACTCTGGTGGGGGCCGGTGTCGTCGGCAGAGAGGCGACCTGTCGCCGCATGTCCGAACTGTTGCCGCCTGAAGCCGCCTGGATCCGCGACAAGGTGGTGGCGGTCGATCCGGACACGCAGCAGATCGAGACGGCCGGTGGTGAAAAGATAGGCTATGACTGGTTGATCGTGGCGGCAGGGCTCAAGCTGGACTGGGACAAAATAGAAGGAATGAGCAAGGAACTGGTGGGCCGGTATGGTATCTGCAGCAACTACAGCTACGACACGGTGAACCATACCTGGGCGATGATCCGCGGTTTCCAGGGCGGCAAGGCGCTGTTCACCATGCCTCCGATGCCGATCAAGTGCCCGGGGGCGCCGCAGAAGATCGCCTATCTGGCGGAGGATTATTTTCGCCGCAAGGGTATCCGTGACAAGTGTCAGGTGAAATATATCACCACCACCCCCGGGATTTTCGGCGTCAAGAAATATGCGCAGGCCCTGATGGATCAGGTGATCCGGCCCCGTAAAATCGAAACGACTTTCCGTCACAACCTGGTGGCCATTCGGCCGCAGGAGAAAGAGGCGGTGTTCGAAAACCTCGACAGCGGGGAAAAGGTGGTGGAGAAATATGACATGATCCATGTTACGCCGCCCCAGTCGGCGCCGGATTTCGTCACCGGCAGCCCGATCGCCAATGAAGGGGGTTGGGTCGATGTGGATCAATACACCTTGCAACATCGCCGTTATCCCAACATCTTCGCCCTGGGGGATTGTGCCGGCACCCCCAATTCCAAGACGGCGGCGGCTGTCCGTTCCCAGGCTCCCGTGGTTGCCAGGAATCTGGCCAAAGCCATGCGTGGGGAACCGCTGAGTGCGCGCTATGACGGGTACGGCTCCTGTCCTTTGGTGACAGGTTATGGGAAAACCATCCTGGCTGAATTCATCTACGGAGGCGAGGTCCGGGAAACCTTTCCCTTCGATCAGGGAAAGGAACGCTGGAGCATGTATCTGCTCAAGCGTTATGTCCTGCCGTGGGTCTATTGGAAAGGGCTGGTTCGGGGGCGTCAATGGCCGTTCCCGATGCCGCGGGATTTCGGCAGTGGCCACGGCCCGGTATGACGGATAATGCGTTCTCACTGATTCATTCGAAGGAGAGGAAAAGATGACTTCACCCACGATCAAACATTTCTTTCACGCCCAAAGTGATACCTTCACCTATGTGGTGGCGTGTCCTGAAACCAAGCAGTGTGCCATCATCGATTCGGCGCTCGATTTCGCCTACAATGCCGGCCGCATCAGCACCGAATTCGCCGATCGGGTGATCGACCATGTGAAGGCGCAGGGTTTGACGGTGCAATGGTTGCTCGAAACCCATGCCCACGCCGACCATCTGAGCGCAGCGGCCTATCTCAAATCCAGGTTGGGCGGAAAGATCGCCATCGGCGAACACGTCAAGGAAGTTCAACAGTTTTTCAAGGGGCTGTACAACATCGGTGACGTTTCCGGTGACGGTTCGGAATTCGATCACCTGTTCGAGGATGGCGAAACCTTCTCCATCGGTAACGTACCGGTTCGGGTGATGCATACCCCGGGACACACGCCGGCCTGTATCAGTTATGTGGTGAATGAGGAAGCCGTTTTCGTCGGCGATACCGTGTTCATGCCGGATTACGGAACGGCCCGCTGCGACTTCCCCAATGGCAGTTCCCGTGCCCTCTATCGATCCATCCGGGAGAAGATCCTGAGTCTTCCAGACGACACCAAACTCTATATGTGTCACGACTACCGGACCACCGCGCCCGGCCCCCGGCATGTCACGACGGTGAAGGAGGAGCGGGAACGGAACCCGCTGGTGCACGATGGCACTTCGGAGGATCAGTTCGTCAAGATCCGCGATGGGATCGACCGGGTGCTGCCGGCACCGCAGTACATTCTTCCTTCGCTGCAAGTCAATATCCGTGCCGGCTACATGCCCCCTTCGGAAGAAAACGGCAAACGTTATCTCAAGATTCCCCTCAATGTCTTGGGTGGTGGAAACATGGATCTGGATTTTTGAGTATCATTTTCCTCCCTCTTTGGCCGGGCGTTCGCCCGGCTTGTTTTTTCCATTCAGCAACCCTATATCCCTGTTGCTCGACACCTATTGGTTCGCTTTTTCGGGGGGGGCGGCGGACCCTTTCCGGCCCCCTGCGACAGCAGTCATGGGTGGTAAGATCCCTGATGAACCCAGTTTGAAATAAAGGAGAACGAATCATGGCGAAGATATTGATCTCGGCGAAACACGGGACCGACAATCCCACCTTGGCCACCTTGCCTTACATCGCCGCCAAGGCGGCCAAGGCCCAAGGACACGACCCCGTCATCTGGCTTTGGGACGAGGCGACCGCACTGGCCAGACCGGGCGCGGCCGATCCCATCGTGGGGGTGAACATCAAGCCCTTGAAAGAAGTTCTGGCCGAGGTGACGGAAATGCGGATCCCCATCTGGGTGTGCAAGGGGTGTGCGGTGGCCAGGGGTGTTCAAGCGGACAACATGATCCCCAATGCCGAAATCAAGGAGATGCCGGATTTCATTCAGGCATTGGCGGAAAGCGACAAAAACGTGGAGTTTTGAGGCAAGGCTGAAAAAACGGGTTTTGGATGGATTCATCCAAAACCCGCTTCATTTTTCACGGATTGATGTGCAACCGTTTGAACAACTCGTCATCCCGATAATGGATGTCGGTCCAGCAGCGTGGCAATTCTTCTCCCGATGGGAAAACCAGCTCTGCCTTGGCATATTTCTCCGGATCCCCCGGTTCTTCGCCGTAATGCATCCGTCCGACGATTTCCTTGTGTAACGGATTGACGAGATCCCGCATGCTGAGCACTTCGATCAAGTGTCCATCTGCTTTCTTTTTCAGGAACATGATGCCCTCCTTTCCGCAGTGGATGTGGTGTTCGTACGACTCGATTCTACCGCTGCAGGGGAGCTTTGTCGAAAGTGGTTTGACAATGGCGGTTCGCCGGATTTGCCTGGCCCGTCAGTCTTCCACTTTGTTGATGAACGATCCATCGGCGTTGAAATAGGCTTTCCATTTCCGGCCGTTTTCCTTGATTTCCACCTCGTAGGCCAGCGGCTCGTTTTGAGCGTTGACCACCACCTCGGCCTCCTTCACGCCTCCCTCGGGGAACAGTTTGTGAATGCTTTCCCATACGGCCTTCGGCAGTTGGGGAGGGAGCTTGCGCTCGTAGCCGAAGAAACTGCCGTCGGTATGATAGAAGGCCCGAATCTTCTTGCCGTTTTCCTTGAATTCGAATTCATAGAGCGGTTCGCCGTATTCTTCCTCTTCCTTCTCCACTTCCACCTTTCTGGCATTCGGATGCGCCTGTTGAAAGGCTTTTTGAACCTGTGGCGGCAGTTTGCGGAAAGGAATCTCCTTGGCGAAAACGGCCGAGGCGGCGAACAACAGCATGCCGCCCAAAATGACTGGTTTCATATGCATTTCTCCCTCACGGTGATTTTGCTCAGACCCGTGGATTATAGCCTTCAGCGATCAGCGGGGCTATACACGGTCAAGTCAATCGCATGACCGCCGTTTTTCTCGTTGGGAGTTGGTTTTACCCGGTGTTGAAGCCCCTCTTCCTCTGAGAGAGGAATCGGTTTATGCGATTGCCCTGTATACACGGTAAAGCTTTGAAGACGGGAGACGGATTTGCAGCAAAATTCACTTCGCTCAAGCAGCTGCGCGAATACCGGAAATCCGGCATCCGTCGTCAGTTCAAACGCCAGGCCCTGTGGGAGCGGGCTTTGGGGCGCCAGGGGGCGAACCATTGTCCCGGGGGCGGCCACAGATGGGTTTGGACGGGCCTGATGAGCGTGTGCCTGCTCAGCAGGCGCTGCAGGACGTGGGGATCGGGCAGGGTGACGGCCAGCCCAAGGGTCAGGAACCCCAATGTCAGCGTGGCTTTGAGATCCCCGCTGAAGACTTTCAGGGCGGTGCCGAAGGAACGTTTGAGGCGGCCGCCCAGCAGGTCGACGCTGAACAGCTCGTCCAGGGTCAGGTGAACCACATAGCCCATGCCGACGAACAGGCCGTGCAGCCAGGCGAGGCGCGCTGGCGTGCCGGCGAGATTGTAGGACAGACTGGTTCCCAGGCAGAGAAAGAAGACTGCCGCCAGCAGGGAGTGGAAGATGCCACGGTGTTCGGTCAGGCGAAGGAACAGTTCGAACAGCACATAGCGTATCGCCAGAAAAGTTCCAGTGACCAGGAGGGTGAGTTCGCTGATGCTGAAATGATAGCGGGCCATCACATAGAGCACCGCGCCAAAGGCAACGATCAGGCCCAACAAACTGAAGGCGAGGCGAACCGGGATGGAATTGTCGGCGTCGATATCCGGCAGCAGCCCCCCGGCGACGCCCAGGGCGAACAACAACGGCGCCTGGTCCACGGTGGCCAGGCCGATGTTGGTGAAGGTGGTGGTCGCCATCCCGCTGGCCAGCATGGCAACGCCCAGATGGGTTTTGAAAGTGGCCATATTTGCAAGTATACGAAAAAACAGGCCAGATGTGCCTGATGTCCCGGCTACAATGGATTACAGAGGGCAATTCCATCGGCCTGAAACCTTCTTGGTCAAGCGTCGGTATTCTCTAATAATGGCAAGGTATTCTGCTGAACAGAAATCCATTGATATCTGACCGGCCTTGAGAGTTTTTTCAGTTTCCCATCGGCGACAGCCCGCTTTAACCAGAAATTGAGTTGGCTCTTGTTTATTTGTAATGCCTCAATCAAATCACCCATCCCCTTCGGTGAGTCGGCACACAAGGTTCGGGCTTTCACGAGGAACAGATCATAAAACTCAATCTTCTCAAGAGGTGATGATCCCTCATATCTCCGTTCAACGGTTTCCGTCGTTTCAGACTCAGTTGAAAGCGCCGATGGAGACTGATCAGATTCCTTCGGTTCATTTTCTGTCTCATGTTGTTGCTCTGGAGAATACTCAACACTATGTTCATTGACTCCCTCCATTACTTGGCTGAACAAATCCCCCTCAGGTCGTGAAGTCAAGGTCTTGACTGAAAACAACCTAGTGTCTCCCCAATTTTCCCAAGCGGTCAGCGCAAGGCATTGATATACGGATAAAAAGGGGTTCAAAACGAGAGGATCGGGGTTCCTGATCGGGTAAAATGTGTATAGCAATAACCCATTGAA
>Ga0256839_1002085_pt1 | contig 22959 bp, 16 predicted proteins | sample 354166metaG_FD_185968 | JGI IMG/M metagenome (GOLD analysis project Ga0256839, IMG submission 185968) | Hydrothermal vent microbial communities from Mid Atlantic Ridge, Atlantic Ocean - 354-166 | ecosystem: Environmental > Aquatic > Marine > Hydrothermal vents | place: Atlantic Ocean: Mid... | reverse complement strand
AAAACATCCGGGCGGGCGGGCCGGCAGCTCCTGGTGGGGCGCGTCGCCGGCCGGCTCGAACGCGGTCGCGTCGCCGAGCTGGATGAGCTTCTCCACGGGATCGGGCGCGATGCGGAACTCCATGCCTCCAGTATACGAACATGTGTTCGAAAAGTCAAGCGGGGCAGGGCCCCGAAGATTGCGCTCTCGGGGAGATCGTGTCACAATAGCTTTCGCGTCACCGCTCTTGCGAAGAGCGTCCACATCCCCTGGGCCTTTGGGCCCCATCTTTCCCGAGGAGCACCCCATGCGCGCGGTGGTACAGCGAGTCCGCCAGGCCAGTGTGACCGTGGACGACGAGTGCGTGGCCCAGATCGGCACGGGCTTCCTGGTCCTGCTGGGCATCACCCACACGGACACGGGCCGGGAAGCGGACTGGTTGGCCCGGAAGATCGCGGGCCTTCGGGTCTTCGAGGACGAGGCCGGCAAGATGAACCGATCCCTGGCCGACGTGGGGGGCGCTGTCCTGGCTGTGAGCCAGTTCACCCTCTATGCGGACATGCGCCGGGGGCGGCGGCCCAGCTTCGTGGACGCGGCCCGCCCCGAACAGGCACAGCCCCTCTACGATCGCTTCTGCAACACCCTGGCCCAACAGGGCCTCTCGGTGGCCCGGGGCGTTTTCCGGGCCCACATGCAGGTGGCCCTGGTCAACGATGGGCCGGTGACCCTCTGGCTGGACACCGCAGAGCTCCTGGGTCCGGCCGCCTGACCCCCCAGCACAGCGGAGCGGCCACCTGCCCAGGTGGCCAGGTGTGAACCTATCCGCCCTGTCGGTTGTGACAGATTTCACCGCTGCTATACTGGGAGCCACAATTCGCTCCCTTGCCACGCGCGCCTCCCCTGCACCGCGCGCCTGTGCCCGGTTGCGGCCGGGCATGGACGGCTGAGCGTCTTGTTGCCTTCGATCGGTTTCCGTTCCATCCCTTTTCCACTCAGCCTACCGGAGTACGTCTATGCGAACGGACAGCCCATGGATCCGGATTGGTGGGCCGGTTCTGGGGGTGCTTCTCCTGCTGATCGCCGCCGTGGCGGTGACGAATCGGGTCCAACGGGCCCGGGAAGAAGCGGCCAGGACCGGCGCCGAGAGCCCAGCCGCCGTGGAGGAGGCGGCTCCCGCAGCCGCAGAGACCGCTCCAGAGGAACCTGCCCCCGAGGAGGCCACCCCTCCTGAGGAGACCGGCGCCCCGACCCCCGAGGAGCCCCCCGCGGCCCCGGCCGCGCCCGGGCAGGCGGGCCAGGCCCTGGCACCTCCCCAGGTGGTCAGCGCCTTCAACAAGGGAGGCTGCGCGGGATGCCATGTCATCCCGGGGGTCCCTGGGGCCACCGGCAGGATCGGCCCCGACCTCTCCACCATCGGCGTGGATGCGGCCACCCGCATCCCAGGGATGGACGCGGAGGCCTACATTCGCCAGTCCATCCTGGATCCCAACGCGTTCATCGCCCCGGACTGTTGGGGCCGGGAGTGTCCGGCCGGCGTCATGCTCCAGACCTTCGCGGAGAGCCTGAGCCCAGAGGACCTGGAGACCATGGTGGGCTACCTGCTCACCCTGGGCACCGGCCAGGAACCCCTGGCCGAGGCCGCCGAGCCGGAACGGCAGGGCATCCCGGTGGCCCTGCCGCCGGAGTCGGTGTTGGAGCCCTTCATGCCCCTGCCCAAGGAGCCCCCCTCCGAGGCCCAGATCACCCTGGGCAAGTACCTCTTCTTCGACAAGCGCCTGTCGGGCAGCGTGGCCCTGAGCTGTGCCTCCTGTCACCAGCCAGACAAGGCCTTCACCGACGGCCAGGAGCTCAGCCGAGGCTTCCCCTCCACCCAGTACTTCCGCAACACCCCCACGGTCTACAACACCGCCTTCATGGAATACCTCTACTGGGACGGCCGCATGGACGGCGGGGACATGGCCACCCTGGTGCGGGATCACCTGACCGAGGCCCACTTCATGTCCATGGACGGCCGCCTGATGGTGGAGCGGCTCCGCCAGGTCCCCGAGTACATGGGACTCTTCCAGGAGGCCTTCGGCGGCGAGCCCAGCTTCGGCAAGGTCCTCAACGCCATAGCGGCCTACGTCCAGAGCCTGAACTCCCGCCCCGTGGCCTACGACCAGGCCCTGGCCGGAGACACCTCGGGATTCTCGGCCGAGGAGCTGGCCGGCTACCGGCTCTTCACGGGCAAGGCCGGCTGCAGCGAGTGCCACAGCGGGCCTCTCCTGACCGATAACCGGTTCTACAACACCGGTGTGGGGACCCGGCCGGACCTGTTGGCGGAGCCGGAGCGGCACCTGACCTTCCGGCGCTTCTTCCGCACCCTGGGCGTTCCCGACTACCGGGGCCTGCGGGAGGACGTGGGGCGCTACGCCCTGACCATGGCGGAGGCCGACCGGGGCACGTTCCGTACCCCCAGCCTCCGGGAGGTGGCCCGCACAGCCCCCTACATGCACGACGGCAGCCTGGCCACCCTGGAGGATGTGGTCCGCTTCTACGACCAGGGCGGAGGCCCGGGCCAGACCGCGGGGCTGGAGCCCCTGGGCCTGACCGACGAGGAGATCGGCCAGTTGGTGGCCTTCCTGGAGAGCCTGAGCAGCGACCTGCCCTCGGTGGAGCCGCCCACCCTGCCGGACTACGGCCTGGTTCCGCCGGGCACCGAGCCTCCGGTAGTCCCGCCCAGGGTGGAGGGCCAGGCGGCCGCGTCCGAGACCCAGCCCCCCGCCCCGCAGGAGGCCCCCGAGGCCACCCCCGGGACGGAGACACCCACCCCTGTGGCTCAGGAGGCGGCATCTCCGGCCGATGCGCCCTCGGAGGATACCACGGCCCTGGCTATCGAGGCCATGGTCAAGACCGGTTGTGGAAGCTGCCATGTGATTCCCCAGGTTCCCGGCGCGGCCGGACAGGTGGGTCCGGACCTCTCGGACATCGGCGCCCAGGCCGGAGCCCGGGTGGAGGGGATGGACGCGGTGGAGTACCTCTACCAATCCATCGTGGAGCCCAATGCGTTCGTCGCCCCCGAATGTCCGCTGGGGCCATGCCCGCCCAATGTGATGCCCGCCAACTTCGCCGACCTCCTGAGCGAGGAGGAGATCCAAGCCGTCGTCGACTTTCTCGTCACCCTGGGGAGCGGGAGGTAGACCATGATCCGAGGACGATTGCCCTGGAGCGGCCGCTGGCGGCTGCTCGTCGTCGCCGTGAGCCTGGCCCTGGCCGCCGCGGTGGCCGTGGCCTGGAGCGGAGCCCCGGCCGACGCCCAGGAGGAGGCCTATCCACCCCTGGCCCCCCTGCCGCCGGTGCCCGAACCGCCGGACAACCCCACCACGCCGGAGAAGGTGGAGCTGGGCAAACTGCTCTACTTCGATCCCCGCATGTCCGGGGACGGTTCCATGAGCTGCAACAGCTGTCACCCGGCCAGCACAGGATGGGCCGCGCCCGCGGCCATCTCCTTTGGCCCGCCGGGCACCAGCCACTGGCGCAACGCCATGACCGTGCTCAACGTGGGCTACTACACCAAGCTCAACTGGGATGGGGCCAAGAAGAGCATCGAGAACCAGAACGCGGGGGCCTGGGGCGGCGCGGTGGCCGGGAACCTGGACAAGGCCCTGGCCGAGGAGCGCCTGGCCCAGATCCCCGAGTACGTCCGGCGCTTCCGAGAGGTCTTCGGCGTGGAGTACCCCACCTGGGAGACCGCGCTCCAGGCGGTGGCCGCCTATCAGCGGACCTTGGTCACCCGGAACGCGCCCCTGCAGGCCTACCTGGAGGGGGACGAGAATGCCCTCTCGGACGCGGCCAAACGGGGCCTGGAGCTCTTCAACGGCAAGGCCGGCTGTCTCGCCTGCCACAACGGCCCCCTGGCCAGCGACGACAGCTACCACAACCTGGGGGTCCCCCCCAACCCCGAGTTCCAGACCAGCCCGTTGAAGCAGATCACCTTCCGCTTCGAGCTGGCCGCCAAAGGGGTGCCCGAGGAGGTCTACCGCACGGCCACGGACGACTGGGGGCTCTACTACGTGACCAAGCAGAAGGAGGACATCGGCAAGTTCCGCACCCCCAGCCTGTGGGATGTCTGCTACACGGCTCCCTACATGCACAACGGCGTCTTCCAGACCCTGGAAGAGGTGGTGGCCTTCTACAACGCAGGTGGCGGCGACCACCCCAACAAGGACCCGTTGATGGAGCCTCTGGGCCTGACCGCCCAGGAACAGAGCGATCTGGTGGAGCTGCTCCAGAGCTTCTGCGGTGACCCCATCACCGACGAGGCGCCGGAGCTGCCCCCCTACGGGCCCTTCCCGTTCCCCGAGGAGGAGTAAGCCATGGCATCCAAACCCAGCGAGCTGACCCCCGCGTCCCTCCAGGAGCCCCGGTGTGAGGCCGCGGATCCGGCCTTCCTGCTCAGCCGGCGCCAGTTCCTCTTCGGCGTGGGCGCCACCATGACCGTGCTCTCCATGCCGGGCTGGCTCGTCCGCCGAGGCATGCCGGCCCGGGTCCATGCCCAGGTGGCCGAGTACCCGCGCCAGACCATCGCCCGGCTCAGCGCACTGCGGACCGGCGACGTCCTGTCCTTCAACTACCCCTGGGACCATCCCCAGTCCCTGAACTTCCTGGTGAAGCTGGGGGAACGGGCCGGCGGTGGAGTGGGCCCAGACCAGGACATCGTGGCCTTCAACAGTTTCTGCACCCATCAGGGCGGGCCCATGGCCGGCACCTTCCGGGCGGACATCGGCGTGGCGGGCCCATGCCCCATCCACTGGACCACCTTCGACCTCACCCGCCACGGCATGGTGGTCAGCGGCCACGCCACCCTGGGCCTGCCCCAGATCCTGCTGGAGGTGGATGGGGACGAGATCGTCGCGGTGGGCGTGATGGGGTTGATCTTCGGCTACTACGACAACCGTGTGGACCCGAGCGCGTAGGAGGGAAGCATGCCACTGGAATACACACCCCTGGACCACGTGCCCCTGCCCCCGAAGGACGCCCAGGTGTACACCACCGCGTGCGACTACTGCATCGTGGGCTGCGGATACAAGGTGTACAGATGGCCGGTGGACGCCCCGGCCGGGGGCCCCAGGGCCGCGGAGAACGCCTTCGGGGTCGACTTCCCCAGCGGGACCCTGCGCCCCTGGGTCAGCCCCAACCAGCACAACATCGTCCGGGTGGACGGCAGAGAACACCATGTGGTGGTGGTGCCTGACTTCGAGACCCAGGTGGTGAACCGCAGCGGCAACCACTCCATCCGGGGCGGCACCCTGGCCCTGAAATGCTACAACCCGGAGACCCCCACCCGAGAGCGGCTGCTCTACCCCATGATCCGGGTGAACGGCGAGCTCCAACGGGTGGACTGGGACACGGCTCTGGAGGTCATGGCCGCGGTCTCCAAGCACGTGCTGGCCAACTACGGCGAGGCGGCCTGGGCCATGAAGACCTACTCCTACGAGTTCTTCGAGAACACCTTCGCCATCACCAAGTTGGCCTTCGGCGCGATCAAGACCCCGGCCTTCTCCCAGCACGACAAGCCGGCCATGGGCAACGACACCGCCGGCCTGGACGACAGCGGGCTGATCAACTTCAGCCCCAGCTACGACGACTGGCAGATGGCCGATGTCCTCTTCATCTCGGGCACGGACCCCTACGAGACGAAGACGGTTCTCTTCACCGAGTTCATGATGAAGGGGCCCAAGCTCATCATGGTGCTGCCCCGGCGGACGGCCGGCGTGGCCTTCGCGGAGAGCCGGGGGGGCCTCTTCCTCCAGGTGGTGCCCGGCACCGATACCCTCCTCCACCTGGCCATCAGCCGGGTCATCCTGGAGAACGGCTGGGAGGACCGGGAGTTCATCGAGCGGTGGATCGCCACCTCCTGGGAGATCAACTCGGGCATGGGCCGGGGCACCCGCAACACGCCCTGGCAGTGGCGCACCACTTGGGGCCAGTTCGGCACGGACTTCCAGGGCTACCGGGACTGGCTCCTGGGCTACGAGTGGGCCGAGCTGGACCGGGCCAGCCAGGTCACCGGTGTGCCCAAGGAGAAGATCGTCCAGGCCGCGGAGATGCTCACCGGGGCCGGGGGCGAGCGCCCCAAGGCCAGCTTCGGCCTGGAGAAGGGGAACTACTGGAGCAACAACTACCTGAACACCGCCAGCTTCACCGCGATGGCCCTCCTGTGTGGCGCAGGCAACCGGCCCGGCCAGGTCATCGGCCGCCTGGGCGGCCACCAGCGGGGCTGGATGAAGTTCGCCGGCTACCCCCGGGACAAGTCCCCGGAGAAGCTGCCCGGCCGGCGCAAGGTGGAGCTGGACCTGGACCGCTGGGTGGAGGCGGGCAAGGTCCGCTTTGCCTGGGTCATCGGTGCCACCTGGACCGCGGCCATGGCCGCCAGCCAGGAGTTCGAGCGCCGCTTCCGGGAGATGACCCGGGACAACCCCCACCAGATCACCTCCCTGGACAAGGACCGGATCATCGAGACCCTGATCCGGCGGGTGGACAGCGGCGGCATGGTGGTCACGGTCTCGGACATCTACCCGGTGGTCCCCATGGGCACCGAGTTCGCGGACATCGTGCTGCCGGCCGCGGCCTGGGGCGAGCACGACACCACCCGCTGCAACGGCGAGCGCCGCCTGCGGCTGTACAGCAAGTTCTACGATCCCCCGGGCGAGGCCAAGCCCGACTGGTGGGCCATCAGCCGCTTCGCCCAGAAGATGGGCTTCCAGGGCTTCGACTGGGAGACGGGCAACGATGTCTTCGAGGAGGCCGCCCGTTTCAGCCGAGGGGGCATCCTGGACTACTACGCGCTGGTGTGGAAGGCCAAGCAGGAGGGCAAGACCGGCCACGAGAAGCTGCGGGAGCTGGGCACCACCGGGATCCAGACCCCCATCCGGGTGGAGAACGGCGAGCTGGTGGGCACCAAGCGGCTCCACGACTCCACCCTGAAGCTGGGCTCTCCAGAGGGCCCCACCATCCACGCCAAGTGGTTGACCCACTTCCGCAGCCACACCGGCAAGGCCCTGCTCATCAAGACCCCTTGGGAGCTGTTCGGCGACTTCTTCGACTACATCAAGCCCCGCCGGGAGGAGGGCGAGTTCTGGATCACCAACGGCCGCATCAACGAGATCTGGCAGTCGGGCTTCGACGACAAGCGCAAGCCCTACATGGAGAACCGCTGGCCAGAGACCTTCGCGGAGATCCACCCCGAGGACGCTGCCCGCCTGGGCATCGAGAGCGGCGACTACATCCGCATGTACTCGGATCGGGTGCTCATCCAGACCGGCGGCTTCAACCGGGTGAAGCCCGAGGAGATGCGCTTCACCTGGCTGCTGGAGAACGGCTACATCCGCTTCGGCAAGGCCGACGTCCAGGCCGTGGCCATCGTCACCGATGCTGTGCCCCCCGGCCTGATCTTCACCAACTTCCTGGAGCCCGGCAGCCCGGCCAACAGCCTGGTCCACCGGGTGCCGGATCCCATCACCAACCGATATCGCTTCAAGCTGGGCACCGGCAAGGTGGAGCGCATCGGTGAATCGCCCTACAAGGAGGACTTCCGCTTCATGACCTTCAAGCCCCGAGACGTGGGCTGAGCCTTCCGCGCGCGGCCCTGACCGCACCGCCGATCGCCTCGCCGGGGTCCCGGCTCGCCCCATGTGGGCAGCGGGGACCCCGGCTTTTTCCATGTCCTGGCTCTCGATGTCCTCAAATGGGAATCCACGGGAAGATGTGGGCGAGCGGCTGGATAGAGGGGCGCACCTTCCGGAGCGCCCGGATCGTAGGCCCGGGGCGCGGCCGTCTCTGCTCGGAACAGGGCCTCAGCGGAGCCGTTCTACCCGGCCGTCCACCCAGCGCCAGCGGCCCTCGCCGTGAGCGCCCCAGGCCATGGCCTTGAGGGGCTGGACCGCGATGATGGTGTCGTAGGTCGTGTCTGCGACGATGTCCCAGCCGTACTTGGCCTGGAACAGAGGGGCGATGGCGACCTCGGCCTCGGGGGCCAAGCGGGCGATCCCTTCCAGGACGAAGACGTTCATGGGGTCGGGCAGGGCCAGGCTCACGTGGGGATGGACCTGGATGTTGTGGGTCCGCACCGCGGTGCGGGTGGTGACCACGTACACGGTTCCCTGGTACCACACGTGCCAGATGGGGGCCAGGTGGGCGCGGCCGTCCGCGCGGGTGCTCGCGAACCAACAGCAGTCCGCTTGGGCGAAGGCCTCGAGAAGCGGCTCCAGACGGGCTTGGGCAGACGAAGACATGGTCAGACCTCAGGGAATGCCTGGAGAATGCAAGGGGGGCGCGGGGCCTGCCGTCCCTTCGGCCATGGCCACGTGCATGCCGTCGCCCCGGCGCGAGGAACCCGGTGGCCTTCGCGGGCTCAGCCCTCCTCCACCCGTATCTGGCTGATCCCGTCGACCTTCTCCACCCGGATGACCTGGTCCGTGGCCTGCTCGAAGGTGTCGTCGTGGCTGATGACGAAGAGCTGGTGGAAGCCCTGGATGCCCAGGATCTGTTGGGCCAGCGCGTCCCGGCGCACCTCGTCCAGGTTGGTGGTGGGCTCGTCGAAGAAGGCCACCTGGATGTCGCTCATCTCCCGCAACAGGGCCAGGCGGACGGCCAGGGCGGCGCTCATCTGTTCGCCCCCCGAGAGCTGGCCGAAGGGGCGTTCCCGGCCCTCCACCATCAGGACGATGCCGTAGTCCTCTTGCCAGCGGAGTTCTCGGCTGTAGTCCTGCATGATCTCCGCGAAGATCTGGTTGGCCCCATGGCTGATCTGTTCCACCAGGGCACGGGTCACGTAGGGGCCGGCCTCTTTGAGGAGGTTGCGCAGGTAGGCCAGCAGCTCCTCCTGTTCCTGGAGCCGGGCCCATCTCTCTCGCGCGTGGGCCAGCTCCTGGGCCCGCTGCTCCAGCTCCTGGATCTCCTGCTCCACCTGGGCCAGCCGGGCCCGATGCTCCTCCCCGCGGGTGGCCGCGGCCTGGCGCCGCTCCCGCAGCTCCTGTTCCTGGGCTCGGAGCTGGGCCAGATGTTCTGGGTCAAAGCTCTCGACCAGCTGGGCCAGGGCTTTCTCCTGGGCGGCCAGGCGCGCCTGGGCCTGTTCCAGGGCCTCCTGGGCTCGGTACACCTCCTGCTCCCGTTCCGGCACCCGCTCGGCCAGGGCCAGGTGGCGCCGGTAGAGGTCGTCGGCCTCCCGGTGGCGGGCCAGCTCCTGGGCCACGTCCTCCAGGTCCCGGTCCAGGTGTCGGTAGCCCTGGAGGAGGCCCTCCAGGGCGGTCCGCTGCTGGTGGAGGGCGGCCTCCTCCTGGCGGACTGCATCCAGCCGTTGCTGGAGGGCCGTTGCCTGGGCTGCCTGGGCCGCCGCGAGCTCCCGTTCCCGCCGGGGATCCCCCAGCTCCCGGAGCTCGGCCTGGATCTCCTGGACCCGTTTCTCGGACCCTGTCAGCCCGTCCAGGGTCTCCTGGAGGGTTTCCAGGCGTTTCCGGAGGGCCGCGACCCGCTCCTGGGCCTGGCGCTGTTCCTCGGGGCGGGGCAGCTCTCGGAGCACCCGGCGCAGGCCTGCCAGCTCCTGTCGGCCGGTCTCCAGGGCCTGTTGGCCGGCCGCGATGCGTTCCAGAAGGGTCGCGAGCCGTTCCTGGAGCTCGGCCTGGCGACTTCGGTTCCGCGCCAGGAGCTGGGCCCGGTGTTCCGGGGTCAGGGGCTGCTCGCACAGGGGACACTGGGCCGTGTCCAGGCCCTCCAGCTCGGCCTCCTGTCGGGCCAACGCCTCCAGCTCTGCCTGGACCTGGGCCCGTTCATCCTGGGTCGTGCGCAGGGCCGCTTCCAGCTCCTGGAGCCGGGCTTCCTGGGCGGCCTCCTGCGCGGTGAGCTCGGGCAGCCGGGCCAGGGCCTCCTCCAGGTGGGCCAGCCGTTCCCGGGCCGCGGCCAGTTCCTGGGCCACTCGCTCGGCCTCGCCCCGGAGAGCGGCCTGGCGTTCTACCTGGCGTTCCGCTTCCCGGAGCGCGTTCTCCAGGGCCTCTTGGTGGGCTGCCGGTTCGGCCAGCTCCTCCGCTCGTCTCTGGGCGGCGTGGGCCTTCTCCAGGGCCTCCTCCAGGTGGGCCAGCCGTTCCCGGGCCGCGGCCAACTCCTGGGCCACCTGGTCCTGCTCTCTCTGCAGTTTCCGGCGCTCCCGGTCCAGGCGGAGCAGCTCCTGTTGCCGGGCCTGGGCTGCCTGGTAGGCCCGATGTCCTTCCCGGTGGGCCTCCACCATGGCCTGGGCCTCCAGGGCCTCGGCCAGGTGGCGTTGGGCCGTGTCCCGCTGGCGTTGCCAGCTCGCCACTTCTCCGCGGAGCCGTTCCACGGCCTGTTCCTGTTCCTGGACCTGGTCCTCCAGGGTCTCGGCCTGGGCGCGCTGGGCCCCCACCCGGACCAGCTCGGCCTCCAGGGCCTTCAGGGCCTCTTCCTGTTCCTGGATGCTTCGGATCAGCCGGGCCGCCTCCTCCCGCAGGCCCTCCAGCCGCTCCACCCGGGCCTCCAGCCCCCGGATGGCCAGGAGCTGTGCCTCCTGGCGCTTCCTGAGCAGGTTCAGCGGCTCCAGCAGCCGGTCGAAGGCCTGACGGTACTCCTCCACCCGCAGGAGGGGATTGAAGATATGCTGGCGGTGGGTCGGGGTCTCCAGAAAGGCCGCGGTGAAGGTCCCCTGGGGCACGCCCACCGCGTTGCGGAAGAGATCGTCCAGCCGGATGGATTCGTCCACCCCCAGATGTTCGTGCAGGAACTGGAGGACGTCTGCCTTGCCCTCGGCCCGCTTGCGTTCCTCCCTGGGGTCGTAGACGTAGTACTGGTTGCTGGCTCCGCACTGGCGGACCACCTGGTATTCCTGCCGGTCCAGGCTGCTGAGAAAGGCCACCGTCACCCGGGCCCAGCGGGCTCCTTCCCGGACCAGGTCTCCCAGGGTCATGTTCGGGGGGCGGTGGTCGAACAGGGCAAAGCCGATGGCCTCCAGCAGGGTGGTCTTACCGGCCCCATTGTGGCCCAGGATCACGTTGGTGCCCGGCACGAACTCCACCGTGGCGTGGGCGTAGCTCTTGAAGTTCTCCAGGGTCAGCGAGCGCAACAGCATGTTGGATGGTGGATGATGAAGCCGTGGACAGCTGCCGTGGAGGGCCCACCGGAAGGGTGGATCCGTTCTCTAGCTTACCCCAGGGCGACTCCGGTGCCAAACCCGCGGTCGTCGGGGGCATGGGCTGGGCCGATCCGGTTCGTCGATGGGCCTGGCTCAGCTCCCGGGTCCGGTGGAGGAAGCCGCGGCGGCCTCCAGCTCTGCCAGGATGGCCTCCGGCGCGATCTCCTTGTCCAGGGCCAGCCGTTTCAAGTTCAGGAGCACCTGGGTCCAGTGGGCGGTGTCCCGCTGGAAGCGGGCATCGCGGGCCAGCAGGTCCTCCAACACGGCCCTTTCCAGCGCGGCCCGCCCCAGCCCACGGTCCCCCCGGACCGCGTATTCGGCGGGCTGGGCCGCGTTCTTCACCTGGGCCAGGAGGGGATCGAAGGCCTCCTGGAGCGCGTCCTGCAGGGGTTCCAGGTCCAGGCTCAGGCGGTCGAAGGGCAGCACGCCGCTCAGGCGGAGCTCCACCACGGGGCGTCGGCTTCGGTGGGTCTCCTGGGTTTCTTCGGCGGCAGGCCGATATCCCCGTTCTTCGGCCTGGCGGAAGACGTACTCCCGAACCTGGCGGACCAGGTCCTCCGGCCCGGCCACGTGGTCCACCGAGAAGCGCAGGCGGAGGAAGGGACGCCGAGGAGGGCGGTGTAGGGTGACCTGGTGGGCCGGGATCCCGGGTTCCCGGGGGCGGTCGGTGTCCACCTCCACCAGGTAGTATCCCCGATCCTCCCAGGCCACCTCCTCCATGGAACAGGTCTCCAGGCTGCCGGGGTTGAAGATCCAGTGGTCGTGTTGGAAGGGTTTGTGGATGTGGCCCAGGGCCAGGTAGTCCACGAAGGGTCGGAGGGCGGCCAGTTGTCGATGGGTCAGGCCGCCCCTCTGGCCGGGGAGCACCCCTTCCACCCCCGCGTGGGTCATGAAGACGGTGTACGCCACGCCCTGGCGGTCCTCTTCGGCCAGGGCCTCCACCACGGCCTCCAGGGCTTGGGGCGTGGAGGCGCCCAGGTAGCGCATGCCGTAGACCCGGAGGCCGGGCACCGGCTCCACGAACGCGCCGGGGGGGCGCCGTTGATAGGGGGGCAGCACGGCCTTGCCCTGGGTGAAGATGGGGTTCAGCAGGATCAGCAGCTCCTCTTCGGCCAGGAAGCGCATCCAGCCGATGGCATCCCGGTAGTAGGCCAGTTCGTGGTTCCCCTCCACCGCGATGCAGGGGATCTCCGCATCGCGGAGGATCTCCAGCCCGCGCACGGCATGGTGGAGGGTCAGCGCGTCGATGCTCCGTTTCTGGAACAGGTCTCCTGCCAGGAGGACGAAGTCCACCGCGTGTTCCACCGCGGCCCGGCAGACGGCCTGGAGGGCCCGGGAGAAGTCGTTGTACCGTTCCCGATTTCCGTACTGGTAGTATCCCAGATGGCAGTCCGCGAAGTGGAGGAAACGTGCGCGCACGGGTCGAACCTCCTGGATCCAGTGCTTCATAGGGCGGCCCATGGGAGGAGCACGGGCCGACGATAGGGGCCGAGAGAGGGGGCGCTGCTGGGAGGACGTGGTGGTCGGGTCCGTCTCGCCCCCTCAGCGATCTTCCTGGGGCCCTTTCTCCTCGTCTTCCGTCTCCAGAGCTCTTCCTGCTTCCTGCAGGTCTCCCTGGCGCAGCAGCCGCTGTATCAGGGCCTCCTCCTCGGTCCGGCTGCGGACCTGACCATCCACCCGGGCTGCCCGCAGGGCGGCCAGGAGCCGGGCGTACAGGGGGCCTCGGGGCAGCCCCATGGCCTGGAGGTCCACGCCGGTGAGCTCGGGGCGCACGTGGCGCCACTCCTCTCGATAGCGAATGAGCCGTTCTTCCAGGAGGGGGTGGTCCTCCGCGATGGCCAACACCAGCCACACCGCTGGGCGGGTCCGTTCCAGGAGGGCCACCACCCGGCTGGGTGGGGTCTCCGGCCGGAGCAGCTCGGGCACCTGGGGCTTGACCTGTCCGAGCTGGCGCATGAGCCGCTGGGTCTCTCGACGCAGCCGCAGGCGTTCGTCCAGCTCCTGGATCACCTGGGCCAGCCGTTCCGGCGGCTCCTGGGGGCCGGGGAGGCAGGGATACGTCCACAGGCTCCAGTAGATCCGCTCCAAGGGGTCGCCCTCCGGCGGCTCTGTGGCCCCCTGGGCCAGGGGGTGTCCTTGGGCCAGGGCCTGGCGCAGCCGCTGGAAGCGTTGGGCCAGGCTTCCATTTCCCTGGAGGCAGGGGTGGATCTGCTGCAGCACGCCCAGTTCGTCCAGGCGTTGGAGGGAGCGTTCCGGTCTCTCCTCCTGGAGGATGCGTTCGAGCTCGTGGCGGATCCGGGCCGGTGTCACCCGGCGCAGCAGGTCCACCGCGTCTTGCAGCAGCTCCAGGGTGCGTTCCTCGATCTGGAAGCCGAAGCGCTGCTCGTAGCGGACAGCCCGGAGGATCCGGGTGGGGTCCTCCACGAAGCTCAGGCTGTGGAGGACCCGGATCACGCCGGCCCGGAGGTCGGCCAGGCCGCCGTAGAAGTCCAACAGCTCGCCCCAGCGATCCGGTGTCAGGGAGATGGCCAAGGTGTTGATGGTGAAATCCCGTCGGTGCAGGTCCAGCTTGATGCTGCCCTGTTCCACCGTGGGCAGCACCGTGGGTTCGGCGTAGAACTCCTTGCGAGCGGTCACCAGGTCCAGGTGGGGGGGCAGGTGGTTGGCCTCCTGGGTCAGCTCGGCGCAGCGCAGGGGGTGTTCGGGCTCGTCCAGGATCCACTTGGCCGTGCCGAAGCGTCTGTGGGCGACCACCCGGCCTCCACAGCGTTCCTGGAGCTTCCGGGCCACCTGGATGGCATTCCCTTCCACCACGATGTCCACGTCCACCAGGCCTCGATCCGGGGTCACCCGTCCCAGGAGCAGGTCTCGGACAAAGCCTCCTACCACGTAGGCGGTGTAGCCCTGGGCCATGGCTTCCTGGCCTACCAGGCGCAACAGCCGGTGTTGGGCCGGGGTCAGGGTCTGTTCCAGGGCCTGGGCCAGGTTGGGCGGTGGGGGTTCGGCCGGATGGCCCTGGCCCCACAGCTTGAGCAGGTCGGTCCGGGTCACTATGCCCACCAGGCGTCCCTCCGCGTCCACCACCGGGATCTGGCCCCACCCGGTCTCCACCATGAGGCGGCTGAGGGCCTCCACCGGGGTGGAGGGGTGCACGGTGTGGTGGCCGGGGCGCATGATCTTGCGGACCGGCAGGTGGCCCAGGCGGTGGTCCAGGGCCCGATCGGCCTCCCGACGGGTGAGGATGCCCACCACCTGTTCCTCTCCGGGGGCCTCTCGGGCCACCACGGGCGCGCCCTCGTGGCCGTAGCGCCGGAGCCGGCGCACGGCCTCTTGGATGGGGGTGTCGGGGGAGACGGTGAGGGGGCGTCCTCGGCTCATGATGTGGGCCACGGTGACCGGCGGCCGCACATAGCGGGGCAGGAGCTCCAGGATCTGCCGTCTCACCGTCTCGGGGTCCGTGTCTCGCAGGAGCGCGGCCGCGGCCCGGGTGTGGCCACCGCCGCCCAGGGCCTCGGCCACCGCGCCCACGTCCACCCCGTCGGTGGTGCTCCGGGCCACCACCTGGACTCGGTCGCCCAGGTCCACCACGAGAAAGAGGGCGTCGGGCTCGTAGAGCTCGCGGAGCTTGTGGGCCAGGGCGCTGAGCTCGTCCTGGAACTCCGGGGCCACCGCGGTCGCGAGGACCACGCTGTGGCCCCCGATGCGGTGGTGTTGGCTGTTCTCCACCAGCTTCTGGTACAGGGCCTGTTGTTCGGGGCTGAGGGGGAAATGGGTGAACCGGTGGACCACCTCCAGGTTGGCTCCCTGTTCCACCAGCCAGGCCGCACAGCGGATGTCCCGGTGGGTGGTGGAACGGTAGAGCAGGCTGCCGGTGTCCTCGTAGATGCCCAGGGCCAACAGGGTGGCCTGGAGGGGGGTCAGGTCCACGCTCTGGACCATGAGCTTCTCCACCAGGAGGGTGGTGTTGGCCCCCACGGTGTAGGGCCGAAAGCCGGCCTCCCACTCCTGCCAGCCCGGCGGCAGGGGCTCCTGGCTCTCGTGGTGGTCGATGACCAGGTAGCGGGTGTGCGGGTCCATGCCCTTCACCGCGTTGGCGCTGCGGGTGTCCACCAGGATGGCCGTCTCCACATGGCCTCGGGGAAGCTCGTGGGGCTCCAGGAAGGGGAAGTGGTTCCGGTAGAGGGCCAGGAAGGCCTGGACGTTGCGGTTGCGCTGGCGGGGGAGGACAGGAAGGGCGCCGGGGAAGACCCGGGACGCGGCGTGGAGGGACGCGAGCGCGTCGAAGTCCGCGTGTTCATGGGTCAGGACAACCGTCAGCTCCGCCATGGGGACGATCCCCGCGCGGGGTTTCGGGCCCGGGCTCGGGTCTTGGCGCTCACGCGAGGCCGGCCCGTTCCAACAGGGCGCGGGCGGCCCGGTTGTGCTGCGCCACCAGCTCCAGCACGTCCACGTGGACGGGGACGCCCTCCTCCACCAGCACGCGCCCGTGGACCAGGGCAAAGTCCACGGGCTGGGGGTGGCAGAAGACCAGCGCGGCCACCGGATCGTGGACCGCGGCGCCCGCGTAGGCCAGGGCCTCCAGGTCGAAGGCCACGATGTCCGCGGCCATGCCCGGGGCCAGCGCGCCGATGTCGTCTCGGCCCAGGACGGCTGCGCCGCCCCGGGTGGCCATCTCCAGGGCCTCCCGGGCGGTCATGGCCTGAGGATGGCCCAGGACCCGCTGGAGGAGCAGGCACTGGCGCACCTCGGCCAGCATGTGGCTGCTGTCGTTGGACGCGCTGCCGTCCACCCCCAACCCCACGGGCACCCCCGCGTCCCGCATGGCTCGCACCGGCGCGATGCCGCTGGCCAGGCGCATGTTGCTGGTGGGGCAGTGGGCCACGCCGGTGCGGGTGCGGGCGAAGCGGAGGATCTCCCCGGGGGCCAGGTGTACGCAGTGGGCATGCCACACGTCGTCGCCGATCCAGCCCAGCATGGCCGCGTACTCGCCGGGTCGGGTGCCGAAGCGCTCCAGGCAGAAGCGCTCCTCGTCCCGGGTCTCGGCCAGATGGGTGTGCAGGTGCACGTCCATCTCGGGACCAAAGGAGCGGGCCAGGACCGCGCTCTGGCGCATGAGCTCGGGGGTCACGCTGAAAGGGCTGCACGGGGCCAGGACGACTCGACGCATGGCGTAGGGGGCCGGATCGTGGTAGGTCTCCACTACCCGTCGGCTGTCCCGCAGGATGGCCTCCTCCTCCTCGCACACCCGATCCGGGGGCAGGCCTCCCTGGCTCTCACCCAGGCTCATGGAGCCCCGGGCCCCGTGGAAGCGGACGCCCACGGCCTCCGCGGCCTCGAACTGGTCGTCCAGGCGGCAGCCGTTGGGCCACAGGTAGTGGTGGTCGCTGGTGGTGGTGCAGCCGCTGAGCAGCAGTTCGGTCAGCGCGAGCCGGGTGCTGATGCGCACGTCCTCGGGGGTCAGCTCGGCCCAGATGGGGTAGAGGGTCTTCAGCCACTGGAAGAGGCCCACGTCCTGGGCCGAGGGGATGGCCCGGGTCAGGGTCTGGTAGAAGTGGTGGTGGGTGTTGACGAGGCCGGGCAGGACGATCTTGCCCTGGGCGTCGATGCGGTGGGTCACCCGCTCGCGCCAGGTGTCCGGCAGCTCGGCCGTGGCGCCCACCCACTCGATGCGATGGCCCTGGACCAGCACCGCGCCGTCCCGGATCTCCCGGCGTCGGTCGTCCATGGTCACCAGCAGGTCTGCGTGGCGGATCAGGGTCACTGGGGGGGTGGTCATGGTGTCGAGGTTCCCGGTGGGAAGCGGTCCAGGCCGCGCTCTTGCACGATCCGCTCCAACAGCCGTTCCAGGGCCGGGCGGAGCAGCGCGTAGACCTCCTGGTAGCGGCCGGTGTAGTAGGGGTCGGGCACATCCCCCCGGTCGGCCGGAGAGGGGTGGACGAAGTCCAGCAGCCGGGCCACCTGGGCCCGGGGCCGGCCATGTCGGGCCATCCGCTCCAGGTAGGCCAGGTTCTCCCGGTCCATGGCCAGGACGTAGTCGAACTCCTGGAGGTCGCTGGGATCTACCTGGCGGGCCTGCTGGCCGTCCCAGGGGATGCCCTGGTCGCGCAGCACGGCCTGGGTGCGGGGATGGGGCGGCTCGCCCACGTGCCAGGCTCCGGTCCCTGCGCTGTCCACGTGGATTCGGTCTGCCAGCCCTTGTTGGGCCACCAGATGGCGGAAGATGGCCTCGGCCATGGGCGAGCGGCAGATGTTCCCCGCGCAGACGAACAGCACTCGAACGGGTTCCATGGTCTTCGGCGGTCCCTCCTCAGGATATCTCGGGATGGGCGGTGCTCGGGCGGTGGCTCTCGGCCTCCTGGGCCGCGGGGCTCCGGGCGGGCCGGGGCTCCGCTCCGCTCTGCATCCGGTCCAGGCAGACCACTGTGGGGGTGCGGTCCGCGTCGTCCAGCAGGGTGTCCAGCTCCTCCAGGGTGAGGGGGCGGCCCTTTCCGGCCAGGGCCACCAGCGCGGCCTCCACCACGTTGGTGCCGAAGGTGCGCCCTTCCAGCCGGGGGGTGGTGGTGACCAGGCAGGCCACCCCCCGGTCCTGGAGGAGGGCCACGTCCTCGGGTGTGGTGGTGTTGGTGACCACGATCTTGCCCTCCAGCCGCTCGGGCAGGTGTCGGCGGATGTAGTGGAAGTCGTCCGCGATGACCGTGGCCCAGGCGTACTGGCTGCGGAACCGGGGCACGATCCGCTCCTGGGCGGGGCCCGTGGGATAGAGCCATTCGAAGGGCAGCCGGCCCATGATGGGCAGGACCAGGGGAGCCAGGAGATGCAGGGCGCTGAGGCTGCGCAGGAAGACCGGGATGCCCAGGCCGAAGGCCAGATCGCCGAAGCGGAGCTGGTAGCCGGCCTCCAGAAAACCCAGGGCCATGTGGTAGCGGGCCACGCCCACACAGAAGAGCGCCCGCCGGGGATGTACCGGCCCGGGCAGGAGGGGCTCCATGCGTCGGGCCGTCTCTCGCTCCACCAGCTTGCGGATGCCGCTGCCGTCCACCACCGGAGTCCGAAGGCCCTCCACCAGGCGGGCCACCGAGTGGAGGGGGTAGTATCGGTGGTTCACCTCCAGGCCCAGGTCCGCGCCGCCGAAGCCAAAGGCGTCCACCTGGCCGTCCAGCTCCAGGAAGAGCTGCCGCATGCGGCCCTGGTCCCCGTCCGTGCCGATGCGTTCCAGCACCACGGGCTGGCCCTTGAGCACGGTCTCCACGCGCTTGTCCCGTCGGCTGCTGCCCAGGCTGATGGACACGGCCCGTTTCACGTCAGATCACCCCTGTGGCCTTGCCCGCGCGCACGAAGACATCCAGCGCGAAGTCGATGTCCTCGGGGGAGTGGGCCGCGGTGACGTTGGCCCGCAGCCGGGCCGTGCCCTCGGGCACGGCCGGCGGCAGCACCGGGAGGACGAAGACGCCGTGGTCCTGGCAGTAGCGGGTCATGGCCATGGCCCGCTCCTCGGTGCCCACCATGATGGGCACGATGGGGGTCTGGGTCTGTCCGGTGTCGAAGCCGGCCTCCTGCAGCCCCTGGATGAAGCGGCGGACGTTTCGGGTCAGGATGCGGTTCCGCTCGACGCCCTCCTCCTCCAGGACGTGGAAGGCCTCGATGACGGCGGCCACCACCGGTGGGGGCAGGGCCGCGCTGAAGATGAACCCTCGGGCGGTGTGGCGCAGGTAGTTGATCAGCTTGGCATCGCCCGCGATGTAGCCGCCCAGGCCCGGGATGGTCTTGCTCAGGGTGCCCATCTTCAGGTCGATGGCCCCGGGCAGGTCGAAGTGCTCCTCGATGCCGCGGCCGGTCTTGCCCAGGACCCCCAGGCTGTGGGCCTCGTCCACCATCAGGCGGGCGTTGTATCGGCGGCACAGCTCCACCGCGGCCGGCAGGTCGAAGATATCCCCGTCCATGCTGAAGACCGCGTCCGCGACCACCAGCTTGCCGGCGCTCTCGGGGGCCCGTCGGAGCAGACGTTCCAGGTCGTCCATGTCGTTGTGGCGGAAGCGACGGAACTCCCCTCGGGCCAGAAGGCAGCCGTCCACAATGCTCGCGTGGTTCCACTTGTCTGACAGGACCCAGTCTCCCCGGCCCACCAGGGCGCTGATGGTGGCCAGGTTCGTCATGTAGCCTGTGCTGTAGACGATGGCCTCCGCTCGGCCCGCGAACCGGGCGATGGTCTGCTCCATCTCCACATGGAGGTCCAGGGTGCCGCCCAGGATGCGGACGCCGTGGGTGCCCGTGCCGTACTTCTCCGCGGCGGCCTGGGCCGCGGCCACGATCCGGGGATGGTTGAGGAGGCCCAGATAGCTGTAGGTGGCGAACATCAGCTTCCGGCGCCCCTCGGTCCACACCCATGGGCCCTCGATCCGCTCCACGGGCTGGAAGTAGTAGTACATGTGTTGGGCCTTGGTCTCCTGGGCCCGTTCCCACATGGCCTCGATCTTCCGGGTGAACCCGTCCTGGCGTGGTGCACCCCAGCCGCCCTGGGAGGCCGACAGAGCCCCGGGGGCGTCGTCCGGCGTCCGATGAGGGGCGGTAGGCTGGGCAAGAGACTGGTCCATGGGCTCTCTCACGTTTCTGGGCTCAGCACCCGAGGGAGCGCCCGGCGGCGGTGGCGGGTCCGCAGGTGTGCTGGGACAGGTGGCGTTGGCAGTTGAGGGCATTGTAGCGTAAAGTATAGGAGGAGGCAAAAGGATCGAGGGGAAAGGGGGGGTTCCAGACCGGTCGGCAAGGTGGCAGAAGCACCGCTGACTGGGGCGGGAACGAGGGGCACCTGTCCGCACAGCTCCAACCGTTGTGGGATGCCCGGAGGAAGCTCCCGACCGCCGTCGTGGCCCCTGGGGCCGCCTCTTTCCAAGATCCAGTCCGTCCCGTCGTTCCCACCTCTGTCCAGGAGCGTCTGCCATGGTCACATCCTCGGAGCCCCCTGGAGGGCTGCCTCGAACCGCCCGTCCGCAGACCTGGCCTCCCTTCATGCCCCATCCCTGGATCCGGGCAGGCCATGTCCAGACCCTGTTGGCACGTTGGCTTCCCAGGGGGCCCGTCACCGTCACCCAGGGCGAGCAGCCGGTACTGGTGGACGCGGGCCCGGACCATTCGGGCTTCGATCCCGGGGCCCCTGTGCGCCTGCTGGCCTTCTACACGCCTCGCCAGACTCCGGGGCCCCGGCGGGGTCTGGTGTTGCTCCTCCACGGCTGGGAGGGATCCAGCCATTCCAGCTACAACCTGCTTCTGGGCAGCCGGCTGGTCCAGGCAGGCTACGATGTGGTCCGCCTGAACCTGCGGGATCACGGGCCGACCCACCACCTGAACCGGGGGCTTTTCTACGCCACCCTCATCCAGGAGGCCCACCTCGCGGTGCAACGCATCGCGGAGTGGGCCCAGGGCGATCCCGTCCATCTGGTCGGCCCTTCCATGGGCGGGAACTTCGTCCTGCGCATGGCCATCCGCCATGCCCTCCACCCGATCCCCTATCTGGCCCGGGCCATCGCCATCAACCCGGTCCTGGACCCGGCCCGGACCACCCGGGCCCTGGACCGGAACTGGCCCTATCTCCTCTACTTCCGTCGACGTTGGCTGCGTTCCCTGCGCCGGAAGCAGCGCCTCTTCCCCGACCTCTACGACTTCACCGAGCTGGAGTCCATCCGTCCCATGTGGGAGATGACCGCCTGGGTCCTGGCCCGGTACAGCCCCTATTCGGACCCAGAGAGCTACTTCGCGGCCTACACGGTGGCCGGATCCGCGTTCCAGGGCCTGACGGTGGACACCTGGATCCTGCACACAGAGGACGATCCCCTGATCCCCCCGGACGACTTCCGCGGCCTGGAACCCCACCCCCGCCTCCAGGTGGAGATCCACCCCTCCGGAGGCCATGTGGGCTACGTGGACCTCTTCCCCTTGCGTCACTGTCTGCCGGACCTGGTCCTGGCCCGGCTGGAGGGGTGAACCGGGCACGGCCCGGTTCCCGGGATGCCGGGCATGCTTTTCCAGATGCTCTGTCACCGAGATGTCAGCCGGGGTGTGCTCGCCCCCGGGTATAGTGGAGGATGCCCCCGATCCACCGTTCCCATGACGGCCAGACCACACACGCCGCAGAACCCGGAGCCCATCCCATGGTCCACACCCTGCTGACCCCGGAGCAGTTGGAGCTGGTCCTGCCCATGTTGGGGGCCAGCCTGGTCTTGAACCTGGTGTTGGTCGCTGTCCTGGTCTCCCGAGCTGCCCGGCAGCAGTTGTGGGACGGCCTGGAGACCTTCCGCACGGGCCTGCGCCTGTGGCTGCGGGGCCGACGGAGGGTGTAGGCCCCGCAGCCTGGGGGCGGCTCTCCTTCCTATCCCCGGAACCGATCCTCCACGTGTCCCTGTTGGATGCCGGACACCGCCATCTCCGCGGCCACATAGCCCAGCCCCATGCCGTGGCCGTTGAAGCCCACACAGAAGTAGACCCCGGGCCGGTCCGGCAGCTCCCCCACCAGGGGCAGCCCGTCCGAGGTGAAGGCCATGGTGCCGGCCCAGGTCGCGGCCACCGGCAGCGCGGCACACTCGGGGAAGTAGCGCCGGGTGTAACGTCGGAGGTCTGCCTGGACCGAGGGCGTGGGGGTGGGGGCCAGGTGGCCACACTCCGCCTCCTGGTGTCGATGGCGGGCACCGCCGATCAGCCAACGGGCCCGGGAGGGGTCGTCGGGCTCCGGGATCTGGCGGAAGTAGTAGTACCCGAAGTGGCTGTATCCGGCCTGGGGGAAGCAGAGCGGCCCGGGCTCGGTGAGCTGGATCTGGCCCCGGCAGGGCCGGATGCGCCCCTGGAAGTAGGGATCCAGCCGCACCGAGTAGGCGTTGGTGGCCAGGAGCGCGGCCTGGCATTCCACCCGGAAGCCGGGCCCCTGTACGTGCACCGTTCCCGCTGTGGACGTCACCCGGGTGACCAGGCATCCGGCCAACATCAGGGCCTGGGAGGCCTCCACCAGGGCCTGGACCAGCCGAGCCGGGTGGACCACTGCGTCCTGGGGGCGGAGGAGGCCGGCCAGGAAGCCCCGTCCCCACGGGTCCTCCTCTGTAAAGGTGTGGGGGAAGCCGTCCTCGGCCAACAGGCGGGCGGAACGGGCCAGGGCTCGGGCCTCCTCTGGGCAGTCGGCCAGGAGCCAGCTCCCGCAGCGCCGGTGGGGCACGCCCAGTTCCTGGGCCAGGGCCAGGAGGGTCTCCCGGTTGCGGATGGTGAGCTGCCACAGTTTCCGGGCCCGACTCCGGCCGTACCGGTCCACGGCCTGCGCGTAGTTGTCCGCGAGGCCGGTGAGCAACATGCCCGCGTTCCGGCCGCTGGCGCCCAGGGCCGGTGCCAGGGCGTCCACCAGGACCACACGCCATCCCTGGGCCCGGGCCAGGTACGCGGCGCTGGCCCCCACGATGCCGCCCCCCACCACACACAGGTCCGCCTGGAGGGCCCGGCTTCCGCTGCCTTGGCCGGGATGGCTCCTCCAGGGCGCGGCTGTGCGGTGCCAGTGGGAGAGGTGTTCGCGGTGGTCTTGGGGGAACATGGCCGTGTCCGGGTTGGATGAGGGGCGGTCACTCGGGGTGGGCACGCAGGTAGCCGGCCAGGGCCCGCATGAGGGGGGTGGGCGCTCCCTGGGCGTCGAAGAGGTTGCCGTTGGGATAGAGGGTATCGAAGGTGCTGAACCAGTTCCACCGTTGGACCAGGCGATTCTGGTCCGGGGGATACCCCAGGGAGTCGTCCTGCAGGCGCTGGAAGAGATCGAAGGAGCCCACCAGGAACTGGGCCAC
>Ga0256839_1002084_pt1 | contig 22962 bp, 5 predicted proteins | sample 354166metaG_FD_185968 | JGI IMG/M metagenome (GOLD analysis project Ga0256839, IMG submission 185968) | Hydrothermal vent microbial communities from Mid Atlantic Ridge, Atlantic Ocean - 354-166 | ecosystem: Environmental > Aquatic > Marine > Hydrothermal vents | place: Atlantic Ocean: Mid... | reverse complement strand
AACCGTTCAAGCGAACAGTCAGATCATAGATCGTCGGTATCCGATTCAACGATTGGACTCGAACATAGTAAGTCTCGCCGGCTTGCAACCCTTGCAGACTCAACTGATCGGCCGCACCACCGGAGAGATCGATGATGGAACTCCCACCCGTCGTCGATTGCCAATTCAGTGAATAGCGAGCTTTCCCCTGTCCGCCGGGATCGGCGTGAGCGACTCGGAGGGCGTACGTTCCTTGGGCAAGTCCATTGAGATCCAATGCGGTGGCGGGGGATGCCAGCCCGCCGCCGGCTGCGGCGGCTTGCAGCAGCGTCCCGTCTTCGTCCAATAACTCGATCTGCAATTCGGACGAAGCAGCCGCGTCGACTTGCAATACCAAATGTCCACCTTGGTTCGCCGCTGCCGCGCCGACAGTGAAGCGGAACAAGTCGGCATCGTCCGGCCGGTCAATCGTTCCACCGGCAACCACGCTCACATCGTCGATCCAATCAAGCGGATAGGCATTGCTCTCGGTTCCCAGAACCTGCCGCTCGGCGAATCCCAACAGCGCCGCTGTCTGGGCATCGGAAAATTCGATCGCCAGCCCGGTGACGTCACTTGCCGGCGCCGCGACAATACTCAAATGCCCCCGGTCTACTTCAACCGAGAGCATGCTCCCGAGCTGCTTGCCGGCAGCCGCGCGAATCAATCGTTGCAACTGATCTGCCAGGCCTGCGACACTCGTGTAGTTCGTGGTTGACGCCGCCGGCAAGTTGATGCCGAGCGACACATCATCTGAGGGTCGGCTCACAAGAAGCGTGAAACCGGCGTCCTTTTCCAACACGCCGTCCGCGGGCGCTGCAGCCGGCGCAATCAAGGTTCGTTCCAGCCGGTCGGCAACCGGACCGACCGCCTCGGGATTGGTCATGCCGATCGAAACCAATTCGCCCAGATCGTTCACGCGGCGAAGATCGAGCTGCAATTGGTCGCGAACCGATTCGCTGCGGATTTCGAGCCGATCGCCCAATACGGGCGCCGAGAGCAAGCGGAATCGATACCAGTCGACATCGGTCGGGCTATCGATAGTCAAGCCGGAGAACGTCACGCTGTCGGCAATATCCTTGCCGGAAGCAGTCTGTCCGATTTCGAGATGCAACAGGTCTCGCGCGGCTTGATTGAGACCGGCAATCTGCAGCGACACGTCGGCGGACGTTTCGGCCGGTGCGAGTCCAAATCGTCCGTCCGCGTCGACGGCCTCGACGAGCCCGGCCAGATTGGTCTGCGCAAGGGACGCGTTGAAATCGTCGACCAGGTCGGCAAATGTCGTGTTCTCAATCGCCTGTTGATCCGTGACAAGAACCGACACCGGGTCGTCGCCGTTCAATATCAACTCGAACCAGATACTCGTTGCCGAACCGAGTCGTCCGTCGGCCGGTCCCGCAGCAGTGCCTTGCAGCATCGACGGGCCGTACAACGTGAACGCTCTGCTTGCATTTTCCGCATCGCCGAGAACTTCATTGCGGGAAGGTGCTTCGGTTTGGTCGACGAGAATCGCTTTGCCCGACTGAACGTCGATGCGATCGTCACCCGGTCCACCGTCGATCCACACCGTTTTCTGCACTGTGGGCCCGACATTCACAATGTCGTTGCCATCCAGGGCGTCGATGATGATCGCCATGAAGTCGCCCTCGGGCGGCAGCAGATTGCCGTTGAGTGCGACTTCGCGGTAGGCCAAAGCTCGTTCTCTCGGATCAAGCGACTCGAGTCGTTCCACGTCGATGTCACGGTCTTTGGCATCCCAGATCCGTTCGCCTTGTTCGTCCGTGGCGAGGAAGTCGAGTCGGACTTGGGCATCGAATGTAAAGTTGCCTCCATTATTCGTCACGCGAGTAATCAAGTGATGGTCGGCCAGCAGACCGGGTTCGGTCACGTAGTCGACGGAAATCACATCGTCGGCGCCGGTCGCACTGTAATACCAGACTTTGTTCGTCGCTCGAGCGTACGCCTTCCATTCATCTCCTGCCGGCACGTCGAAACCCGTTTCGAACAGCTCGCCGTCGCGTGTGTAGAGCCGGTCTTGACCACCGTTGCCGTAGAGGAAGTCGAGACCGGTTCCCCCGTAGAGTCGATCGTTTTGCTGACTTCCCAACATGCGGTTCAGGCCTGTATCTTCAAGCGGATAAGGCTCGCTGGTACCGTCCGCATCGAGCACGCCGTCGGGGAGCGGCCGACCATTGGCATCGAGCAGATCTCCGTTGTTGTCGACACGTATCCCCGCCTCACCGATGAAGACGCCGAACTGGTCGGTTTGAATCTGGAGTTCCGTTGCCGAAGTTTCGAAGCGAAGCTTGCCTCGATCATGCCCAACAGTAACTTTCCCCGCCAATGCGGACGCGGCATCGACCGCGGCTTGCATCTGCTGAACCAAGTCTTCCACGCTCGTATTCTGCTCGGTCTGTTCCGCGGTGATCAGGAGTTCAACAAATGGTTGGTTGTCCACACGGAGTGCAAACCGAGCATCTCGCAAGAGTTTGCCGCTGGAAGGCATCCTCGATACGGCTTCCAGTGTCGGCGTGCCGTCGATGTCGATTGCGTCTTGCCCGTCGTCGAATTGCAGCGGTCCGTATGGGTTGAAGCTCCAAGCATATAAGCGATTCTCGCCTTGGCCGCCAAGCAAGTCGTCGTTGCCCGGTCCGGCGAACAACACGTCCAAATCGCTGCTGCTTCCATCGGCCGTATCGCCCCAAAGCCGGTCGTTGCCGGCGAAGCCATACAGCAAGTCACTGCCGCGGCCGCCGTCGAGGCGGTCGTTCGCCTTGGAACCGAATAGGATGTCGTCTCCCGCACCGCCGTCGATCACGCCGACCCAATCGCTGCTCCGCGTGGCCAGATCGTCCATGCCGACGGCGTTCTTGCCCGTCACAAATCCGAGTTCGTCGTTGCCTCCCAAACCGGCGATCCGAAACTGTTCCACGAGCGGCGATCCGTCGATGCCCCGCCAATTCACTCGAATCGGCGGCGGACCGCCGGCCGGTGTCCCTACCGAGCCTTCTTGGAACAGCAATTCGGTCGCCGCCGAACCGGTTACGTTGTGCATCAGCAGCAGCGTATCGCGACCAAGTCCGTTCGTTTGAATGGTGATGGTCTCCGGGCCTCGCGAAGCTCGAACGACATCGGGGTCGGCCGAGTATGCGCCTTGACTCAGCGCGGCTGCGAGCGCATCATTGATGTCGTCGACGAGATCATCGAGGGAATTGTTGTCGGACGTCGAAGCGGCACTGATCACGATCGGGCCGACGACCGTTCCGTCGACCGAAAGCTGAAAAGCGGCGTCGGACGCGAGTTGCCCGCCGGCGACCAAGGTTGGTGCCAGTGTGCCCGACGTGATCCCCGATTCCTCCGCCGCGTTGTACTCGACATCGAGTAACGGAACGCCTCGTTGGCCCGCAAGAAAATGAAGTTCTCCGGTCAGAACGTCGTTCGTCTTGCCGGCTGCCTCGTTGATCTCTAGGATCGTCGTGCGGCCGAGTCCCTTCGTCTCGAATCGAATCTGATTGCCGATTCGCACGACTCTCAGAGCATCCAAAGGCAGGTCTTGCTCGCCCGGGTCGTTCGCCGCGTTGTGATCTGCCAACGCTGCCGACAGCGCTGCATTGATGTCTTCCACCAGGTGATCTACCGTCGAGTTTCCGGCGGTGTCGACTTGGAGTTCGAGTGTAAACGGACCGATCGCATTTCCCGCGAACTCGGCGCCGCTCACCGATAGTCGGAATTTCGCCAGGTCGCTCAGTTGACCATCCAAAGCGACCGGTGCGGTCGATGTAATGCCAACGTCGTTTTCGCTGAGGAAGATCGAGTCCGACAAGATCGTGCCGGTGATCTTGAGGATATCGGTGGCGTTATCGTCTTGGACATCTCCTTCAGCTTGATTACCAAAATGGCCGGCGACGACGTCTCCGTATTCCGAGTAGTTGGCAGCCGCGTCGAGTTTGATCAAATCGATGCCTTCGCCGCCGTACAAGCGGTCGCGACCGTCTTGTCCTTCAAGCAGGTCGGAGTCGGCGCCGCCAAAGAGGGTGTCGTCTCCGCCGCCGCCATGCAGTTCATCTTCGCCGCCGTCTCCGAAGAGTCGGTCAGCCGACCCCCATATATCCGCGCTGGGGTTCAGCCCGTAGTCGTCGCGCAACAGGTATTCTCCATGCAGGAAATCGTTGCCGCTGCCTCCCAGCAGAATATCTTGGCGGATGTTGCCGAAGAGATAGTCGTTGCCGGCTCCGCCGTGCATTTCGTCCCCTCGGAGTTCGGCGCCGACGAGCGGGTCGTCGGGGTGGGCGTAGGCGAACAAGGTGTCGCTTCCGTCGCCGCCGAAGAGTCGCTGTCCGCACAGCACATGGACGGCGGTCGTCGCGAGCGTCACGTCGCTGCAATCGGGTCCAAACCGCGGATCCTGGGGCGGAACGGTGATTCCGGCATCTCCGCGAAGCAGGTCATCGCCTCCTTCGCCGTAAAGCTGATCGATTCCGGGGCCGCCGAACAGGTTGTCGTTATTGAAACCGCCCCGTACCAGATCGTCGCCGAAGCCGCCGTCGACGAGATCGGGGCCGACACCGCCGTCCAGGTAATCGTCGCCCGCGTCGCCGTGGAGTTTGTCGTCGAGTCCCCCGCCAAAGAGGAAATCTCGGCCGCCGCCCCCGCGCAGCGTATCGCGGCCGTCGTCGAAGCTGCCGTCGATCGACTGACCTCCCACCACGACCGGCATCATCAGGGGCGGAACATAGCCGCTCGGATTCAAAGCCTCGGCCTCGAAGTAACGCGGCGGGTAAGTGAACAACGTCGAATCCGACAGGTCGAAGTTGGCGGCAGCGTAGACCTCGATACCTCCCCACAGCAAGTCATCGTCGGCGCCGCCGCTGAGGCTGTCGTTGCCGGCCTCTCCGACGAGCACGTCACGTCCGGGACCGCCCGAGATCGTATCGTCCCCCGCGTTTCCGAGTAGAATATCGTCACCGGCTCCGCCGCTGATCAAATCGTCGCCGTCTCCACCGACGACCTCGTCCTTGCCGCCTCCCGCGTCAACGTCGTCGTTCCCCATGCCGGCGATTATGTAATCGTCGCCAGAACCTGCCACGATGACGTCATCACCGGTCTCGGCGTCGATTTCGTCATTGCCGCCGCGTGAGTCGATCTGATCGTTTCCTGGGCCCGAATTGATATTGTCTTCGCCGTCGTCGCCATAGATCGTGTCATTTCCGCCACCCGACACGATCAGATTCCAGGTCTTTTCAGGGATGCCGCCGGGACCTCGCGCATCGATGAAATCGATGCCGTCCCCTGTTGTGATCGTATCGTTGCCGAACCCGCCGAAGACTTGATTGTTCCCGCCGTCGATCGTAATGACGTCGTCATCGGGTCCTGCGTCGACGAAGTCGTTACCACTCCCGGAGACGATTTGGTCATTGCCGAGATAGGACCACGCCGCGTTGTCTCCTTCTCCGAGATCCATTACGTCGTGTCCCAGGTCGCCGTGGAGCACATCGTCGCCGTCACCGCCGGTCATGATGTGGATCGATCCGGGCTCGCCGCTTCCACCGGACGGGTTGGCTCCCTGTCCCGCATACAACGTATCGTTGCCGTCACCACCATGCATCTGGTCACTGCCGGGGCCTCCCGTCAGGACATCGTCACCGTCGTCTCCATGCATCACGTCATTGCCGCGCCCGCCGTCGGCAACGTCGTTTCCAGGGCCGCCGAAGAGTTGGTCGTTGTTTTCGTTTCCTTGCAGGATATCGTTGCCTGTGGCGGTATCGTCGTCCGGGTCGTCGCCGTAGAGCACGTCCTGTCCGAGCTCACCGTACAACCGGTCGTCGCCCTCGCCGCCGACGAGTCGGTCGGAGCCGTCGCCGCCATACAACTTGTCGGCGCCGTCGTCTCCCTGAAGTTCATCGTCCCCGGGACCGGCAAGCAGTTGGTCGTTGCCGGCTCCTCCCTTGAGCGTGTCCTCGCCGAAGCCGCCGTCGAGCGTATCGTTGCCATCGCCTCCTTCGAGCAGATCATCACCGCCCCGTCCCGACAGATCGTCAATACCAACGCCCCCAAAGAGTTGATCGTCGGCTTTGCCGCCGAACAGCGTGTCGGTACCGGGACCACCGTGCAATTCGGCGGGCCCGGAGCCGGCCACCAGCACGTCGTCTCCACCGACCGACGCCTGACCGGGAAAGGCGACGGGATCAAAATCGCCGTAGATCGTCACGGCTTGTGTGAGATTCTTGTCGATCGTAATCAGATCGTTTCCTTCACCTCCTTGAACAAGGATGCTGCTGACTCCCTGGTATCGCGTTTGAATTCCGAAAGCTGCCACGACAACCTCGTCCGGACTGCCGCCCGGACGGATATAGACATTGTCGTCGCCGTCACTAATGTCGATATTGAATTGATTTGCCGGGTCCGAATCGCGTCGACGAGGTGCTTCGGGACCGACGTGAACAATCAGCTCGCCGTTCTCGACTCGAGCAAGTTCCGCTTCGGGAATGATGATCGGATCGGGCCGGGGGATATCGAAGTCGACGAGAGTGACCTTGGGGATTTCGAAGTCGAGTTCCACACAGAGCGGGCAGACGCCAATCTCGACGAATACAGTCAATCCCGCTTCGACTTTGCCGCCGATATCGAAAATCCAAATTGGTCCGAGTTCCGCATTTTCGGCGATTTCGGAGAAGCGGACTTTTCCGTCGTCGTTGTTGTCGTGCAGATCGAACTCGACCTTCAGAAAGATGCCGCCGTCCGCTCCGGCTTTCGCCAGACCGGCGTTGAACTCGGCACCGACTTGGAATCCGCCCATGAGTTGCAATTCGGGGATGTTCTTTTTCGTGACGGGGTCGACATCCCAAGCAAAGAACCCGTTGAACAGCGCTAACGGATCGGAGAATCCGCTTTCCTTGAAATCGAAGAAGCCCTGAGTGTCATAGCCAAAGAGCGTGTCGAACGTGAATCCGAGCGAGCCCGTCACTCGTCCCATTACGGGACCGAAGATCGGAAACACCTGAGTGTATGAGAAGTCCAAACGGAACGCCGGAATGTCGATTCTCAGCAGCTCGACGTCGGTCTTTCCGGTGAGCAATTGGAAAACATTCAGCGGGTCGTCGAGGATGGGAAAACTAAAGACCTCACCGCCGTTCTGTTCCCCTTCTCCGGAGCCGCCTTCCCCGGAAATCAGTCCTTTCGTCGAGTTGTAAAAGTTGGTCAGTTCGGGGTCGACGTCCTGCATCCGATCGACGAGATCGAAGGCTTGAGCGAATTCATCCTTGACAATCGAACCGTTGTCGAAAATGAACCCTCCATACAAGATGAACAATTCGCCATCCAAGCCGGTCGGCAGGCCGGCCAGCATGTCGACGATCGCATCGGCCACAACGATGAAGTCCTTGACTTCGGAAACGCCGAACAGATCGGCCAGATCGACCAGTGCCACCGGGCTGCCGGCCAGATCGGAAATCACCGGAATGGGCTCGGTGAGCACATCCAAGATCGGTTTGACTTCTTGCGCGACCTTTTGAACTTCGGTCAACGCACTCCCGAACAGATCAGTAAAGAACTCGCCCATGTTCAGCCGAATGTCGCGAAATTCGATCTCGGGGACCGAGTCCGTGAAGGCGTCGAGGGTATCGAAGCCCCAATAGAGGTGCAGTTCGCCGGCGATGGACGGGAAATTGGCGTCGCCGCCGAGTGTCGCCAGCAGATTCAGGTGGACGGACGCTTTCGCCGCCACGTCGACCTCGAGTAGTCCGAGGGCCGATCCGAGTTCGCCGACCGACAATTCTCCGTCGTTGCTTGGATCGACCAAGTCAACGGTGAATTCTCCGCGAAATGCGTTGATCACCTCTTTGGCGTCCGGAGTACCCGGGTTGAGCGTACTTCGCTGAAGTTCGTTGAAACTATCGGGGAGGTAGTTGCCTCGAGCGTCATAGTCGAGTTCCGCCGCCGTCATGCCCGAGATGTCGAGATTGAGCAGCAGCAACCCCGCGGTTCCTTGAAGGTTGACAATGTCAACGTCGAAGAACACTTTCAGCTCGTCCTCATCGGCCACACCAAAGAACGGACCGTCCGTCTTGTTGATCCCAAACTTGAAGTCGTAAGTAAAACCGACCGTCACGTCGAGTTGCCCACTCAAGTCAAGCCCGATCGCCGGAATGCCCAGGTCCAGGTCGAACGGTTCCTGTACGGAAAAGAAATCGGTTCCCAGTTGCATGTCGAACAGAATCGACTCGGTATTGCCGGTCACCAAATCGAGGTCGTTGGTAATATCCTGACCATCGGCCAGAACCCGCACATCCTGGACGGTAATCAGTCCATCGGGAACCAATGTGCCGTCGACGCTGTATTGATCTTGCAGCCAATCGAGTCCACCCGGGCCGACCGCTTCAAAGACCGCCTGCTGAATGAACGACACATCCTTGGTGTTTCCTTCGGCTTCGCCACTTCCGCCGCCACCGGGGTTGCCGGCCAAATTGTCCGTCAAGTCTTGGCGAAGTTTGTCGATGAACCCCGACGCGTTCTGCAGCTTGTCGCCGACAAGTGGAAGGTCTTTGCCGAACAAGCCGTCGTCCAAAGCATCTTGCAGCAAGCGGAATAGATCGTTCAATCCGCCGAGCAACGAGTCAAGGGCCTGGCTGAAGTCGATCTGGCCGATATCGGGGATCTTGGTGTACGTCGTATTTCCCGGATCGCTCAAGTCGGTGATCTCGAGCACGAGCGATGGCGTGTTGGCGTCGAGTGGCTGACCTTCGAGCGGGAAAAACACGGGCAGCTCGACGCCGACTGCGGCGTTGAATTGCGGGTCGAAACCGCCCGGTGTCAGCTCGTCGAAATAATGACGGTTGTCGCCGTCATCGTCGACCAATACGACTTGCAATTCGGCAGGGTCGGTCGCCTGGCCAAGTCCATCCGCGTCACCCGACGAAATCAGCAGACCGTCTTTGTCGAGCGCAATCCGCCCGGGCTGAGCCGTGCTCCCAATGAACACGCCAAGTGGTCCGAGACCGGCTTCGAACTTGAGATTCTGACCATCGACGTTCAGCAGCGCCGCGACATGCGTGCCGTCGTCGAAGAGAAACGGCCGGTAGTCCTCCAGGTCGATCCCGAGAGCCAGATTCATCGCGACGGCACCGGTGACAGCCAACGAACCGGTCGTGCCGAATTGAAAGAGGTCGGTCGGGATGCCGGGAATATCGAGACTGAGCGGAATCGACTCGGAAAACAGCGTCTTGTTAAACGGCAGGTCAAGCCGCAACACGGGCGCCTTGCCCGGTGCGTCGATCACCGTCAGCGCCAGTCCATCAAAGGGCGACGTCGATTCGGCTTCGCCACTGCCGCCGGAAGGAGGATCAAAGGTAAAACCGAAAGCGGCATCAAGTGCGGCCTTCAGTCGGCCTTCCAAGTTGTCCAAACGAGTCGTCGCGGCCGTTCCCAACTGCGCAATCGGGTCGGATTGAACCAGTGAGCTGAACTGCTCTGCGAAGTTCAGAATCTCGCCGGCACTCTGATTGATCACCGGCAACGATTGCCGGAACATGTCAACATCAAACACCTGCCCGATGAAGGACGATGCCGAACCGAGCAAGTCAATAACATTGTCGACCGACAGATTCTGCAGCGAGTCGAGATCCCCGAGGTCGAAAGGTGTGACCACCAGCGAATCGGTGTCGACTTGCACGGTCCCATTGGTATTCTTGTAAACCGACGGCCAGTTCACGGTGAGAGTCGGATTGGCCCCTGTGAGCGAACTCAGGTCGAAACCATTCGGTCCGGTCGTGGTGATGGCGACCGGCAGCAATAAATCGGCCGTCGCCGCCGGAACCGGGAGTCCGACGATCGAACTCGTCCCTTGCGCAAGCTTCGTCTGCTCGCCCACCAGCTCGGTCAGCGAATTCCCTGGTTCGCTTGGATCGAGATTGTTCAGCGACAGACTGAGTTCACTGGCGACAGTCGCCTGTCCATTGTTGACGGCGAACTCCGTCAGTCCACCGTAGAGCGCCGTTCCCTCGATGCCCGCCGCACTGAAGTCAACCGTCGACTTCACCAGTGGATTCATGCCGTCACGATCGATCAGAATTTGATCATTCACACTTTTCCAGTGCAAAGGAATCCCTTCGATCACTCCGTCCTCGTCGTCGTCAACAGCGAATACTCCCAGCACAAGTCCGGCGAAAGATCCGTTGGCACCTTGGACCTTGAACTGCTCCAGTCCGCTCGTGAAATCCCGCAGCACGATTCGTTTGTTCTTTAGCTCCGCCGAAAAGACACCTGGTGCCGCGGCGTTGAGCAGATCGAGAACGGTTTGAAGATTGTCGATGCCGGTGAGCGTGTCGAGGTTGACCTCGACAGTCAGGCCGCTGCGGAGCGAGATGCGGAGATCGGCCAGCCCATCGGCACTCAGCACGCCGTTCGTCGCTCCCGCCCAAGTCTTCAGTGGGTTCATCCGTTGAGTCACGGCATCGAGCGTTGTGGTTAGTGCGTCGACGGGGATCCCGTCTCCCAACGGCGAGACCTTGATCAAGACCGCGAAATTCAATTCGTTTTCGGGTGAAAACGATACCGGCGGCGTCTGTCCCTGGTCGACGGCGACTTGTGTCAAGCTCGCAACGGCGGCATTCAATTCGCCGAGACTTGGATTGGCCGATACGGCCTCCGCCACTTCGGACAGATTGAATGTGTACCGGAGCACCGGTGTCCCTTCGAGTCCCGGGTAGGACGTCGTGAAGTCGGCGGCGGTAAGGACGGGAGAGGACAACCCCTGATTGACTTGCTCGACCAAGCCGAAGACATCATCGAAATTGGGCAACTTCACCGTGGTCGGCGGCCCGTTTTCCAGACTCATCGTCGTCTCGACCTGAAGACGGTCGATCACCGATTGCTCCAGCAACTCGGACAAGTGAAGCAGTCCGCCGAGCGGTGTGGTTTCCGTGAACGGCAGACTTGCGTCGAGCATCGGCGAGTTTTCAAGCGTGTCGAGCCAGTCGGCCAATGTCGTCAAGGCACCGACGATGTTCGTCGGCGAAAGTCCCGAGAATCCTCGCATCGACTCGGAGAGCGACAGAGTGACGACCGGAGCCTGAAACACGTCAGGGGACTGCACATCGATCATCGACGGCGCCGGTGAGGTCGAGAATCCGGGAGCCGCCTCGATCGGCAGCGATACTTGAACGACATCGGTTCCGGCCGGTGCGAGCGAAATCAGGTCGGCAATCGGTGTCAGTTGGAAGCTCCCCAATTCGATCGGCTCCGCAGCACCGGAGTTGAAGGTGCCGTGCAATTCGGAGTCGAGATTGAAGGAGCCGCCGCTAACTTGAACGGCCAAGAAACCGACTCGTCCAGTTGCCGCCAGCGGAGTTGACACGGTGGGATCCGGTTCCGCATCGCTCAACTCCACCTTCATCTTTTCAATCTTGATCTTGCCCGCCGTCTGCAAGTCGAGTCCCGGTGACAGGTCGGCCGAAACGACCAGCTCAAATGAGATTCCCGCCGTCACAGTCGCCTCGAGTGGCGGATCGAAGACGATCCCCGCATCGCTCAGCGCGGTTCCGAAATCGATTGGTCGTGTGATGGAGCGGGACGTTTGATAGGCCAAACGCAGCTCCTTGAACTCGGCCGTTTCCGTAATCGGGTTGATTGGACTGCCGTTTTCGTCAACGGGGTCGTCAAACCGCCCTGTCGCCTTGAGATGGTCGACTAATTCCGGCAGCGTCGGGCTGGGATCGTTGTTGAAATAATCCAAGACGGCTTGCTGAATTTCCGCTTGAAAAGTTGCGCCCAGATCGAGGATCGAACCGATCGATGCGGCCTGCGAACCTTCTGCATTCGCCGGCAGCGGCAACGGGGTTGCCAGTGGTCCAAAGTCAGTCAGGGCGTTGCCGAACGAAGTGAGCGAATCGGCTGCCGCCAACACGATGTCCTTGACCGACGCCGCGTCGCCCGAAGCCACCGGATCGTCCAAGTTGGCCGGAGGCGGACTGGGCGACTTGAAACCGACGTGCAGAACATTCGGATGCGATCCGGCGGTCGTTGCAATCGTCTCTCCAAGCGCCGCGTTGATTTGAGCCGCGATCGCCGGGTTCGCATGGACGACTTCAGATAAGATGATGCCGCCATGTTGTAGTCCGGTATCGCGCAGCTCGACAACAAAATCCGCAATGTCGGAGATCGACGGGCTGTGGAGGTCGACTTCCAGACCGGTCTGATGCAATCTCCCCGGATCGCCGGGTCCGCGGAATTGCGCGGAGCCGACTCCGTCGTAGGTACTGACGCCGTTGACCAAGAAGCCGGGCTTTCCATCCAGTTGCCGCGATTCGGCCACGTCGACAATCGTCTCCACGAGCCAATTCGAGCCGAACCGTTCTGCTTGGGGCGTCAGGCCGGTACGTTGTCCGGTACCCTGATCGACACCGGGCAGAATGTCGAAAGCTCCGTTGAGTGAGAAGACACTGAACTGACCGGGCGTCTGAGGATCGGGATCGACCAATTCCACCCAGCGAGGTGCGTCGGTGGAGTTCAGCCACGACTTGCCGGGGACGTCGAGCGTCCCGGTCGCGTTGCCTGGAACCAGAGAACCGAGAGAATCGGTAACCGACTGGAAGAGTCGAAGTGCGAACTCGGCCGGCGGCGTGCCGACGATCGTCACGTCGGGCACAGTTCCCAATTCACTTGGATAGCCGAGATACGCCACGCGATGGACTTGCCTCATTTCATCGAGCGCCGGTTTGCCGCTCCAGATGATCGGACTCTCACCGGCCCGGATGTCAATCAACGTCGAGCGGAGTTGGGGGCTGCCGTTGATCGTGACGAAATAGGAAACTCTCAGCAGGCCCTGAAACCCTTTGGCTGACAGGTCGGCGTCCGATGCGACACTCGTGGGAACGGGCGCAACATAGAACCGCCCCGTGTGAATCGTCGCTCCCGACTCGTTTCCCTCGATCAACCGCGAGTCGATCAAGTGGCCGATCACTTCGCCGTTGACTCTGAGCGCCTCGATGTTGGCCGACCCGCTGTTTCGAGTGACCGGTTCGTTCTTGTTGACGAGTTCGATGCCGGCGATGACGAAGTTGCTGCCGAATCCCAGTTGGTCGACGTCGACTTCGATCACGTCGGCCGTTCGCCCGACGATCCCCAGCTCGTCGGCGCCCGTCACGACCATGGCGAAATCTTGCGGCAGGCCGTTGTTCTTCTGCGAGCTGATCGTGATTTCATAGGTGCCGGGTTCCGCTCCCGGAATCCAGATTTGCTCGATGTTGTCCACCGAGTTTCGCTCACCCGCGAGCGCTTCGCGTGCACCGAGTGCCGGGTCGTTCGTGTCGGTACGGTCGCGAGCCAACACCCAAGGCCGGTGAATCGTGGTGCCACTGCTCGTCGTCGCTTTGATCGTGATATCAAGATCATTGACGAGAACTCGAATATCGTCGTCGACCGCAGTGGGATCGGGCAGCGACGCCGGCACCGGGTCGAGCCACGAGATGGTCGCCTTCAGATCTTGTTGGTTGGCAACGGTCGCCAAATAGGTGATGGTGCTCTGCGGCCGGTAGGTACCGGTGATCAGATGTTCGCCCACGCCGTCGTAAGCTCCCGCAATGACGTTGGCCGCATTGAGCCCATTGAGGAGCCCCCAACCGAACTTGAAATCGGGACCGGCCGTGCCGGCGTCGACCGCCGAGTGGGCCAGGATCGATTTGACGAGGTCGGAACGGGGTTGGACGCCGTACGTCTGCTCGAACAGTTCGGACAACAGACCGATCGTGCCGGTCACGACGGGGGCTGCGAGCGAAGTTCCGGAGACCGATTCGGCATCCGAAGTGCCGGGAGCGGACGGATCATAGGTCGTCGTTTTCAAAAGGTCTCCGTTGGCGACCAGATCAGGTTTGATCCGTCCGTCGTCGGTCGGTCCCCAACTGCTGAAATCGGTGGTGACGATCGCTGCGGGATTGATGGGATCGACTGTTTCATCCTCCGTCGCGCCGACCACGATCACGTTCTTCGCTCCCGACTGCGACCCCATCAGCGTGTCGAACGCATCCTGCGCATAGTGCTCGACTCCGTTATAGGTCGTATTGGGACCGGTAAGGTTGAAGATCGTGTCGCCCACTTGAACGGCGTCGCCACCACTTCGGCGTTGATTGCCGGCGACCGTGACAATGGAGTGGTTGACATGGACAAGTGCAGCCTGGTCGAACAGCTTGGCCGTTGCGTCGTACTTCCCGAATTCCGGGTCTTCGAAACTCGACGGCGGGCCGTTCCAATCCCATTGATTGGCGACAGGGTTACCCGATGAATCGATGTGGGGCTGAAATCCGGGTGACAAGATGGGTTCGCCCGGCGCAACTTGTTTGTCGAGATAGCTGTGGTTGCCGGCAGCGAGCAGGCCGCCCTTCTGTTCGATTTCGGCGATGTTGTCGAAGCTGTCAAACGACCACAGCGTCGCTTTCGGTGCGATCCCTTCGACGGCCGGATCGAGTCCGGTTGCGATCAGCGTACCGGCCACGTTCGTTGCATGTTTGGAGATCCCCCATCCATTGACGTCTCCGTCGACGTCGATCACTCGGCTAACGGCCGGATTGTCCGGATCGGCGAATTCGGCATGCGAGGCAAGCACATCGCCGCCGTTCCAGATGCCCAAAGTGATCCCGTTTCCCGTGAGCGCATAGGGGGCGCCGGTGACCGGGTTCAGCGGCATCGTTCCGGGAGTGGAACTCGGTTTGATCAGATCGATATCGGACGTGTCCGCCGCACTGGCATTCAGCATCAGTCGGGGCTCAAGCTGTTCGGCATTGGGCCGAAACAATCTGCCTCGCGGTACCGACTTGCGAACCCGCCTGCGGAACTTGCGCGAGGTACGTTTTCGTTTGCGTGACATGGCTGGTGGTGGCTCGAGGTGAAAAGATTCCGTCGTGCATTCTTGGAAGAGCCGCGCCGGCGCCCTCCCCAGAGGTGCTGGAGACACGCATTGTCGCTCCAGACCGCTCCCTGGGACTCTGGGCACCTTTGGCAAGCAAAAGAGCCGCAAATTCGGAATGATTGGAACTTTTCGCGTCTGCAACAAAACCCGCCGGCGCGCTGCCGAGTCTCGGGAACATTGCCTGCGGCCGGGAGTTATGTCACAGACTCTCGGAAGAACTCGCCTCGAGCGGCGCGAGTGGCGGGAAGGGGAGTGGCTGGACTCGGATCGTTTTGATAGGGGGCCGACCGCCTACCGGACATCCTGATCCGCTTTCAACTTTCCCAAGGCTTTCTGAAAACGGGGATGGGAGCGGACGACGGCGACGACCGGGTCGTTTTCGAGAAATCTCCGATCCTTGAATCCGGCTTCGATCGCTTGGTCGAGCGTATCGAGCGCCTCATTGACGCAGGTTCTGCGAACTGCGGCAGCGTCGGAATTCGGCTCGTTGTCTCCGGCTTCGTCGATCGCGGTGACGATCCGCAACATGAGGTGGCAAGGTCCGATCAACTGGGATCCGACGCCCGACCACAGTTCACGGCGCTGCCGGCACATTTCAAGCGATTTCCGCCAGCGGCCGGTTTCGCGATAGAGTCGCGCCAAGGTCGAATAATGCCGACTGAGACAAGTGCGGTGAGTCACGACATTGGGTGCGGCGGCGAGCGCGGCGCGCTGGTGGGAGATCGCCTGCAATGAAGGTTCCATCGCTTCGTCGAAACGTTTGGCGATGATCAGCGTCAACGCATAGTCGTTCAACACGGCCCCAATCGCGCTCCGTGCTCGGATGTTGTCGGGGTGCCGACTGAGAATCTGTTCATATTGTTCAATTGCCTTGCGATGAAACTCACGCGATGTTTCGAAATCCCGTCGTCGGGCATGACAAGTCCCGATCACCGAACCGCAATTTGCTCGAAAGAACGAGTATTCGGAATTCTCCGGATGGTTGGTTGCCAATTCGCTGCTGATCGCAAATGCTTCTTCGAACGCTCCGAGCGCCTCCTGCGGTTTTCCTGCCGTCTGCAAGGCAAATCCCATACCGAGCTTCGCTTTGGCGCGTGCGAACGCATACTCGATCGTCTCGGGTTGCTCCTCCGTCAATTGCGAGAAAATGCGCCCCGCATGGTCATAGCTGTGGATGGCTGCGTCAACGTTGTTCATGCGTCGATACTGCACGCCTTCGTTTTGGAACACCGCTCCCAGCAAGGGAAGGTCGCTACGGCTTTCGGGATTAGCGCGGACGAGCCGTTGAAGCAACTTGCGCGCCGTTTCGTAATTCTCTGCGGCGGCGGCGTTTCGTCCGATCTGCGCCATGGCGATGCCCAGGTCCAAGTGAACCACGGCCATATTTCTGTTGACCGCCATGATTTGCGACGGGTTGGGAAAACAGTCGAGTGCTTTCTCGAACATCTCAACGGCTTGCTGCATTTCCCGCGCATCCAGAAGGTTGCGTCCCATAATATGATAAACGCCCATGAGATGGATGCGATATCGCACGAGCTTCGGTTCGTCGTCAATGAGTTGTTCCAATAGAGCCTGAGCCTGCCGGCAGAGGTCCATGACGCGCCCCTGATCCTTTGTTCGCGCGCAGCGCATCGCGGCCGTTTCGAGTAGATTCGCCAGTAAGAATTTGTACTCGGCATCCTCCGGGTTTTCTCGGTATCGTTTTTCGATGCGGTCGATCGACTGCTCCACCATCTTCACCGCGGCCCGATCATCTCCCATATCGCCCAAGTTGTGTGCGATTTCGATTCGGCATTCGGCCAACACTTTTTCCGCTTTTCGGTCGGCTGGATGCGCGACCAAGTGCGCGGATAGATCCCGTGTCGCCGTAACGTATTCCCTTCGAGCTTCGACAGGCTTTCCCAGGCCATCGAGCACTTGGCCCACGCGCAGCCGAGCGGAAGCGAGTTCGACCACCAAGTGCGGATCGCCTCGGTTGAGTTCAAGAAACTTGACGTAGTGATCACGAGCGGACTCGAGCAAGTCCTTGCGGATTCTCTGGGTGCCTGGTTCATCGAGCAAATGTTCCTGGCTCACTTTGGTGAAAAACTCATTGATCGAGTCGATCGATGCATGCAAGGTTTGTTCGGCCCGTTGCTGTTCTCGCCGAGCGATTCTGCGTTCCCGGCTCGCCTCACTGGCTCGAGCCTCGGCCCTTCGCCATTGCCAGTAGACGCCGGAAAAACCGGCTGCCACGACCAGCAGGAGGGCGGCGAGGAGGCCGGCGACGAGGGGTCGACTCCGGCACCAACGCCAAGTTTTTTCGAGTCGTCCGATTGGGCGAGCCTGGATTGGTTGGCGTTTGAGAAACCGCCGGAGATCGTCGGCCAGCCGCGAGGCGTCGGCGTAACGCCTCGACGGATCCTTTTCCAGACATTTCCGGCAGATCGTCTCCAGATCGCGAGGCGTCCCGGGACGCAGTGTTGACGGAGCAAGGGGCTCGACGGAACGAACTTGAATCAAGATTTCAAGCGGAGTCTCGCCTTGAAACGGCGCGCGACCCGTGATCAACTCGTAGAGAATCGCCCCCAATGCGTAGACGTCCGCCTCCGGCCCCACTTCGCTCGCCTTTCCGCGTGCCTGTTCAGGAGCCATGTAGGCGGGGGTACCGACGACGGCGCCTGAGCTCGTGGCGTCGGTTTTCGTTCCGACCACTTTGGCCAAACCGAAGTCGGTGATGCGCGGCACGAACCGTTCCACAACCGAATGCGGATTCTCAACGGGCAACGGGCTGTTGTCGCCAGGAGCATCCGTGCCGTGGCCGGACGCCCCCGCTTCCTCGTTGAAACGTCCGACCATCAAGACGTTACTCGGCTTCAAGTCGCGATGCAACACGCCTCGTTCATGAGCGTGTTCGACAGCGTCGGCCAGCACGGCGGTGATTTCAGCCGTGTCGTCGAAGCGGATCGGCTCCGTCTGCCGACGCAACCAGTCGGCAAGTGTTGGTCCGGGGCAATAGGCCGATGCGATATAACAAACGGGACCGATCTCGCCCGCTTCGTAAACCGGGACAACATGAGCGTGATCCAGTCCGGCAGCCGCACGACTTTCTTGAAAGAACCGATCGCGGAGCTGCGAGTCGATCATGACGTTGAAGTGAGGGACTTTTAGAGCCACCTCGCGATTGAGATTGGGGTCGAAAGCCAAGAATACGATTCCGTTGCCGCCTCGCCCCAATTCTCGCCGGATTTCGAATCGGCCGAGACGTTCGGGCAGATAAGCGGCTACTCCGACCGCCTGCGGCCTCGTATCTGCGTGCTGCGAAACCCGCTTGGTGTCTGTTTTCGAGCTCCCATTTCCCCGTTGCGGCCAGAGTTTCCTCAACTGATCCAAACAGGCCGCCCCGCGAGCCAACCGATCACCGGCGTTGCCTTGAATCACCTTCAAAATTACTTCATGGTCGGCACCGTCGGCCAGCGCCTCGTCGACTTCCGCCAATCGTTCGGCAAACTCCCGCTCATCGGCCCGATTCTCATCGGCCCCGTTCTCATCGACATCGTCGTTGTCAATGCGGTCATCTTGATCGAGATTCATTTGCCGACTCCAGGTCACGCTGCAACCGCTCGATTGCGCGACTCCATCGTTTGCGCGCCGCATTCGCGGAACAGTCCATCAACTCGCCGATCTTCTCGAAGGAACAACCGTCGCGATTGCGCAACACAATGACTTGCACATATGCTTCGGGCAAGTTTTCCAATGCTTGTTCTATGGCGATTAGCTGTTCGTTGCGAATCGCGTGACTGCTTGGTGATGAATTTCCCGCCTGCAAAAACGCACGTAAATCCCTTGACGATCGATCCGAATCGATGTCCACTTCCTTCGTGATTTTTCGCTTGTCGGTCTGACGGTACGTGCGGCGGAAATTCGCCAAGTTGTGGAGCAGGATCTTTCGCAGCCAGCCAAGGAATTCGGCTTCACTCGCTCCGTTGAATTGCCGAAAATCGCGTTGAGCCTCCAGAAACGTCTCCTGAACCAAGTCGGACGCGCCGCCTTTCGCGACCAAATCGCGATCGAGTTCTCGGCCGGCAACCAGCAGCAGATACGCTCGACACGCTTCCAGCGATTCGCCCAACGCCTCGTCCGATCCGGCCCGGGCCGCCGCAATCCACTCGGATAAATCAATCGGGGGTTTGGACATCGTCCATTTCTCTCGGCACGAAACACGCGGCAATCGGCCGCCGATTCAGCAAGACTCGTGGCCGGTACGGAAAAAAAGACCGCTCGCCCGCAATTTGGAAAAAACGAGTTACCCAAACCACAGTCTAAGCAGCCCCCCCGGGCGGGTCAATTGGTCAGGGAGTGCTATGATGGCGTATTGTGAGAGATGCTTCGCGAACTTAGAGCCTGTAACAAAACCCGCCGCGCCGCGTTCCGGCGTCGGGCGTGTTGCTTGCAGCACGGAGTTTTGTGACAGCCTCTAATTGTCCCTAAAGCGGAATCCTAATTGTCGCCGAACAGAAGACGACAGTGTACGGCGAGCGGGTGTGAGCATGGGCGTCGGGACTGCGCTGGATGTGGTGCGAGTTCACATGCCCGTTCAGGCTCCGTTGTGGTCTCCTGTTTGATGCGCGTTACCGATTTCCGGTCGTACCCAATACTACGCTTATGGAACTCGTCAACGAGACAGGTCTGTCTCCTGCCTTTTTTCTCCCTGCCCGTCGTTCGTCCCTGCTCTTTTCTTAAGCTCTTGAAATAGGTCTGTAACAGCCTCCTTCCTTGAAGGAGACTTGTCGATCGCGACTTGCACATCCCGTAAGAGATACGAAGAAATCCACTTGTCCTTCACCTCCCGCAGGCAATTCAGCGCCGCACAAAATACCGAGTCTCGATTGTCGGCCAAGTAATTCGGTAACACGTTGAGCGCCCTTTCGGGCGAGTGTCGAAAGCACAGCAATAGAGCATAGACAAGATGGTACTCATCGTATCGCGAGAGCCCGCTCATGAGCTTTAAGATGTCGTTCTCGCTTATGCGAAGTGATTCTTGCGCGAGAAGCGGTTCCATGAATGCGACAAGCGCATGACCAGAACAGGTGATGAATCGCTCATACGTAAAGCACATATCTACTTCCATTCGAGTACGCGCCGCGCCGCATCGATGACAACCATACCGTACTTTTGATCTGGCGTTTTCCGGCCATCTCCCACGCGATTGAATGAAATCTCGCAACGTAGACTGTTCCGTTACCAAGTAATGCCGGATACGTTCCTGCGGATAACCCTGGCTGCACAACTGCCTGTGAACTAATTCCAATACCCGCTGCAACGCTACCACTTCCCCACAAAACAGGGTTCACACCAGCAAAGTAGAATCCCCTCGCCGCAGCTCCGGCGGCGGCCGCAGTACCAACCGAAACGTAATACGCGACCTCAAGGTCACGGTCCATTTCCCATGGATGTGTCAACAGTAATCCATACCGTCGCACACCCGAGCCAATCCAGCCAAACCATGATCGTCGAAGCCCCCTCTTATCCACCCACGCCACCACGCCATTCCCCACATCCCCCGCGGCGAAGCCGAGCGGGTCTTCGCTGATCCACCGGCCGGTCTTCGCGTCGTACCAGCGGGCACGATTATACTGCAATCCGGTGTCGGCGTCGAACTCGCGCGAAGTGAATAGATAGCGTGTGAGCGACGTGTCGCCAGAGACGATTCCACCGAAAGCCGTGTACACGAAATGCGTCGCCGCCGTGCCGTCTTGCTTCACCAAATCGCGGACCGTGCCCAAGTGATCGACAATCGGCCAAAGGACTCGGTCGGTGGCACTCATCGATTTGGTCACATCCTCCTGAGCCAGCAACTCGTCGACCCGCTCGCCCCACAGATAACGCTTCGAAAGCGTCATGGCTCCCGAACCGCCCGGGCCGTCGGCGTCCTCAAAGTCGAGCACCACGTTTCCGCCGTCCAGCGACGCCATGCCGTTATTGATGTCGTCATACACATAACGCTCGATCGCCGCGTCCTGCATGTCGAACGGACTCGCCGTGTCGACCTCCTTCGCAATGCGGCGATTGAACACGTCGTAGGTGTACTCGACCACCTTCGTCACATTGCCGCTCGAATCCTTCTCCGTCACCTTCGTCAACCGATTCCGAAAGTCCCATTCGTACTCCGTCACCTCGCCCGTCGAGGTCTTGGTCCGCTTCGTGCGATTGCCCTCGTCGTCGTACTCGTACGAATACGTGCCGTCACTGAGCAGCCGGTTGCCCGTGCCCGTCTGATAACCGGTCATCGTCCGGTTGCCGACCAGATCGAACGAATAACTCTCGTCGGCCAGACTCGGATCCGAATAATCGGCCGACGTCAGTTGACTCGTCGGGTCGTAGCCGTAGTCGACCGTCGCCGAAAGTCCGAACGACTTCATCGAGAGTATAACGGACCGAGTGGACGAGCGTACCTATCGTCAGCCAAATTGTTGAGAACAGACGACGGCGACGCCTCCCGGTACTCGCGTCGGCTGTTTTCGCTGTCACCTCGCGCTTGCCGAAAACTCACGGCTTGCTGAACTCCAACAAAATATCACCAGGTGAATTCGGTCTCCCTGTGATGTTTGGATGACGCTGATAAAATACGCTGATCTCCTCATCGCTCATCTCTGTCCGGGATATTGAAAGACTTCGCAGACGCGGAAGTTTATCCAGCATTTCAAGCACGCGGCCGTCTACGGGAACAGCCTCCAATGCTACGTGGTGGAGATCTACCTTCTGGCTCAACTCAAATCGGCGCAGCCCCTCCGATGTAACTGGCACGTACTGCAATGTCAGCATACGCAGCCCCGACACAGATGCGAAGCCTGCCAGCACTTCGTCATCACATTCTGGGATCTGAGATAGTGAGAGCCAATCGACTTGTTTCATCGTACTCAGCTCTAGTAGTTCTTTCTTGGAGGCCCGAAGATTGTTAAGGGTCAAATCCTCTAGCTGACCGATTACGGCGAGTTCAGACAGTGCCCCCGGTTCCAGGTCAGCCGTTCCTATGAACACCGAACGTACTCCCCTAAGTTGACGCACACTCCTTATCGCAGACACTGTTACTCGACAGTTCTGAAACGACACTGCGTACGGACGAGCAAAAGGTACGTCTCCCACTGCCTGTCGAATCGGGAGCGGAACCCATGGCTTGCTAGGAAATCCGCTGCGGTTTGTTCCCCAGTCGAAATAAACCGTGCCGCCAGACTGTTGGATAACCCTAACATGATATGAACAAATCATGCAGTCCCCGAACCACACTAGTATGCCGCCAACCACGACGCACTCTAGAAGGCGCCCAAGCCGCAAGCAGCGTCGCGTTGAAATTAGGCGGCCAGTGATGCTATTTTCCCTCATCCAAATCACCTCGTTTTGGGAGAAATACTCGCCAGTGGCCGTTGATAACACCGAAATTCGGACCAGCGGGGTTGTCTGCCCCATGGCCCACATCACTTTCAGCAGCGATGACAATCGCATTGCTGACGTCCGCGACTGCTTGGCAGTATTTGATGTTGCGTCCAACCTTGCATCCAGCAAGGAGTATGATCCGCTTGTTAGGATCCATGTACGGATCTAACTTCGCAAAATCCTCGGGAGCAATGACTGAGTCGCCAAGAATCTGCCCTTCCTGCCCTTCTGTAACGTCTCCGTGATCAATGATCACAAACACGTTGATCTTTCCCTTACGCGGAATACGCTGTAATGCCGATTCTAGCGATCTTGCGGGTAGAGCAATGTCGTAGTCCTCGGCATCTTTCTCGAATGCACGGTGATCCGCGATGTGCTCTTCCGGATTACCTTTGTCCTTGTTGTCGTATATTGCGACCTCAATGAACTCTTTGCTCACGTCGGGAGGCAAGGCGATTGTATTCCCGTGGGCATCTCGAACGACAGCCGTCTTCAGCCTTCCATATGCAGATTGTAACTGTTTTTCCGGATTCGGCCAGGTCGCATGCGACCGTTGAGGATCACGGAAAACAACGATCTTGCCCGATCCTGTGTTGCCAGCAGCGCCATCTTCCAACCCACTCGGATCCACCCAC
>Ga0256839_1002083_pt1 | contig 22990 bp, 23 predicted proteins | sample 354166metaG_FD_185968 | JGI IMG/M metagenome (GOLD analysis project Ga0256839, IMG submission 185968) | Hydrothermal vent microbial communities from Mid Atlantic Ridge, Atlantic Ocean - 354-166 | ecosystem: Environmental > Aquatic > Marine > Hydrothermal vents | place: Atlantic Ocean: Mid... | reverse complement strand
TATGATGCATGGTGACCGGTCCCTGATGTAGGTGGATTGTTTGGCGATTTGAAGCCTAACGTTACACCGGTCACTTTTGCAATCTTTTCAATGAGTTGGCCTTAAGTAAGTGCCATTCTACTCTGACCCCAGTTATTTCCAGTTATTCTCCAGTTATTTGCCAGTTATTTCAGTTATTGATTATAATTTTACTCTGACCCCAGTTATTACTACCCGGTGGCTGACCTACACTGCCGGGACGGGATTTCCACCCGCTGGAATAATCGATCTTGCTCGGTCGCACTCCCCTTGATTATTGATTTATACGTGTTACGGCAGCCAAGCAACATCATTAGTAAACGATCTATCTGTTATACTTCCATCTAAATTAGCTGGATTGTCAGAGAACGAGTAACGGCGAAGCAATCGAACTTCAGGAGAACGTTCGGTGCTGATCGAGCTTAGCGTAAATATTTGACCCATATCTTCAGTAGGTACAGCATAAAAATACCCATTGAAACCAGGGTTGGCAGATCCTGCAGAAGCTGCCCCCCCCTCCCTGAGCAAAATCCATTGACCATCTGCTGACCATGTTGAAGCATCGCCGACGAGGGGAGAGTTGTCAGGTGTCGTAGCCAGCAGTCGGATATTGGTACCATCAATATTCATAATATAAGGCTTGATATACTCAAAAGATCCCCCTTTCCTAGGACCTTCCATAGTAAAAAATAGCCTTGTAGCATCCGGACTAACAGCGATTTGCCTTACAGTACCTTGCAAGCCTTCAGACAAAGTTAAAACATACTCGACCTGTGCTGAGTAAGGTGAAGTAAAATAAAGTGATCGCCCAACACCGTAGATAATGCTCCCGTCTGGGAGCCAGGTGAAATCTCTTCGATCTAGTTTTGAGTAACTGATCAACGCACCACTCCTGTTACGGATCTCTAACTGTGAGTTAGTGCTGATTGATCGCCGAAATAAAGCGATATACTGACGATCACGTGACAATATTGCCCTAGAGGCTTTGCCGAACACTTCAAACTGCTCACTATTATAACTTCCGTTTTCATCCTGCACCACTATGCAGGAACGCTCTGGATCATCTTTGCAGTCTTTAGCCACTACTACAAACTCAGATCCATCATAATCAATCGGTAACGCGTTAAAACTGGAAAGCCCGCCACGAGGAAACCGATCCTTCTGATATGGCCAGTTTGTATTAGAGATTCTGGTATATTTACCTGTCGCCATACTCATGACCCATGCTTCACCACCTTCTGTAAAAAAGAGTGATCCTGACAAATCAGCATTAAGGATCCCGGAAGCCGGAGGATCTCCGCCATTTGTATTTGGCTCAGAGCTTCCACCACCACAAGCACTTGTAAAAATAGCAATAATAAAAACAGCTACAAATGGTAAAATAAGACTGTTTTTATTCATATCTTGTCCTCCTAATTCGATCTGATGAAGTGGCCATTTGAACATCTAATCTGTTACCTGAATCCGTCTTTTCACAATAGCACCCGCCAATAATCAAAATCATTTTCTCTGCGAGCACTAAAAATGCAATTTGCAGCTACTTTGCTGTAACATTGGAATCTATCATCCTGCTTTTGGTGCAAATGATAATCATTTAACTTCTGCGACTGACACTGCCCCCTAAAAGCTATAATTACTCTGACTTTAGCAAGCCTGGCTTTATCCGTAGGCCAGTTTTTGATACACGTATTACAGGGCTTATGTCATCTTTAAGGAATAATTTAGGAGAACGAAAGATAACCAGGCGCCCTTGAGCGCCCGGCTACTTTGTAGAACAGTCGTATGTCTATTCTTATTGCTTTCTAGCAATTGCCGTAAGACCTTCACCTAGAGACTTGAGTGAAGTCGCCGTCATGTTGGCCATCATATTGAACATCTGCATATTAGCTTGATATTCAGATTGTGCCTGTATGAACTCCTCTCGATCTTCTGCTTGCGCCTCTTTGCTCTTGGTTTCATCGACACTATTATTCTTCATCGTGTCCATGTTATCCATAGCAGCATCCAGAAATTTCACCTGCACTTCCGAAAGCCCTCTCGCCAACGCAACCAGCCAATTACCACCTTCTTTTCCTTCCGCTTCTTCAGCTGCCTCTTCACAAATTCCTTGCGAAATATTTTCCAGCATATCCCCATACTCACAATTCACGGCATCCTGCGCCTCAGGCGTAGTAGGCTGCTGGTTGGAACCAATAACGTTGTCGATGAGATCCTTCGCCGCATCTTTCAAAAACTGCGGCAGCGGGGCGTTATCGATGATCGTCTTAAGGGCAGTACCCAGTGCACCCATAAAGGCATTCGCGAATGCGCCAGCGATATTGCTGCTTCCAAAGTTAGAGATCAGCGAACTCATCATGTTACCAACAACTGAACTCACTGCGCTGCTTACGACACTACCGACAATACCAGCGATTGCTCCGGCCATTTCAACTCTCCTTTACATTTATCAATTAACAAGCCATTTAACAATGGCTAAATTACCATTTTGTCATTTGACGCACTCTCGATCCTTACAGCAACCGACTGACCCAGGTTGACCAGGGCTGAATGCGTCTCCGCTGCAAAGGTCGTTCCTGCATACTTCCGGTTGACGGTTTATATTTAAGTCGATACATAAGTGATTGAATAGTTAGGACGTTCCCTAGTTAGGGATGACCCTATCAACCGATGAAGGAATACCACGGGGACTTTCCCTGTCCGTGGAGACAGCCGGAACCCACCCCTGGATTCCGGCTAAAAACAGGCCGGAATGACGATGTTCGCAACACGTTGAGTCCCGTACACAAACCATGCCTACCCCCCAAGCAAACCGCGCAGCGCCGCCGGTACGCTGTCGTGGCGTCTGAGCAGTTCATCGATCAGCAGTTGCACCAGGAAGGTGACCATGATCAGGAGGATGGCGACGGAGGCCAGGGCTTTGAGCGACATGGACAGGAAGAAGACGTTCAGCTGCTGGGCATAGCGGTTGACCAGGCCCAGTACGCTGTCGATGATGAACAGTACGACAAGCATGGGCGCGGCGATGAGCAGGGTCAGGCGGAGGAAATTGGAGAATTCGGCGGTGAAGAGTTTGACGCCGGCCTGCGCCAGGTCGGGCAGGGGCTGGCCGATGGGCCACAGGGCGAAGCTTTCGATCAGGACGCCCATCAGCAGCATGAGGCCGCCGGCGGCCATGAAGACGTAGTTGGCCAGGCGGCCGAGAAAGGCGCCGGTGAGCGAGGTCTGCTGGCCTGAGAGCGGGTCGGTGACCTGCGCTACGGTGGCGCCGATCTGGGTGTCGATCACTTGCCCGGCGGCTTCGAAGGCCCAGAGAAAGATGCCGAACAAGACGCCGATGGCGACGCCCACCACGGCTTCCTTGAAGAACATGGCGATCCAGTCCTGCACATTCAGGGCCGCCACCGGCAGGGGCGGCTGGATGACGATGACGATGAGGGCGAAGGCGACGAAGATGGCGTTGCGCACCAATGCCGGGATGAGTTCATTGGTGAACACGGGCAACACCAGAAACGCCACGGCGATGCGCGTGGTGGCCAGGCCCACCAGCAGGGCATGACTCGATAGCAGGGTGAAAATGTCCGAGGCTTGCATGTCCGCTCAGCCGCCGACCAGGGTGGGGAACTGGGAAAAGATCCGATCCGAAAAGTGGTAGAGGGATCCGCCCAGCAGGGACGCGGTGAGAAAGATGACCAGGACGATGGCGAAGAATTTCGCTGCGTATTGGAAGGTCTGTTCCTGTAACTGGGTGGCGGCCTGAATGAAGGCGATCACCAAGCCGACGATAGCCGCTGCGGCGACGGGGGGCGCGGAGAGCAGCAGGATCAGCCACAGGGCCTCTTGGATCAGTTGCAGGGCTTCGTTGCTGAACATGGCGTCATTGATAGGAAAGCACGAGGCCGTGCGAGAGTTTGACCATGCCGTCCACGAGCACGAACAGCAGCAGCTTGAAGGGCAGCGAGACCGTCGTCGGTGAGAGCATCATCATGCCCATGGCCATCAGGATGTTGGCGACGACAAGGTCGATGACGATGAACGGCAGAAAGATCAGAAAGCCGATCTGGAAGGCGATGGCCAATTCACTGATGGTGAACGCGGGCACGATGACGATGAAGTCCCGGTCTGTCAGCTCGGCGGCGTGCTCTTCGGAAACCGTTTTGCGGATGGCATTGAGGAAGAATGCCCGCTCTCGCGGGTTGGAGTGTTTGACGAGAAATTCTCGCAACGGTTCCTTTGCGGCATCGGCCGCAGTGAGCATGGAATCCGTGCTGCTGCCAATGTTCTCCATTTCTGCCACCTCCGCCATCATCGCCTGCCCCACGGGGTACATCACGTAGGCGGTCAGCACCAGGGCCAAGCCGTTCAGCACCAGGTTGGGCGGCACCTGTTGCAGGCCGAGGGCGTTGCGCAGCAGGCTCAGCACCACAATGATCTTGGTGAAGGACGTCACCATGACCGCAACAAAGGGCGCGAGCGCCAGCAATACGACGGTGACCAGCGCCGACGACGGCGAGAATTCTGTCAGATCCATGTGACGATACCTTTAGGGCTGACGCTGCGTGGTGGTGATGGCGCGCACGAAAACCCCGTAGCCGTTGCCAACGGGCATCAGGTCGCCGTGTGCCAATACGCCCCGGGGGCTGCTTATTTCCACCTCGAACGCCGCCAGGGTTCGGCCAAGCTCGAACAGCGGCTGTTCCGCCCAGCCGGTGAGCCGATCCACGGCGATGGGCAGGCGCTGGCGCAGGACGATGTCGACCAGCTCGGCATCGGCGGCAGGCGTCTCTGCCGCCGGGTGCGCAGCGGGCTGATGCGCGGTGTTTGATGCGTAAGGTTCGAAGATGAGCCGCTGCTGTCCGGCATCCAGTTCGGCGCTGAACGCCAGCGCCGGATGTGCGCACAGCCTGGCCTGACAACGCCAGAAGGGCTCGAAGGATGCCGGTACCAGCATCAGCCCGCCGGGCTCCAGCAGGGCGAGTTGCCGGTGTGGCACGAGGGCGTTCGATACCATCACCTCACACGGCAATGCCGCCCAGCGCATGGCGGCGGCGAGCGCTGCCGGTGGCGCGGCCAAATGCGCCAGGGCGTCGAGCGGCAGGTGCATGACCGCCTTTTTGACCGCGGCCCCTGTATCGGAACCGGGCGGCGTCCATGTCACCCTGAGGTGGTCGTCCCGTGGCGGGGGCATGGCGCCGGGCTCCAGATCCAGCGGTACACCCAGCCAGTCTTCCAACTGGCGGATCAGGGCCTCCGCCCGCCCGAGACGCAATGCGGCACGCAGACAGGGATCCGTTACGGCCTGTGCTGTTCCGTCATCGTTTGTGCAGATGCCGAAAGCAACGCTCCCCAGCGGCGTTTCTGCGTGGAACCCTTCGAGCAATCCTTCAGGTGAACGCGAGTCTTGCTGCCCGCGCCTGGCGGCGGAGGCGGCGGTTTCTGTTTCGTTCGGCATTTCCCCCCTTGTCCGCCCGCGCCAGTGATTCGGCAAACGCGTCGGCAGAGTTGGCGTCGCCTTGCGCACTCGCCACCGTGGTGTGTGTCATTGCATCGGTCTCCATCACAAGGTTTGGCTCATCCGTCCGGTTACGACCATCTTGATCAGATCCGGCAGCGATTTGGCCCGCAGCTTGTTCATCACCCGCGAACGGTGAACTTCCACGGTCTTGATGCTGATATCAAGATGATCCGCGATCACCTTGTTGAGTTTGCCGTCGACAATACCTTGCAGTACTTCCCGCTCTCTGGGCGTCAGCCGGGCAAAGCATTCCTGGTACGCCGCCTGCGCCGGATCCGGCCCGGCGGCTTCATCGCCCGCCGCCGTCATGGGTCGCTCGCCGCCCTGCCGGGGTGACGGGCTGAATGCCGCTTCCAGGGCGGACTCCAGCGCCACATCATCGAGCGGTTTTTCAAGAAAGGTGATGGCGCCCTTCTTCATCGCCTCGACGGCCAGGGGAACGGCGGCATGTCCGGTCATGTAGATCACCGGCGAGGGGATGCCTCGTGCGTGCAGGGCGTCGTGCATATCAAGCCCCGACATCCCGGGCATGCGCACGTCCAGCAGCACGCACACCTGTTCCGGAGTCTCCTCTCCGGCCAGCTGATCCAGCGCCCGATCCGGGCTCTCGAAACTCTCCACCTGGTAGCCGGCGCCTTGTAACCACCATTCCGCCGACTGGCGGAATTCGGCGTTGTCGTCAACGATGAAAATGGTTTTTTGTGTCATGGCGTTTTTCCTTGCGCTGCTGTCCTTGGGTTCGCGTCTTGGTGGGCGGTGCCCACCCTACGGCTGGGTTGATTCGGGTTCGCCATCGGCCTTTGTGTCCCCCAATACCGGCAATGTGATGTGAAACGTGCAACCGGCAGCCTCGTTATGCGACAGCCAGAGCCTGCCCTGGTGCAATTCGATGAACGAACGGCAGATGTTCAGGCCGACACCCATGCCGGTTGGCTTGGTGGAAACGAAGGGCACGAAGAGGTTTTTTTCCGCCTCCGCCGAGAGTCCGCAGCCCGAATCCGAGACGGTGATTTCCACTTGGCCTTCGACAGCTTGCACCCTGACTTCGAGGCGTCTCGCGTCGTGGGGGGCACCACGCATGGCATCGATGGCGTTGCGCAACAGGTTCACCAGCACCTGCTGCAACATCACTTCATCACCCTCCACGGACAAGGCGGAATCCCCCAGATTGACACACACCACAATCCCTTCCCGCTGGATTTCCCAGTCCAGCAAGACCATGCTGGCGCGCACCAGTCCGACGAGATCGATACGTGTCCGCTGGGGCTGGAGCGAGTGGGTGTAGTCGCGAATGCGGGCGATGATCCTGGCTGCGAACCTCGCTTGATCGATGGCGCGGTCGAGCGCCGTGAGAATCTCATTGTTGTCCGCGCCTCCCCGGCGCAGACGCATGCCGATGCCCCGCAGCAGGTTGGAGATCGCGCCGATGGGCTGGTTGATTTCATGTGCGAGGGTCGTCGCCATCTCGCTGACCGAGATGGCACGGGAGGTAAAAAGCAGCCGCTCCCGGTCTTCGAGATGACGCTGCGTTACCCGTTCCCGCTCGGCGATGTCCTCCACGCGGAGCACAACGCGGTGCTTGCCGGCCCGGGCGACAGCCGCCTCGAAACGCACGCGCCCTTCGTAATGCACCACCCCGCGCACGGGGCCGGCCACTGCCGTTTCCTCGCCCTGCATCCCGGCCACACACCTGTCGAGCCCGTCGAAGGCGAGCAGCAGGGTCGCCAGCGAGGCGCCCGGCGGCACTGCCGGGAAGCGGCTTGCAAACTCCGCAGAGCACCACGACACCTTGTCTGACGCTAAATCGATGAACACCACAGGATCCTGTAGCGCATCGAACAGGGCAATGGCTTCGGCGTCGGCCAATATACCGGAGGCCCGCACGCCGGGTCGTTGCGGTGACGACTGTGAATGCGTGTTGTTCATGGGCCGTGCCAGCGATGCAGGGGCACGGTGGAAATCACCACCTGCAGACTGAATTGCGCGCCCAGGGTGGCCCAGAAGCGGGAGGCGTCCGGGATGTGCAGACGAACCTCCGTCCACAGACCCGGCAGCACCGGGCCGCGCCCCACCTGAATGACAGCGCCGCGCGGCCCGGGAACGGTGGGTTGCACGCGCAGGCGCCAGCGGCTGTTGGCGGCGCGGTCCTTGTAAGCACGCAGCGTCATCCAGCCCGCCGCGTGCGGGGGTTTCGCCCAGCCGAGCCGCGCGGCCAGGCCGGCCACCCGCCCCTTGCCGGCCGCATCACGCCACAGGAAACAGGCCCGCGCCGCACACTGCGGTTCACCCGGGTCACTGAAGGGAAACACGGCCACTATCCGCCGCGCGCCCTGCAACTGCCGCAGCATGTCCGACCGTCCGCCGCTGACCAGGGCGTCGAGAATCTCATCAAACAAGGCGTCATCCTGCATCGCGGGAGCGGTCTCAATGACGCCCTCCAGCACGCGGGTGTCATCGCCGGGTACATAACGAACGCCGGATTGCGATGCCCGTTTTTTCTGCTCTGATGGTTCTGTCGCGTCATCCTCCGCCTGCCCGGATCCGGCTTCGTCCCGGCGGCTGTCGTCGCGCGAATCCCGCCGCCTGCGCAGGGCCGCCTCATCAGGGGGCACGGTACCCGTCAGCGACTGCATTTGCGCGGCGCCCGCGTGCAGCGCCGCGACGGCGGCCGGTGTGAGGTTGAGTTCGTGCACCCCCGTACCGCCACTCATGCCGCTGGGTTCGGCGCGCAGATTGCCGAGGGCGGAAAGCGTATTTTCTGCGCGCAGGGCAGCCACCGCGGTTTCCACGCGATTGGTGAGATTTGTCGCCAGGGGTGCCTGCGAGCGCAGCCGGGCCGCTTGTTCGTCGGTGGGTATTTGCGAGGCGGGCTCTGCCGCCGCATTGCCATTGGCCGGGGTCGCCGCCGGATTTGCCGCCATCGCATCCAGGGCGCCCGGCAGCTGGAGCTGGTGCTGCATCAGCGTGGAAAGGCTTATTTCAGCCGTCATTGCCAAGCCTTTGATGAAGGCCAAACGCCCGGCACGCGGCAACGGCGCGGCGCTGTCTGTCCTTGCGGGGCAAGGCCTGCCACTGACGCCAGCGGTCTGTGTCAATGACGTAGTGCTGGGCCGGTTCGCCCTCGTAGTCCCGTACGCCGCGATCCTCGAACCCCAGGGCGATGACGCAATAGCGCACCGAGCGGTGCGCGATATGGCCCACGGCCCATACCCGGTCTCGGCCCAGGGTGGTGAAGGCGTGCGCCAGCAGCAGCTCTCCGCCTTCCAGGGCCAGGCCGGTGCCCCACACCTCGGGCAGCAGGCGGCTACCCAGCTCCACCTCTTCCGGATCCCCGGACATGGGCATCAGGTTGAACCAGCCGGCGAACCGGGGCCGTGGCTGAAGCAGGCGGGCCAGGGCGGACGGCGACAGTGTCTTGCTCACTTCTTCACGCATTCCCGGTCGATTCAGTTCATCGGCATCGAGGGTCGCGACCATGCGCTCCGCGCACCAGATGCCGAGTCCCTCGTGCTGCCGATACAGTGTCTGCAGGCGCACGATCAATTCATGCACCACGGTATGCTGATCCAGCGGATGGTCGTCCACCAGCAGGGCCCGTACACGCGGGTCTTTATGCATCTCCACCAGCGCATAACGATCTGCGAGAGAAAACTCCCGCAGGTGCAGCCGTGGCGTCGTCAACCAGGGTGATGGCGGTGGATTAAGGGTCATGACGTCTCTTCACGGCTGACGATGACATGCGTGACGCCCTGCCCCAGCGCTTCCAGTCGTTCCCGCAGCCGATGCAGATGCGGATTCACCAGCGACGGGCCACCACCCTGCACGGTCAACGCCACCGACCAGGATCCGCAGGCGGCCTCCCGGGTCAAGGCGACCTGGGACACCACCAGGGCGGAATCATGCAGCATAAAGCGCCACGCCTGCTCTCCGTCGCTGACCACGGCGCCCCCCGTCCGTTCCAGCAGCGCGGTGAAATCGTTCAGGGTCATGGTGGCTGAATCCGCGGGCAACGACTCGACGGCAGCGATGCCCGCTAGTGACGGCGTGTGCAGCGCCGACGTCTCCAGCACGGCATCGGCATCCTGCCATGGGCCATCCTGGCGAAGGGGGCGTTCATCGTTCAGCACCGGTACGGGTGCGAGCAGCTGCTCATCATCGTCCCTACTTATGGCATCAGCGACGGGCGGCCACGAATCCAGTGCATCCGCACGACGGGGGCTGGCCGCCGGAAGCGGCTCATCAGCAACCGGCGGTTCTGCACCCGGCGCCCGCTGCGACGACTCAAGCCGCCGTATTGAACGCGCAAAGTCATCGCCGTCGCGCAGCTGATCGGACGGCCCGGCGGGCGCATTAAGGAGGCGCGGAGATGATTGTCGCGCGGTGATATCGATCCCGCTCATAGCCTCCTCCCCGGGATCATCTGCTCGGCGGCCTCCATTTCCTGGCGCTGTTCCGCATCGCGCGCCAGGCTGCGGCGTGTATCGTCCAGCAGGTTTTGCGCTGCCGACTCGCGCGAACGGGCCCGCAACCACTGCTGCCTCGCCTCCTCGGCCTGCGCCTCGGCTTCTTGCAGCTCCCGCTGGTCATCCTGCAACCAGTATTCATCGCGCTCCAGGGCTTCATCCAGACAGGCCCGCCGGGCGCTGGCAAAACCGGCAAAGCGAGTCAATTCCGTCGCCCCCTGGGTGGCCACATGATCGAACAGGGCTGTGCGCTGATGGCGCAGATCCTCGATGCGCGCCTGACGCTCCCGCATTGCCGCCATAACCGTCTCGCACTTGGCCCGCCGGGTACGGTATTCGGCTTCGGCAACGGATACGCGCAGACCCTGCAAGCGCAGCAACTGGGCAAGATGCCGTAAACGAAGCCGGCTCATTGGGCGATGTCCTGTAACTGCGCAATGGTTTCGTCCAGGGCCGCGGCTTCATCGGGGTGCTGACGCAGCAGGCCATGGATGGCATGCAGTTTTTCGATGGCCTCGTCGGCAATGGGGTCGCTGCCGGCCTTGTATTCGCCCACTTGCAGCAAAAACTCGATCTCGGCATGCTTGGCCAGCAAGGCGCGCAGGTGGACAGCCGCCTCCTGGTGCGCCGGTTCCGCGATACGGGTAAAAACCCGGCTGGTGCTGCCGAGCACGTCGATGGCCGGATAATGGCCCGCCTGCCCCAGCTTGCGCGAGAGTACGATATGGCCGTCGAGAATGGAGCGCACCTCCTCGGCGACCGGGTCGCTGCCGTCTTCATCTTCACTCAATACGGTGTAAAACGCGGTAATGGAACCCCTGGCATCGTTACCGCTGCGCTCGAACAGGCGAGGCAGTTCGGCGAACACCGAGGGCGGGAATCCACGCCGTACCGGGAGTTCGCCCACCGACAGTCCGACCTCCCGCAGGGCGCGTGCGAAACGGGTCACCGAGTCCATTAACAACATCACCCGCTTGCCCTGGGCGCGAAACCCTTCGGCAATGGCGGTGGCGGCCTGGGCCGCGCGTACCCGCTCCATGGCGGGGCGATCAGATGTGGCGACCACGATGACGGAGCGACGCAGACCCTGTTCGCCCAGGCTGTCTTCAAGGAATTCACGGACTTCGCGCCCGCGCTCACCGACCAGGGCGATCACATTGACATCAGCGGTCGCCTGCCGGGCCAGCATCCCCAACAGGGTCGACTTACCCCCGCCGGCCATGGCAAACACGCCCATGCGTTGCCCGACACCGACCGTCAGCATGGCGTCCACGGCACGGACTCCGGTAGCAAAAGCGCTGTCGATGGGTTTTCGCCTGAGCGGGTTGGGCGCCTCCGTATAAAGGGCCTGCTCGGTAAGGCCGGCGGGCAGGGGCCGGTCGTCCAGCGGCTTGCCAAAACTGTCGATAACACGGCCCAACAAGCCCGTGCCAAAGGGCACGGTGGATCGCTCCTGTAACACTTCAACCTCGGCGTCCACCGCCACGCCTTGCAGGCTCGCCAGTGGCAACAGAATCGCCTGCCCGTCGGACAAACCCACCACTTCGGCAATGAGCCCCTTGCCCGAGTCACGATCAATGATCCGGCACTGCTGACCGATGCGCGCATGCACGCCGCTGACGCGCACTGTGGTGCCGAGCGCCTGCACGACTCGGCCCCGCTGCGTCACCGTGCGCACGCTGCGCAGCAGTGGCGCCATGCACTGATCAAGGGACGATTCCTCCGGGAGGTCACTGCCGGCGGCTGTGGAATATGTCATTTCTCACGTGCCTCCTGCGCGGGTTCCGCCGTACGGGCCGCCGTTACATCGCCATCCACATGTCTGGCGGGTTCCGCGGTTTCCGCATTTCCGGCCAGCGCCGCCTCCAGGCGCGCGAGTTGGGCATCGAGCCCCGCTATCGTGGTTCCGCAAGTGGTGTCCAGTACACAATCAAACGGGCTCAAAGTTTCATCAGCACGAACCTCAACGTGCAGCGGCTTGCCTGATTGGGTGGATTGAGCCGCGTCAAGACGTGCTCTGACCGTCTCCACCACCGGTGGAGATACCCGCAGCGTCAACGAGACAGCGGGCAACAGATCAGCCGCCGCCGTTTGCGCCAGGCCGGCCACCATTTCCGGGGCACCGACCTCACCGGCCAGTTTGCGCACCACCTGGATGGCCAGCCTCGCCACCGCCCCCTGCAAGGCCATGCGCTGGCGCTGCGCCTCCACGGCCATGCCAGTCAGCTCCGCCGCCACCTCATCGCGAGCCGCGAGCAACCCCGCCGCCTTGCCGGCGGCATGGCCCTTTTCAAAGGCATCCCGCCTGGCCGCAGCAATCGCCTGCCCGGATTGCTCCAGGAGTTGGGCCAGACGGCGACCTACCTCCACCGCACTGGCCAGGGCCTGCACATCCTCCGCCGCCAGCACCTGTTCATCGGTGGCGAGACTGACAGAAGTATCACGAACCAGGGCGATGAAAGTCATGGTGATTCCTCCGATGTTTCCTCGTCCTGTTCCAGTGCTGCCACGAGTGCCAGGGCATCCGCCGTGAGCGCCGCCGCAACCGTGTGCGGCAAGGCGCCGGCGGACGTTGGCAACAGGGGCGCCAGGCTATTTCTCAGGCCGTCATGACTCAGGCCGCCAAGCAACACGCCGGCACCCGCTGCCTGCAACAACGCCCGGATATCCTCCTCTGCGGGCAACTCTGGCGCCGCATGGGGCAACGACTCGTGGGCCATAACCCTGTCGAAGGCGTCGGCGCCGATGATGGATCTGGCCGCCGCGATGCGCCTGGCTTCAATCCACAGGCGCATCGCCGGGGCCGCGAACAAGGCGCCGGCAATCAACACCAGATGCTCGCGGCGCGAAGGCGGCCAGTCACACCATTCCGGTACCTCAAGGAGCAGGGCCCAATCGAGCGGCTGCGCCGATTCGGCCGGCGGCTTGAGCGAGGCGAGAAGCCCGGCTGCCTGTGCGCGCTGGCCGCGCCGTTGGCGAATCCCGGCAAACTGCTCAGGCACGGGGGTCACGCGCCTGCTCCCTGGCAAGAGCCGGCAGGCCCTCCCGCTTGCGCCGGCGCCACCACCACACGCCTCCTCCACCCAGCAGCGCAGTACCACCAATAAGCCCCGCGGAAAGCTGAGACGTTGTGGTAGCAGCCGGCTGCACAATGGCCGCCAGCCGATCCAGCGACGCCGGCAGAGGATCTGCGGCAAACAAGGCGACGGTCACATTATCGTAGGGAACGCCTTCCACGCCATTCACCACCAGGGCCTTGACCTGACCGACACTGCCCGACAGATCAACACCATGCCGGTGTTTAATGAACACGGAAGCGGAAGAGGGCTTAGCACTATCGTTCAAGGAATCCTGTTCTGGCACCGCAAGGTGCACACGCGCCATCACAACCCCGTCGATACTGGCAATCGTATTGGCGATCTCTTGGGACAAGGCAAAAACCAGACGCGCACGCTCTTCGAGCGGCGAGGAGACAAAGCCTTCCTTTTTGAACACTTCTCCGAGATTCTCAAACCGTTCACGCGGATACCCATTGGCGTGCAAAACCCCGATCGCCTGAGAAAAAAACCGACTGGAGATGGTGACGGCGAAGGTCCCCTTGTCCTGCGTGACTTTCTCCGCAGGCAAACCGGCGTTCAACAACATCGCCACCATCTCGTTTGCCTCACGCTCAGAAAGCTGCGAGTACAACGCCTGTCCACCACAACCACTCAAGGTCAACAGCAAGATCAAAATACCTGCATACCGTTTCATGACCCGATCCTCAGCTCTGCTGGCGGAACAATTGCTGCAAACCATCGGAAGCCCGGTTTGCGACATTCGAGGTCAGCTGGCAATGAAACATGAACTCCTGACTTCGCACTGTCAGCATGACCAGTTCACCCGGTGTCATCTCGTTGCCGGATGCCGCAGCCACTTTGGCGAACTGGGAAATCTCAGTCGCCTCGTTATTGATATATTCCAATGGTCTAAACACCGTACGCGCCGCCTCGGACGGCGCACTGACATTTTGCTGCATTTCCACCCGCCCTCCCGCGGCAGCCAGAGACTGCTCGAAGGAAGCCAGGTCCGTCAACGACACCCCATAGCCGGCTTGCAGGGGTGGTGGCTCTGCCCCTGAGACAGCCTGGGTACTCGCAAGGATTGCTGTTGCACTCTCAATCATCGTCGTCACCCTTTAATAAAGAACCCCGCAGTAAGCTGACAGGGTATTAACACCATCACGTCACTCCGGCGAAGGCCGCAGCCAAGGGGTTTCACCCTCTGGATTCCGGCTAAAAACATGCCGGAATGACGGTATTCGCAGCGAGCTTCGGAAAATTGAATCAATAGAGATTCAAAAGCTTCCCTCCAGCCACGCCCGCTTACTGTTTACGAGCCATGGTTTCCAATGCAGAACCCACGCTGGAAAGTGAGGTTTGCGAGCTGTTAGACATGAAACTCATTTTCAGTGATTCGGCGGTAAGCTGGGTGATCGCTGACGGATTGTCCATACCATTACCGATCTCCTTGGCCTGTTCTTCGATACGGCCAGCCTGGGCATCGAGGGTCTGCCCCCAGGCCTCGGCCATGGCCTCGTACCAGCTTGTACTATTGGAGGAGGCGCTCTTGTTTCCGGCCACCGGGGAAGTCGCCAACAGATTCAATGGACTGATCGAATTACTCATTATCATTCTCCTTTCACAGGTTAAAATAATTATCAACTAACATCATCAACTAATACCGAATGGCCACACTAAAATCGCAGCGTGACTACCACACCATCCTTGTCCAGCAAAACCTGCTGATCGGAAATGGCGGATATCTTGTGACCCGTTGGCAACATCGAGCCAACAAAATACCTAGCGCCATCAGTGGTTACCAGATAAGCCGGATCACCCGGCACAATCGAGGCGATACGCTTGCCCGGGTCGTCAACCGTCTTCGCCGTCTTGACGGGATCCGGTGGCCTCTCGTTTTCGACGGCAAGAGCGTGCAAGCTGGCGACATCACGCTTGGCAATGGTCTCCACACGACGCAATTTTCCCAAATCCGCTTCCGCTGTCTTAACATGTACGCTACCGGGACCTTGAGGCCGCACGTCGGCGGGAATTCCGTTGAGGCGATAGATATCGCGTACCGCAGCCGCGAGTTCCTCCCCCACCTGAACATGTAGCTGCACTTGTGAAAAATCGGCAGACTCAGACAGCAGGCGAAGTAATCGTGCACGCTGCTGCCGTGTTTCAAGATAACCATGAATGGCAGCTTTCCCCGGCAAAGACTCGACAACTTCCAAAGCGCTGAACTCGGCATCCACCAGTACTGCCGCAATATCGGTGGCCACATCTTCCGTTTGCTGTACGGTCTGCGGTGCGCTCGCACCGCTGGTGCCACCAACACCCAGCGTAAGAGCAATCACCCCCGCAACAACAACACCCAACCACAACATCCAGCTTTTACAGACGACATCTGGAAACGCCCTGCTCGCTTGCTGGCGATTCGATAAGGGATCAGCATGCACATTTAGTTGTGAAAACTCATCCAGTGTCGACTCACGGCCAAGCTGCAACAACCCCGCCCAGCGCTCGCTGTTTATTTCTCCATAGGCCAGGGTGGTGGCGCCGATCTTTAGCGGGGCATAGGGCGGCAGTTCGACCCTGCTACCCGCAGCAATTTTCTTCCCCGACAATTCGGCACCACCTTCCAGCACATCGAGCCTCACGCACTCCCTGTCGACGGTGATCCGGATGTGCCGACCTACCATCTGTGGATCGCGAAGTACAATATCGGTATCAGGTTCGCCACTGATATCAATACTGGCCCCAGCCCGGAGCGGCGCACGCGCACCAGCCTGCTCACCATCAATAACAAACAACGCCAAAGGCGACCGCGTGCCAGTCATGAATCACCCCGGTTATTATCCTCGCAAAAACCAGCTCCACGAAAAACTTCCGGGCCCATTTTTTCCAGAGACGACGAATCATGCACGATCCATCCCGGAAATATTGAGAAAAAATACATTTTACTTGCGGCTTGCCGGCACACCTGTATCGCTAGTTCCATGGCTCGTCCCATCCCCACACCGACTCCTCATGCTCCGGCGCCGGATGCATGCCGCTTTCACTCCGCCCTGATAATTGCACTTCATCCTGCTCATGTAGCACCGAATCCTTCGTCTGTGATATTGGCAGGCCTTCCGTCTGGCTGGCAGACTGACCCGGAGCAAGACGCGGCGAAATAAGAAACATGCGCTCGACACGTTGAGTGCGATCCGACCTGGACGTAAACAAGCTACCAAGCACTGGGATATCGCCCAGCAAAGGAACCTTGTCATCAGCCTCTGATGTAGCTTCACGCACCATGCCGCCGATAAGCAGACTTTCGCCCGCGTTGATCAGTGCCTGGGTATTAATGGTGGAGCGTTCGACAATCGGGATTTCATCGACTGCCTGAGTGGAAAGGTTTCCGTCTTCCACGGTAACAAGCAGCTTGATCCTTGCCTGCCCGTCATCTTTGAATACATGCGGTGTGACACGTAACGAGGTGCCCACGGAAACATCAAACAGATCGGCCTCATAACTGCCTGCCACGCGCACATAAAACGTTGAGCTGGTATCGAATATTGCCTCAACATTCGATAGCGTCAACACCTGGGGCCTGGACACGATACGTGCAGCACCCTCGGCTTCCAGCGCATTGATGCGTGCAATGAAAGTCGCATTGTCTCCCAATACCATCGAAACAAATCCACCGCGCCCGGATGGTATGACGTCAGCATTCCCACGCAAGCGAAGGTCCGACGCATCGCCCCGGCCAAAAAGGGCGGCATTGCCGTTATTGTTCCAACGCCAGTTTATTCCCAATTCACGGAGCCGATCCGTATTGATATCTATGATGGTCGCTTCGATCTCCAGTGACTGGGGCTCCACATCCAGTGAGGCGATCAATTGCTCATAGTGCGCCATGCGCTCGGGCACATCACGGATAATGATAGCGTTCAGTCGCTGATCCGCCTCGATCCGCACTTGATCCCAGCTGGCGGAAGACGACATGGGTGCATTCGCTTTCGGCGCCTGTTGTGCTGTCGTATCGCCATTGGTGCCATCAGCCGGCGCCTCACCAGGCCGGGTGTAGCGATCCCCGACATCCGGGATTCCCAACCTGCCCAGGTCATCACCCGCGCCAGCCAAACCCTTGCCACGCAACCCGGGCCGGGTTGAGCGCAAAAGGCGATCCTGGGCAACCACCCGGGCATGACTCTGTGACGAAGAAGTGAACAGGGAACGCAAGATACTCGCCACACCCGGCACCACCAGTTGCCGCCCCCCGAAGGTGACCGTGACATCCTGCGCCCATGCGTAACGAAGATAGAACACCTTGACGCCCAAGGGGTGCTGCGCCGCTTGCGCCTTCAGCGCCACCTGAACCAGCTCTTCCACTTGCTCAATAAAACGCGGCGTGCCAGCCACAACCAGGCTGCCATCCTGTGTGCTACGCACCGTATTACGCGCATCAGTCAGCCACATTTCATCGGCGCTGCGAACCACGCGTTGTGCAACCCGGGGCGCAAGTGCAAGCACTCGTCGCGTAACGTCGCTTGCCGCAAAGGCATGTACGACAACGCCATCGTAATACGTCACCAGTCCGAACGCACTCGAGATGTCTCGCAAAACTTTGTGCGCCGGGGCATTGAAATTTGCGTTGACCACACCGGTTACCGAAGCATGTACCGATACCGGCAAACCAATCTGCCCGAACAGGTCTTGAAGAAAGGCCCCGATGGGCTGCTCCCGGGCCGTCAGCTTCACATTTTCCTTCATATTAGGTATGGGGCCAGCCTGCCCCACTGAAGAGGCAATGGTCAAACCGATAAAAACGAGTACTGGAATAACCAAACCTGGAAACCTGAGGCTGTGCAAATCATTCATTGTTTGTTGGCTTTTTCCATTAGAATTTTTTGTTGACAGCTTGACAATTTGCCAAGACAACCTCTCATCATCATTGTGTTATGCACCATGATCAAACCACCGCAAGTTTCGGCATTTCCGGCAACCCCACGCGTGCCACTGCATCCAGTTTCAGCGTCGGCATCAATTCATGGAAAGACAACACCGGGAGATCAAAACAGTCCTGCTCAATCATCTTGCGGATATGCCGGCGTAAATCCACGGTGGTGACAATTGCCGCCGGCTGGTTTTCCTCAATCGCCACCCTGAGCACCTCGATTATTTTTTTAGCATCTGCCGGCTCAATGGCCAGTTGCTGCACACCCGCCGTGGTACGTATCGCCTGCCGTAGTGCTTCCTCAAGTTCGGGCAGGAGCAGTACGGCCCGCAAGGAGCCCAGCGGTGCATAGCGATGGCTAAGCTGACGTTTTAGTGCCATGCGTGCAAACTCGGTCAGGGTAAAAGTATCTTTCTCACGCTGTCCGGCATCGGCGATTGCCTCTAGGATGCCGCGTAAATTACGGATCGGCACCTCCTCTTCCACCAAAACCCGCAAGATATCCGCAATTCGCTGCGTGGGTACGACACGCAATACTTCTTTTACAACTTCCGGGTACTCACCGCTGGCCCGCGTGAGCAATGCACTGGTTTCCTGAATACCGATAAACAGCGCGGCATTTCGCCGCAGTGCCTGACGAACGGCTTCCGGAATTGCATCGGCAGGCTTGCCAGTCAAGGTGTCTCCCTGGGCGATGGGCACCTCAAAGGCAAGTAATTGCCAACCATCACGACCGTCGCCGTGCCAGTGAATACTGATGTTCGGCAATGGCGCACCCAGATTAACCTGAAAATCATCGAGGACATCTTCCAGCCCCTGTGTCAGGGCCGGCTCCGTCTCGCCATGCACACCATGCCGGGGAAGCTGCAACAACAATGGCACTGCCGGCCGTGGCTCAGATTGCACTGTCGCCACAACCTGAGACATTGATGCCTCCCTGGGCTCCATAACCGCCGCGAAAGCGGGCGCGGAAAAGCGATCAATACGTGCGCGCAAGATAGGAGAAAGCATTGCGCCAAACACAATCAGCACAAGCCCAATCACGATAAACACCGCTATCGGGAAGCCCGGCACCGTGGCCAGTAGGAAACAGAGTCCACCCGCCACCAGTAGAACGCGTGGATTTGCGGTGAGCTGCTTCTGGATCGAATCACCGAGATGCTTATCCTGCTCCGCATCGGTGGCACGGGTCACGATCAGGCCTGCTGACATTGCTCCCAGCAGCGCGGGGATTTGCGCCACCATGCCATCACCAATGGTCAGAATGGAGTATTTCACCATTGCCGCCCCCATATCCATACCCTGTTGTAATACACCCACGCACAGACCACCGAGGAGATTTATGATGATGATCACGATACCGGCAATGGCATCACCCTTAACAAACTTCATCGCGCCGTCCATGCTGCCATGAAGCTTGCTTTCCAGCTCAAGCTCATGGCGCTTGCGCCTTGCCTCGTCCTTATCGATCAAACCAGAACGTAAATCAGAGTCGATAGACAACTGCTTACCCGGCATCGCGTCCAAAGAAAACCGCGCCGCCACCTCGGCCACACGCTCCGCACCCTTGGCAATAACGATAAATTGCACCAGGGTGATAATCAGAAATACCACCAAGCCTACTACCAGATTCCCTCCAGCCACCAGTTGGCCAAAGGTATCAATGATGTGGCCCGCCTCGCCTTCCAGCAAAATCATGCGAGTGGTTGCAATCGACAGCGCCAACCTGAACAGGGTACTGATCAGCAAGATACTCGGGAAAACAGAAAACTGTAGTGGCGATGTAATATAGACCGACACCAATATCAGGATCAGGCCAAAGGAAATATTTACCGCCACCAGCAGGTCAATCATTAGCGCAGGCAACGGCAATACCATCAGCGCAATAATCGCCACCACGCCAGCCGCCAACATCAAATCGCTATAACGCGATAATATGCCGTCAGATGTCTGGTTTGCTGATCTAAAATAGGCCGATAGGCTCATTGCCATTCCCTGTCATACCAATTATTCCAACACCGCTCCCGCATGCTGAATTCATTCTGGATCACCGCTGTGCCAGAATTTTTCATCACGCGACACACATCAGGAAGTTGCACACTTCATCCGTCCAGAAATCACGGTTTCAGGCTTATGTAATGACTCATAACGTCACGCACATATGCCTGTGTTTCCCGGTAGGGGGGGATTTGACGGCCGTATTTGATCACGGCATTTTCCCCGGCATTATAGGCAGCCAGAATCAGACGCAAGTCATTTCCAAATAAACCCTGCAGTTTCTTAAGGTAGATAGAACTCACTTCAAGATTTACTCGTGGATCGTGTAACTCCCGCTCGGGATCATTGACACCGAAACGGCGAGCTGTTGCTGGCATCACCTGCATCAGACCCAGTGCCCCTGCGGGTGAAACCGCCTGGGGGTCGTGTCTTGATTCGACGTGGGCAATGGCGTGCAGCAACAAAGGGTCGATATTGTATTTCTCTGCGACCGCCCGCACCCTAGGAGCAAGGACTTTCGCTCTTGAGCCGAAATATTCAGCTGCTACTCGAAGATTCTTCTGACGTACAAGCGGCGGATGAAGCCACTCCCGGTTGGATACCCGGAACGGTTCACCCAGGACAATTCCGGTGGCATATTCGGCGTCATAAAGGCTGAGCTGGCGTGCTTCTAGACCGGCACTATTGTCAGCGGTTTTTTTCAGGTATTCACTTGCATCAATCCTCATACTGGACATTTTACCAGTATCTTGTACTGCGCCATTCGCCTCAGGCTTACGACAGGATCGCAATGCGAGGGAAAAGTTCTCGGAAACCACCTTGCTTGCGAAGAACTTAGTACCGTCGATGGCTATGCACACCGCTGCTGTCACCTGACTTATAGCACCAAGCATGAGAAGCGATGTAAATGCCATGACAAAGATGCGACATCTACAAATCTTGAATCTTAGCCTCAAACGCTTGCACGGTGCGCCTCCAGACAGACCAGGAAGTTCACCTAAAATTCCGGTGCGGTATATCATTAACAAACAACGTCCCCTGTCGTCCTGAACTAGCGGCATTATTCACTCGGCTGTTGCCATGCCCTGAGTTGTTTACCACCGACCTTCCCAGCATTAAGGTCGACCTGTGTCGGTATCCCAGATGCTCGCCTCAAGAACATGTTTCGTCAACAGGCAATATTACCGTTTTCCTGTTTCACGCTTATTGCAAATCCAGGGCATGCGAAGTGGACTTTCCCGGTTGTCGTGTGATACAAAGAAAAGCATATCAATATGGGCATGACACAACACCACAACACAACACAACTGACATAACTGTCGCAACCGAAGATCAAAAGCAACAAAATGTTGCCGCCCAACAGAATTGCAAGACGATTCAGATAAAAAATAAAACGCAAACGTTCACATTGAGCGAGTAAGATCCTGAGTCCGCAGGTTCAGGAAGATGCCAATCAGCGCATTGTTATCCTGACAACGAAATAGATTTTTCCTGACATGCATTGATGGCGCCTGTAAAGTACCGGCGTAACTGCGCGAAGATTCTTGTGTTTCACAGGCTTGCAGTGACTTGCGCCAATGGCGGCACACCTCTGTGCTGCACTATTAGCCCGACAATCTTTATGCCGGATTAATCCTGAATCCGCAGATTCAGGTTAATGACAACAATCACACCACGACACACCTGACAAACGAATGCGCTCATGGCAGACAAAAATGATAGTGGCGATAAAACAGAAAAACCCACGCCGAAAAAACTCGAGGATGCTCGCAAGAAAGGCGACGTCCCAAAGAGCACGGAAATTACAAACACGGCCGAATTAATCTTGTGGCTCGTTCTCTTCGGCTTTGGACTTTCCCTTGCAGGCGATCGTATCGTAGTATTAATGAATACGACGTTCGCTGGAATATCCGGAAACTTTGCAAGCGCCGCACCCACCCTGGCCTGGATGGCGCTGGAAACAACACTCATTATTACCGCCATGTTCCTGTTACCCATTGCCGCCTTTGGCCTGCTTGTTGAGTTCCTGCAAACCGGGCCTGTACTTAGTCTTGAAAAGATTAAGCCGACACTGGTCCATCTCAATCCCGCCGAAGGCATCAAGCGCATATTCAGCCTCGACAGTCTCGTCGAAGGAATTAAGGCACTGGTCAAAACCATGCTGCTCCTTCTCATCGGATGGTGGGTATTAAAGGCTTTGTTGCCCGAGCTTGCCCTGCTCCCACACGCCAACATCGATGATATCGGCGCGGCCATGTGGGAGACCATGCTCAAATTGCTTGGATGGACTCTCGCCATTTTCGCCTTTGTCTCCATTCTCGACGCCGCCTATCAACGTCACTCCTTCCTGAAAAAAATGCGTATGAGCCAGCGAGACATACAGCAAGAAGTCAAGGACAATGAAGGTGATCCTTATATCAAGTCCCAACGCCGGCAGGCGCACCAGGAATGGTCTCAGCATAGTGCCGCGCAAGTGGCAAGAGACGCCACGGCTCTTATCGTAAATCCCACCCATGTCGCTATCGCCCTGGACTATGACCGCGACACCTGCCCTGTGCCCACTATCGCAGCCAAGGGTGAAGATCATGTGGCGCGAGCCATGCGCGCGGCCTGTGAAGACGCCGGCGTTCCGATTATCCGAAATGTAGAACTCGCCCGCGACCTCCTGGCTCGCGCCGAGACAGGAGATATTATTCCCCGTGATCTGTTCGACATTATCGCCGAAGTTGTTCTCTGGGCTCGTGAGGTGCGGGAAGAGATTGATAGCGAACTGCAAAACCCTCTATCCGGTGACACCGCCACCGCATATCGCCGTGCACCGCCTGGTGAGAACCTTACCCGTTATCCTGATCACTGCAACTGAAGGCTTGCTATGGAAGACTTTACCACCGGGATTCTTACGACATTTCTGGCCCTGGTCATCGTCATTGCCCTGGCCTGGATCACTCTGCGATCCCTCAAGCGCCTGCAATACGGCAAGGCCGCCAGTGACGAACTGCACTTCGTTCGCACCCTA
>Ga0256839_1002082_pt1 | contig 22991 bp, 20 predicted proteins | sample 354166metaG_FD_185968 | JGI IMG/M metagenome (GOLD analysis project Ga0256839, IMG submission 185968) | Hydrothermal vent microbial communities from Mid Atlantic Ridge, Atlantic Ocean - 354-166 | ecosystem: Environmental > Aquatic > Marine > Hydrothermal vents | place: Atlantic Ocean: Mid... | reverse complement strand
CATGCAAATAATGTCGCGCACCTCAACCGATGTTGGCTTGCGGCCACCGTTAAAAAAGCCATCCCACACATCATAAACGCTGCGATGCCGCTCCTCCAGCCGCTCAATGCCGCCGATCAGCAGACGCATGGGGTGCTGCGCGCCGCCTATCGTTTCAAGGATGCCTCCGAGCGGGGCTTTGTCGCCGATCATTACGCTACCGTAACCGCGCCAGTGGACGACAGCGAAATGCTGAACGTCTGCTCGCCCGTAGTTTCGCCGCCCAGCTCATAGCTGTCGATAAAAAAGCTGCCCGTGAATGTTTTTAGATTGGGAACGACGATCTGAAATTTCTCAATCGGCGGGGAAGAATCTGCTGCATCGAAAAGAAGCGATTCCGGCGCGGCTGCATCAAAGCGCCCATCGGCAGAAATCGAGACATTTTTAACGCCGTCTAGAAGCTCAGCCCACAGAACGCCTTCCGGCGTGGTGCCGTCCGGCGTGGTCACGTCGATTGACGTATTGTTGATCGTGAGGGTTTTTGAGTTGAGCGCCGCGATGAAGTCGTAAGCGGAGGAAGTTCCGTTCCAGATACTAAGCGTCATGGCGCGACCGAGTTGCTTGGCCATTTTTTAGGCTCCTTCTAAGGGTATGGCACGCTATCCAGCGTTCCAATCACGGCCTTGCCCAAGGGCCGGGACTATGGGCTGAGGTCGGCGCGATAGACCGCGACACCCACAAAGGACTCGCCAGAGCTATCTCGTCGCGTCAAGCTGGTCCTCTCAATCAATTCTATAAGCGAAAAATTTGCCAATGTCACGCCCGTTTCCTGCCTGTGCAAAGCGGCACGGACTGCCCCGAGGATTCGCTTAGCCTCGACACTGCCAGAAAGCGACCGTGAATGCGCCTCAATCGAGACCGTGATCAGCGCGCCAAGCGTGCCGTCGGTATCGTTTGGCTGCATGGAAAGATCGCCGAACCGAATGAATGGATATGTTGGCGAATCAGGCGGGGTGTCATAAATGCGAGCGCCAACAAGTGCAGCGACACCAGCATCAGCGGCAAGCGCTGCGCGTATCCCAGCCTGCAAATCCAGCTCCCAGCTATCCGCCATTTGTCGTATCCTTTACCGCCTTTTTTATGGCTCGCTTATAGCGGCCCGCGATTTTCTTGGCGAGAAATTTTTCGGTGCGGCTCATAAATGGCCGCGCCTCCATGCCGCCCCGCATGGCCGATGGATTGCGGCCACCTTCGATTGCCTTCGCTTGGATGATCGTTTTCGGATCGTCACCGCCTGCCGTGATAACGGCGGTCATGCCGTTATGCTTATACTCCACCTTAATCGTATCGCGCAGCGCGCCAGTATCAACAGGCACCAGCGCACGCGCGACGCTCACAAATTCGTCGCCAGACTTTCGGACCACTTTGCGGATATTCGCCTGCACCTCGTCTGGCAGCGTGTTGAGCTGCTTAGCTAGCTTTTTGCCTCCGATTACCTTCATGACACGCCTCGCTCAATCAGCATTTCAACCTGCTTGTGCTTTCGCCCGACCTCGCCCACCGAGCGGATATTCCAGGTCGAGCCTCTAATTGTCACGCGGTCCGCCGCCGTGATCGAGGCTGCATCCATCGAGTAGCGGAGCCTAAGCGTTCCGGTGACCGCGCTATTCACGGCCCCAGCCTCGACCCGCTCCTTGCCCGTGGTCTCGCGCAGGTCGGCCCATACGGTTGTAAGCGATTCCCAAGCGGAATGCGGCTGACCGTATGCGTCAACGGCTTCGGCATTCAGCCGCTGGAACACTGCCCGCTCTCTATATCGCCCGCCTGCCATATTAGCCTCTCAATCTCGTTGCGCCAATCACTCCGAATATGCTCACAATAATCAGTCCTGCCCATTCGTCAAGCGGCGCTGGCAATGCCGCAATGCTCCAGCCCTGCGGGTATGCGCATCCCGCGCACCAGAACACGCTATAAACCACCACGGCAGCAAACCAGAACATTAAGGGAAGGGCGAATCCCAGCATTAGCCAGAACCCGCCCGCACGCATCCAATCCGCCTTTGTCCGGTATGCCTCCCTGATAATATCGCCCTTGATCTTTTCGCGGTCAGTTTCAGACTGGACCTTTTTGTCAACGGTATCCAGCACGCGGTCGAGCAACCCGCCGCCAAGAAGCTTTAATAGCCACTTCATTTCGGACCCGTGAACCACGTGCGAAATACGATAATCAGCGGCGGCACGAATATGCCGACCAGTGTTAGCACATTGGCTTTCACCTCTGGGGTCGCGCCCATCGCGACAAGCCCAAGTGTCACCGCGCTGATAGCGGCGGCTGTCCAGTTGATCTTACTTTTCGTTGGCTCATTCATTTCTTGCCTCCGATCATTTTGAGAATGGCCGCGACAAGCACCGGCAGCCAGTTTAGTTTTTTGGTAGGCGCTTGGCCGGATGTCTGCGGGTCGCTGGCGGGCAGCAATGCGGCCCAAGTCTTGGCCCCGACCACCCCGTCGCTTTCAAGACCCCTATCCCGCTGGAACCGCTTAACCGCCGCTTTCGTTTTCGCGCCGAAATGCCCGTCAACATTGATTTTCAAAAGCCGTTGCAGCTTTCTCACCGTAGCCCCAGATGCACCGACCGATAGCACCACCTCGGAGGCCAGACCCGAGTGCCTCCGATAAGCCCGCTCAAGCTTGGTCGCGTAAACATCAACCTGGCCGCTTCCGTTGTAGCCTCTGGCAAAAGCCCGCCAGTTTTTTGCCCGTAAATGCGTGGCTAGCTTGGCCGACGTGATAAAGGCTGCGAATATCCTAACGTGATTGTCGGCAGACTGTGCCATAGCCTCGACCATTTTAGCCGCCGTCGGGTATCCCGCCGCTTTATGGTTGAACCCCATGATTTGCGGCGCCCCCCATGATGCCGCTCTAATCGCATCCTCTGGGTCGTTTGCGTAAGCTGCCAGAAACATCTCCCAGCGCCGCGCTCGACCTATCTTGAGGCTTGTGCGCCACGTTCCGATAGGCTTGGCCAGCTTGTGCGGCTCGAATCGGCTGATAACGCCGTGCTTGTCCCAGAATTCGCCGCCGCTCTCGACCTCCCAAACAGCTTTTAGCGTAGCCAGGTCAATATCAAGCGATTGCGCGACCTCGACCATGATGCCCGTCGTTAGTGGTTTCTTTGCGCCTTCCCATGGATACATGTCAGCCTCCAAGCCATTTTGCTAGGTGATCAAGCGCCGACGTAACCGCCAGCCAGCCGCCAGCCCCAAGGACACCATAGCCGAAAATTGTGAATTTTGTAAACATCACTGCCAAAACCCCATTATCTTGGCCCACTGCGCGGCAAGCATACCGATTACAGCCGCGAGGGCCTTCCACACAAAACCGCGCGCGGCCTTCAGCTCTGATTTGATCTCATCAAGCGCCTTCTCAAGGACATCTAAGCGCGTATCAACCCGCCCCTGCCTCCGGCCCTCTTCCTTGTCATCTCCCGTCATCCTTCACTCCGATCACGCAAAGCACCGCGCGCCAAATCCTCCCGCGCAATTTCCATATCACCCCGGCGAAAGCCACGTCCACCGCGATGGCGACGATTAGCAATAACGCCTGGCCAAGTGCCAACGAAAAGACCAAGACCAAAAGCAACATCAGAAATAACAGGAACCGCCGATAGCGTTTCATTTTGGAACCCAAGATAGAACAGAACGTAAACTATCCCAGAAATACCATAGAGCGCACCGGCCAGAACCTCGCTATTTTTGGGGGTGTCTCCATTTCTAAGCCCTTGGAATATAAGCCACGCCCCTGCCAGCGCCCAAACAGCCGAGGCATACGCACCTGAATGCGCCGCATCGAGCCAGAACAGCGCTACAGTAGCCACAAGGGCAGGCAAGGCCACCAGTGACGCCAGCGAGCGGGTTTGCAGCCAAATAGCAGATGTAACTGCGATATAAACCAGCCCAAACATTAGGTGCTACCAGCTTTGATAGTCACACCTGTGTGATATTTCTCGCCATATCGCCGCGCCCGTTTGTGCATCGTTTTAGCCGCACGGATAAGGCCTCGGTTTTCTGTTTTCATGGCCAACCGGTGGAGCAGCTTTATTGCCGCCATTGCCTCTTGCGCCTCTTGGTCTGTCAGTTTCATAATCAAAATCCTTCCAAAATTGCCAAATTCTTAGCGGCCCCGATCCCAAGCGCTCGGCGCGCATTATCTGAATAGTGGTTGTCTGCCCGATATCCCCAGCCGCTTACCCACTCGCCGTTGCCGTCAATAACCAGCGTGGTGCCATTGGCCGCTTTGTCCCAGACCATTTCGGCACCTGCATTGCTGTCGGCCACGGCTTGTTGCGCCGCCTGAATTGCAGGCCAACCCGTAGCTGGCGGATTGGCTGGATTCAGGCCGAGCTTGTAGAGCAAAAACTTTGACGCGCCATAGTCAGCCATAGACTGATTGACAAGCGCATCGAGCGCGGCGGTGTATAAATCGGCGGTGATCGTCGTGCCGTTAATACTTCCGGCATCGCGCTCACCCTGCAGCCAGTGAACGTAAATCCTCCCCCGCTTCATAGCCGGAGAGAGCGTGCGCGTTGCAAGGGCGGCGTTGATCTTCGCCGCCTGCGCGTCATATAGACTATCAATGCCCAGCTCCCAAGATCCAGCAGGACTCCACGCCTCTGCCGCCTTTAGCAGAGATGTATTGCTAACACCGGCCTGCACAAAGGCCGCATTGCGACCCGTCTGCGCAAGCCACGTTTCCGCGAAATATTTCCATTCGATATTTGAATTATCATTCTCGAACTTGATTGACATAGCCCCCGCGCCGGCGCCATTCGATGGGTGCGCAAAGCCACCCTCGCCAACGGGGAATAGTATCCCGTCGTTGGTTTTCACACCGGAATTTGATTGGCCCATCACAATGTTAAGATCGCAGATCACGGATGCCACGCTAACAACCATTCAGCGATATCGGCACAGGCGGTATCTGACAAGGCCGAAGCCGCAAAGCCATGTGCGCCAAACTTTCCGTTGGCTTCGTTGGCTGCGTTTCCGTTGGCCGAAAATACATTTGCGCCAATGTTGTAGCGCGTCATTGGCGAGGCAAAGGTAGGGCCGGAAAACGGCAATGCCGCATCGACCAATATGCCATCGAGCCAGAAAGACAGGGTGCCGTCTCCATTTATTCGCAGGACGAATGACTTTGTGGTTAGCGCAGCTTGCTTGCCGGATAGCGTAGCCGTGACGACCGTCCCCGCCGTGTTTTTGTTCTCAACAGTGATTGATCCGTCAATTGGGAACCTGAAAATCTGGTAATTATCGGCGACGTCTGTATTGCAAAGCGTCATTAGAACGGGATTTGTGTTAATGGCATCAAGCTGGACCACCCCGAAATGCGTCCACGGCACATTAGCGCCAGCAGCGACCAGCGCGCCGACCGCATTATTGTAAAAGTGGTTATTCCCTCCGCCGCCGATCAGCTCCGCCCAGCTTTTACCATTGCTCGCTGATATGATCGCCAGCTCAAGCGCCGTGTGATAGGTCAGATCCCGACCGTTATCAGTTAGATCAGGCAAGCCGGTAACGTCCGTGAGGGTGCCGGAATAGGATTGGTCAGGGTCCCAGAAGCCGTCAAGGTTTAGGTCAAGCGGCGAGAAGCTGGACGCACCGCCATCGTTACGATAAATTCCCAATCCCAGTCCTAGGCTTATCATACCACAATCCTCAATTCGCCAGTTGCGGTTTGGTAAATTGTGCCAATAGCAAGCCCACCCGTTACCGCCGTTGCATTATCGGCACAGGTCGGCAAATTCTTAGCCTCAATAATCCCGTCCTTGCGCACCGCGAATTTAGCCACCCCATCACACAAAGTTGCCTTAATATCGCTAGTTAACATCATTGGTTCCCCCTTTATGCGTTCAATTTAATGAGGACCTGAATAGTCATATCCCAGTTTGCACTTGCGATATTCGCCCCTGTTTGCGAAATCATGATCCAAGTATCGCTTGGAAGGGGTATCGCTGTGCTTTGCGCCATAATGGCCTCTTTACAGTTTCCATAGTTTCACGATGTTGATCACGTTTGGCGAGCCGCTCGCCGTAGGCGCGCCATTTGTGGTGCCGGATGAATTGGAATAGCCTCGCAGGATCAAGTCGGCGGTTGCGGCTGGTGAATAAAATCCTGCGCCTGCAATCACTCCAGCATCATAACTCCCGATTTGATCTGATATGCCTGGGACCGCGCGAGCTGCTGCAAGATTGTCATAAATGTCCGTCTGGACCAGTGCTGTAGAAGCACCAGCTCGGCGGAAATTTACTAACCATTCTATGTAATAATCCCCGGCAGGCAGCCCGGTAATTACATTTGATGCGAGCGACACCCCTGCAATAACATTCCTGTTTACAGTGTTTAATGGTAGCAAGGTAAGCGCCGCCGGAATGCCCGAGGTTCCCGCAGTTCCGGATGTTGTTTCAAAGCTTACCATCAAATCAGGCGCGGGGCTTCGCTGCAAGGCACCGATGGACGCAGCGATATTGGCAGGGCTTGCCAAGCTTGGCTTGGTGCTTGTGCCAGCCTGCCAGCCAGTCGTAGCGCTAATCCCGCTAAAGCTCACCATTCGCCAATCACCGGCAGCGTATTTCTGGAATATGGCCACATCGCCAGCCGCCGTTTGAATGTCAGCGCCCCCGAGCAAGACAAGGTTCGTTGCGTGGTGCGCCAATAGAGGTGCATCATCGAATTTCAGTGTAATCACCGAGCCAATCGGCCAAGCATCTGCCGTGTCCTCGATGCTGGAAATAGTCACCGCGCCCGTAACGTCAAAGCTGTTACCATCGCGCAAAACCAGCAGCTCCGCCGCGCTGGCCACGTCCGCACCTTGAGACAGATCAATAGAATTGCCATTTGCATCCAGCGCGCCGCCGAGCTGCGGCGTGGCATCTTCTACTATATTTTCCAATCTTGTGTTTGAGAGAAATTGGGAATAGAAGGCCGACCCATTACACGTAATTCTGCAATCCTGACCAGACGATAGTGTTACGGTGGATGCCCCATCTATAACTTCGGCACCATTTGGATCAATCACCACATCTCCAGACACGGAGATTACATCAACAAACCAGCCATTGGGAAGCAATGCTGCCGCTGGCAAGGATACAGTGAAGGATGAATCGCATTTTATCACCGCGCCATCATCGTCGGCTTGGACCGAGTAATTAGTTGATTTCGCACGCACGTTCTTTCGCCCCGGCGCGACATTGCGGAGCTTGTTGCTGTTAACGGTCTCGTCCTCGCCCGTGGAAACAACCTCCTTGGTCACTCCGGCAATGGTGATGTAGGTGCCAACCGTTAAGTTGGCAGGGACTTCGGAGGTGGCGTTGAAAACGCTTCCATTCATGCGGTTAAATGGTTTGGTCAAGCCCATGGTTTATGCCCCCACCGAGTTATCTGCGGATGCGTTAACAAAACCCATCAAGCGCCAAGTGGTCCCATCCTCACACACCCAGCGCGTCACATCGCCGGAAGCTGTCACCAGATCAACAGAACTACCCGTGAGGTCTGTTCCCGTGGTGTCGAATGTTACTGCGCCCTTGGATATGATAGTAATTTCTTGCCCAGCGGCCCCGTCATCAAAATCTGTGATCGTGATCGAACCCGCGTCCGTCAGAAAAACCAGCCCGCCAAGAACAGAAGGCGTGGTGTCGCCAGCTAAAAATGTGGTCACGGATCTTGATACCGGAGGCGTTGAAAATTGCTTCACTTCGATGTCTGACAAGTTCGGTGGCGCGGCAGAGAAAACCAAGTCCCCTGCGATAAGCGATAAGGTGTCCAAGTTCTGGTAGATGCCATCAATATGGATAAACAGAGTATTTTCGTCCACTGGAGATCCTGTTAGCGCGAAAGTTGTCGTAGACCCATCTCCAGTGAAATTGTCGATAATCACGCTGGCGCTGGCTATATCGGCGCGCATGGCATTAACGTCCGCCACAACCTCGTCATGCGCTGCATCGTGCTGCGCCTGTGTTATCGGGTCGCCACTTTCAGCGTCTAATGCCGTGGTGAACCTGTAACCTCGTATGATTGTCTTTGTCGCGCTGTTGTAACTCATGGCTCTCTCCAAGTTTCTCCCACAAATACACTACCAAGGAATGTTTGTGCGGAATATATTTATAATCAGTCGAAAATCGAGTTCGAACTATAGGCTGTATTCGCTTTCCATGCGGCAACATATGCCTTATTCAGAATATAATACGCGCTCTCTCTGTCTCTCGGGGTTCGTGCTGACCCACGATAATACCGCGCCGCCTCGCGCCGAACATCATTTAGAGCGGCCACCCATCTTACGCGCTCAGGTATAGGGTCGCCAGCATCGTAATAAGCCTTTGCTGCAGCATAAGCCTCTTTGATCATGGAAGAGCGGTCTAAATAAAGACGTCGATCTGCGCGTTGGTCCGGCGGCAGGTATAGGTCTCTCACCAATGGCACCTGTCCGGCCTCAATATCATTCCCATTTAGCAGGTTCGCAATGATGTCGCTTGACCGCCCGAAGAACCGGCCCACCCCGCCGGTGAGGAACCCGCCGATATGGTCGATGTCCTGCGGGTAAAAGTCAGCCCATCCGCTTTCAGCATATGTTCCGCCTGTGAATGCGTTGACTTTCTGGGCGATAAACTGCGAGGCCAAGGACGGGTTGCCCATTGCTGTCTGCTCGGAATTCGGCCCCCGCTGATTTGGATAGTTGTTGTGAATTGCCCATCCAAGGAAGTTTTTGTTTCTGGCGATCTCAATAAATGGGTCGAGGATTGTTGGCGTGGCCGTCGCCATCAAGTCACCGCCGGAAATCGGCACAAATGAATTGAAGGCTGCTGCAGCAACATCTCCAAATGCCTTTCCACCAGTAACTTTCCCGCGATACATTTGGCTTAAACGGTTTCCGAGGTATGGAAACACATTATAACCATACGGCATCCAAAGAGCGGCAGCGCTTTTCGCCGAATCCGGCTCAAGGCCAAGCATCAACATCACCGACATTTCGTGCTTATAATCTGCGATTTTATCGTAATAGAGTTCGCCGTCATCATCATCGTCAGAGAGGTAGACGTTGGCTTGGTCCAACATAAACCCGAATATCACCATGCCAGCGACAATAGCCTTTACTTTGTGGCTTTTGAGCGCTCGCATCATTATGTGAAGCCCTTGCATACCAGCATTTGAGAATGTCCAGATCGCGTTCATGGCAGCTCCGGACTCGCCGCGCCGATTGAAGTTTACCGTCAAGTCTTTCGCCAGCAACATAGCCTTTTCCGCTGAATACCCGTTTTTGCGCGCGTGCACATAGGCCGATAGGCGAATGGCATTATCTACTGCCAAGTTGATCCGCTCTATCCCGCCAATAATAGGATTGATTTCTGAGTTTGGCGTGATCAGGTTTAGCGATTTTCGCGCGACCCCGCCAGTTTTGGCCTTCATCAGCTTCTCAAGGCGCTTCTGGTTAACCGACGGCGTGTCCACGGTCCAGAACGACACCTTGCCGCCGCCCTGATCGTATTCCCGATAATATCTCGAATATTCGGTATCGAATTTTCCACCCTGCCCGCGCCACGCGCCCATAAATGCCTTTGGGGCATCCTTGAGCATCCCCTTTCTGATTTTCCCGCCATTTTCGTAGGAGGATATATTGATCGAGGCGGTTACAATGTCGCGCACAAAGTTTTTCACAATAAACGTCGGGCTAAGCATGGTATTTATGGCCGAAAAGTATCGGCTGAATTTCGACAGATAAACCATTATGTCGCCAAGGCGGGCCGATCCCATCCGGCTTGCGGCCCGGGCAAGGCGCATGTCATCAAAGATTATCCGGTGCTCTTGCCCATCCACCTTAACGGCCAATTCGTTTTGCGCCATGATCAGAGAAATTGGCGCGACAGAGCGTTCCTCAACCAGCCCTGTAGCCTCATTAAACACGGGCTTAGTCTCTGTTTTCTTTACATGCCATAGGCCATTTGTCGGAAAGTCCTTGGCCATCTGATACATCACCTGACCAACACGGTTCTTCTCGGCTCGCACCACCACCTCTTCGGCCTGAGTTATGGCGGAGATCAGCGGGTTAAAGGCGGCAGATTTTCGCCCGAGCCGTCGCTTTGTTTCGTGACCACGCACATTGTAACCGCGCCCGATACCGTTAATATCAAGCGAAGCATCTGCATAATCGGTTTCCGCAAAGCCTTTGAGCGGGACATAATGGGCATAACTGTTTCGCCATGCGCTGGCCTCATGTTCGGATATCAGCCCTGACTCCACGCGCATATCAATCGATTCTTCCCGCATTTTACCAATCAGGACGGAAATATCTTGGTAAGCGGAGGCTTGCGGGCTATCTTTAACAGCATCCAGAATAGCTTCTGCTTGAGCATTTGTCATGCCGGACCCGCCATCTGGCATATCATGATTGATATTTGCGATGTGAGCATTGGCCTCTTTCGCGTGCATGGCGGTAAGATAATCACCAACCGTTTCCATGGTCATGCCGCGCGTTTTGCCGATGATGCCAATTATGGGCATGGTGTATTTTCTGCGAATATCGCCAAGGCGAGAGCCGACACGGCCAGCATATAAGCCCTCGGTGTCATAGACGTTCAGATCATCAGGAACTTTGCCATTGGTTTCGCGCTCGATCAACTCATTGGCGCGCAGGAAGGGCAGGAAATAATCCTGCAAGCGCACACGGCTGAAAAACGCTGAGTTTTCCTTGCCGTGTTTTGTCCCAAATACCCCCCAATCAATCCGGTCTCCCATAGCGCGCTTTGCCGCCATAACCCGCTCAAATATCGTGCCATTCCCATTGATCAGCTCGTCAAACACATATCGGTCAGGGATGTGCAGCGCGCCACTTGTGTGCTCTATATCGCTTGCACGCCGCTGGTGCTTCATCAGGCGTCCGGTCTGGCTAGTCCAGTCTCTTATGGCCTTCCGGCCCTTAAACTCGCCCCGCATGATCCCCTCGAAAACATCGGATGGTGATTTCATGCCAAGCCCTTTGGCCCAGCTTCGCACTGCTTTCAAGAAATTGTTAATCCTGCCCAGCGCCGCGCGCACCGCGCTTTCTGTGTGGAATTGACCGCGCCGCTCATAGGCTTCGCCAAATGCCTCGGCAACAGCTTCTTCATACTGCTCGGCGCGGGTGAGGTTGGGGTATCGGCGGCGAATATAGTAACGCTTCATCCATACGCTTTTGGCTTCAGCCTCAAGGATTGACCACTCTTCGGCGGTAAAAACACCCATGTGTTTGTAGGCGTGGACGGACTCGTGTGCCATTGTCCACTTCGGGTTCAGCGTATCGCCAATGGTAATTGTGATATGTCCGAAATGGTCGCCAGTAATGCCCCCCGGCACTCCGAAATCAGGGTTGAATTGCAATTCCACATTTTTGAGACCCATGCGGTCAAGCTCAGCGCGGAATTTCTTGAAAACAGGCGAACCATCAGAGAGGTTCCCGTATGGCCGGATCATTCCTGTTTTGGGGCGGCGTTCTTTGCTCATGGTCACACTGACAATGCGCTTGCCCATCATCAGGCTTTCCAGCGGTGCAACGCCAGCCTCGCCCGTGGCTGCGAATATGCGGTTTTTATACTGGATACGCTCTACATTAAAGCCAGCGCGGCGCAAGCCATCGGGGCCGGAATAGTCGCCCGGAGGCGTGATGACCTCAATCCGAAGTTCGCCACCAACACGGCGGCGCACAATCTTATGGCCGGAGGAAAGCAGAATTGTTTTTCCGTCCATAACCGCCTTTTGTATTTCAGGTGCGCTTAGGTTTATCTCCGGAGCGTCAACACCCAAATTTTCCAATGTCCGTTCAAGTTCAACATCTGGTATCTGGCGACCGAGCAGAGAACGTCCGTCATCAAGCTTCAGCCGCACAATCTTCGGGCTTCTACTTGGCAGGCGGTCCCATATTGGCAAAAGCGTTCCTGTGACAAGGTGGATAGTTTCGTCGCGCGTGCTCGGCGCATCTTTAATCTGTTGGCCCCATGCTGCCTCTGCCTCCTTCTCCTCAACCATGGAGTATTGAAAGCGGTATTTGTCACTGTCAATAATGGTTCGGTCTGTCGCCGTAAATCGGTGATATGTCGGGATAACCTGCCCGCGATCATTTGTGCGAGATGATGCAGGGCGGAAGGCGTAAACGGTGCCTGTCTCGTTGCTTTTTTTGAATTTCAGGTTCCTAAATGTGCTGACCAACTGCGCGAATGGTATTGTTTTCACTTTTCGAGTGATATTGATCATGCGGTATTCCGATGTCGCGCCCGTCACGGGGTCGCGGTATGCTTGCTTTGTTTCCTCCAAAACAGCACCATCATGCGTGATTTCCTCAACGCCGGCCGTATATTCGTTGTTGTCGATCGCGGTCTGCACAGCGATCTCCATATGCTCAATAAAGCGATCAAAAAGCATATTTTGACGGTCGATAGAGACGTTGAGGAGGCGGTTTAGGAATTGAGGAACGCTTGGAACGGCGGTGTTGTTGAAGCCGCTTTCACCCGCTATTTTTATGCCGAGTTCAGAATCAACGTCAGCCATTGTAAAGCCATCGACATTGCCCGCGTAAATATCCCTGAATAGCGCCATAACTGCAACATCGGCAAATTCGTTCTCAAGGTTGTCCGTGGCATTAAACATACCGCCGCCGCCCGTGTCTTTCTGTCCTTTGGTTAGCGCCCCGAGCTGGTCCAACCTACGTGCTATTGAGGATGTGAACCGCTTATGGCCGGAAAGGTTTGTTCCTGCCAGCTTGTAAATCGGCGCAGATACCTGGTTGGTGCGGTGGGTCCGGCCAAAACCTTGAATTGCCTTGTCGGCCCGCCATCCCGCTTGCAAAACATAGTGAGCGCGGCGTGCCGTATTTTTGGCGCTTTTATCTGCGTGGAAGTCCATGCCTGTGCCGCCCGCATCAGAGAACACCAAAACCTTGCGCTTGCCCGCCTGAAACTCATGCGCCTCTGCTAACGCCTTGCTTTGGCTACGGCGCTCCTTGACCTTTTTCCCGCCTTTATTGATAACGCGCAGCGTGCGGCCCGTGACTTCTGCCACATTGCTTGCCCCGAGTTCATCTATGATCATATCTAACGGGTTGCCGGGCAGAACCATTGAGGCCAACTTATCAACCATTTCATCGCGGATACGCACGGCTTGAGCGTTCACAATGAAGTTCCCTTTTGAATCTTGTGCCGGACGTGTTCTCACGTTGCCGCTATCGTCGGTATATTCCTCAAACTGATTTATTGGGAAAGACGTTTCGAGATACTGGATAATATCGTCACGCGGAGAAATATCAATATCATCAAACGTATCGCCTTCCTGCATTTTCGACATGGCGCGCTTCACTGCCGCCTCGTTGGTGTTTACCAACTGGATGACGGGAGACATTCCCGCATCCAAATCCTTTTTGATTGCCGCAATAATGGTCGGCATTTGCATGGACGTGAGAACCTGCTGGAAGAACCTCTGGTGTGTCCCCCAGAATTGAGCAAGCGCTGCGCCGCGTTGCCTCCCGCCACCATCTGTGTGCTCTTCAATAACCGTCGATATGTTTTGCAAAATACTCTGCCATGCCTTTGCGGCTGCATCATACATTTCCCGCTGCCCGGCGGTGAGTTCGTGTTCAACCTTGGCGTATTCAACCCCATCGAAAGATAGGTTCCGTGCGATATAAACGCCGCTTTGCTTCATATCACGGGCAACGACTTCCATTGCCGCTATCCCGCCCTTGTTTATTTGCTCAACAAAGCTGTTCACGGTAGGGAAGGGCGTTCCAGGCCCCCACATGCCAAGGCGGTTTGCATAGGCGAGATTGTGGACCTCTGTTGCCGCCGTAGCGGAGGCGTAGACCACGCGCGCGTTGGGAAGCCGGTTTTGCAAGTCCACAACAGCAAGGGCCGTGGCTGAAGGCTTGGTGGTGCCGCGCTTCCCTTTTACCGCAAGAGCATTGCCCGCCAAGTGGCTTTCATCAAATGTGATCGTGCCATCAAAGTCAGGGCCAACCCAATCAACCAACTGATCAAGGCGGGACTTTTTACCATCTGCCGCCGCGCGCCCAATGGTGGAGTATGTGGCAAACATAACGCCTTGGGTGCCTTTTTTAACTTCGCCATCTGCCTTAACCGAGCCAAGGTCGTTTATCGGCACGCTATTCATACCGACATTATCAAAATCGCGTCGCGCGCCCTTGATCAGCTTTTTATCCTTGGAAATCAGGATGTGTTTTTTGCGCCCCTGCGCCCAATTATCCGCGATAATACCCGCAATCTCGCGCGTTTTGCCAACGCCGGTGCCATCCCCGATAAGAATGCCTTTGCGCCGCGCAGGGTTCTGCGCATCGGAGGGGAGCATTTCGGAATGCGCCGCCCCAGCATAAACAACGGTTTCAAGTTGTGCCTCAGAAAGAAGCCCTTTTTTGACCATAGCCTCGGGAAGCTGAATTTCATAATTCGGTCGCGGTGGATTAACGGAGGCCATGGCAGAGGATTCCACCAACTGCATTGGGTGCTCTACCGCATTTTTAACGCGCACGCGCGAAGGACGGTATTTTGAAAATCCGCCGGATACGTCTTCGACCTCATATGCCTTTGCATCTTCTAAAGTTGTTCGCTGACGATTAGAAGAAGCTGCTCGGCTGCTTCCGCTGGCCCTAGCTCCTCCATCAACTTCGTTGGTTTCTCTCCTGCCATCAACTCCTTCGCGGCCTTCTTTGGCCCGAGTTCTCTGTCCATTTGCAGGATCATCTCCGCGATGTCGTCCTGCCCCGTCTGTCTCGCGCCCCACACCATCAGGCTCAGGAACGCGCTTAGGCTTTCCGTCTCTGGATTGCCCGCCATCTTCAGCAGGTGCTCGGCCCTCTTCTCGACTCGAGATCCCTTGAGGGTCTGAATCTGTGCCATTCTTTGTGCTTCGGTCGTTGGCGACATTGCGAATATCCTCCATCATGTCGATCAATTCGGGTATGGTTTCAGCACGCCCCCCGAGTGTCTTATGGCCTTCTGGCGCGGCCATCTTGTCGATCACCAAAATCCGGTTGTCGTAAGATGTTCCATATTTAGTATACACCTTTGAGCCATTGACCTCAATATTAGCTTGAACGGTGTATTCCCCATCCAATCCCTTGAAGAATTTGGACACGCGGGAATTGCCGGGATGGAACGTGTGGCCCATAATCGCCACCAGACGCCCGCCCTGCTTCATAAGGTCAAGCGCCTGCTGAATGTGTTGCGCGCCCGTGGCAGACGTGTTGTTGCCACCACGGATACCGCTGGCGCTAAATGGCGGGTTCATCACCACTACGTCATATTTGCGAGATGGGTCCTTTGCCCATATATTGGCGATCTGCTCAGCGTTCTCTTTTGTGACGCGGTTAAAGCCAAGTGCCTTAAGCGACGGGGCGCGTCGCGCGGCAATCTCGTTCACATCAACTTTAGCACCAGCATTCTTTGCGAATATGGCAATGCCGCCGTTCCCCGCGCTAGGCTCGAGTGCTCGCTCACCCATTTGGATGTTTGCCACCCAATTTGCGGCAAAGGCATAGGAAGGCGGTGTGCTGAATTGCTGGAAGGCATCGGTTTCACCATCGAGGCGAGTCTGTGTTGGCAGGGTTTCAGTCATCTCCTGCAACTTGACGACGATCATTTTAGCGGCAGTCTTATCCACGGAAGGCTCGTAGCCTTTTTTTGCAATCCACATATTCATGGCCAACTCTAAGCCTTCATATGCATCTTTCGGGGAGAATTTACCCTCGGCAATAGTGCCGCCGAAGTCCTCCGCCGCCATTTTCATCAGTTTGATATTTGTGCTCGGGAACGCGCTGGACCCCATAAGTTCAGCCAATCGCTTACCAAGTGAGACCGTGGGTTGATCTGCGGCCAAGTCTGTGGCATTGTCTGGCTGTTGAAGCCCTGCTACTGCATCAGGATTCATACCTCCCTGTTGGACTTGGGTCGCGCTTTCGGGCGCGGCCTTTTTTTGCGCGTCCGTCGGGTTGGTATCGGCCTGTGCTGCCTCAGATGCGATCTGCTCGGCGGTTGTTGGGCTTGCTTCTGACTTAAAGCTGTCATATCCGCGATACCAATCTTTTGCATTTTTACCGCGCTGTTTGGTGAAGTATGACGGTAATTCTCGCCTCATTCCATCACGAGCTGCCTTTTGTCCGCTCGCATAGTGAGGGCCTTGTCTGGCGTCTATCATAGAATTATCTTCGTAAGGTGAGGCAACATCTACCGGCGACAAGACCGTGGCACCCGATTTTTTATCAAGCTCAAGGATGTGCTTTTGTCCGTCGATAACGCTTTTGTAGTCGCTGTGTGTTTTGTCCCACTCCGCTTTTGTAATTATGCGCGGTTCTGCTTTGGATATTCCGCCCTCCGGCTGGCCGACATGAACAACCTGAAGCTTGCCGCTGTCCTGAGCTGCCTTGAATGCTGGGTCCGCCGCTGCGCCTTGCTTCTGCGGGTTCCTAATTTCCAGAAGGCGTGCAGCCACCTCAACAGCGCTTTCCGGCGTTTCGCCTGTTCCGGCCTCGCGCTTGCTGTTGGCGTCCATTTCCACAATGGCGCGGTAATCGTTGGTGCGCCTCCTGATCTCGATCAAAGAAAAGCCATCCGGCAGCGCGGCCATAGCCTTTTCGCGGTCGGTAACTGGTTCGCTCTGTGATTTTTGTGTGAATTCTTCGCTGGTGGAGCGGCCCTGCTTCCTGAGCGCCTTAACTTTTTCCGTCACATCCGCAACCTGCGCATCTGTCAGGCCGTTCTCACGCCCGCGCCGCGCCATGAGTTTTGAAGCCACCTGCGGGCTAAAATCCTGATAGGTTTGGAATATCTCTTTAGCGATAGTGTCAAGATCAGCGGCAGGCTTTTGTTGCTCGGATTGCTGAAACGCGCCATTAGGCAGCTTTTCAGTGATTGCCATCCGCACGTTGTCCGAAATCTCTGACCATGGCATTTTAATGAAGCGTTCGCGCACATCTGCCTTGCCGTTCGGGTTCATGGACCGGAGGAAATTCTCGCGTTGCCCCGATGACATGCCATCCCAGTATGCACCGGCCTGCGACAGGCTGCGGTCCATCGGTGCTACCTGCGGGGGAACGCGATTGCTGTTGTCCGGCAATACCTCGTTCTGCATTTGCACGGGTCCACCATCTGCGCCGCGCTGGCGGTTTTGGTTATAGGTCGCGGCGGAAGCGCGCATACGCTCAAAGGTTTGCGCGTCAATGCCGTCCTGCGCTGTGGAGGTGAACGTGCCAACAGGGTCCGCATTATCACCCAAGAGCGTCCACTCGTTGCTGTTGTCTGGGTTTCGGCGCACGGCGCGCAGACCATCGGGGAGTGCGCCGTTAGCCTGCTTTTGGGTAACAGGCGCTGGCTGATTCTCTTGCCCCGTTTGTTCTGGGGGGGGTAAAGGCGTATCAACAGCGGTTTCAGCACTATTTGGCGATTCTTTCGGCGGTGCGGCGCTTTCTGGTAGCGGTGCGGGCGCAGTGTCCGGCTGGGCGGGGGCGTCTGCGCCCTGGGCAACAGGTTGTTGTGGAGCTTGCACCTCTTGCGGGGCAGGCTGCACAGAACCCACATTGCCACTTTCCCCTGATTGTGGGGTGGATGGTGCGGTAGGAGCATTTGGTGCAGTGTCCTGCACGTCCGGTGCGGCGCGGTCTGCCACCATCTCGGCGAATTTATCCATCTGCATGGTCTCGCCCGTGCGGGCGTTATACATGACGGTGCGACCTGTCGCGTCATTGCGGTTATCGCCGCTACCAACAATGCTTTCGATCTCTTGCCATTCCTTGGCGTCAAACATCGAGCGGTCAGGCTTGGCAGCAGTATCCCCTGCGGGTTGCTGCGGTGCCTCCGGTGTTGCGGCTGGTTCTTGTGGCTGTGCTGGCGCTTCTGGTGTAGCGGGGCTGGCGGGGGCGGTTGCTGCGCCCGCCAACCCGTCCGCCATTTCTTGCGGCGTCGGTTGCTGCGGGGCAGCGGTCTCCGGCGTGGCCGGTGGTTGCGTTACATCTGGTTGTTGCGGTTGCTGTGGCTGCGCTTGGTTTGGCGCTGCCTGCGGGCCGTTTGGTGCATTTATAGGTGCGCCCTGCGTGGGAGGTTGCGGCGCGGCTGGCTGCGTGACTTGTGGGGCTGCGGGGGTATTCCTGCCGCCAACAGAGGCGTGTAGGACGCCACCAGCACCACCAACAATAGCCCCAGCCATTCCTTGATTAAACCAACTTAGCAGCGTCTCATCATCAAGTGTAACGCCATCACCAGTTCCCTCGCCAACAGCAATATCGCTAATTATTCCCTGCCCGGCTTCATTGATAAATTCCTCAACTGCATTTTGAGGGATAGCGCGTCCTAATCTGCGAAAATACCCACGTGCTACTTCCTTGATGACCTTGTTGGAGACACCTCTGAAGGCTGAAGCAGCCGGTCCTAGGTATTCCAATGCTGCGTAAGGTATGGCTCCGGCCAGTGCGAGATCACCCCTATCTGTTATCCCTTCATCCATGAGAGAGCTTTGCAGGTCGCCAGCACCCAAGCCATAACCAGCCGCGCCAATTGCGGGAGCACCACCGAGCGCGCCGGACGCGGCTATAGCTCCCAAGAACGGTATCGCCTGACCTGTGGAGCTAGCAGCCCAATCAACAAAATCATTCACATCGTTAATATCTGTGAAATTCGGGACTCGGCCTGTCATTGCCTGCATCTCATCAGAATATTGCTTATGAAGCGCCACAATCTGCCGCATAAGCTCTTCGTTTGAGGTGATCATTCTTAGGGCGCGCGACCTGTGGTCTCCGCGCCTTTTCGCATCGCCATGGTAGTAATCATCCGCAAGACTTGAAGCGTAGTTCATTGGGGAAATGCCCAATGCTTCCGCAACCTGCCAACGCTCAAGCCCTTGCGGAAGCGCATCTACCTTATCATACATCGACAGGCGCTCTCCGAGAACAGTTGTCATTCCACTGAGAGGTATCGTGGATGCAGCGACGACCATTTGCTTCAGTCCGGTAACCCCAGATTCAAACCCGCGCCCAAATTCAGAGCTTGATATTGCTGGGTTTATCCCATACCCAACATCTTCTTGGCTGCCAATGCCAAAGAGTGTCATGTTTGATGACTGATTCCGCATGTCAGTAAGCTGACCATACGTAACACCTCCAAGCTGATCAGAATATTCACCAGCTTTAACATCTGTCATAATTGGTGAAGTTTGGTCAGAACCAAATCCAACTCCATCCATCGCATCCCGATCCTCAAGACCACGAATCTGCATCGGAGTTCTGGCAACAGGGTTATATGGCTGCGCGATTTCACCGGCCATGCTTTCCGGCGTGGCTGGAATGCGCGGCAGGGTTTGGGCATACCCAACCTTTGCATCAAACTCCTCGCGTGGAATGTTGCTGTAGAATTTATCATACATTGCATCAGCAAGCGCGTTGTTGCTGATGTCTTTGTATTGTGGATTTTGTCTGCGATATTCGTCTAAAATGCCCATTTAATTCAATATCCCCAATGGATCAGAGTTTGGGTCGGAAATTTGTGGCGCTGGCATGGCTGGTGGGTTCGGTCCGCCATTAAGCAACCCCGTCAGCTCATCAACAACAGGTGCGGTAGAAGAAGCGCCCATCCGGCTGCGCGCGTTCTTGATCAAATCAATGCGCGCTTGTTCGGCTGCTGTAACGGTTTCGCCACCATCGCCACCTGCACCCATGGCGGCTTGAAGAACCTGCGCAATCAGCGCATCGGTATTGCGTGCTGTAAACGGTGCAGGACCACCACTATACCCACCGTCACCCCCACGGCTCGGCGGTGTCATAAGTGCATCAAGCTTGCTTTGCGCGATAGCGCGCAAGTGAGGCGGCGTATTAGGGTCATTCAGGGCCGTAAGGTATGCCTGTGCCTGCGGGTTGCCTGCCATGCTGCCAAGTAGGGAGTTCGCCATCTCGCTATTGCGCGCTTCGGTCGCATCGTTATATTTCCGTGTCGCCCCGCCGCCAATGGCCGCACCCGCTAATGGGGCGAGCAGGTTCGCAAGAGGCGAGTTAGACTGGCTCGCGGCTCCCAAGCCAGAATTAACGAGCTGCATCACCATGTCGTAGCGTTCCTTCGACCCCTGTGCTGGCAAGAGGTTGTTCAAGCCGCTCATAAGGCCGTTCTGCATGGTGCCTGTCCGCGCTACACCATCGCGGCGCGGCGGAATCGTCATGCCGCCTGTGTTCCCCATTTTCGCCATTAGTGGACCCTCCCGCCTTTCATTTTATGCTCAAGAACATCAATGCGCTGTAGCGCGTCTTTGAGCGCGCCAGTGACCACACCAAGCATATCAATAACGCTGATCGTGTCTGGGCTGCCCAAGCCTGTTAGCCCGTGGAAGCTCTCCGCCATCGGCCCAACATGGGTTTCTTGGCCCATTCCCTCGGGGGCCTCGCCTTCTCGATAGTGCCATGCAAAAAGAGGCATGTTCTGAATGGCATTAGCAGCGCCGCGCGCGTTTAGGTCTCCGGTAATAGCCTTCGCAGAAACAGAGCACTTCATAAGAAGCGCACCACCAAGAGACCCGAGCGCGCTCATATTGGCGGACCGGTTGGCTTGCTGATTGTTGTATTGCGATAATTGAGCATTATATTGCTGACCGACAAGGCCAGAGTAATTAACCCCGGGTTGGTTCCCGCTCGGGGTTTGTGATACAGGGCTTAAACCGCCGCTCATGGCTGTAGCCAGCTCATTCAACGCTCCGCCGCGTTGGGCTGAATCAAGGCTAAACTGTCGAGACTGCTCGCCACCTGCGGCCATTTTAGCATCCATAGCAAGCTTAATCATCGCGTCATTTACGCTACCCTGTTGCTGGTTATAGGCTTCGCCAAAAGCTTCGGACCCAACTGGAATACCGCGCGCCTGTAAGTTCGCAAGCATCCGGTTATTTTGCGCATCAAATTGCGGCTGCATACGATTATATCCGGCATTAAAAATATCATCGGCCATGCTGGAAAAGTCACGCACCCGAGCAGGTCCAGGCATATTGCTGCCTGTGTTGTCTGCGAGTAGGCGCTGCGTCAGCGCCACGGATGCAGGGTCAAGTAATTCCCGTTTGGATTTGTCGGATGCGCTCTCGATGTATGAAGTGGCAGATTGGAAGCCTTCTGGGGCCACACCCGCCACAAAGTTTCCGTTTGCGTCGGTGTAGCCATTTCGCACGCCAGACCCGTTAGGGCTGAATGTATCTGTCCGGTTAAAACTGGCCTCCACCGCCGCCGTCTTGTATGGATCAGGTGGTGTTGGTGCTGCTCCGCCTTTGGCCATAGTTCTTCTCCTCAATCCAATGACAGTCCTCTTTGAACATCTTCAACACTACCAGAGCGCTGCCATCATGTGCGGAATATTTTATAAATGCTTCAGGTCGAAACCCAAGCTTTGTCGCCAAGTTTAGCGATTCCATATTGCTCGATGGCACTAAAACCGTTATTGCTTTGCATCGCAACTGATTAAACGGGTATCCGAATAGGGTTTTTAGGGTTGACCTCTTTGCCCAGCGCGGGTCTGCTGTCGCAATCGACACCTCAACATGGACACCATTGTAGCGCTCATAAATCACGCCAGCGATCAACTCACCATCGCGTATAACCCCGAGTGCCGTTGAATTTTCATCCACCTTAAATTCTGGGATATGCGATGCTACCCAATCGGCCACCTCCATATCTGACCCAAAAACAACATTGCCAACCATTTCACCCAAAATCACACCACCCCCGCGATTAGGCTTTCAAACGAAAATTTTGCCCCCGTTATCTCGAAACGCGCCTGAAACACTCTGCCGCTGGCGTTCACCCCGATAAGATCATCTAGCGAAACCTGAGTTCCCGCGTTGTCCGGCCTTATGGTCACAGTCTGCTCGGCCTGCGCAACGTCTCCGGCGGTGTCGTTGTGATCCGTTAAAACAGTGATTTTAACCACTAATTCGGAATCAGCAATTATGGTTGGTATAAGGTAGGAAAGTTCAGAAGCGCGTGGAAGCCGTATCCAAGATGTGTAGAATTCTGCGGTAATGCTGGCGCCGTTGTCGCCTGCGGCTCCGATCCGGCATAGGTCACCGCTGGACGTGGTGAAATCAAGATTGCCATCAAGATCGTGAAGCCAGCGTGCATCGTAATCTGACGTCTGCCACGCGCCTGCGTTTGCATCATAGATATACTGCTTAAATCCCGATATAGTTGGAACATTTAAGAAAATCTGGGCTTCATCTTGTCGCGCAATCATTTGCCAGCCGCGAAGGGATTTACCAGTCTTAATATCAGCAATAACAAGGTCAGATATTGCCATAGACATTGGCGAGGTCAGGGCAAAAACGCCTCGCTGGAGGCTTTCCCTCACAGAAATAATGCCACGCACGGTTAAAAGCCAGAGGTCAGCACCGAATGAATGAACCGCAAATTTAGATACTGGTGCCGCGCCCTTAACGCGGCCAAGCAATCGCCAATCGAGCGCATCTCCTGGGTCAATCCCCTCATATAGAACAATCCATCCCGTGCTCGTCACGATAACCAGAATATCGTTCATGCCGTGGGCAGCGTTTACGGTCATTGACGTTATTATTGTTATTGTGCCGTTTATATTCCCAAGCCTATCGAGCGGGAAGCGCGTTAGCTGGCCGGTAACGGCACCAACGTCGCCATAATAGAATGCGAGATCATCGCTATCCCAAGCGTATGGGCGGTCTTGGTGCGAGAATATGCCATCAAATTCCGAGCTTGGCTTGCCTGTGTCGGTCGTGAATGCAGCATCAACAATCTGCGTGCCGTCAGTGCGCGCAATCCCATGGACGCCATCCGCCATAAGCACATTAGAGCTGATACTTGTATGGGAAATGTCGGCAGTGAATGTTCCTGCATATTCTTCAGCCCCGAGCGTGATCTTATCAGTGTAAACCTTGATATAATCAATATCTGTTGAAAACTCGAATGGGATTCTCTGAATCGGCGTGTCATTTTCTGTTAA
>Ga0256839_1002081_pt1 | contig 22997 bp, 14 predicted proteins | sample 354166metaG_FD_185968 | JGI IMG/M metagenome (GOLD analysis project Ga0256839, IMG submission 185968) | Hydrothermal vent microbial communities from Mid Atlantic Ridge, Atlantic Ocean - 354-166 | ecosystem: Environmental > Aquatic > Marine > Hydrothermal vents | place: Atlantic Ocean: Mid... | reverse complement strand
AGACGAGCTTTGAAAATAGCTCGGGAGGAAAAGGACAAGCCTTCCATCATTGCCTGCCAAACTGTCATTGGCTATGGCAGCCCCAACAAGGCAGGCAGCCACGAAGTACATGGAGCGCCCTTAGGTGAAGAAGAAGTCAAATTGACCAAAGAAAATCTCGGCCTTCCGGCAAATGAAACCTTTTACGTGCCCGAGGAAGTGCTCAACTTTACGCGCACTTACCTGGATCGGGGGCGTGAAATGGAAATGCACTGGCAGGAAAAACTGCTCATGGCTCCCAACAAAGAAGCGTTTAAGCGTTGCATCTCCACGGAAATCTCTGCCGAAGCGCTCGACATCCCCGCTTTCGAGGCGGGAAAAGACATGGCTACGCGGGCTGCCTCGGGTAAAGTGCTCGACCACCTGGCTTCCCACATTCCGGCACTTATGGGTGGGTCTGCAGACCTCACGCCTTCAAACAAAACCTTCCCGAAAGGAGAGACGGCCTTCCAGCCGGACAATCGACAAGGGCGTTACATTCATTACGGGGTGCGCGAGCACGCCATGGCCTCTATCATGAACGGTTTGGCGCTGCACGGTGGTGTCATTCCCTACGGTGGCACCTTTTTCGTCTTTACCGATTACATGCGGCCGGCGATGCGCTTGGCTGCCTTGATGGGCATTCGAGCCATTTACGTGTTGACGCACGACAGCATCGGTTTGGGAGAAGACGGCCCCACGCATCAGCCCATAGAGCACTTGGCTTCCCTGCGTTGCATGCCCAATATGCGACTCATTCGCCCCATGGATGCCGCCGAAACGGCAGAGGCCTGGAAACTCGCACTTCAACGAGAAAACGGTCCGACTTGTCTGGTGCTCACTCGTCAAAAAGTGCCCGAATATGATCGCCAAGCCCTGGGCTTTGCTCCGGCTGCCGGCCTGGCTCGAGGCGGGTATGTCCTTACCGAAGATGAAGCTTATGAGTACATCCTCATCGCTACAGGCTCGGAAGTATCGCTGGCTGTAGAAGCCAAAAAACAATTAAACGAACAGGGCAAAAAAATCCGCATCGTGGCCATGCCTTCCACTGATTTGTTCGATGAGCAGGATGCCGCTTATCGAGAGCGCGTGCTGCCTTCCGGCAAAACAAAACGCATAGCCATTGAGGCTGCAGCCAGCTTACCTTGGTACAAATATGTCGGTGCGGAAGGAAAAATTATCGGCCTGGATCACTTTGGAGCTTCAGCGCCTTTCGGCAAATTGTACGAAGCCTTCGGGCTTACGGCGGAGCACATTGTGGAGGCGGTCAACGAAATAGGTTAGGGTTTTGTCGATAGGGAAGTTTCTTTTCGTTCGGTCTTTGAGAAGAACTTCCCTTTTTACCTTCTCTTTTCGTTTTGTCGGGATTTGAAGGCTTGCGCGTCCCATGGTGAAGATCTACATGTCTTGTCAATCTTGGCATGTACACGGCCTTATCGGCTGGCAATGCTCTTTACAAAAGAGCGATATAGTTTGTTGGTTCATCAGCTTATTTGTAAAAAAATGAAAACCCATGTTAGTAACGACTAAAGCTCTCTTTGAGGTTGCGTATGGCAAGTTTGCCATAGGAGCCTACAACATCAACAACATGGAGCAAGCTCTGGGCCTGTTTGAAGGACATCGCCGTGCCCAGGCTCCTTTTATTGTCCAAATCTCCCGAGGTGCCCGCAAATATGCCGGGCCGAAGATGCTTCAAAACATCATTCTGGCAGCAGAGGAAATGTATCCCGAAGCCATTTTTGCAGTGCATATCGACCATGGTACTGAAGAGGTCTGTTATGATGCTATAGACAGTGGCTTTTACAGCTCTGTGATGATCGATGCTTCGCATGAACCTTTTGAGAAAAACGTCGAAATTACCCGCAGAGTCGTGGAACGTGCTCACCAACGCGGCATCAGTGTAGAAGCGGAGTTGGGCATGCTGGGAGGTGTGGAAGAGGATATCCAAGTCGATGAAAAACACGCCATGTTGACGGATCCCGATGAGGCTTTGGAATTTGTCAAACTTACGGGTTGCGACTCCCTGGCCGTAGCCATTGGCACCAGTCACGGGGCCTATAAATTTACGGGCAATCAGGGCTTGCACTTTGATCGCATTGCGGCTATTCAACAGCGTTTGCCGGGCTTTCCCCTAGTCATGCACGGTTCCAGCTCGGTACCGGCGGAGGAAGTGGCCCGCATCAATGCGGCAGGTGGCAGCCTGGACCCCTCGGCTAAAGGCGTCGATCCCGATGAATTTGCCAAGGCAGTACCTCTGGGGGTAACGAAAGTCAATATAGATACCGATGGCCGTCTCGTCTGGACGCGCGTGCATCGCGAATACCTGAGGGATCATCCCGAGGTTTTCGATTTTCGCAAGCCGGGTAATGCTTTTATTGAAGCCTATGCCGAGTTTATCGATCACAAATCGGAGAAACTGCTTTCCAAAGGCAGCTTGGAGGCTGTCCGTGCTGCCCTTGGTGAAAAGGGGGTAACGGTATGAGTTCGGAACACCTAAAACCCGATCGCAATCTGGCCATGGAGCTGGTGCGGGTTACCGAGGCAGCAGCTATTTCGGCAGCCCGCTTTATGGGGCTGGGCGATAAAGAAGGTGGTGACGGTGCTGCTGTAGATGCTATGCGGGCCTTTTTGAAAACCGTGAACATGCAAGGCACGGTCATCATTGGAGAAGGAGAGAAAGACGAGGCTCCCATGCTTTACAATGGTGAACAGGTCGGCAATGGCAAAGGCCCCAAAGTCGATGTAGCCGTAGATCCGGTAGAAGGCACGCGCTTACTGGCCTATGGCAGACCTAACTCGATAGCGGTTATTGGTTTGGCAGAGGCCGGCAGCATGTGGGATCCCGGAGATTCTTTCTACATGAACAAACTGGTCGTAGAGAAAAAGGCCAAAGACGCCATTGACATTCGCCTATCTCCAACCGAAAACCTGCATCGCATAGCGGAAGCGTTGGAGCGGGAAGTGGCGGATTTAACGGTTTTTGTACTCGACAAAGCACGGCATCGGGAGCTCATCGCCGAAATTAGAAAAGCCGGTGCTCGCATCAGTCTGCATACCGATGGCGATGTATTGGGTGCTCTTATGGCGGCCATTCCCGGTACGGGTGTGGATGTGCTCATGGGTATAGGCGGAACACCGGAGGGTGTCATTGCGGCTTGTGCTGTCAAGGCTTTGGGCGGTGGCATGCAAGGGCAAAGAGCACCTCAGAAGGAAGAGGAAAAGCGCCGTTTGGCGGAAGCCGGTGTGGACCTCTCGGAAATCCTCACTTTGGAAAAACTCGTGCGTTCCGACAACACCTTTTTTGCCGCTACGGGCATTACCGAAGGTAGCTTTTTAGAAGGGGTTCATTTCGATCGTCGGGGTGGCGTTACTACCCACAGCATCGTCATGCGCTCGGCCACCGGATCCATTCGTTTTGTGAAGGGAATTCATCAGTTGTGAAACAGTCCGATCTGCTTCAAGGCAATTTGCCGGGAGCAGCTCGGACTGTTCTTCTTCTTTCCTTTTTTTGATTAGAAGGCCTTATTGAGCAAGAGTGTGCGGCTACCTTCCTTCGATTTTACTCGTACGAAATACATGCCGACCGGAAGTTGTGCAGAGGGGATGGAAATGCTGTTGCGCCCCGGCTCAACATTTGCCGAAAGGCGGAATTGCTCTGTGCCTGCAGCCGAATAAACCCGAACTTGAAGAGGGCCTGCTTTTTTTACCTGAAAACTGAGGTGGGCATTGCCCCCGGTCGGGTTAGGGCTGAGCTGCATGTGACTTACAAGAGATACTTCGGTGCTGGAGACAGGCTGTGGCATGATGACCACAATTTCCAGGTCGTCAAAGTAAAAGCCATCCATTTGCTGGTACTGGTCGGAGCGCAGCAAAAAAGCTATTTGCACCTCCTGGCCGATGAAATCGGAGAGATCCATGACTTCCTGAACCCATTCATTTTGTGTTCCGTCGTAGAGGGGTTGTCCTGTGGGCTGGAAATTTCCCGTGCCGCTGTTGGTGTATTTTCCACATAAGGGAATGGTGTCGCCGGTTTCGGTGAAGGCAAAGACCTGCACGTAATCCCAGTTGTTTTCTATTTCCCATTTGGTTTGGAATCTGAGCTGGGCTAACAAGGCATCTTCACTTAAGGCGATGGGTTGAGTGAGCAACAGGAATTTGTTTTGGTCGTTGCCGTAGAGTTCGTTGGGGCTGTCTGTGATGGAAGAAGGCGGGGAGACAAAATCTTCCGTGGTGATGCCCCAGCCTTGGTTTGCCCATTGGGAAAAGTCATTGGCCTGGTCGCTGAACAGGACTTCTTCATCTCCGGGCAAATAGGTTTTCTTTAAAGTGTCGGTGTAGGCCCACAGACCGTTGTCGATATGCAGGACAAAAGTAAGGGGGTCGCCCTGTTCGGCGTCTTCGGATATGGAGAAAGGAATGTCGAGGGCGACTTCTTCCAGTTGGTTCAGGGAGAAGGTTTGGGCTGAGGCATTTACAGCGAGGTAGTTTTCGAGCGCTTCGGCGTAGAACGTGATGCTTCCGGCTTGCAGGCCGTATTTTTTTAACAGGATTTGGATTTGGCCGTTTTCTTCGTAGAGATATGCCTGGGAGTTAATTTCTTTGGCTTCTGCATAATTGAGCAGCAGGTGTGCGGCTACGAGGTTTTGTTTCATGACGGATTTGTTTAAATCGTCAATTTGGGAAGCCGAAGGCCAGAAGCTGGGGCCGACTTCGGGCGTCATGGAGAAGATGCGGGGTTTTTCCGTTTGTTCTCCGTACATCCAGTCGTCGCTGTCGCCATTGACGATGTAGCCGACGGTTTCCACGCCGGTGCCTATGAGGAAGTCGTTGTCTTGGGTCATGGCCTGGCCAAAACTTTTGAAGAGGTCGTCTTCTGTGGTGGGTTGATCGTTGTAACCCCAGGGGTGAATCAAGAGATTGCCGTAGGTGTGGTAGTTAAGGGCTATTTGGAATTGGTGTTGGTTGGCCAATTGTCTTACAGCCTGAGTTTCCGGCTCGGAGAAAGGAGCTGTACCGCGAAAGACGTTGCTTTGCGGATTGGGAGAAGAGCCGAAATCGTCGTAACCCCATTGGTAGCCGTAATTGCGGTTGAGGTCCACGCCGTACGTTTCGTTGTCGTCGGGACTGACCCAACGGTTTTTGCGCCACAGGCCACCTCCATTGGGGTTGGTGGTTTCGTTATAGACGTAGCCGTCGGGATTGACGCAAGGCATGAAATACATTTCGGTATTGTCGAGCAGGTATTGGATTTCGGGATCGGAGCCGTAGTGTTCGAGCAGATACCACAGGTAGAAAATCATTTGGGAGAGGCTGTTCGGTTCGCGGGCGTGGTGTAAGGCGGTGTAGAGAATTTCCGGTTCGTTTTCATCTTGATTGGGGTTGTCGGATACGCGTAGCCAATAGATGGGGCGCCCTTCATGGGAGTATCCCGCGATTTGTTTGGGCGTGATGAGGTTGGGGTATTCAGCGGCCATTTGGTCGAGTATGGCTTCCATTTCGGCAAAGGTGAAATAACCACCCATGGAGCCGTCTTGGTAGTGCTCAGGCGTTTCATAGCCCCAGTCGCCCCCATTGATTTGGCAATTTTGAGATTTGGCGAAAGCCCTTGTTTCTTTGTTGCGCTTGGGGTCGGCATAGTAGCTGCTGACATCCGGAATGAGAATCTCACAATCGAAGCCTGCCTTTTTCATGAGGGCGATTTCACTTTCGGAGAAATCGCTGATGAGAAAGCGCCCGGGAGCGAGTTGGCCGTGGTCGGTTTCTATGCCGAGTTGAGCCAATTGAAGGATGTCGCGTTCTATGAGGGAGACTTTGGCGCGGTGATATACTTCTGCTTGTTGGGCGTGCAGCGGTTGTTGTTTGGCATAGAGTAGCAGAAAAAGCAAGGGGAAGAGGTGTTTCATGTCAGGTCTGTTTGTTCAAATTCTTGGTCGAAAAGCAAAAAGCATAGCTTTGTCCGGCTGTTTGAAGCGGCAACTGCAAAGAAAACGCTATGCGTTGAGAAAGGTATGAGTTTTCTTGGCAATATGCCAGACAAAAGCTTCATTAATTGGGGCTAAATGTTTTGATATGAATGCTCATGGAGAAGTGGTTTGGGAGGCTGACGCCTTCCAAACTCCCTATCTTTTGCCCGCTTGCACGCCATAAATGTCCCAGACCATTTCGGTTTGGGTATATTGGTATTTTGAGTTTTTTGAATTGTAAGCATGTGGAACTTACACCTTCAAGGAAGGTCTCAATGGCAAAAAGCCCGAACCTCGAGGAGAGATTCAGGCCGGTTCCATTTGGTTAGGACGTATGAGGCAAATGGATGGGATCCTTCTCGGGCGTTTTCCCATCTTGGACTCGTTGCAAAGATGTAGGCCTTGGCCGGTGTGGGTTATGAGAAAAATCAGGATTAGGATTGATTTTTATCAGTCATGACTTTGGTGCTCCGGATAATTCGATAGGGAGGGGAAGGAGGGGAGGGTACTTACTTGCGAATGTTTTCGGTGAGTAGGACATAGAGTTTTTGGAGAGAAGGGTTTTGCCGGAGTTGTTGCAGGTGTTTTTGGATGGTTTTCTGATCGTTTCGCACGGCAGGTCCGGTTTGATGTCGAGCCGGCGGAGGTTGGTTGACGGCTTTGCGGGCTGTTTCCAAGATAAGGGGGTGGAGCAAGTCGAAGGGGATGTCGTGTTGTTCACAGCGTTCATAAGCTATGGACAGCAGGTAGTTGGTGAAGTTGTTGGCGAAGACAGCTGCCAGGTGGAGTTCACTGCGCTGTTGATCGTCGAGGAGGTAAGTTCTGGAAGATATTTTTCGGGCCAATTGGAGCAGGAGTTTTTCATCTTCTTTTTGGGAGGCATAGAGGCAAAAAGGTATTTCACTCCATTCGGGGGTCTTATCCGGGCTAAAGGATTGCAAGGGGTAGAAAACGCCCCGTCGTTCTTGGTCTTGGCCCAGTAAATCTGAAGGCTGGCTACCGGAGGTATGAGCCAGAAAACTGTCTTTGGGCAAGGTTTTTCTCAAGTTTTTGGCTACTTCGCCTATGGCGTCATCGGCGACGCAGAGCAGGTAAAGGTCGGCACCGGCAGAGATCTCTTCAAGTCTGTGGCAAGGAGAGGCTCCTGTTTGTTTGGCCAGTGCAGCGGCTTTTTCGGCTTTTCGACTGAAGATTTGCAAGAGTTTTTCTCCACATGCTGCCAGCTTTACGGCCAGATGATTGCCCAATTTGCCGGCACCGATGAGCGTGATTTTCATTGGGTGTATGCGTTTAAAGATTCGTTTTTTTGCACTCGAATATTTGCTGGGAGGTACAAACTTTTCACTGTAGGGGGCTTTTGTGTTTTCAGTGGTTTTGTGCTTTTATACCCGTAGTGAATTGGTTTGGGAATTGTTCACTTGCCGTGGCGGCCTCTGCCTGCCTTGCCAAGCCCTACCGCAGCTCAGGCTGCACCTGCGTTTTGCGCCTCGGAGGAAACCATATCGACGGAGTACTCCTTTTCCCAATCCACTTCGCGCCGGGGATATCCCAAACCCTTTTGGTTTGATCGGTTTGGCTTTCCTTTTGGGCGGAAAGGGCCTTTTTTTCATTATTGGCTGTAAAGCGACATTTTTTTGCTCGGTTGAACTTTGCCGAAAGGCAAAAAAGGGTATCTTGCCAGTGAAAAATATAACCCTTACCACTGATGAAAAGTTTCTATTTTTTGAGTTTTGCACTCTCGTTTTCAGTTGCATTGACAGCCCAGGTTTCATTTACAAACAGCAACCAGCTCATTCCCGATTTTTCTGCTTATAGCGGGGTGGCCATAGCTGTATTGGATATGAACGGCGACGGTTTAGACGACATTGCCCACCTGGATGACGCCCGTTTTTTGGTGATTGAGTATCAACAGGTCGATGGATCTTTTCAAACGGTGCAGGTAGTAGAGGTTTCCGAGGTGTCGCAGTGGAGCATGTGTGCTGCCGATGTGGACAACAATGGCCATGCAGACGTGCTTACCGGTGGAGCTTATGATCAAATCAAGTTGGTTAAATTCAGCGAAAACGGCAGCACCTTTGAGCTGATTACTTTGCCGAATTCTTCCATCTTTGCTCAGTGTTCCAATCTGGCTGACATCAACAATGACGGCTGGCTGGATGCCTTTGTCTGTCATGACGATGCCGAGAGCCGTATCTGGGGTAATGATGGTTCGGGAGATTTTTTAGAGGCAGATGAGTGGATTGACATGAGTACTCTCCCACCTTCGGATAACTCGGGCAACTACGGTTCCGTTTGGACTGATTTTGATGGCGATGGAGACCTCGACCTCTACATTGCCAAATGCCGCCAGGGGGTGAGTGACCCCACTGATCCCCGTCGCATCAATGCGCTTTTTGTCAACGACGGCAATGGGAATTATTTCGAAGGAGCCGGTCTGTTCGGTCTCAAAATCGGAGCACAGTCTTGGACGGCCGATTTTGCTGACATTGACAACGACGGAGATTTCGACTGTTTCATCACCAATCACGATGTGCCCAATATGTTGTTGGAAAACGATGGTACAGGGCATTTTACAGACATCACGGCAGCAAGTGGTTTGCCTTCGACCAACTTTCCCATACAAGGGCTGATGCGCGACTTCGACAACGACGGCTATGTGGATATTCTGGTTGCCGGAGGCTCTCAACACTTGTTTCTCAACAATGGGGACAAGACTTTTACGGAGGTGACGAACCCCTTTAACGACAACGTCATGGAGTCTTTTGCTTTGGGAGACCTGAACCACGACGGTTTTATAGATGTTTATGCGGGTTATGCAAACATCTACACTTCGCCTTCGGTCATTGAGGATGTGATCTGGTTAAACGACGGCAACGACAATCACTTTTTAACGGTTCAGCTTACCGGTGAGGAGAGCAATCGTTCGGCAGTGGGTGCCAAGGTCAAAATTTTCGGGCCTTGGGGCGTTCAGGTGCGCGAAGTGAGAGCAGGAGAAAGTTATGGGATTAGCAACAGCTTGGCTTTGCATTTTGGTTTGGGCACCTATACAGAAGTGGATTCTTTGGTGGTTTATTGGCCGGCCGGAGGAACAACGATTTTACAAAATGTGTCGGCCGATCAGTTTTTGCAGATATCGGAAGAGGGCTGTGTGGTACAGAGCGTTGCTATAGAGGCCAGTGGGCCTTTAACTTTCTGCAGTGGGCAGAGTGTTACACTTACGGCTCCGGACGCCTCTGCCTATCTTTGGAGTAGCGGGGAAGTCAGTCAGAGTATTGTGGTCGCGGAAGCCGGCACGTATTCGGTGATGATTACCGACAGCCTGGGTTGCCAAGGAACTTCGCCGGCCGTGGAAGTGGTGGTAGATCCGGACGAAACCCCTCAGATTACGGCCCAGGGAGACACCTCCTTTTGCCATGGCTCCTCTGTTTTGTTGAGTAGTACGCCGGCGGCCTCTTATTTGTGGAATACCGGTGATACCACGCAAAGCATAGAAGTAAGCACTTCCGGAGTTTATTCCGTGAGCATCCAGGGCTTATGTGAAACATTTGTTTCCAATGAGATCGAGGTCTATGTTTTTCAACCTGAAACGCCACAAGTTCAAAATGATACTTTTCAGCAAGAGGGTCAACAGGCACATTTGACTGCAATGGTTTCTTCGGGTAATTTGCACTGGTTGGACGAATCGGGTAATTTGCTGGCAACGGGTTCGGATTTCACTACCCCTCCTTTAAACTCAACAGCGATTTACCGGGTGTTTAATCGGGATACGCTGGAAGCTCCGATTGATGCGGAAACGGGAGAGCCGGGTCCGGCCGGTAATGATCTTTACAGTGGCAACCAATACAACGGATCTTTGATTTTTGATGCATACCAACCCTTTACGCTGGAGGAAGTTACGGTTTATACCGATATGCCCGGTGAACGCAGAATAGTCTTACTCGACGAGTCGGGCAATGAATGGCAAGGTTTGACAGTGGATATCCCGGAAGGTGAGAGCACCCTGGCTTTGGGTTTTGAAGTGCCTGTCGGAACGGGTTTGCAACTGACTACGGATGCCTCAGTCAATCAACAGAGCTTTGGCTTTGACAGCCCCCGCTTGCAGCGAAACAAGGAGGAGGGGGTAAACTATCCCTATGAGGTGCCGGATCTGTTGAGAATTTACGACAGCAACTTCGGGCAGGATTATTACTATTACTTTTTTGATTGGCAGGTTTCTACACAAGGTGTATTTTGCTCTTCGGACACAGTCGAAGTTTGGGCTGTATATGACCCGGAGACCAACCTTGAAGAACCTATGTTGAAGGGGGTTGGGCTTTCGCCAAATCCGACCCGAGGCTCTTGCTTGCTCTATTGGGATAAGCCTTTACATGCTTCTGCCGAAGCTCGTTTGTATGATGCCAGCGGCAAGTTGTTAAAACGGTTTGCCTTGCCGACGGGAAGTCAAGAAAAAGCATTGGATTTGGGAGAATTCCCTTCCGGAATGTATTGGCTTCGGTGGGTGTCTGCCGGTGGAGAAGTGGGCAGCTGGAAAATTCAGCTTATTCGCTAGGTGTACCTGGAATGGTTTGGGATGGGTGAGCCCAACTTGTCCCAAACTCCCTATCTTTTGCTCGTTTGCGAGTCGTAAACATACCTAAACCCTTTCGGTTTGGGTATAGCATCTTTTCCGAGCGGGGGAAATGTCTTACCTTTGCAAGGGATTTAATGCTTTTGCATCATGAGTAAGCAAAAAGTGAATTATACAGAGGAGAACATCATCTCTTTGGATTGGAAAGAGCACATTCGTCTTCGGCCGGGGATGTACATCGGTAAGTTGGGAGATGGTGCTGCTGCGGATGACGGGATTTACGTATTGTTAAAAGAAGTTCTGGACAATTCAATAGATGAGTATGTTATGGGCTTCGGCCGGGAGATCGTCGTGAACATGGAAAAAGACGGCAGGATAGAAGTGCGAGATTATGGCCGAGGTATTCCTTTGGGCAAGGTTGTGGAATGTGTGTCTAAAATCAATACCGGAGGAAAATACGATTCCAAAGCTTTTAAGAAATCGGTAGGGCTTAATGGTGTAGGAACCAAAGCCGTGAATGCCCTTTCGCGTCGCTTTGTCGTCAAGTCGGTGCGAGACGGAAAGATGAAGGTAGCGGAATTTGAGCGGGGAGAGAAGGTGAAAGAGCATCGTTTGGCGAAGACGAGCGAGCCCAATGGCACTGCGGTGATTTTTTGGCCGGATGATGAGATTTTCGGCGACTATCGTTTCCGAAAGGAATTTATCGAAGATCAACTTTGGAACTATGCTTATCTGAATGCAGGGCTTAAGATTCGCTTTAACGGCAAGCTGATTCACTCCCGCCATGGTCTCAGAGATTTGCTTGAGCGCAAAACGAGCAGCGAGCAGCTTCGCTATCCCATCATCCATTTGAAGGGGCAAGATGTGGAGGTAGCGCTTACGCATGGTCAGCACTACGGAGAGCAGTACTACTCTTTTGTCAATGGTCAGTACACTACCCAGGGAGGTACTCATTTGAATGCTTTTAAAGAGGCGCTGGTAAAGACCGTTCGGGAGTTTTACAACAAGAACTACGATGCTCGAGACGTCAGGGCTTCCGTGATAGCAGCTGTCAGTGTGCGGGTAGAAGATCCTGTCTTTGAGTCTCAGACCAAGACCAAGCTCGGCTCGGTGGATATGGGGCCGGAGGGGCCGAGCATCAGAGCTTTTATGACGGATTTCCTCAAGCGCGAGTTGGACAATTTCCTGCATAAGAACAAGGAAGTTGCTCAGGCTTTACAGAAGCGCATTTTGCAATCGGAGCGCGAGCGCAAGGAAATTGCAGGCATTAAGAAATTGGCCAATCAACGAGCCAAGAAAGCCAATCTGCACAACAAAAAACTGAGGGACTGCCGCATTCACTTCAACGACGGCAGCCGCAGTAGCAAAGAGGAAGATCGACTGCGCACCACGATTTTTATCACGGAGGGTGATTCGGCCAGCGGCTCCATCACCAAAGCGAGGGACGTACAGACCCAAGCGGTCTTCAGCTTGCGCGGAAAACCGTTAAACTGCTATGGCCTGACGCGCAAGGTGGTGTATCAAAATGAGGAGTTCAACCTCCTGCAGCACGCTTTAAACATCGAGGACGGTTTGGACGGCCTGCGCTATAACCGCGTGGTGATTGCTACCGATGCCGATGTAGATGGCATGCACATTCGCCTCTTGCTGTTGACTTTCTTCTTGCAGTTCTTTCCCGATTTGGTGCGTGAAGGTCATCTCTATATTTTGGAAACGCCTCTTTTTCGCGTCAGAGATAAGCAGCAAACCTTTTATTGTTACAACGAGTCTGAGAAAGAGGAAGCCGTCAAGAATTTGAAAGGCAAAGCAGAGATCACCCGTTTTAAGGGGCTGGGAGAAATTTCTCCTTCGGAATTTGGCGATTTCATTGGAGAGAACATTCGTTTGGAACCCGTGCTGCTTCGAGAGAACACTAAGCTGGACGAAGTGTTAGCTTATTACATGGGCAAAAACACTCCGGCCCGTCAGACGTTTATTATTGAGAACTTGAAGCTGGAAGCTGCTGCTGCTTTGTAAGCATGGGCCGGGTGGAAAAAGCTCGAGCTTGAGCTCGGCTTTGCGGAAAGCTTCTGGTGAGGTAACCGTTTGTCGGTAAGCGCGGAGAAGGGCGGAGAAGGGGCTTGCTATTCAATTGTCACAAACGGTTTGAGTTTGTACTTCAAAGAAAAAACGCAATATGTATAACTTTTTGGATGAATTGTTTTCCTTAAAGGAAAATTTGGAACAGGAAGGCGAATTGTTTTCGTTGGAAAACGATATGCTGGAGGCGGATGAGGATTTCCCCGGAAAACTTCCCATCTTAGTTGTGCGCAATACGGTCGTTTTTCCCGGGGTGGTCTTGCCTATTAACGTGGGGCGGCCCCGCTCTGTGGCGGCTATACAGGAGGCCAATCGCCAGGAAGGGCGTTATGTAGCGGTGCTTTCGCAAAAAGACGGACAAGTCGAGGAGCCCAAGCTCAAAGATCTGTACCGCGTGGGCACCATCGCCCGAATCATAAAAATCATTCATTTGCCGGATGGCTCGTTTACGGCCATTTTGCAAGGGCGTCGGCGCTTCCGCCTTAAAAAACTGATTAGAGAATATCCTTTCTTGGAAGGGGATATCAGACTTTTGGAGCAGCCGAAGATCATCAATGAGGTGGTGCTGGAGGCTTTGATCTCCAGCCTCATGGATGAGATGATGGAGATTGTAGAGCTTTCTCAGCATATCCCTTCCGAAACCATGGCCTTGTTGCACAGCATGTCCAACAAAAACTTCTTGCTCAACTTTATGGTTGGCAACTTTGCCGATGTCAAAGTGGAGCTCAAACAAAAAATGCTGGAAATTGACGTGCTGGAGGAGAAGGCCGAAATGCTGCTGGAAATTTTGAAGAATCAGGTGCAAGTGTTGGAAATAAAGGATCAGATAGAATCCAAAGTCCGCACCGATATCGAAAAGCAGCAGCGCGATTATTTCCTCAGCCAGCAACTCAAGACCATACAAGAAGAGCTGGGGCAAGATCCCCAAACGGAAATCGTCAATCGCTTGCGCGAACGCGCTTCTCAGAAAAAGTGGCCTAAATACGCAGCAGATCACTTTGAAAAGGAACTCGGTCGCTTGCTGCGGATGAATCCGCAAGTGCCCGATTATTCCATTCAGCTCAATTACCTCGAATTCTTGCTGGATTTGCCCTGGCAGGAGTACTCGCAAGACAATTTCGATTTAAAGGAAGTGAAAAAGGTCTTGGATGCGGATCACTACGGTTTGGAAAAAATCAAAGAGCGCATCCTCGAACATTTGGCGGTTTTAAAGCTGAAAGGCGATATGAAAGCACCGGTCTTGTGCTTGGTAGGCCCTCCGGGAGTAGGGAAGACTTCTTTAGGCCGCTCTATTGCCAGGGCTTTGAATCGCAGTTTTATTCGCATGTCTTTGGGGGGCTTACACGATGAATCGGAGATTCGGGGTCATCGCAAAACGTACATCGGAGCCATGCCGGGGCGCATTCTCCAAAGCCTGAAAAAGGCGGGTACGTCCAATCCCGTTTTTGTGCTTGATGAAATAGACAAAGTCGGCAGCAACTTTCGCGGAGATCCTTCCTCGGCTTTGTTGGAAGTGTTGGACCCCGAGCAAAACACTTCTTTTTACGACAATTACCTCGAGTTGGAATACGATCTGTCTAAGGTTCTTTTCATCGCTACGGCCAACACCATGACGACCATACAGCCGGCTCTGCGAGATCGCATGGAAATTATCTGGCTTAGCGGCTACTCCACCGAGGAAAAAGTGCACATTGCCAAGCGACATCTCATACCGAAGCAACGGGAAAACCACGGGCTGAAAACCAAACAGGTGAGCATTACCGTCCCTGCATTGAGGCGTATCATTCGAGGCTATACTCGTGAGTCGGGGGTGCGCAATCTGGATCGCCGCATAGCAGCGGTCATGCGGTATGTGGCCAAAAAAGTGGCCATGCATGAGCCTTATGAAAAGCGCATTAAGCCCGAACATCTCAAAGAAATCCTCGGTCCTGCTCGCTACCTGGAAGATATCTACCTGGTGCCGGAAGTTTCCGGCGTAGCCATGGGCTTGGCCTGGACTCGGGTGGGCGGAGAAATTATGCTCATTGAAGTGAGCCTGAGCAAAGGGCGTGGAAACCTCACCCTTACGGGAAATTTGGGTACGGTGATGAAAGAGTCGGCGACTACGGCACTCAGCTACTTGAAAGCGCATAGCGAAGACTTGAACATCGACCCTAAGCTTTTCGATCAGCAAGATGTGCATATCCACGTACCGGAGGGTGCTATCCCCAAAGATGGACCTTCGGCAGGCATTACCATCTTAACTGCTCTGGCCTCCGCCTTTACAGGCCGTAAAGTAAGATCTCATTTGGCTATGACCGGCGAAGTAACCCTGGTGGGCCGGGTTTTGCCCGTGGGGGGTATCAAAGAAAAAATCCTGGCTGCCAAACGCACTGGTTTTAAAGAGGTTATCCTTTGTAGGGAAAACCAAAAGGATATTGAGGAGATCAAGCAGGAATACATCAAGGGCCTGAAGTTTCACTACGTGGAAAGGGCTGAGGAGGTTTTGGCTCTGGCTTTGCAAAAGCGAAAAGTCGGTAAACGGTCCACGAAAAAGCCAACTCGGGCAGCTAAGTGAGTCCGTTAACCGAGGCATGACAAGCGTATTTAAAAATTGCTAAAGGGTAAGGCCTTGCTCCTTTCAGCTGTATGGCAGGAAAAGCCACTTATTTACGTGCCTCGGCTTTTTGAGTTGGGGCTGAAAACAAACCTTGAAACCCGATGAAGTCCTGCCTGCAGAGAAGAGAGGCAGGTCGGGCTTAGAACCAGAAGGCTTATGCGTATTTTGTTTGTCTTTGTGTTTTCGCTCTTTTCCCTCCAGCTTTTGCAAGCTCAGCAGGAGCCGAATCTCATTCAACTCAGTGGTTTGGTGCTGGATGGCTCCGATGAGGCTCACTTGGTGCCGGTGCCTTATGCCAACATCTATGTCCTGGGCAAATGGAGAGGAACTTACAGCGACTTCAACGGCTTTTTTTCTCTCGTCGTAGAACGAGGTGATTCCCTGGAATTTTCGGCCGTGGGCTATAAAACGGTGAAATTTGCCGTGCCGGATTCTCTGGTGGACGATCGCTATTCTATGGTGCAATTGATGACCCGCGATACGGTGAATTTGCCCACAGCTGTGGTGTTTCCCTGGCCGAGTAAAGAACATTTCAAGTTGGAGTTTCTGGCTATGGATGTTTCGTCGGAAATGCAAGAGCGAGCTATGCGCAATTTGGCCAATGAACGGTTGCAGCAGATGCAGTATGGCGTCGTTATGGATGCCAATGAGAATGCGGATTACTATCTGCGTCAGCAAGCCAATGCCAATTACTACATCGGGCAGACTCCTCCCATGAACATCTTCAACCCTTTTGCCTGGAAGCAGTTTTTTGATGCCTGGAAACGAGGTGATTTCAAGCGAAAAAAATAAATTCGGCCGGTGGAAATACGCATAGGCTCTCGGGATGAACTGCCGCAGCTGGCCCGGCAAGTGCTGGCATTTGCCGAAAGGCAAAACAAAAAGGTACTCTTTTTTTATGGAGAGCTGGGCGCTGGCAAAACCACCCTTATTCAGCATCTCTGCCGCGTTCTTGGTAGCCAAGACTTGGTCAGTAGCCCTACTTTTTCCCTGATTAACGAGTATGCTTATCGGGATGAAAAGGGCAGAGAGCAGATCATCTGCCACATGGATTTGTATCGCTTGAAGAGTTTGGCGGAAGCCCTTGATATTGGCTTGGAGGAATACTTGGCAGCAGGTCATTGGTGTTTTGTGGAATGGCCACAGTTGATCGAACCGCTGCTTTCCGATGAAGAAGTTCTCAAGGTCAGCATTGAAGAGGAAGGAACGTCTGTGCGAAAAATTGTACTTTTGTAATCTACACAGCCCGATCCAAGTGGTCGGGTTGTAGCTCAGCGAGACTATGGGCCGATGTCGGTCTCCGTTTTCGCCATGATCAGTTAAGCCCGCACCAATGAGTGATCCCAAAAAGAAAATACCTGTTCCGGAATCTCTACTCTCTTCTTATTACGAAGCACAGCCACAGATGGCAGAGGTTGAAAAAGCTCAGAAAGAATCTCTGCGCATAGGCATACCCAGAGAGGAAACGCTGCAGGAAAATCGCATTGCTTTGGTTCCGGCTTCCGTCAAAACGCTCATAGCCAAAGGCCATCAGGTGTATGTTCAGGCCGGTGCGGGCGAAAAGACTTTTTTCCCGGATTTGGAGTATTCGGAAAAGGGCGCTGAAATTGTGGTCAGCAAGCAAGAGGTTTTCAAGTCTTCGGATGTCATCGTCAAAGTAGCTCCACCGACGCCGGCGGAAATTGAACTGATGCGCCCCAAACAGGTGTTGATCTCTCCACTGCAACTGCCCATCATTACGGCGGAATACCTGGCCAAGCTGCGCGAAAAACACGTCATTGCTATGGCCATGGAGTACATCCAGGACAAATGGGGTACCTTTCCCATTGTACGCATCATGAGTGAATTGGCCGGTACCAGCGCTATACTGACAGCGGCCGAACTGTTGGCAACTACGCGGGGCGGGAAAGGCATCCTGCTGGGGGGTATTTCCGGTGTGCAGCCCGCTCGCATTGTCATTCTGGGGGCCGGCATTGTTGCCGAATATGCCATTCATGCAGCCATAGGCTTAGGAGCAGAAGTGCGCATTTTTGACAACAATGTCTATAAATTGAAACGCCTGCAAAATGCCGTTGGGCGGAGGCTTTACACTTCGGCTATAGACTCCACTACGCTGGAAAAAGAATTGATGCGTGCCGATGTGGCTATTGGCGCCATTCATTCCAAATCGGGGCGCACGCCGGTGGTCGTAAGTGAAGACATGGTGCGCAAAATGAAATCGGGGGCTGTCATCATCGATGTCAGCATCGATCAGGGAGGCTGTTTTGCCACTTCGCGCATGACTTCTTTGGACAACCCCACTTTCGAAGAGTTTGGTGTGATTCACTATTGCGTACCCAACATTCCATCCAAATTTTCGCGAACGGCCTCTACGGCCATCAGTAACATCATGACGCCTATGCTGTTGGAGGCCGCCCGCTTGGGAGGTTTGGAGAAAATGCTGCTCTTTAACCGCTATTTGCGCCACGGCGTCTATATGTACAAAGGTTATCTGACAAATGATTATTTGGGGCGTAGGTTTAACATGAAAGCAACGGATTTGGAATTGTTAATCACCTCTAATTTGTAGTATTTTTACTTCACTTGTGCCTTGGTTTTTTGAAGCTGAGGTAGAGCAAATCCCCAGCTATGTCCGGCAAGAAACGAAACACGTACAAAAGAGAAGAAGTTATTCGGCAAGAGTGCGAAACCTTGCGGGAAAGACGCCGGCGTTTGTTTGGCGAGGATGCACCGGATTTGGATGAGAGCTCGTTTGGCATAGCTCTTTCCGGAGGGGGAATTCGTTCGGCCACCATCAATTTGGGTTTTTTAAAGGTGTTAAATGCTTTTGGGTTGTTGGAGAAGGCCGATTATTTGTCTTCGGTTTCCGGAGGAGGTTATACGGCCTCGTACATTCAAGCCAAGTTGAAGGCAGAGGGGCGTTACGACAAACTTTTTGAGGAGAGAGATTTACAGCATTTGCGCAGTTATGGCAATTACTTAGTTCCCGGGCAAAGTCCGTTTTCCAAGCTGTGGAACGGCCTGGTGCTTGGGGTGGGGTATGTGTATAGTTGGGCCATGAGCATGCTCAGCCCGGTTTTGCTGGTGGTGGTTTTGTTGGCTGTTTATCGTTTGGTGGCTTTGTTGATAGGCAGCCGTCAAATAGGAGGAGATGCTTCTGCTTGGTATGCCGAACGAGTGTTGCCGAATTTACTTTTGTTGCTCGCCGGATTGGGAATTTTGCATTTGGTAGCCAATTTGCTGGCCAAATTCACTTTAAAAACTTCGCGTTGGTTTAACCAATTGGAAGCTTTGGTCGTTTTTATCGGCCTGCTTTCCTTTGTGCCTGTTTTGCTTGTGCGGCTTTCGCCAAATGCTATAGCGCCCCGTTTGCCCTGGGAGGTGTTGCAGGACAACCCGTGGTGGTATTTGTTGGTGATTGTTTTTGCCTTGTTTCTCGGCTTTTTTCTAAACCCCAATGCCCTGAGTTTTCATCGCTTTTATCGGGCACAGCTGGCCGAGGCCTTTTTAAAAGAAGCTGGAGACAAGCGGAACATGAAGCTCAAAGACCTTTTTAGGTTGCAGGGTGAAGCGAGAAATTGGATGAATCCTTATCCCTTAATCAACACCTGTTTGAATTTGCAAAACCCTTCGGGAGATGAAAAATTTAAGGGAGCCAAGGCTAGCGACTATTTTTTGTTGTCTCCGCTGTTTTGCGGCTCCAAGTTGTCGGGTTATGTGGAGACAGCTACTTATCCCGGATACAAAGAGATGACTTTGCCGGCAGCCACCACCATCTCAGCTGCAGCGGCTAACCCTGGTATGGGCATCTATTCCAACAAATTGCTCAGCGTTTTGATGACCCTGTTTAACCTGCGCCTGGGGTATTGGGTAAACAACCCTTTGAAAAAGAAATCTCCTTATATCGTGTGGTGGCCTTTTTACTTTTTTTACGAGTTGTTGGGTTTGATCGGCACTTCGAACCACAAGTTGAATATCTCCGATGGGGGTCATATTGAAAATCTGGCGGTGTACGAGCTGCTGAGGCGGCGATGTCGGCTCATTATAGCCGTAGATGCCGGTGCCGACCCGGATTTTGCCTTTTCGGATTTGGAAAACCTGACCATTCGTGCACGGAATGAATTGGGCGTGGATATTCGTTTTCGCCCGGGGGAAAATCCGGAAGAAATCATTCGTCCGCGCCCTTCTACGGGCTATTCGCAAAGGCGATTTGCCGTGGCCGACTTGTACCGCTTGTGGGATGAGTTTCCCTTGACCGATGAAGAGGGTAAGCCCGTTTTGGACGATGCGGGTCGCCCTCTGGAAGTTTTGGTAAACTACATGCCGGATGGCATCTGGAATCCTTTGGTCAGTGTGAAAGGCCGCATTCAGGGCAAGTCGGAGCAGGAGCGCAGGGCGCTTTACACGCGAGCTACGGATTTGGTGAAAGCTCATCTGGAGACTTTACGCGGGGCTCACGGGCCTGAAAAGTTGAAATTCGGCACCCTGGTTTATGTGAAATCCTCGGTAACGGCACCGACTTTAAAGCCCAACATTGCTCCGGCTACCGGTGCAGGGCAAACGCAGGGTTTTTGGAAGCGGCTCTTTGGGCGCAAGCCGGATTCTTCTGTGGCCGGGCATGCCGGCACACCCGATAGTTACGATACCTACAAATACAAAATTTATCATCCCAGCTTTCCACACGAACCCACTTCCGATCAATTTTTCGATCCGGTGCAGTGGGAGTCTTATTTTAAATTGGGGCAGTTCATTGCCGTCGATGTATTGGGTTTGCGCTCGCAGGAATATGTGCGTTTGCTGAAACAGCGTCGGGGCTTTCCGGCCTGGAGCTATGAAAAACTCTTTGCTCGTTTTGGTCTGGAGTTGACATCAAAGCCTGCTGAAATGACTGAGGCGGAAGAAAAAACCGGAGGCGAAGAGCTCGTAGAAGCGGTAGAGCCTTTGGTAGAACCGGAAGTTTTTAAGCCTTCTCTCGAAAGGGAAAAAAAGGCCGGAGAGCAACCTCCTTCTATACCCGTTAAACCCGTCGAAGAGGAAGATTTGGGCTTCCGGATGTAAGGGCTTTTCCGGAAGGGGAAATGGGGATAGCACAAACTTTTGACGAGTGAAAATTTAAAACCGCAGTGGCTGTTTCAGGGTTTCTCCAAGAGTTGTATATCTTTGTCGGGCTAAAAAATGTAAATTTATGAAAGCCTCTTTACCCTTTTTCTTTTTGGCCCTGTTTCTTTTAGGGGGCTTTTCATCTTGTAAGCCGAAGAAACCTATGGTACGCATTTCTACGCCTTATGGTGATATGCTGATTGAACTTTATGACGGCACACCTCAGCATCGCGATAACTTTTTAAAGCTGGCCGAAGAAGGCTTTTACGACAGCCTGCTCTTTCATAGGGTGATGCAGGGTTTTATGATTCAAGGGGGCGATCCCGATTCTCGTCACGCCCGCCCGGGCCAACAGCTCGGTATGGGTGGGCCCGGTTATACTATACCTGCGGAGTTTCGTCCCGAGTATCTGCACTTTAAAGGAGCTGTTGCGGCTGCTCGGCAGGGCGATCAGGTTAATCCCGAAAAAGCTTCCTCCGGTTCGCAGTTTTACATCGTACAGGGCAGACCTTTCACGGATGCCGAGCTAGACCAGATCGAACAACGCAATGGCATCCATTACACCCGAGAGCAGCGACAGAAGTATAAGACGGAAGGAGGAGCACCCTTTTTAGATGGTCAATACACGGTTTTCGGTCAAGTGGTTGAGGGCTTGGAGGTTGTCGATCAAATTGCTGCTCAGACTACCGATGCTGCCGCCCGTCCGTTGAAAGATATTCCGATGACCGTTAAAGTAGAGCAATGAATCGAATTGGTTATGCCTTTTTTTCCTCCCTTGTCGTGATTTCGCTTTTCGGTTGTGGACCGATAGCCCATTTTGTAGCTACCCCTCATTCCGGAACAGCTCCACTGGATGTACAATTTGAAAACCAATCGAAGCGGGCCGATTCTTACAGCTGGGATTTTGGCGACGAGACGAGCTCTGAGGCGGAAGCTCCGACTCATACTTATGTGCATTCGGGCAACTATCGCGTACGGCTCACTGCACACAAGGGGAAGAAGAGCAAGGTGACAGAACGGCAAGTTTACGTACAGGCACCCGAAAATTGCCTGGTCATCATCCATACCTCGCTGGGGGATGTGGTGGTAGAGCTGTATGATGCCACGGCCCGCCACCGCGACAATTTTTTGAAACTGGCTGAGCAGGGTTTTTACGACAGCTTGCTCTTTCATCGCGTGATTCAGGGTTTTATGATTCAAGGGGGAGATCCGGACTCCCGCCATGCCCGCCCGGGGCAACAACTCGGTATGGGAGGGCCGGGCTATACCGTGCCGGCAGAATTTGTTGATACCCTTTTTCACATCAAAGGAGCTTTGGCCGCTGCCCGCCAAGGAGATGCCGTTAATCCGACTAAGGCCTCTTCCGGCTCGCAATTTTATATCGTGCACGGCCGGAAATTTACCGAGGCAGAGCTGGATCGCATAGAGGCTCAGACGGGCATACGCTTTAGCCAGGAACAGCGCAAAGCTTATCAAACGATAGGTGGCGCTCCCTTCCTCGATGGCAATTATACGGTCTTTGGGCGCGTCATCAAAGGCTTGGACGTCATCGATCGAATTGCCGCGCAAGCCGTGGATGCCAACAACCGCCCCAAAACGGACATCAAAATGTGGATGGAAGTGGTCAAATAAAGGCTCTTTTTGGATGCTAAAGCTCCCTTTGCAGCTCGTTTTTTTGCTTTTCAGGCTAAAAATTGATTAGATCCTTTCTAAATAAGGCTGAAATATTTCGTTTGTCGGACATTTTGTAGGCCCTGCAAAATTTTCTTTATCTCTTGATTATCAATGAGTTAATGCTTTTGACGCATATATGAATATATGTTCATATAAAAAAATGTTGCCGTTTTTTTTGCTTAATTAAAAAGAAGCTTTTAACTTAGCCCTGCTTTTCAGAGGAAAAGTTGGATTATTCATTTAAAATAGAGCTATCATGGCAGACGTTACTCCCGACAAAACCTTGGATTGTACCGGTTTGATGTGTCCTATGCCGGTTGTCAAAACGAAAAAAGCCTTGAAACAGTTGGAAGTGGGGCAGGTTTTGGAAATGGTAGCCACGGATCCGGGTTCTATTCCGGATATGGAGGCTTGGGCTCGTCAGACGGGCCACGAGTTGTTGGCTGCGGAGGAAGGTGGAGACAAGTATCGCTTTTTGATCAAGAAAACCCACTAAGCCATGGCTGAAAACGGAACCAACAAACTCGCTATCATTTCTGCACGCGGCACGCTGGACTGGGCCTATCCTCCTTTCATTCTCGCTTCTGCTGCCGCTGCCATGGACTGGGAAGTCGGTATCTTTTTTACTTTTTACGGGCTTCCGCTGTTGAAGAAGGACATTAAAGCAAAGGTGTCGCCCTTGGGCAATCCGGCTATGCCGATGAAAATGCCTTTCGGCCCGGAGGGGTTTCAGAACATCAACTGGCCCATTCCCAACATCATCATGGCTAACGTCCCCTTCTTTGAAGATTTGGCGACCAGCCTGATGAAAAAGACCTTTAAGAACAAGAATGTGGCTACGGTTAAGGAATTGCGCGATATGTGTGTGGATTTGGATGTACAGATGATTGCTTGTCAAATGACAATGGATGTATTTGGGTTTACCAAAGAGGAGTTTATAGACGAATGTGAAATTGGTGGCGCGGCGGCCTTTTTGTCTTTCGCTGCAGACGCTAAC
>Ga0256839_1002080_pt1 | contig 23005 bp, 18 predicted proteins | sample 354166metaG_FD_185968 | JGI IMG/M metagenome (GOLD analysis project Ga0256839, IMG submission 185968) | Hydrothermal vent microbial communities from Mid Atlantic Ridge, Atlantic Ocean - 354-166 | ecosystem: Environmental > Aquatic > Marine > Hydrothermal vents | place: Atlantic Ocean: Mid... | reverse complement strand
ACCATACGTGCGGCGGTCGGCGTCGGCCAATGATCCGGCTCACGCGCGATGGCGGGCTCTGGGTCGTTACCCTGAACCGGCCTGACAAGGCCAATGCCCTGACCGAAGAGATGTTGGGAGAGCTGGCCGATATTGCCGAGGCCGCCGCCGGGCAGGCCCACGCCCTTGTCTTGACCGGCACCGGCAAGGTCTTCAGCGCCGGCGCCGATCTCGATGCCGCCCGATCCGGGCTTGCCACCAGCCCGCTCTGGGAGCGGCTTTCCGGTGCCTTGGCGCGGGCGCCATATTTGAGCATTTGTGCACTGAACGGCACGCTTGCCGGCGGTGCATTCGGCATGGCCCTGGCAAGTGATCTGCGCATCTGTGTGCCGGGCGCGCGGTTCTTTTATCCGGTGATGAAGCTTGGCTTTCTGCCACAGCCATCCGATCCGGCGCGCATGGCGGCGCTGATCGGCCCAGCGCGGGCGAAAATGATCCTCATGGCCGGCCAGAAGATCGACGCCGAACAGGCACTGGCCTGGGGATTGGTCGAACAGATCGTTGCCCCGGAAAAACTGCTCGCAACCGCACGCAATCTTGCCAGCGATGCGCTGGGCGCCGACACCCCGCATGTGGCAGCGATCAGGGCGCTGGTTCCCTGATGCGGGCGCTGGTGATCGGAGCCGGTCCGGCCGGGCTGATGGCAGCCGAAGAGCTGTTGCGCGCCGGGTTCGGCGTTACCATTGCCGATGCCATGCCCAGCCCCGGTCGCAAACTGCTGATGGCTGGTAAAAGCGGGCTCAACCTGACCCGCGACGAGCCCTTGGCACAATTTCTCGAGAATTACGGCGAGGCGCAGCTTTTGCGAGAGATCGTCGCCGATTTCGGGCCGCAAGCCGTGCAGGAATGGGCCCGCGAACTGGGGGTCGAGCTGTTTACCGGCTCATCAGGGCGGGTGTTTCCCCGTGAAATGAAGGCCTCGCCGCTGTTGCGAAGCTGGCTGGGCCGCATGCAGGGCATACGCCTGCAAAGGCGCTGGCTTTGGCTTGGCTGGCAAGAGGAAGCGCTGCTTTTTGATACGCCCGACGGCCGCCAGACCCTACGCGCAGATGTTACGGTGCTGGCGCTTGGCGGCGCCAGCTGGCCGCGTCTTGGCTCGACGGGCAAATGGGTCGAAATCTTGCAGGCGCAGGGGGTGGAAATAACCCCGCTGGCTCCAGCCAATGCCGGGCTCGCCGTGGCCTGGTCAGCGCATATGCAGCCATTTTTTGGCGCCCCAATAAAAGCGGCGCGCCTGATCGCAGGCAGTCATAGCATACGCGGCGAATTCGTGATTTCCCAACAGGGCCTTGAGGGCAGCGCGATCTATGCAGTCTCCAAGGCGGTGCGCGAGGGGGCCCAGCTGTACCTCGACCTGCTGGCTGACCTGCCCTTGTCGGAGGTTGCTACCCGCCTCGCCAAACCCCGTGGCAAGGCCAGCCTGGGCAATCACCTTCGCAAGGTACTGCGGCTCGACAAGGCCCGCCTGGCGCTGCTCAACGAGTTTGGCCGCCCCCTGCCGCAAGGTGAAAAGCTTGCTCATCTGCTCAAGGCCCTGCCAATAGGCCATCAGGGACTGCGCCCACTCAACGAGGCTATCTCCACCGCTGGCGGCGTGAGGTTCTCTGACTTGGATCAAGGCCTGATGCTAAAAGCGCGGCCGGGCATTTTCGTCGCCGGTGAAATGCTCGATTGGGAGGCCCCAACCGGCGGCTACCTTCTGACCGCCTGCCTTGCCACCGGGCGTCATGCCGGACAGGCCGCAGTGCGATGGCTGCAATCGGACGGCTGAACCAACCATCCTTTTCCTCTTGCCGCAAATATCCCGGGGGGTCTGGGGGGCTGGCCCCCCAGCTTTACCTGTGGTCTGGGGGGCAGGCCTCCCAGGCGGTCGTCAGGGCGCAAGCCCGGCGAAACCACCTGAATAAATGCTCAAACCGGGTCCCAGCTGAACACATCGGCGGTCCGGTCGAGCCCATAGAAGGACGGGCGCAGCGCGGGCAGGCCGTGTTCCAGCACGGTTTCCGGCGTCCAGCCCTCACTGCGGGCCATGCCGCGCAGGGGGCGGGACTGGCCCATGAGGAATATCTCGTTGCCGCGCACCGCAAAAATCTGCCCGCTCACATCCGCCGCATCGTCCGAGGCCAGCGCGGTAACCATCACGGCCACCTTGTCGGGCGTCATTCTCTTGAGCTTGTCCACTCGTGCTTTCTGCTCGGGCGTATCGGTGGGAATGGCGCCGATCATTCGGCTCCAGGCAAAGGGCGAGATACAGTTGGAGCGCACGTTATAACGCGCCATGTCCAGCGCAATGCCTTTTGACAGACCGACAATTCCCAGCTTGGCGGCCATGTAATTAGCTTGGCCGAAATTGCCGATCAGACCCGAGGTCGAGGTCATATGCACGAAACATCCTGATCCTTGGCCACGAAAAACCTCGGCCGCGTTGCGGCTGACGTTGAAAGCCCCCTTGAGATGGACGGCGATCACCTTGATGAAATCGTCCTCTTCCATCTTGTGAAAGATCCGGTCGCGCAGGATACCGGCGTTGTTTACCACGATATCAAGCCCGCCAAATTCGCGCACCGCCTGCTTGACCATGCCCTTGGCCTGCTCGAAATCCGAGACCGAGCCAAGATTGGCCACCGCCTCGCCCCCGGCCGCGCGAATTTCGGCCACCACCTCCTGGGCAGGCGCATCATCACCGCCGCTGCCATCACCGGCAACGCCAAGATCGTTGACCACCACCGAGGCCCCGTGTGCCGCCATCATCCGGGCAATTTCGCGCCCAACTCCACGCCCGGCTCCGGTGACCAGCGCCACCTTCCCCTCAAGCAGGTTCCCGTTCCTCGCCCCGTCCATCATCCTGTCTCCCTTCCCAGAAGCCATTTGCTGCCCTGACGTGGCGGGCATGCAGATTCTTCATTTGCAGACTTGTTTAAAATAGTATACCGGTACTACAATACCTAAAATAGGATTGGAAGTGGTTGGGAGGCCGCCTTCATGGACATTTCCAGAAAATATAATGCAACCCGCGCGATGGTGGACGCCAATGTCGAAAAGGGCTGGGGTGCCAAGCCTGCCTTCATCGACTCACAGCGCAGCCTGACCTATGGCGAATTGCAACGCGATACCTGCAAAGTAGCCAACATGCTGACCGCGCTGGGGGTGGCGCGTGAGGTTCGGGTGGCGTTGCTGATGCACGACACGGTCGCTTATCCGGCCGCCTTTTGGGGGGCAATCCGCGCCGGGATCGTGCCGGTTTGCCTCAATACCCTGCTGACGGGCGAGCAATATCGCTACATGCTGGAAGACAGCCGGGCACAGGTGTTGATCGTCTCGGCGCCGCTACTCGAGATCGTCGGCCCCCTGCTTGATGATCTTCCGGCCCTGCAGCATGTTATCGTCGATGGCGGTCAAGGGACGCATCCGCGTCTGGCCGAACTGATGGAGGAGGCCTCCGACCATTTCGAAACCGCGCCAACCAGCCCGGACGAAACCGCCTTCTGGCTCTATTCCTCGGGCTCCACAGGCGCGCCCAAGGGCGTGCGCCATGTGCATACGTCACCGCAATATATAGCCGATACCTATGGCAAGAACGTGCTGGGCATCCGGCACGATGACATCTGCTTCTCCGCCGCCAAGATCTTTTTCGCCTATGGTCTGGGTGCGTCAATGGCGCTGCCGATGTCGGTGGGGGCGACGACGGTCTTGCTGACCGGGCGCCCAACGCCCCAATCGGTGCTCGAGACCTTGCGCAGGCACAACCCGACCCTGTTTTTCGGCGTGCCCACCCTCTATGCTGCGATGCTGGCTGACGGTGATTGCAACCGCGAGAACGCGTCCAACGCTTTGCGCCTGTGCATTTCTGCCGGCGAAGCGCTGCCCGAGGATATCGGCCAGCGCTGGGAGGAATGTATGGGCGTGCCTATTCTTGACGGCATCGGTTCCACCGAAATGCTGCATGTGTTCCTTTCCAACCGCCCCGGTGACATCCGCTATGGCACTTCCGGGCGCGAGTTTGAGGGCTACAAGCTGCGCCTGGTTGATGAAGACGGCCAGGATGTGGGCGATGACGAGCTGGGCGAGCTGCTGGTGAGCGGCGATAGCGCCGGGGATGGCTATTGGAACCAGCGCGCCAAGAGCCGGGCGACCTTTCAGGGCGAATGGGTGCGCACCGGTGACAAATACACCCGTGATGCGGAAGGGTACTACCATTATTGCGGTCGCACTGATGACATGTTCAAGGTCTCGGGCCGCTGGACCTCGCCGTTTGAAATCGAACAGGCGCTTGTTGCGCATGAGGCCGTGCTCGAAGCCGCCGTGGTCGCGCATCACGAGGGCGATGGGCTGATCAAGCCCAAGGCGTTCATCATTCTCATCGACGGCCAGCCGCCATCGGATGATCTTTTTCAGGAATTGAAAGATCATGTGAAGGAGGCTGTTGGCGTATGGAAATACCCCCGTTGGATAGAAATTCTGGACGAATTGCCGAAAACGGCGACCGGCAAGATTCAGCGCTTCCGTTTGCGGCGCTGCTGAAGGAGAATCCCAATGCTTGAAATTGTAATCCTTGGTCGTGGCGGGCAAGGAGCCCAGACGGCTGGCAACCAACTGGCGCGCGCGCTGTTTGACGAAGGGCTGTTCGTGCAGGTCTTTGCCACCTATGGCGGGGCGCGCCGTGGCACGCCGGTGGCCTCGTCTTTGCGTGCGGATGCGCGCCCAATCCGCCTGCGCTCCGACATCACCCAGGCCGATGCGCTGTTGTGTTTTGACGAAAGCCTGCTCACCCAGGCCTTTGTCGAGCGCGGTCGCGAAGGGGCGCTGGTAGTGGTTAACTCGCCGCGAGAAACGGATGCGTTCGAACAATGGGCGCGGCGTATTCTGCCAGTGGACGGCAAGGCCATCGCCCAGCGCAATGACATGGGCAAGGTGGTGAACTCGGCCCTGCTGGGCGCGTTTACCGCCGCGCTTGGCCAGCCCTCGCTCGAGGCCATGTGCGCAGTAATTGAGGCGACGGCGCCCACGAAAGTGGCGCAAAACATCGCCGCCTGTCGCGAGGCGCATGGCCTGATCGCCGGACAGCTTGAGGAGGCGACGATATGAACAAGCAATTGTTTTCCCCGCTCTGGACCCATCTGTCCAGCGAAGGCAACAAGACCGGCACCTGGCGTGCGGCTTTGCCGATCTATCAGGATCAGCCCTCGCCCTGCCTCGGGGCTTGCCCGGTTAACGGGCGCATCGCCACCTGGATTGGCCATGTCGAGACGGGCGATCTGCGCGCCGCCTGGGAGGTGTTGTGCGACAACAACCCGTTTCCTGCCATTGCCGGGCGCATCTGTCACCACCCCTGCGAAACCGCCTGCAACCGGGTGCAGCTGGATGAGACCGTCGGCATCTGTTCGCTCGAGCGCCATGTCGGCGACACTGCCCTGGCCGAGGGTTGGGGCTTTGCAGCGCCGGCGCGAGAACATGATGGCGCGGTTGCGGTGATCGGGGGTGGCCCGGCCGGGCTATCGGCCGCCTACCAGCTGCGTCGCGCCGGCTTGCGGGTCACGCTCTATGAGGCGCAGGAGGCGCTGGGCGGGCTGATGCGCTACGGCATCCCGTCTTACCGGCTGGCGCGCGAGGTTCTGGAGGGCGAGATTGACCGCATCACCGCCTTGGGCATTGAGCTGCGCCTCGGCGTCGAGGTGGCCGATGCCGGCGCGTTAGAAACACTTGCTGGCGAATACGACGCCGTTTTTCTCGCCACCGGTGCCAGCCTGCCCAAGCGGCTGCCGGGGCTGGATTACGAGGCTGATTTCGTCGTCGACTCCGCCGCTTTCCTCGCCGCCGACAGCACCACCCAAGCTGCCATGACTGGCGCACATGTGCTGGTGATTGGTGGTGGTTCAGCAGCGATGGATGTGGCACGTACCGCAAGGCGGCTGGGCCGTGCCGTGACGGTGATGGCGCTGGAAGCCGAAGGTACCCTGCCCGCCCAGCAGGTCGAGCTGAACGAGGCGCGCGAGGAGGGGGTGGGATTCATTACTTCGGCGATGCTCGAAACAGCGCGGAAAGATGGCGAAACAGTGACTATCAGCGCGGTTAGGGTCACATTTGGGCCTGGTGACAGGCCCGGTCAGTTTCAGGTCACACCGGTTGAGAACAGTGGCTTCAGCCTGGATGTCAGCACCATCATCCCGGCCATTGGTCAGGACGTTGACCTTGCGCGCTGGGGCGACGTGGTCGAGGCCGCCGGTCCGGTGTTGGCGCCCCGCGCCGGGCGTATTCGCACCGGGGGCGATGTTGCTTCGATGGAGCGGTTCGTGACCCAGGCTATCGGCATGGGCAAGGAGGCAGCGCGCGAGATCATCGCCGAGCTGGCGCCCGATGCGCCACGCCCCGCGACGATGGGCGGAGCGGTGGTTGACTACGCCCGTATCAACACCGCCTATCAAGTCGACGCTGCGCGCAACCGGCAGGCAGATGCGCCGCTTGACGCACGCCTTGCCGGCTTTGACGAAGTCCAGCAGCCGCTCAGCGCGACAGAGGCACAACGCGAGGCCAGCCGCTGCTTTTCCTGCGGCTCCTGCATCAATTGCGACAATTGCTATCTCTATTGCCCAGATATGGCGATCAACCGGTTGTTTCCCGGCTATGAAGTGAAAACCGACTATTGCAAAGGCTGCGGGCTGTGCGTTGCCGAATGCCCGACCGGTGCCATTCACATGCAGGAGGATGCGCCATGAACACGATGCGCAACGATGATTTGCAATTGCTCAACGGCAACCATGCGGTGGCCTGGGGGGTGCGGCTGGTGGGCCCGGATGTAGCGCCTGTTTATCCAATCACCCCGCAAACGCCGATTCTGGAAAAGCTGATTGCCTTTCAGAGCGAGGGAGTATTTGACTGCGACCTGATCACGCCCGAGAGCGAGCATAGCGCCATGGCCGCCGCCGTTGCCGCCTCGGCCACTGGGGCGCGGGTGTTTACGGCGACGTCAAGCCAGGGGCTGATGCTGATGCACGAGTTGTTGCATTATGCCTCGGGCGCGCGCCTGCCGATTGTCATGTTCAACGTCAACCGCACCCCGGCCGCACCGTGGGGCTTTTGGCCGGACCAGAGCGACAGCCTGTCGCAACGCGATACCGGCTGGGTCCAGCTTTACAGCGAGACCCCGCAAGAGAGCCTCGATAGTGTCGTGCAGGCGTTTCGCATCGCCGAGGCCTGCGAACTGCCGGTGATGGTCAACCACGATGCCTTTTATGTCAGCCACTCGGTCGAGCCGGTCTCGGTTCCTCCTGGCGAAGTGGTCGATGATTTTCTGCCCAAGGCCAGGCGTTCGCTGTGGCTCGATACCGGCATTGGCCGCTCGATCGGCTCGCCGGCCGGCCAGGAGACATGGAACAGGTCGCGCCGGGAAATGGATGAGGCGATGGGCCGGGTTGAGGGGCTGAGCCGCGAGGCCGGGGCGGATTGGGGCGCGGCCACCGGGCGGGCCTATGACGTGATCGAGCAATATCGCAGCGATGATGCCGAGCTGGTCTTTGTCACCATGGGTTCCATGGCCGGCACTGTCCGCGAAGCCGTCGACAGGCTGCGCGAAAGCGGGCTGGCAGCCGGGCTGATCCGGGTGCGGCTGTTTCGCCCCTTGCCGCTGGACGCTCTGCGCGCCGCCCTGGCCGACATTCCCACGGCTTTGGTGCTCGACCGCAATTTCTCGCCCGGCATGGGCGGTATATTGCACCAGGAACTTGCCGCCGGGCTTTATGGCCACAGGGGGCCGCGCCTGCACGGATTTCTTGCCGGTGTCGGTGGCCTCAACGTCCCGGTCGAGCGCCTTGAGGCGCTGGCGCACCAATATCGCGACGCGGCCCCGACCAACAAACCGATCTGGCTGGAGTAATCGAGATGGATATTTGCCAATATACTGATCAGGGGCAGTTTCGTTCCGGTCATGCTGCTTGCGGCGGCTGTGTCGAAGCGCTGACCATGCGGGTTATCCTCAACGAGATCGGCCCGGATGCGGTGGGGGTGGTGGCGCCGTCCTGCACCGCGATCATTCTGGGGGGGCATCCGACGAGCTCGGTGCGCATCCCGTTCATTCACGGGCTGATCGAAACCGCCGCCGCCATGGGCACCGGCGTCAAACGCGGGCTGAACGCACAGGGCAAGAGCGATACGACAGTGGTGTGTTTTGCCGGCGATGGCGGCACCTATGACATCGGCATTCAGGCACTTTCCTCGGCTGCCGAGCGCAACGAGGACATTCTCTATGTCTGTTTCGACAATGAGGGGTACATGAATACCGGCGGGCAGAAGTCGTCATCGACGCCGCACGGGGCGTCGACCGGCTCGACCCCGCTGGGCAAGGTGACGGCGAAAAAGAACCTGATCGAGATCCTTGCCGCCCACCGCATTCCCTATATCGCGACGGCCAGCCCGTCGCATCTGGCCGATCTGGCGGCAAAGGTGAAAAAGGCCAAGGCGATCCGCGGCATGAAAGTGCTGATCGTGGTGATCCCTTGTTTGCCCGGCTGGGGCGTGGCCGACAATAGCGCGGTAGCGGTATCGCGCCTGGCGGTCGAAAGCGGGGTTTTCCCGCTGCTGGAGGTGGAAGACGGGCTGAAATACAGCATTGAGAGCGACAAGATTCGCCCGATTGATACCTATCTGGCGGCCCAGAAACGCTATCGCCATCTGGAGGCAGGCGCGGTGTCGGCGCTGCAAGGTGAGGTGGATGCCAATTATGCCCGCCTGAAGGCTCTGGAAGCGATAAATCCAGCGTGATTGTGGCCAGATTCTTGTGCGGGGTAGAAGTTTTGTCTCGATATGTTACAAAAATCGTACTAAATATAAAATAAGTAACATGTTGCAAATGAAACGAGGGTTGAAATGAGCGAGAAACTGGAAGTCGGCAGCAGTGAGAGCCGCAAGGTGAGGGTCGACATGGATCGCACCATTGGCTTCATGGGCGACGAGGGCCGCGTCTATGCCACGCCAAGCCTGGTGCATGATATCGAACATACTTGCCGCGACATGATCGTCGCGCGCATTCCCGAAGGGCAAGACAGCGTTGGCACTATCGTCAACATTGCCCATCTGGCGCCGACCCTGATGGGCCAGGAGGTTGAAATCACCGTTACTGTCGCCGAGCTGGACGGGCGCCGGGTGGCGCTTGATATTGTTGCGCGCGATGAGCTCGACACCATCTGCAAGGGCCGCCACGAGCGCTTTATCGTTGATGTCGACAAAACCGTCGAGCGGCTCAGGGCCAAGGCCGCCAAGCTGGCGGGATAGGGCATGAAAAAATCGGTCGCCTCCTATTGTTATCAATGCGTTGCCGGGCCCGACCTGATGCGGGTCGATATCGAGGATGGCGTGCCGGTGGGCATTCGGCCCAGCGAAGCGGCCGAGGCGATCCACCCGGCCCATGGCAAGGTTTGCGTCAAGGCCTTTGGCCTGATCCAGAAGACCAACAATCCCAACCGCATCAAGACGCCGATGGTGCGCACCAACCCCAGGAAGGGACGCGGCGAAGATCCGGGCTGGAAGCCGGTCAGTTGGGACGAGGTGCTGGGCCTGATCACCGGCAAGCTGAACACGGTACGCGAAAAGGGTCTGCTGGACGAAAGCGGCTTTCCGCGTGTGGCGGCGAGCTTTGGCGGCGGCGGCACGCCGACGGTTTACATGGGTACATTCCCGGCTTTTCTGGCCGCCTGGGGGCCGGTCGATATGAGCTTTGGCTCGGGCCAGGGGGTCAAATGTTACCATTCCGAGCATCTCTATGGCGAATTCTGGCACCGTGCCTTTACCGTCTGCCCCGATACGCCACAGGTTGAATACATCATCAGCTTTGGCGCCAATGTCGAGGCTTCGGGCGGCGTTTGCGGGGTGCGCCGGCACGCCGATGCCCGCGACCGGGGTGCCAAACGGGTGCAGGTCGAGCCGCACCTTTCGGTGACCGGCGCCTGCAGCGCGCAATGGGTGCCGATCCGGCCCAAGACCGACCCGGCCTTCATGTTCGCCATGCTGCATGTGCTGCTGCACGAAGCGGACCGCGAGCGGCTGGATCTGCCGTTTCTGAAAGAGCGCTCCTCCTCGCCCTATCTGGTGGCCGAAAATGGCTATTACCTGCGCGACCCCAAAAGCCGCAAGCCGCTGATCTGGGACCTTGCCAGCGGGGGGGCGGTTGCGTTCGATACCGAAGGTGTTGAACCGGCGCTGGAAGGCGATTTTACCGCTTCCGGGCTGGAAGTCGGCCCGGACGAGCAGGTCTGGGAGCATGAGAATGTCAGCGTGCAGACCGCGTTCACCAAGTTGGTCGACCACCTTGCCCCTTACAGCCCCGAATGGGCCGCCGAAATATGTGATGTGCCGGCCCAGACCATCCGCAAGGTGGCGTTCGATTTTCTCGATCATGCCCATATCGGCGAAACTATCCTGGTTGATGGCATGGAAATGCCGTTTCGCCCGGTGGCGATCAGCCTGGGCAAGACCGTTTCCAACGGTTGGGGCGGCTATGAATGTGCCTGGGCGCGCACGCTGATGGCGGTGCTGGTTGGCGGGCTGGAAGTGCCTGGCGGCACCTTGGGCACGACCGTGCGGCTGAACCGGCCGGCCGACAACCGCTGGTCGTCGGTGGTGCCGGGGCCGGACGGGTTCATGAATTATCCGATGAACCCGACCAAGAAGGGTGAATGGGTGGCGGCCGGGCCATCGCGTCATGCGCATGAAACCCTGGTGCCGCTGGCCGCCAACAGCCCCTGGAGCCAGGCGCTCGGCCCGACCCATCTGGCCTGGATGTGGCAGGGCAAGGGTGCCGAGCATCTGCCCAAGCCGACGCCGCCCGACATCTGGTTTGTCTATCGCACCAACCCGGTGATCAGCTTCTGGGATACCGGCAAGGTCGAAGATGCCATCGCCAATTTCCCTTTCACGGTCTGCTTTGCCTATACGCTGGACGAAACCAACCACATGGCCGATGTGCTGCTGCCGGAATGTACCGATCTGGAGGGGTTGCAGCTGATCCGCATTGGCGGGACGAAATATACCGAGCAATTCTGGGACCATCAGGGCTTTGCCTTGCGCGATCCGGCCGCCGCACCAATGGGCGAGGCGCGCGATTTTACCTGGATCTCGACCCAGCTGGCCAAGGGCACCGGCCTGCTTGAGGCCTATAACAAGGCTATCAACAAGGGCGCGGCCGGGGTGCGGCTGTTTGGCGAAGGTTGGGATCATTCGCTGGAGCCTGGTGCGGAACATGATGTGGAGGAGATCTGGGATGCCTCGTGTCGCGCAGCTTCGGCCGAGTTGACAGATGGCAAGGCTAATGATGGGCTGGCCTATTTCCGCGAGCATGGCTTTCGCACCCAGCCATTCCCGCGTTCGCGTTGGTATCTGTATCCGGCCATGGTGGAACAGGGGCTGCGCTTTGAGCTGCCCTATCAGGAGCGGCTCAAACGCATTGGCAAGGAGCTGGGCGCGCGGCTGCACGAGGCTGGCATCACCTGGTGGGACCAGCAACTGCGCGAATACGAACCGCTGCCCCATTACCAGGACTTGCCGGGCCTGTGGAGCCATGCGCTTGAAGAGGCCTATGACGTCAAGATCGACGATTATCCGTTCTGGCTGCTGACCTCGCGCAGTATGCAATATTCATGGGGCGGCAATGTGGGCATCCAGATGATCCACGAGGTTGCCGCCAATGTCGCCGGCCATGGCGGTGTGGTCATGAACCCCGAGGCGGCGCGCAAGCTGGGGCTTGAGGAGGGCGACGTGGTGCGCATCCTCTCGCCCAGTGCCGAAACCCATGGCCCGGTGATTTTGCGTAACGGCATCCGGCCCGATACGCTGTTGATGATTGGCCAGTTCGACCACTGGAAAACCCCGTTTGCCAAGGATCACAACGCGCCGAGCATGAATGCGCTCACCCCGATGCTGATCGAGCTGACCGACGCCACCGGCTCGGGCGCCGATCTGGTGCGGGTGCGTCTGGAAAAGGGGGCGCGGCCATGACACGTTGGGCCATCACCGTTGACCTCAATCGCTGTGTCGGCTGCCAGACCTGCACCTCGAGCTGCAAACATGCCAATGCTACCACGCCCGGTGTGCAATGGCGCAAGGTGCTCGATTTCGAGGTGGGCGCCTTTCCTGACGTCAGCCGGGCCTTTGTTCCGGTCGGCTGCATGCATTGCGAAGAACCCTCATGTCTCGAGGTCTGCCCCTCGACCGCCACGCGCAAGCGCGACGATGGTATCGTGACCATCGACTATGACATCTGCATCGGCTGCGGCTATTGCATTGTCGCCTGTCCCTATCAGGCGCGCTATCGCGTCGATGCGCCCGAGCCCGCCTATGGCAAGGGCCGACAGATGCGCCACGAGGCGGTTACTGCCGACCCAAAGCTGCTGGGCGTGGCGCAGAAATGCACCTTTTGCGTTGACCGGATCGACAGCGGCCTGACCGCCGGGTTGATTCCGGGGGTGGATGAGGCCGCAACGCCCGCCTGCATTGCCTCGTGCATCAGCGGCGCGCTGCAAATGGGCGATCTCGATGATCCCGAAAGCAACGTCTCGCAGCTTCTGGCCAGCCACCAACATAGCCGCATGCACGAAGATCTGGGTAACGGGCCGGGCTTTTATTACCTGCACGATCAGGCCAGCGACCAGGCCGCACCGGTTGGCCCGCCACCGATGGTGGAAAACCCGCCCGGCCTGGCAGCCGTATCGCCCAAGCTCCAGCAGCATTGGGACTGGCGCGCGGCGATGAATTTCATTCTTGGCGGCTCGGGCACCGGCCTGTTTGCTGCCAATATGCTGGCTGGCCCTGCTTCGTGGTGGATTGCCTTTCTGGCTTTGGCCATGGTCGGCATTGGCCTTGCCCATGTCTGGGCCGAGATCGGCAAGAAGCTGCGCTTTCTCAATGTCTTCCGCCACCCGCAGAAAAGCTGGATGTCGCGCGAAGCTCTGATTGCCCTGCCATTTTTCGCCCTTGGCGGACTGGCCTGGCTGATGGGGTTAAGCGACATTGGCCCGGCTCGACTCTTTGGTGCCTTTGCGGCCATTTTTGCCCTGGCCTTTCTCTATGCACAGGGCCGCATCCTGCGCGCCTCCAAGGGTATTCCCCTATGGAGGCGGCCCGAGATTGTTGCGTTGATCGTCGCCACCGGGCTGACCGAGGGTGTCGGGATGCTTGCAGCGCTGCTGGTCATGGCCGAGCGTGGGGCGCCGGACTGGCTGGCTGGTGCGTTGGTGATCCTGCTTGCCATTCGCCTTGGCACCTGGCTGCACTACCGCAATGCTGTGCGCTGGAACGGCGCGCCGAGCAAGGCAATCGCCGCGCTTGATGCCTGGCCGGTTATGGGGGCATTGGCGCAGCTTGCCCTGATGGGGCTAGCGCTTGTCGCTGTGGTGCCGGTCTGGCAACCGATTGGTGAGTTGACGCTGTTTGGCGCCGGGCTGGGTGCCGCCATGACCGGCTGGGCCTTCAAATTCAATCTTGTAACCAAGGCGGCTTATGATCAGGGCTATGCCATCAACAGAATGCCAGCCCGTGGAGCGGGGAAGTCGCGCGCGGGGCTCCAACCGGGCTGGTCCAGGGCTTGACGAGTGAGGACGTCAGGCAACCAGGGAGGAAAGACAGGGATGAGCACTATAACCGATCCCGATTTCATGTTCGACCGCGAGGTCGAGACCATGTCGCGCGCAGCCATTGCCGATATGCAGACAGAGCGCCTGAGATGGTCTCTCAGGCACGCATATGAGAACGTACCCCATTACCGCGCCTCTTTCGACGCGGCCGGGGTAACGCCGGACAATCTGCAAAGCGTTGCCGATATTCGCCATTTTCCATTCACGGTAAAGACCGATTTGCGCGATAATTACCCGTTTGAAATGTTCGCCGAACCGGTCGAAGGGCTGATGCGTATCCACGCTTCCTCGGGCACTACCGGAAAGCCGACCGTGGTCGGCTATACCAAGGGCGATATCGAGCGCTGGGGTGGCCTGATGGCGCGCTCGATGGCGGCCATTGGCGCGCGCCCGGGCGATATCGTCCATAACGCCTATGGCTACGGCCTGTTTACCGGCGGGCTCGGGGCGCATTACGGCGCCGAGGCGCTAGGCTGCGCGGTGGTGCCGGTCTCGGGCGGCGGCACCGAGCGCCAGGTGACCCTGATCAACGATTTCAAACCCCGCATCCTGTGCTCGACACCATCCTACGCGCTCAACATCGCCGAGGTGGCCGAGCAAATGGGCGTGGATATGGCCGCAAGCTCGCTTGAGCGCGCCATGTTCGGAGCGGAGCCGTGGAGCGAGCAGATGCGCCTTGAGCTGGACGGGCATCTGGGGCTGAAGTCGGTCGATATCTATGGGCTGAGCGAAATCATGGGCCCAGGCGTGGCGGTGGAATGCGACACGGCCCGCGCCGGGCTGCATGGCTGGGAGGATTGCTTCCTGTTCGAGATCATCAACCCGCAAACACTGGAGCCCCTGCCCATGGGCGAAGAGGGCGAGCTGGTCATCACCACGCTGACCAAGGAAGCCATGCCGATGATCCGCTATCGCACCCGCGACATTACCCGGCTGACCGATGAACCCTGCGCCTGTGGCCGCACCCATCTGCGCATTTTGCGGGTCACCGGGCGCGATGACGACATGATGATTATACGTGGCGTCAATGTCTATCCCAGCCAGATCGAGGCGGTGATCATTGGCCTGGACGGGCTGTCACCCTACTACCAGATCCGTCTTTTCAAAGACGGCCACATGGATGCCATGGCGCTGGAAGTCGAGGTGCTACCGGGCACGCCGACCGAAGAAGCCGCGCTGCAAAGCCGAGCAGCAGAAGTGCGCCACCATATCAAGTCGGTGATCGGCGTGACCTGCGCGGTAGTTGCCAAACGTCCCGGTGAAATCCCCCGCTCCCAAGGCAAGGCGGTGCGCGTGTTGGACGAGCGTTAAAGCAAGAAACCGGCTCCCGCCTGCCTCGGCCTGCGGCCTGCGCCAGTTGGGCCGGGCCTCGCTTCGCTCGGGATCAATAACTTTCGGCGGGGTCTTGCACCTGGATGAAGCCGTGTTTCCTTCCTCTTGCTGGAAATATCCCCGCCGGAGGCCTCAAATCAGGCTCAGCCAAAGGCTGAGCCATACCCAACCCTCGCAGGCCGAAGGCCGAGAGGGGCGGGAGGGCTTCGTTTCAGATTTCGAACGCTGCTTCGAGAGCGCCAATATCGCCCAGTTCATCGCAAACGCTGGCATGGTAGGGTCGCCTTTTGCCGCGATAAAGGATGCCGGTATTCATGCCGTCATCGGTCATGATCCGGCGTGCGGCACGGCCCGGGTCATCGGTTTCCGGCACGCTGGCCTTGTGGACCTTGCCCTTCCACTCGCGCTCGTCGGGGCGGAAGGTGACGCAGGGGCTGAGGATCTCGACGAAGGAGAACCCCGGATGCCTGATTGCCTCGATTATCGTTGCCGTGCTGCCCTTTATGTCGCCCGAGAACTCTCGCGCCACGAAATTGGCACCCGATGCCAGTGCAATGACCAGCGGGTGGAATGGCGACAGGCCAGTGCCACCTGGCGACAGGGCCGAATCCCAGTCGGGCTCGGTTGTCGGCGAGGGTTGGCCCTTGGTCATGCCATAAACGCGGTTGTCCATGACGATATAGGTCATGTCGATATTGCGCCGACAGGCATGCAGAAAATGGTTGCCGCCGATCGAGAACCCATCACCATCGCCCGACAGCGCCAGCACCGTCAGATCCGGGCGCGCCACCTTTAGCCCTGCCGCCACTGGCAAGGCGCGGCCATGCACACCATGAAAGCCGTAGCAATTGGTATAGGCCGGGATGCGCGACGAGCAGCCAATGCCCGACACGGCCGCGACCTCCTCGGGTGGGCGCCCGATTGCCGCCAGCGCCTTGGTGATCGACATCAGCACATGAAAATCGCCGCAGCCGGGGCACCAGATCGGCGTCAGGTCGGATTTGAAGTCGCCTGCTTTCAGGTTCGGTTTGTTCATGACAGGTTCCAATCGCGAATATGCGCGGCAATTTCGTCGGGCCCGATCAGGTCGGGCCCTTCCCGGTTCAATTGACGCAGCTCGCCGGGCAGGTCCATATGCGCGCGAATATGACGATACAGCTGGCCCGACGCGCTTTGCTCGACAATCAGCACCCGTTTGGCGCTTGCCAGAGCAGCTTCCAGCTGGGCCTTGGGAAAGGGCGAGATGAGGCGCAGGGCTACCAGGCGCGCCCTCACGCCTTTGACGCCAAGCACTTCGCGCGCCGCACCGGTCAGGGAGCCCCAGGTGAGAATGACCGTATCCGCATCCGCGTCGCCCTCGGCCACCCCCCAATGGTCGCCAAAATCGAATAGCGCGATCTTGCGGGCGCGCTTGTTCATCTGCTCGCGCTGGTCCTTGGCGGCGGAGGAGGGGGCGCCGCTTTCGCCATGGGTCAGCCCGTCGGCAGTATATTGCCCGCCTGGCTGGCCGGGGATCGCCATAGGCGAGACGCCATCGGCGGTAAGCGCGTAGCGCTTGTAGCTCTCGCCGCTCGCCCGATATGCCTTGCGCCGGGTCAGGAACTGCATGTCGGCGGGGCGGTCGATCAGCACCCTCGACTGACCGATTGACTGGTCCGACAGCACGATCACCGGCGATTGCAGGGTCTCGGCCACATGCACGGCAAACTGGCCGGTAAACAGGCAGTCGGCGACGCTGAGCGGGGCCAGGACCACATGGGGCGCATCGCCATGAAAGCCGTAAACGGCGATGTTAAGGTCTGATTGCTCGGATTTGGTGGCGATACCGGTCGAGGGCCCGGCGCGCATCACGTCGATGACCACGACCGGCGTTTCCGAGGCCGCGGCCAGCCCCAGGCTCTCCATCATCAGCGAAAGGCCCGGTCCGGAAGTGGCGGTGACCGAGGGGCGCCCACCAAAAGATGCGCCCAGAGCCATGTTGATCGAGGCCAGCTCATCCTCGGCCTGCACCAGCGCGCCGCCGGTGCGGGCCAGGGCCGGGGCCAGGTATTCCAGCACTTCGGTTGCCGGGGTGATCGGGTAGGCGGCGGCAAAGCGCACCCCGCCGCGCAACACGCCCAGTCCCACCGCCTCGTTTCCCGTGATCAGCCAGCGGCGTGCCTCGCTCTTCGGTGCGGGGGCAAGCGGGAAGGTGGGGGTGATAGCCTCCGCCGCTGCCATGCCGGCCTCAAGGCAGGTGCGGCCGATATCGACTGCCTCCTGCCCCTTGCGGCCCAGCTTGGCGGCGACAATTTCCATTACCGCTGCCTCGGAAAAGCCGATCAGATGGGCCACCAGCCCGACGGCGATCATGTTTTCGCGCCCGCCTTTGATTGCTTTGGCCATCTGCGCAATCGGCACTTCGACAAGGGTGCAATCGGTATCCAGCACAGCTTGCGGCGGCGCACCCGAGGTGGGATCGCAGATCACCAACCCGCCCCTGGCCACCGGCATGGCCGCGATGAAGCGGTCGGCGTTTTTCCAGTCGAGCGCCACGAGAATGTTGAAATTTCGCGACATGGTAAAGGCGGGGCGGGTTGCCAGCCGCACCAAAGCCGCCGCCTCGCCGCCACGTATCTGCGGGCCGACCGAGCGGTTCAAAAGCCCATGCCAGCCGCCCTTGCCCGCGACTTCCAGCAGAATCGAGCCGGCGGTGATCGCGCCCTTGCCACCGGTGCCGACCACGGCGAACGAGACATCGTCACGCACCATTTCCGTTTGTGTCATCGTCTCTGCCCCCGGTCGGAAAATTTCAAGGTTGACCCTAAACAAGTATTCGAGTACCAATTTACGGTAATTGAGAATGCATAACTTGTCAACACGGCCCTGACCAAGGAAGCGGGCGTAAAACGGGGAAGAATCATGGCACGGCGCTGGCAGATGACATCCGCAGACGAGCCACTGCAAAAGGTGGAGTTCGAGCTGGCTGCGCCCGGAGAGGGCGAGGTGGTTGTCGAGGTGGCGGGCTGTGGGGTCTGTCACACCGATCTGGGCTTTTATTATGATGGCGTGCGCACCAACCAGCCGCTACCCCTGACATTGGGTCACGAGATTTCCGGTGTGGTTCGCGCTGCCGGTGCTGGCGCTGAAGAATGGCTCGGCAAGCCGGTGATCATCCCCGCCGTCATGCCTTGTGGTGAGTGTGACACCTGCAAACGCGGCAAGGGTACGATCTGCAAGGCGCAGAAGATGCCTGGCAATGATATCGAGGGTGGCTTTGCCAGCCATATTATCGTGCCGGCGCGCGGGCTGTGCCCGGTCGACACCGACAAGCTGGCCGCCCAAGGGCTGGAACTGGCCGATGTTTCGGTCATTGCCGATGCCCTGACCACCCCATATCAGGCGGCGGTTCAGGCCGGGATTGGCGAGGGTGACCTGGTGGTCGTCAACGGTATTGGCGGGGTTGGCGGCTATGCGGTTCAGGTGGCCCATGCCATGGGCGCCACAGTTGTGGCGATTGACGTGGTGGACGAAAAACTGGCCGCAATGGCCGAATATGGCGCGGCGCTGACTCTGAATGCGCGCGAATACGACCCGCGCGCGCTCAAGGGCGCGATCATCGCCTTTGCCCGCGAAAACGGCCTGCGCACCCGCGAATGGATCATCATGGAATGTTCCGGCACCGCCGCCGGGCAAAAGGCGGCGTTTGGCCTGCTCACCCATGGCGGCACCATGTGTGTGGTCGGCTTTACCATGGACAAGGTCGAGGTGAGGCTTTCGAACCTGATGGCCTTTCACGCCCGCCTGTTGGGCAATTGGGGCTGCCCGCCCGAGCTGTATCCCGGCGCCCTGGCGCTGGTCGAGGAGGGTCGCGTCAAGCTGGCCCCGTTTGTCGAGCAAAAGCCGCTTGACGACATCAACGAAGTATTCCGCGCCGTGCATGATGGCGAAGTGATCAAGCGCCAGATCCTGGTGCCCTGAGGGAGAGAGACATGACGTTCAATTTCGAATCACATGACCTGATCGGCGATGACATTCGCGAAGCTATCACAGACCAGATTCTGTTTGAAAAACGCCCGGCCACCCTGCCCGACGGCACCCCGGTTGATGGGCTCTATAACGCCTGGATCATTCTTAACAATCCAAGCCAGTACAATTCCTACACCACCGATATGGTCAAGTCGATCATCCTCGCCTTCCGCGCTGCCTCCAACATGCGCGATGTCAATGCGGTGGTGTTTACCGCGGTGGGCGACAAGGCGTTCTGCACCGGCGGCAATACCAAGGAATATGCCGAATATTACGCCGGGCGCCCCCATGAATACCGCCAATACATGCGCTTGTTCAATGACATGGTCAGTGCCATCCTCACCTGTGACAAGCCTGTCGTGTGCCGTGTCAATGGCATGCGTATCGGTGGCGGGCAGGAAATTGGCATGGCCTGCGATTTTTCGGTGGCCCAGGACATGGCGCGCTTTGGCCAGGCCGGGCCGAAACACGGCAGCGCCGCAATCGGCGGTTCAACGGATTTTCTGCCGCTGATGATCGGGTGTGAACAGGCCTTCGTCTCGGGCGTAATGTGTGAGCCGTTCAGCGCGCAAAAGGCGCAGCGGCTGGGTATCCTTACCGATATCGTGCCGGGGCTGAAAGTGGATGGTGAATATATCGCCAATCCGCTGGTCGAAACCGAGATGAAGACCGACGCCTATGGGCGCATCCTGCATGGCGAGTTCAAGACCGGCGAGGCCGCGCGCGAGGCCAAGGCGCTGATCAAACGCGGTGAGATCGACCTGAGCGCGCTCGATGAAAAGGTTAACGAGCTGACCGGCAAGCTGCTGCTGACCTTCCCCGATTGCACCACCAAATCGGTGGAGGAGCTGCGCAAGCCCAAGCTCAACGCCTGGAACATGAACAAGGAAAATTCCCGCGCCTGGCTGGCCGGCAACATGATGACCGAGGCCAATATGGGCTTTCGCGCTTTCAATGAAGGCAACCGCGAGGTTGGCCGCGAGGTCGATTTCGTCCTGCTGCGCCAGGAGCTGGCCGCTGGCGCCAAATGGACCCCGGAATTCATCGACAGCCACATGCCTGGGGTGCGCAAGTGAGCGACTGCCTGCGCATAAGTCACGAGCTTGACGGCAAGCTGGTACGCCTGACGCTCAACCGGCCCAAGGCCAATATCGTTGACGGCGAAATGATCGGCGCCCTTCAGCATGCGCTGGACAAGGCCGCGCATGAGCGCGACCTTGCTGCGGTGCTGCTGGATGCCGAGGGGCCGCATTTCTCATTTGGTGCCTCGGTTGAGGAGCACCTGCCGGAACAATGCGCGGGCATGCTTGCCAGCCTGCACAAGCTGATCAGAATGATGCTGGCCTATCCGCTGCCAATTCTGGTGGCAGTGCAGGGCCAGTGCCTTGGTGGCGGGCTAGAGGTGGCGATGGCCGGGCACATGATATTTGCTGCGCCCGATGCCCAGCTCGGCCAGCCCGAGATGAGGCTGGGCGTGTTCGCGCCTGCCGCCTCGGTGCTGATGCCCGAGCGCATGGGCCAGCCGCTGGCCCAGGATCTGCTGCTTTCGGGCCGCTCGATGGGGGCCGGCGAGGCGCTGGAGGCAGGTCTGATCGACCACCTTACCGAGGCGCCCACCGAGGCCGCGCGCGCCTATGTGGAAAAGCACTTGGCGCCCAAAAGCACCTCGTCCCTGCGCCTTGGCGTGCGGGCGGCGCGCGAGCCGTTTCTGGCGCGTGTATTGCCAGCGATCAACACGGTCGAAGACCTTTACCTGCAAGAACTCATGTCCACCTGTGACGCGGTGGAGGGCCTTACTGCCTTCCTCGCCAAACGCCCGGCCAAATGGGAGAACAAATGACCGAGAAAACCACAGACGAGATCGTCGCCCGCGCCCAGGCGCTGTACGATGATCTGACCTTCGCCTCGGCCCGGCAATGGAAAGAGGCCGAAGAGGGCCGCAAGGTGATCGGCCACTTGCCGATCTATGTCCCGCGCGAGCTGATCCACGCCGCTGGTATGTTGCCGCTGGGCATCATGGGCGGCGGCGACCAGCTCGAGGTGATCCATGGCGATGCCTATTATCAAAGCTACATCTGCCGCATCCCGCGCTCGACCATCGAGCTGGGCCTGTCCGGGCGGCTCGATTTTGTCGATGGCATGCTGTTTCCGTCGATCTGCGATGTGATCCGCAACCTTTCGGGCATGTGGATGACGCTGTTTCCCGATGTATATGTCAAATATTTCGACGTGCCGCAGACCTATGAAGACGAGATTGGCGGCAAATTCTACATTGGCGAGATGCGCGAGCTGCTGGAAGGGCTCGAGGCCCTTTCCGGTCGCAAGGTGACAGATGAGGCCATTAATGCGTCAATCGCGGTTTATAACGAAAACCGCGCACTGCTGCGCGAGCTTTACGAGCTGCGCGCCCAGGTGCCGTGGCAGGCGCCGGCGTCGGAGGCCTATCTGATCGCCCGCGCCGGGCTGACCCTGCCGGTCGAGGAGCATAACCAGATGCTGCGCGACTATATCGATGCGGCGCGTGCCACCAAGCGGGCGATGAAGGATAATTCCAAGGTCATTGTCACCGGCATGTTTTGCGAACAGCCGCCGCTCAACCTGATCAAGTCGCTGGAGCTGGCCGGCTGTTATGTGGTCGATGACGACTTCATGCTGGTGGCGCGGTGGCTCGAGCAGGAGGTGCCCACGGACGGCGACCCGCTCCATGAGCTCAGCCAGGCCTTTCTGCATCACTCGATGTCAACCGCGCCGAAATACGAGCCCGACCTCAAGGAAAAGGGCCAGTTTCTGGTCCGCTCGGTCAAGCGCACCGGCGCCGAGGGGGTAATTTTTGCCTCCACCTCATTTTGCGACCCGGCGCTGCTCGACCGGCCGATGCTCCAGCATGTGCTGGACGAGGCCAAGATCCCCTATATCGCCTTCAAATACGCGGAAAACAGCGGCCAGATGCAGCCGATCCGCGAGCAGGCCGGGACATTCGTTGATTCAATCAAATTGTGGAGCGCGGCATGAAACCTTCCATCCTGAAAGCCCAGCCGGCCGACGTCCTCAAGGACGCCTCGATGCTCAAGCAAAAGGAGATGATGGCCAAGCATTACGACCGGCTGTGCGATGCGCCCGCCAATGGTGAAAAGGTCGCCTCGACCTTCGTGCCGGGCAATCTCAACGAGCTGATCATGTGTTTCGACCTGGTCAACAACCTGCCCGAGGTCAACGCCATCCAGTCCGGCCTGCGCAAGAAGTCTGGCGCCTATATCATGGAGGCCGAGCGTGCCGGGCACAGCGAAGACGTCTGCACCTATGTGAAAAGCGACATCGGCATGATGATGAAGGGCAATATCGGCCCCAACGGGCGCGAGCTGCCCAAGCCCGACGTGCTGCTGCTGTCCTATACCGGCTGTTTTACCTTTCTGAAATGGTTCGAGCTGCTGCGCGAGCAGTACAAATGCCCGACCATCTTCTTGCAGACCCCTTACATGGCTGACGGCAAGGTTACGCCGAACATGATCCAGTACATGGTCAAACAGCTCAAGGAAGATGTCATTCCAACGCTCGAGCAGGTCTCGGGCGTGAAATTCGACATTGACCGTTTGCGCGAATATCTTGCCAAATCCGCCAAAGCCGAGGACGACCTTGTGGCAGTGCTGCAAAGCGCCAAGACCAAGCCAAGCCCGATCGACGCCTATTTCGGCGGCATCTATTATATCGGGCCGATCTTTGGCGCCTTTCGCGGTACTGACGACGCCATCGAATATTACAAATTCCTGCGCGCCGAGGTCGAGGAGCGCATTGCCAAGGGATTGGGCCCGGTGACGCCTGATGGCACCATGAGTGAGGAAAAATACCGCCTGGTGGTCGAGGGGCCGCCCAATTACACCAGCTTTCGCCAGTTCTGGAAGATGTTTTACGAGGAAGGCGCGACCGTGGTCGCCTCCTCCTACACCAAGGTCGGCGGCACCTATGATTATGGTTTTCGCCACGATCCCGACCGGCCGCTGGAAAGCCTCGCC
>Ga0256839_1002079_pt1 | contig 23009 bp, 18 predicted proteins | sample 354166metaG_FD_185968 | JGI IMG/M metagenome (GOLD analysis project Ga0256839, IMG submission 185968) | Hydrothermal vent microbial communities from Mid Atlantic Ridge, Atlantic Ocean - 354-166 | ecosystem: Environmental > Aquatic > Marine > Hydrothermal vents | place: Atlantic Ocean: Mid... | reverse complement strand
CGTCGTTCGGGGCGGAGGAGACGGCGGCCGCGCTTGGCGGCGCGCTCATGGCCTCCTGCAGCGCGCGGGCCATTGCGCGGCCGTGGGGCGGACGGCGCGCGGGGTCCGCGCTGAGGGCCAACATTACCACGCGCTCCACGGCCGGCGGCACGGCGGGGTTGTAGCGCCTCGGGGGCACCAGGGCCATCTGCCGGCGGGCCATTGGCTCGTGGGTCATCTCGGGATAGGGTGATTCTCCCGTCAGCAGCTCGTACAGGATGAGGCCCAGGGCGTAGACATCGGCCGCCGGCGAATGGGGCTGTTCCGGGTCCGGGGCCGGTTCGGGGGCCAGGTACCCGGCCACAGCGGGCACCACCACCCCGGCCTCGGCCAGGGCGCGCAGTTCCCAGTCGGCGAAGCGGGGCACGATCTCGCCGTCGGGGCTTTCGCTCAGGAAAATGGCACCGGGGTGGAGCGCGCCGTGGGCCACCCCCTGCTCGTGGACATCGCCGATGTGCCGGGCAACCAGCTCGACGAGCCGCACGGCCTGGAGCGGGTCGCCCCCGGCGATCTGGTGGGCCCACGTGGCCAGCCTCACCCCCGCCGGCATGGCCTCCACCTGGTAGAGCCCTCCGTCGGGGAGCTCCCCCGAGGCCAGGATGGGGACCACGCAGGGCACCTCCAGCGCTTGGACGGCCGCCACCTGATCGCGCCACACCTCCACGAAGGCGATGTCCTCGGCCAGGCGGGGCGCGAAGCACTTCACCCGCACCTCGTCGTCCGTCTCCACGTCGCGGGCCACGTAGACTTCCACCAGCGGCCACCGGGCCACGCGCCGCTCGACGCGATACCGTTCGCCGACGATCCAGATGTCCATTTACCCCTCGCCCACCAATCCTGCTCGCCGCGCGGCCTCGCGGAGATCGTCCCGGAACGCGGCCAGTGCCCGGTCCCCCCGTGCCGGGTCCATGCCCTGGAGCCGGCGGATGTACGACGGGTGGAACGTGACCAGGGCCGGCGCGCCGAGGTGCGTCTCGAACCAGCGCCCGCGCGCCTCGTTGACCTTCAGGCGGCGACCCAAGACCTCTTGGGCGGCCGTGCCCCCCAGCAGCACCAGGACACGGGGGCGCACGATGGCCATCTCCCGCTCGAAGAAGGGCCGGCTGGCCCGCCGTTCGGCCGCGTTGGGGGGGCGGGTGCGGCGGGAGCGCCCTTGGCGCCGCGTGGGCCAGACCTTGACCACGTTGGTAATCCAGACTTGGTCGCGGGCGATGCCCAACTCCCGCAGCACGCGCTCCAACAGCTCCCCGCTGGGCCCCACGAAGGGCACGCCCGCCCGGTCCTCCTGGGGGCCGGGCGCCTCGCCCACCAGCGCCAGGGGCGAGGCGGGGTCACCGGCCCCGAAGACCACTTGCGTCTGGTCTGCCGTCAGCAGGGGGGAAAGGGCCCGCACCGCCTCCGCGCGCAGGGCCTCCAGCGCCGCCCGCTTGTCTCCGGCTGCCCCCATCATTCCCCTCCCCCATCCGCGCGGGGGGTCTCCTGTGCGTGGGGCTGCAGAACGACGAACACGGCCTCGCCGTCCGGCACCTCCACGTCCTGAATCACCGTGCGCCCGCCCACGCGCGCGGCCAGGCGCCACCGTCCGGCCGGCACGTCGCCGATGACCAAGTTCTCCTGCCACGCCTCGTCCGCGGAGACTTCGTCGCCGGCGTAAGAGTAAGTGTAGAGCAGGAGATCGCCGTCCGAGGGGTCTTGGAGAGTCACCAGGGCCTCGCTTGCCGGTCGGCCGTCGCCGTCCACGACCCGCCCCACGATGACGCCGTGGCCCGGCAGGGGCTTCAGCCAGAGCTCGGGGTTGCGCACGTCGTCGTAGGTGCGGCCGCCCACGCGCACCTCCAGGTGCAAGTGGGGGCCGATGGCGATGCCCGTCATGCCCACCAGGCCCACTTGGTCGCCCGGCGCCACGCGCTCGCCCACCTCCACGCTGACGGCGGACATGTGGCCGTAGACAACGTAGACGGGTTGGCCGCGCCACTGCCGGTCCAGCTCCTGCACCACCACCAGGCCGTAGAAGTCCGTCCACGGCCCCACGGCCTCCTCCGCGTCCCGGCCGGCGAAGACCACCCGGCCCGGCGCCACGGCCAGCACGGGCGTGCCCTCCGGGTTGACGAACTCCACGCCGTGGTGGACCGCGTACATGCCCTCGCCGGTGGAGGCGTAGGGGTAGAAGCGGGCCACGGTGTTCACGCCTCCCTCGGCGATGGGGCGCTCCAGCCAGAAGTGGGCGGCGTCGGGCGGAGGAAGGCCCACCTGGCCGGAGCCCGGCGTCGGCGAGGGGGTTGGCGAGGGCGCGGGCGTGGCCGTGGGGGGTGGCGTGGCCGTCGCCGTGGGGCTCGGCGTGGAAGTGGGCGTGGCCGTGGGCACGGGTGACGGCGTGGGCGTGGGGGCCACCTCCCCTGGCCGGCCGGAGCGCGCCGGCCCCTGCTCGCCCTGTGCGGCCAGGGCGACGCGGCGCCCGGGAGGAGGCGTGTCGTCGGGCTCCGGGCTCTGTGCCGCCGAGAGCAGCGGTTGGCCGAGCCCCGCTCGGCCGGCCAAGACGCCGGCCCAGAGGCCCAGCGCCACGAGGAGCGCGGCCACCAGCGTCACAGTCAGGGCGTCGTCGCGGCGATCCATGTCGTCCCTCCGCGTCAGGGGGCCACAGGCCGGAGAAATTCGCCGGCCGCCCACCCCTCTCGGCCCGTGTCGAGGCGGCGCACCCGCCACCAGGTGTAGCCGTCCACCTCCTGGGGGCCGTCCACCACCTCCACGCGGGTGCCTTCGGGCAACAGCTCCACCACCTGGAACGTGAGCCCAGGGCCCTCGCGCAAGTTCAGGCCGGCGCCCCCGGCGCTCACCTCGGCCGTCACGCCCACGGCCAGGGCCGCGGGCGCTTGGGCCGGCGTGGGCGTGGCCGTGACCACGGGAGGCGCGTCGAGGGGCGTGGCCGTGGGGCCCGGCGTGAAGGTGGGAATCACCGGCGTGAGGCGGGCTTCCATGAGGGAGGGCGTCTCGGGGGGCACCTCGGGCGCCTCCCCGCCGCTCCGGTTTCGCACCGCCACCAGCACCACCAGCGCGGCCAGGCCAATCACGAAGAGGGAGAGGAGCAGGCGGACCAACACGCCGACACGCCCGCCTTCATCAGGTTGGCGGGGGGGCACCCCCTCGAAGGAAAAGTCGTCGTTCAAGTCGAAGCTCATGGCGCACGTGCTCCCACGGGGACGTGTGTCAACTCGCAGGTATTATAGGGGCTTCATCGAATTGAGCAATCCCCCTTCTCGCCACCGCGTGCAACCTCTGCTATAATCTCACCAGGGGGAGCAGCGTCCTGGAACGGCCTTCTCCCTCTTCCCCCGTAGGCCGAGAAACGCGCACGCCGTTCACGGCTCAGACTGGTATCACCGGTATCACTTCCGCGTGGAGGAGCGATCATGGCACGATTGGACCCCTTTGGCGCACGGGACACATTCGAGACCGGCAGCGGGCCGGCCGTTCTCTACCGCCTCAGCCGGCTGGAGGAGCAGGGCGTTGGCGCCGTCTCCCGCCTGCCCTACTCCATCAAAGTGCTCCTGGAGGCCGTCCTGCGCCAGGTGGACGGCTACCGCATCACCCCGGAGGACGTGGAGGCCCTGGCCACGTGGGACCCGCGCCACGTGGCCGAGCGGGAAATCCCCTTCATGCCCGCCCGGGTCATCCTCCAGGACTTCACGGGCGTGCCGGCCGTGGTGGACTTGGCGGCCATGCGCTCGGCCGTGGAGCGCTTCGGCGGCGACCCCAGCCGCATCAACCCCCTCATCCCGGCCGACCTGGTCATCGACCACTCGGTGCAGGTGGACTACTTCGGCTCGGCCTACGCCTTCATCTACAACGCCGAGCGGGAGTTCGAGCGCAACCGCGAGCGGTACGCCTTCCTCCGGTGGGCCCAGGCGGCCTTCGACAACTTCCGCGTGGTGCCGCCCGACACGGGCATCGTCCACCAGGTGAACCTGGAGTACCTGGCCAAGGTCGTCCAACTCCGGGAGCTCGACGGCGAACAGGTGGCCTACCCCGACACTCTGGTGGGCACCGACTCCCACACCACCATGATCAACGCCCTGGGCGTGCTGGGATGGGGCGTGGGCGGCATCGAGGCCGAGGCCAACATGTTGGGCCAGCCCCTCTACATGCTCATGCCCGAGGTGGTGGGCTTCAAGCTCTACGGCGAGCTGCCCGAGGGCGCCACGGCCACGGACCTGGTGCTCACCGTCACCGAAATGCTCCGCCGGCACGGCGTGGTGGGCAAGTTCGTCGAGTTCTACGGCCCCGGCGTGAGCAAGCTGAGCCTGCCCGACCGGGCCACCATCGCCAACATGGCTCCCGAGTACGGTGCCACGATGGGCTTCTTCCCCGTGGACGAGGAGACCCTCCGCTACCTCATCGGCACGGGGCGCAGCGAGGAGCTGGTGGAGCTGGTGGAGCGCTACACCAAGGAGCAGGGCCTCTTCCGCACCGACGACGCCCCGGACCCCGACTACAGCGAGACCCTGGAGCTGGACATGGGCACTGTGGAGCCCAGCGTGGCCGGCCCCAAACGCCCCCAGGACCGCGTGCCCGTCAGGGAGCTCAAGCGCGCCTTCTGGCTTACCATGCGCGACACCTTCGGCCGGAGCATCGCCCCCGACGGCAACGCCGACTACATCCGCAAGCTGGAGGCCGGCGAGGCCAACACGGAGCCCCAACCCGAGCGGCGCGACCTCTACGCGGCCGAGGCCGTGGAGGTGGAGCTCGACGACGGCTTGGAGGTGCCCCTCACCCACGGGGCCACGGTGATCGCGGCCATCACCTCCTGCACCAACACCTCGAACCCCTCGGTGATGATCGGCGCCGGGCTCCTGGCCAAGAAGGCCGTCGAGCGGGGCCTCACGGTGAAGCCTTATGTCAAGACGAGCATGGCCCCCGGCTCCCGCGTGGTGACCAAGTACCTGGAGGCGTCGGGCCTGATGCCCTACCTGGAAGCCCTGCGCTTCCACGTGGTGGGCTACGGCTGCACCACCTGCATCGGCAACAGCGGCCCCCTGCCCGAGCCCATTGCCCGCGCGGTGAACGAGCACGACCTGGTGGTGGCTGCGGTCCTGAGCGGCAACCGCAACTTCGAGGGGCGCATCAACCCCCACGTGCGGGCCAACTACCTGGCCTCGCCCCCGCTGGTGATCGCCTTCGCCCTGGCCGGCACGGTGGACATCGACTTCGCCACCGAGCCCCTCGGCCACGACCCCAACGGCCGCCCCGTCTACCTGCGGGACATCTGGCCCACCCAGGAGGAGATTCAGCGCCAGATTCGCCGCTCCTTGCAGCCGGCCATGTTCCGCGAGCAGTACGCCGACGTGTTCAAGGGCAACGAGCTGTGGAACCAGCTCGAGGTGCCCGAGAGCCGCAGCTACGAGTGGGACCCCAGCTCCACATACATCCAGGAGCCGCCCTTCTTCCAGGACTTCCCCCTGGAAGTGCCCGACCTGGAGGAGATCCGGGGCGCCCGCGTCCTGGCCTTGTTGGGCGACACGGTGACCACCGACCACATCTCGCCGGCGGGCGCCATCCCCGTGGACAGCCCAGCCGGGCAATACCTGATCTCCCTGGGCGTGGAGCCCAAGGACTTCAACACCTTCGGGGCGCGCCGCGGCAACCACGAGGTGATGATGCGGGGGACCTTCGGCAACATCCGGCTGCGCAACAAGCTGGTGCCCGACAAGGAGGGGGGCTGGACGGTCCACTTCCCCTCGGGCGAGGTCCTCTCCATCTACGACGCGGCCATGCGCTACAAGGAAGAGGGCACGCCCCTGTTGGTAATCGCCGGCAAGGAGTACGGGACCGGCAGCTCGCGGGACTGGGCGGCCAAGGGGACGTACCTGCTGGGCGTGCGGGCCGTGCTGGCCGAGTCCTTCGAGCGCATTCACCGGAGCAACCTGGTGGGCATGGGCGTCTTGCCCCTCCAGTTCAAGCCCGGCGAAAACGCCCAGACCCTGGGGCTCACCGGGGAGGAGGTGTACGACATCCTGGGCATCGACAACGAGCTCCAGCCCCGCCAGGAGCTGACCGTGCGCGCCCGGGCTGCGGACGGCCGCGAGACGACCTTCACCGTCATCGCGCGGCTGGACACGCCCGTGGAGGTCGAGTACTACCGCAACGGCGGCATCCTGCACACGGTGCTGCGCCAGATTCTGAAGGAGCTGTAGCCGCCGAACACGGCGCCACCTTCGGCGGGGCCCGGCATCCCTCCACGTGCTGGGCCCCGCCCCAACTTCCACACCCCACAGGAGGAGGACGACCATGACCCCTGCCCACACCACCCGTTCCGGCCACGCCGTCCACACGCTGGACCTGAACTTCCAGGGCGTTGCCCGCACCATCGCCGCCTACGCCCTCCCCCACCCGGAGGGTGTGGTGCTCGTGGAATGTGGGCCCGGCTCCACCTTGAGCGCGCTGGAGGCCGGCCTCGCCCGCCTGGGATACGGGCTGGAGGCCGTCACCCACCTGCTCCTCACCCACATTCACCTGGACCACGCCGGCGCGGCCGGCCGGCTGGCACGGCTCGGCGCCCACGTTTACGTCCACCACGTGGGCGCGCCCCACATGCTCAACCCTGAAAAGCTCTTGGCAAGCGCCCGGCGCATCTACGGCGACGAGATGGACCGCCTGTGGGGGGAGTTCCTGCCCGTGCCGGCCGAACGGCTCACCCCCCTCCACGACGGCGACGAGGTCACCGTTGGCCCCCTCCGCTTTCGGGCCCTGGACACGCCGGGCCACGCCAACCACCACATGGTCTTCCTCCTGGACGGCCTCTGTTTCCTGGGCGACATCGGCGGCATCCGGTTGCCGGGCACGGGCGTGGTGCGCCTGCCCACGCCGCCGCCCGAGTTTCACCTGGAGCGCTGGCGCGAGAGCGTGCGCCGGCTGGAGGCGAGCTTCCGGGAACACGCCGTCACCCACGTGGCGCCCACCCACTTCGGCATCTTCGACGACCCCGACGCCCACCTGGCCGCGGTCACAGAGGCCCTGGACGACGTGGAGGCGTGGATGGAAGCGGAGCTGTCCGACGGGGAGCCCGACGTGGACGAGCTGCGCCGCCGGCTCGTGGCCCACACGCGGGAGCGCGTGCTGGCGGCCGGCTTCCCGGCCCGCGTGTGGGCGGAACACGAGGCCGTCATGCCCACGGCCATGTCCGCCGACGGGTTGTGGCGCTACTGGCGGAAGTATCGGGGGTGAGCCCTCTTGCCGGCGCACCGCGGGCGCCGTTCACGCCGGCAGCAGCTCCTCGCTCTCCAACAGCTCGTCCAACACGCGGTCGGCTTCAAGGCCCTCGGCCAGGGCCTCGAAGCCGAGGATGAGGCGGTGGCGCAGGGCCGGCTTGGCCACGTGCCGGATGTCCTCGAAGGCCACGTTGTAGCGGCCGTCGAGCAGGGCCACGATCTTGGCCGCCACCACCAACGCCTGGAGGCCGCGCGGCGAGGCGCCGTAGCGCACGTAGCGGCGCACGGCCTCGGGCGCGTGGGGGGCGTCCGGGTGCGTGGAGCGCACCAGGCGGGCGGCGTAGGCCAGCACGGGCGAGGCGATGGGCACCTCCCGCGCCAGCCGCTGCATGGCCAGGATGGTGGGACCGTCGGCCACGGTGCGGGGCGCAGGGGATTCGACGCCCGTGGTGCGCAGGGCGATCTCCACCAGCTCTTCCTCTGAGGGGTAGGGCACGTCGATTTTGAAGAAGAAACGGTCCAGTTGGGCCTCGGGCAGGGGGTAGGTGCCCTCCATTTCCAGGGGGTTCTGGGTGGCCAGGACGAAAAAGGGCTCCGGCAGGGGGTGGATGGTTCCGGCCACGGTGACGGTGCGCTCCTGCATGGCCTCGAGCAGGGCCGACTGGGTCTTGGGCGTGGCGCGGTTGATCTCGTCGGCCAACACCAGGTTGGCGAAGATGGGGCCCGGCTCGAAGCGGAAGGTGCGCCGGCCTGCCTCGTCCTCGACGATCACGTTCGTGCCGGTGATGTCGGCCGGCATCAGGTCGGGCGTGAACTGGATGCGGCGAAAGGTGACGTCGATCACGCGGGCCAGGGTGTTGACCAGCACGGTCTTGCCCAGGCCCGGCACGCCCTCCAGCAGGGCGTTGCCCCCGGCCAAGAGGGTGACGAGGGTGAGACGAACCAGCTCGCGCTGGCCCACGATGACGCGCCCCACCTCGCGTTCGATGGCCAGAGCGCATTCGCGAAAGGCCTCGGGCGTCATGGGTGGAAGCTCGGAAAGTGATGCCATGAAAATCCCCTCACTCGTGCCAATTCGGCCTCACGTCACGGGTCGCTGCAATCGCGGGTGAAGCCACACCGCCGGCAGATGATCTTGCAGTGCCGCTTGAGCACCTCGCCGCCACAGAGCCAGCACACCTCGTCCTCGGCGCGGCGGGCGGCCAGGCGGGCTCGCCGGCGGCGGGCATCATCCCCGTCGGGCCGGGTGGGCGTGTCAGGACGCCTGTCGCCTGATGCGTTGGACATGGCCGCACACCTCCTGCTGCCTAGGGAAGCGCCCGCCCTTGGGTCGCCAGGAAACACTCGACGCTCTCGGCCAGCCCCCGGGCGATGCGCTCCGGGCGTTCGGTCAAGACCTCGCGGTCGTGGTAGAGGAACCCGATCTCCACGATGAGGGCCGGCGTGCTCGGGTCCACCTTGTAGAAGGCGTGGTAGCCGCGCATGTTGTGGGTGATGCTCCCGTCGTGGGGCGTCAGGCCGGTGACGGCGGCGTACCGGTCGTAGAGACAGGCCAGGAATTGGTCCTCTACCTCGGGAATGGCGCTGTTGACCGCCCGCGCGGCCTTGAACCCCGTCGTTCCCTCCCAGTCCACACAGGAATCGGCGTGGACGGAGAGGAAAGCGTCGGCCCGGTAGCCGTAGAGCTCGGGCGCGAACTCGGGGAACATGTCCACCCAGTACCCCCGCTCGCGGAGCAGTCGGACGGCACGCCGGGTGACATCCAAAGTGACATCCACCTCCTGGAGGCCCGTGTCCTCGCACACGGCGCCGCTGTCGTTCTGCCAGTGGCCGGCGATGAACCCCACGCGCGGGACCGAGGGGGTGGGCGTGGGAGCTGGCGTGGGCGTGGCTGGCGTGGGTGTGGGACGGATTCCCCTGGCCTCGGCCGTGGGCGTCTCCGGCGAAGTGATCACCACGCGAACTTCACCCCGCCGCTCCTCCAGACGGGCCGTGCGCCAGACGTTCCAAAAGGCGAGGCATCCCGCCACCTGCACCAAGAGGCTAATGGCCAGGAAGAGGCGGGCCACTTGGTCCAAGAGGCGGCGCCTCACGAGTTGGGATTGGGATGTGGACGGTGCCACTTCGTCCGCCATGCTCGGCTCCCACAGTACCCTCTGGCGTGCTCCGCCCGCCGGCGCCCACGCCTCGACGGGGGAATGATAGACCACTTCGCCGAGGGGGACAAACGGGCCCCGGGGAGACGCTCATCCGCCCCCCGGCCGGCGGGCACGGAACTCGAGGGCGAAGCGCGCGAAGAGCAGAAAAGCAACGAGCAGGCCGAAGGCCACGACCCAGGTGGGGGCGTCCACCGCCTGCAGGAGCAGGGGAACCGAGGGGAGGGTGATGAAGACGGCCATGTAGCGCTCCCGCACGATGAGGTAGGCGGCCAGCCAGACGAAGACGACCATGATGAGGACGGGCGGCGAGAGCCAGGCGAGCAGGGCCCCGGCCGTGGAGAGCCCCATGCCGCCGTGCCACCCGGCGAAGACGGACCAGCAGTGGCCCACCACGGCCAGCGTGCCGGCCGCCACGATGCCCCACGGGCCGGCCAGCCATCCGCCCACGGCGCCGGCCACGATCCCCTTGGCCGCGTCGGCCAGGAAGACCAGCAAAGCCGGCGCCAGGCCGGCCCGGCGGGCCACGTTGCTCCCGCCCAGGTGACCGCTCCCGTAGGTGCGCGGGTCCGGCCGGCCCAGGGCACGGGCCACGATCAGGCCCGAGGGCAATGCCCCCAACAGGTATCCCAACGCTCCGGCGAGCACGACCATGGCCCACATGGTCACACCAACACCTGCAGGGCTCGCGGCACCACTTCGGCGTGGAGGCGCGTGAGCGCCGTGTCCAGGATCTCCCCGTCCACTTGGGCCGGCAGGGGCACGTCGCTGGAGAGGGTCACCGCCCGCCCCCTGAAGAAGTGAACGTCCGGCTGGCCCACGTGGGCACCCCGCATCACCAGCGGCACAATGCGGAGGATGCGCGCCGGCGACATGGCCTCGCCCACACAAACGTCGAGCCACCCGTCGTCGATCACCGCGTGGGGGCAGAGCCAAAAGCCCCCGCCGTAACAGGCCCCGTTGGCCACGGCCGCCAGGGTGACCACCATCTCGTGAACCTCCCCGTCCACCTCGACGCGCATGTGGGCGTTCCGGTAGCGGCGCAGGCTCTTGATGAGCGCCCAGACGTAGACGGCCAGCCCGCGCAGCCGGCGCACCCGCTGCGCCTCCAGGGCCACGTGGCCGTCGAAGCCCCAGCCCACGCCGTTGGTAAAATAGCGCCCGTTGGCCCGCCCCACGTCCACCGCGCGCACCCGGCCGGCCAGCAGCCGCCCCACCACGTCGCGCGGGCGGCGGTAGGGCAAGTCCAGGAGCTTGACGAAATCGTTGCCGCTCCCGGCCGGCACAATGCCCAGGGGCGGGGCAGTGCCCTGGGGGGCTCCGGCCAGGAGCCCATTCACCACCTCGTTGACCGTGCCGTCCCCGCCGACGGCCACCACAGCATTCCACCCCTGGCCGGCCGCCTGTGCGGCCAGCTCGGTGGCGTGACGGGGCGCCTCGGTGAAGTGGACCCGGCAGGCCACGCCGGCCTCCTCGAAGGCGCGGCGAACCCGGTGCCAGACGCGCCGGCCCCGGCCACGGCCGGCAAAGGGGTTCACGATGACGAACGCGCGCTTTCCGGCCAGGGTCATACCCGCCTCGCTGCCTCCCGTGGTGTTCGGTTGTCGGAGGTGATGGCCAGCACCGGCTCCGTCTCGTGAACCAGGGCCACCAGGTGCCACCCCGCTTCGGGGCGGAAGGGGGCATCAGTCGTGGCCACCATGACCTGGCCCTGCCGAAAGGCCAACAGGGGCAGGGCGCGCTCCTGCCACAGAGCACAGAAGTCGTCGAAGGAGAACTGTTCCGTCAGCAGCGTGACCTTGACGGCGCCGCCGGCGCGCAGGGCCTCGGCCAGTACGTGGTAGGTGGCCTCGGGGTGGAAGAGCAGGCGGCCGGCGCTGCTCCTGGAGAAGGGCAGGCCCCCGTCGCTCGTCACCGGGGCCACCTGGTAAACCTCCTGGGAGCCGAAGAGCCACCGGTATTCCAGGCAGGCCAACACGTTGGCCTCGTCGTTGCTGGTGAGGGCCATGAGGCGGCCCAGCCCGCCGAAGTCGAGCTCCTCCTGGACGTTCTCGTCCAGGGCGTTGCCGTGGTGGGCCTGGAGGCCGTCGAGGCGGGCTTGGCTCACGTTGCGGTAGTTGGTGTCCACCAGCAGGACGCGGAAGCCGCCCTCCTGCTGGAGCGAACGGGCCAGCGCCCGGGCGAAGGGGTTGGCGCCCATGAAGAGGAACCCCTGGGGCTCGGCCTCGGCCACGCCAAGGCGGCAGGCCAGCCACTTGGCCGTGCTCCCGTGAGCCACCACCGTGCCCACGATGACCAGGAACGTGAGCGGGGCCAACAGCTCGGCCCCCTCGAAGCCCAAGTTCATGAGCCGCACCCCGAAGAGGGACGAGACCGAGGCGGCCACAATGCCCCGGGGGGCGATCCAGGCCAGGAAGAGCCGCTCGTTGCGCGTGAGCGTGCTGCCCAAGGTGCTCACCAGAATGCTCAGGGGGCGCAGCACGAAGAGGACGATGGCCAGCAACCCCAGGCTGCGCACGTTGATCAGCCCGAGGGCCTGGCGCTCAATGTTGGCCGCCAGCAGGATGAAGAGCCCTGAGATGAGCAACACGCTGATGCGCTCCTTGAAATGCCACAGCTCGTGGAGGGGCTTGAGGTGGCTGTTGGCCAGCAGAATGCCCATCACCGTCACCGAGAGCAAGCCCGACTCGGACTGGAAGGCGTCCGAGATGGCGAAGGCCACGAGCACGGCCGCCAGCACGAAGAGATCGCGCAGGTAATCGGGCACCAGGTGGCGCCGGATGGCCTCCCGCAAGAGCAGCCCCGAGGCCACGCCGACCACGCTCCCCACCACCACGATGCGCAGGAACGTCATCAGCGCCTGGAGGCGGAAGTCGCCGAAGGGCCCCTCGGCCACCATGATGTCGAACATGACCACGGCCAGCAGGGCGCCGATGGGGTCGATCAGGATGCTCTCCCACTTGAGCACCGACGCCACCTGGGATGTCGGGCGCACGTTGCGCAGCAGCGGGCCGATCACCGTGGGGCCGGTGACCACGATGAGGGCCCCGAAGAGGAAGGCCAACGCCCACCCCATGCCGAAGAGCCACCGCGCGGCCACGGCCCCGCCGACCCAAGTGACCAGCGCGCCGAGGGAGACGAGCCGGCGCACGGTGCGCCTCAGGCGGCGCACTTCCCGAAACTCCAGAGTCAACGATCCCTCGAAGAGGATGACGGCCACCGAAAGGGAGATGACCGGGAAGAAGAGCTCTCCCAGCAGCTCCTGGGGGTGAAGCAAGCCGGTCACCGGGCCAACCAAGAAGCCGGTCACCAGGAGGGGCAGAATGGCCGGCACGCGCAGGCGCCACGCCAGCCACTGGCAGGCTATGCCCAGGCCCACTATCGCCGACAAGGTAAGGACAAGGGTCTTTTCCATGATGGCTACACCTGTCTTTTATGTCATGTTGTGCTCTTCACCGAACCCTTGGGCCACCCCGCCGCCGACCAGGAGCACCTCGACGGCCTCCAAGTCCTCCGGCTCGCCGAAGAGCACCAAGTCGTCGCCCAGTTGGAGGCAGGTGTGGCCGTGGGGGACGAGCAATTGGTCATCCCGCCGCACGGAGAGGACCAACACGCCGGGCGGCAGGGCCAGCTCCCGCAGCCGCACGCCGTCGAGGGCGGGGTTGCAGACGGTCACCTCCACGATGTCGCGCCCCACCGTCTCCCCCAGGAGGACGCGCGCCACCGAGGGAGAGCGCACCACCGCGGCCAGGAGCTGTAAGTAGGCCAAGGCCGGGTGGACGGCCAGGGCGTCCAGCTCCTGGAAGCGGGCCACGCCGTTGGTGTTCTGCACGCGGACCACGCAGCGGGCTTGGGGAGCGTGCCGGTAGAGGTAGCGGCAGAGGTGGTAGGCCGTCTCGTCGTCGCCGAGCATGAGCACCACCGTGCCCACGCGCTCGAGGCCCAATGCGGCCAATTCCGTCTCCCAGCGGCCGTCCTCCACGGCCACGAGCTTCACATCGTCCAGGCCCAACTCGCTGCGGGCCGCGGGCACCTCGTGGCGGGAGAGGAGGGCGTACACGTGCCACTGGTGGCGCACCAGGTCGCGCGCCAGGGTGAGCACTTCCCGGCCGTTGCCCACCAAGACCACGTGGCGGTTGACGGGCTCCAGCTCGTCCTCCTCGTGGGCCTCGCCCACAAGCCGGATGGCCCACTTGAAGAGGGGAGGGCCGATGATTTGGTTGACCACGATAGTGCCGATGGTCAGGGCAGCGAACGCCTCGCCCCACGGCGCGAAGGTGACGCCGACCTCCTCGGCCAGCCCCACGCTGACGCCGGCCTGGGTGATGAAGGTCATGCCCAGGAAAAGGTTCCTGGACAGGGAAGGCTCGGTCACCAGGCCGCCCAGAAAGCTGCCGGCGAAGACGCCCAGGGCGCGCACCGCCACCAGCACCAGCACGATGGACCACGTGGCCGTCAACACGTCCACGCGCAGCGCGGCCCCCACGCTGGTGAAGAAGAGGGCGAAGATGGCCGGGGCCACTCCCTCCACCAGTTCGAGAAATTCCTGGCGGTGGGGCGTCCAATTGGCCACTGTGAAGCCGGCCACCATGCAGATGAGCAGCGGCTCGGCGAAGAGGTGGAAGGGCCCCACGCGCACCTCCTTGAGCCACGCCGAGAGGCCGAAGACGCCGAAGCCCAAGGCCAACAGCGCGCCCACCTTCACCGGGGCCGGCAGGCGAGTGCCCAACAGGAGGGCCACCAGCCCGGCCACGACAATGCCCGTGACAACGTCCAGGCCCACCTCCAGGGCGACCACCAGGAGGGAAACGACGTCAAGGGAGCCGCCTTCTAACAGGATGGAGGCCACGGAGATGCCGAAGGCGAAGATAACGATGACCAAAGCGTCCTTCAGCACTGTGACGCCCAGGACTTTTTGGGTGAAGGGGCCGTGGGCCCGCAGCTCCTTGATGATGGCGTAGGCGGACGAGGGGGAGCGGGCCACCATGATGGTGGCCGCCAGAATGCCCACGGCCACCACGTGGGCCGGCGGCATGTCGCGCACAAAGGGAATGGCCGGCGCCAGCAGGAGAAAGGCCACCACACCCACCACCAGGACGACGACAGTCTGCCCCACGATGATGGAAAGGATGCCCTTGAGCTGAGCGCGCACCTCGTGCAGGTGGAGTTCGCCGCCGGCGGCCATGGCGATGAAGGCCAGGGCTACCATGTCCACGTAGCGCAGGGTCCCCTGGGCCTCGGCCGGCAACACGCCCAGGCCGTAGGGACCGGCCACCACGCCTACCAGGAGCAAACCAGTGATCACCGGCAGGTGGAGGCGCTGCAAAAACCGGCCGATCTGGTGGGCCGCCAAGGCGAGGAGGCCGAGAACGCTCAGGTGAGTTGCCAATGGCACCAAAGAACTCGCTCCCCAACACCATCACCCCGTGAGGGGCAAATCGGCCTCTTGTTCGTTGATCTGCTCCAGGTCCTGTTCTAGCTCGCCGATCAAGTCCGTGGCCACGCGAGTGGAGATGATACCCTCCCGCGAGAGGTTGGCCAACACGTGTTGTTGGGCGCGCAGGGCTTCCCGGCGCACGGAGAGGAGGGAGTGACGCTGCACCTCCGGGTGTCGGTCCGTGAAGTCCTGGACGCTCTCCAGCAGCACCATCTCCTGTTGGCCCAGTTCGGCGTCGATGGTCTCCCACGAGTGGGGCGCCACGATGCCCTCCTGGTACATGCGGCTCAACTGTTGGCGAGCTGCCCGCACGCCCAGCAGCCTGGCCAAGAGGCGCTCGTATTCGACGTAGATGGCCGGCCGGCGCGCCAGGCGGAAAAAGGCCAGCAGGGGCACGCCGAGGAGCCCCTGCACGACGGCCAGGAGGACGAGGGCCCCGAAGGCCACCACTTGGACCTCCTCCTGGCGGAAGAGCGCGGCCGGCAGGCTCAGGATCAGGAGCACGGCCACGCCCCCCCTGGTTCCCCCCAGGGCAACCACGTAATAGAAACTGGGGGGAATCGTACACCCCAATCCGCGTCGGATGAGCCCCAGCACGTACAGGGTGACCAGCCGAGCCACCAGGGCCACTGCGGCCGCCAGGACAACGCCGGTCCACAGGGCGGGCAGGCGGGTGAGCGAGAGGGTGAGGCCGGCCACCAGAAAGGCAAAGGCCGTGGCCACGAAGGCCGCGAACTCCCAGAAGGACGAGAGGGCCACGCGGGAGGTGGGGTGGAGCTTGGGCAAAGCCATCGTGCCGCAGATGGTGCCGGCCACGACGGAGGCCAGGGCTCCGTTGGCCTGGAGGAAGGCCGCCAACAGGTAGCTGCCGTAGGCGGCGGCCACGCTCAACCCCAACGTCACGAGGGGGTCGGTGTCCCGGGCCAGGAGCATCACCGCAAGGGCGCCGATCAGGATGCCCACGCCCACGCCCCCGCCGATGTCCCGAATGTACTCCGGCAGGGAGCCCACCAGGCGCACCTCGCCCACGGTGACGGTTACCCACACGGGGAGGAGCACCAGGGCCATGAGGGCAGCCAGCAGGTGTTCGCCCTCGGCCAGGCTCGCCAGGCGGCGCGGAGCACTCCCCATCTGCATGACCTGCCTGATGGCGGCCGGCTCCATGGCCACCAGGATCACGCCCAAGAGCAGGGCGCTGGCCCAGTCGAACCAGACGGTGTAGCTCATGACGCCGGCAACAGCCCACGCGGTCAACAACGTGGCGCCCACGCCCACCGTGAGCACACTCATCCAGTCGAGCCACAGGTGACGCCTGTTGAGGCTCAGGGCCGTGGGGAAGAGGAGAGGGGGCACGAGCAGGGCCATGAGCACGTCGGGGACGACGTTCAAGCGCACCCACGGCTGCCAGGCCAACGCCAACGCCAGGGGGGCGAAGACGACCGGGTAGACGATGCGCACCCGCACGAGCAACACGCTCACGACCAGAACGATGAGGAACAGTCCGCCGATGAAGAACGTGCCTTGGACGCTGATCATCTGTTCACCTGCCGCACTGTGGAGTTGACCCGTCCGTGTGGCCACGCGGGAGGGCGTGTTCCCGCGCCGGTCCCGGCACAGAGCTCCAGCACGACGGCCTGGAGCACTTGGACCGGCTCGACGTGGCCAGTTTTGATGGCAATGTCGGCCTCCAAGAGGTGCTCCAAGGCGGCCTCCAATTGGGAGAAGGAGAAGCCCCTCACTTGGCGCAGCCCCTTCTCGACCACATAGGGGTGCAGGCGCAACCGGGCTTGGATCTCCCGCCGGGAGAGGCCCTGGGCGTGCAGGTCCTTCACGTGGAGCAGGATGCGCACCTGGCGCACGATCATGAAGAGGACGTAGGCCGGCGCCGCGTTCGCCCGCACGAGGTCGTCGAGCTCCTGGAGCGCCCGGCGCCCGTCGCGCCGGGCGATGGCGTCGAGGAGGGCGAAGATGTTCGTCTCCCGGGCGTAGGGCACCAGGAGGCGGACCACGTCTGGCGTAATGGGTTCGCCGCCAGCGTAGTCCACGAGCTTGTCCAGCTCCTGGTCCAGGAGGCGAAGTCCACAGTGGCCGGCCGTTTCGGCCAGCACGTGGGCCGCGTGGGGCGTGATCTCCCCGCCCTTGCGGCGCACGCGCTGTTGAATCCAGCCGGGAAGTTGGGCCGGCGTCGGGACCTTGAACTCCCGGACGAAGGCACGAGGCGGATCGGCGTCGGCCAACGTGGCCGCCAGTTTCCAAATGGCGAGCCGGCGGTCCACGCGCTCGCCCTCGATGAAGAAGAGCCGGGTGGTCGTCGGGAGGTGGGGCAAGTAGGCCACCAGGGCCTCCTGAAACGACTTGGGGCCCTGCTTGAGGCGTTCCAAGAGCCCCCGCACAATGACGATACGCCGGTCGCCGAGGAACGGCGGGGTGTCACAGGCGTGCCGCAACTCCTCAAAGGTGACCGAACGGCCGTCAAAGCGTTGGACGTTGAACCCGCCCGCGTCCTCCACGCGCTCCAGAAGGGCTGCGAGGGCCTCATCCCGGGCCAACTCGTTGTCGCCGTAGAAGATGTAGAACATGATGAGGCCAATCTTCAGCGTACTTCTACGAAGTGAACCGTCAGCCGTCCGCGCTTGAACCGCTTGATCTCGCCCACGCGGATGTTCTGCACGTCAGGGGACGTGGTCACGTGCTCCTGAACCCAGAACCCGAGCGGGCGGGCCAACATCACCGAGGCCGTGGCCGCCAGGACGGCGCGCGGGACGCGGTTCAGGGGGTTTTCACGTCGCCCCCACGAGGCCGAGGCCAGGAACGAGGCCACGCCGGCCATGAGGCCGGCGACGGCGATGTTGGTGCCACAGTTGGGGTGGATGGCCAAGTGGGCGGCTCCCCGCCGCATGAGGTCCAGCGCGTCGGCCACGGCGCGGCGAACGTCGTCGGTCTCCACGTCGCCGTAGAGCCAGAAGCCACGGGGCGTCGAACGCCCGGCAACGTGCAAGTCGGCCACACGTTGGCTCAGCAGGGTGATGGTGGCGTGTTCCAGGGCGTGAACGCGCCGCACTTTGCCCACGACCGGCGCTTCCAGCACTCGCTTTAACACCCGCTTTACCATGATGTTGCCTCTCCATCGGTTGATTCCGCGCTGCTAGAAGGGGCGCATGTTCTCGGGGATGGAATGCCAGTCGTCCAGGAAGCGCCGGAGCCCCACGTCGGTCAGGGGGTGCTTGACGATCTGGGTGAGCACCTTGAAGGGCAGGGTGGCGATGTCGGCGCCGGCAAGGGCCGCCTCGACGACGTGGATCGGGTGGCGGACGCTGGCCGCCAACACCTCGGTCTGGAAGCCGTAGGTGCGCTTGATCTGCACGAGCTGGCGGACAACTTCCATTCCGTCCTGGCCGGCGTCGTCAATGCGGCCGATGAAGGGGCTCACGTAGGTGGCCCCGGCCTTCATGGCGAGGAGCCCCTGGGTGGCGTTGAAGACCAGGGTAACGTTCGTGGGGATGCCCTCCGCAGCGCAGCGGGTCACGGCCTTGAGGCCCTCAGGCGTGCAGGGGATCTTGGCCACGATGTTGGGCGCCCACGAGGTGACCAGGCGCGCTTCCTGCACCATGCCGTCGGCGTCGGTGCTCACCGTCTCGGCGCTGACGGTGCCCCGGTCGCCGATGATCTCGCTGATGGCCAGGATGTTCTCCTTGAACGCGCGCCCGGCGCGGGCCGCCAGCGTGGGATTGGTGGTCACCCCATCCAGAATGCCCCACGAGGCGGCCGTTCGGATCTCGTCCAACATGGCCGTGTCGAGAAAGATCTTCATGACTCCTCCCTCCGTGACTCCTCCCTCCGTGCGGGTCTGGGGATTGTCGTTCTCCGCCACCTCACCGTCACCGCGTGCCCGCGGAATATCCGCCGGCCTGGGGCTACGCGGCGAGGGCGCGCAGCCACTCCATCAGCGTGCGGACCGGCACGCCCGTGGCCCCATAGGGGGTGAGGGGCGGCGGCGGCTTCCGGTCGCTGTCGGCGAAGGCGGTGCCGGCGATGTCCAGGTGGGCCCAGGGGTAGGAGCCCACGAAGCGCCGCAGGAAGAGGGCAGCGGTGATGGCCCCGCCCCAGCGAATGCCCACGTTTCGCATGTCGGCCACCTTGCTCTCCAGGTAGGCGTCGTACTCGTCCCAGAGGGGCATCCGCCAGATGGGCTCGCCGGCCCGCTCCGCGGCCGCCTCGAGCTGGGCGGCCAGGTCGTCGTCGTTGCAGAAGTAGCCGGTCAGGCTGTAGCCCAGGGCAACCATCATGGCGCCCGTGAGGGTGGCCATGTCGACCAGGGCGCGCGGGCCGTACCGCTCGGCGTAGGCCAGGGCGTCGGCCAGGATGAGGCGCCCCTCGGCGTCGGTGTTCTGGATCTCGATGGTCTGGCCGCTCAGGGAGTGAAGGATGTCGCCGGGCCGGTAGGCGTGGCCCGAGACGAGGTTCTCGGCGGCCGGCACCAGCCCCACGACGGGCAGGGACACCTCCAGCCGCGCCAAGGCGTCGAAGGTGCCCAGCACGGCCGCGCCGCCGCTCATGTCGCTCTTCATCTTCCACAGGCCCTGGCTCGGCTTGATGTTGTAGCCACCGCTGTCGAAGGTGATGGCCTTGCCGACAAGCACAACGGGCTTGGTGTCGGGGAACTCGTCCAGGCGGTGCTCCAGAACGATGAAGGCCGGCGGGTTGTCGCTCCCCCGGGCCACGCCCAGGAAGGCCCCCATGCCCTCTTGGGCCGCTGCTTTCTCGTCGAGCACGCGGCACCGGATGTGGCCCGCGGCGGAGGCGATCTCCTCGGCCACGCCGGCCAGCCGCGCGGGAGTGGCCACGTTGGCCGGCTCGTTGACGAGAGTGCGCGCCAGGTTCACGCCCTCGGCCACGGCGCGCCCCCACGCGAGCCCCGTCTCGGCGCCGGCCACCTGGTCCTCCTGGGCAACGAGGAGGTCCACGTCGGTGAGAGGGCCACCCCGCCCTTCCTGCTTGCGCCTGAAGCTCTCGAACTCGTAGGTGCCCACGAAGAGCCCTTCGGCCACGGCCTGGGCGTAGGCCGAGGCGGCGTCGGCGTCGGCAATTTCCTGGAGCGGGGCAATGACCACGTGGCCTCCGCCCAGCCTTTTGGCCTTGCGCCCGCCTAAGGCCACGGCCCGACGCACAGCCTCGGCCGTGCGCTCGCGGCCCATCGGGACCACGAGGAGACGGCGGGCCGGAATGGCCCCGCGCGGGTGGACCACAGTCACCTCGCGCCCGTTGGGGTCGAACTCGCCGCGCTCCACCAGCTCGCGCAGGAGCCCCCCCAAGGCGTTGTCGAACATCTCGGGCACGTCGCCGTCGGCAATGCCGACGAGCAGCCAATCACAGGGAAGACGGAGCGGGTCTTGGGCGGTTATGCGCACGTTCACGGCTTTTCCTCCTCGGTTGTTGTGGCCCGGCAGGGCCTGTGGACAGGATACTACACGACTTGGGCGCGGAGAGGATGGCGCACAAGATACCATCTGACAGTGGAGGGGTCAAATGCCAGCTCCCATATCCAGTCCGGCGGTGTCATCACCAGGAAGTGGTAGTGTCCTCGGCTGTCACGCCACTGGCGGCCGTGGCCGCTGATGGCGTGACGGCGCCCGCGCCAGCGAAATGCGAGGGGTTCAACGCGACCGTCCGGCCAAAAGCGGGCTTCGACTTCCACAGGTGTGGGCTGAGGCATGGGGTCAGGCCCTACGGGTTGGCATTCAGGTACTCCCACAGCAGCTCCAGGGCCGCACGGGCCGAGGAGAGCTTGTTCTGGTGGCGGTCGCCAGACCAGACGAACCGCCGGACGTGCGTGCCCTCCGGGGCGTCCAAGGCCACGAAGGTGAGCCCGACCGGTTTCTGGGCCGTGCCCCCTGTTGGGCCGGCAATGCCCGTCACGGCCAGGGCGTAATCGCTGCCGAACAGGCGTCGGGCTCCCACCGCCATCTGCTCGGCGGTCCGGTGGCTGACAGCACCACAGAGTTCCAGGGTTTCACGGCTCACCCCGAGGAGACGGGCCTTCACTTCGTTGCTGTAGGCCACCACCCCACCCACGTAATAGGCCGAGGAGCCGGGAACTTCGGTGATCAAGTGGCCGATGAGGCCGCCGGTACACGATTCGGCTGTGGCCAAGGTCACCTTCAGGGCGTGCAGGTGCCCACCAAGTTGAACTGCCAGGCTGTACAGGTCGTCCATAGGGTCTATTATACTTCGCCCTATGGGAGCGTCAAAGCCCCCTTGGGGAGCCTCATCCCACGGGCCCACTCGCCCTTGGCCGGCGCGTTCGGGCAGGTGATGGAAGCCCGCTCACGGCGAGCAGGTCACAAGCCGTTCGCTCAGGTCCGGCACCTCGCGCAGGCGACGGTCGAGGCGCGTGTGGCGCCGGGCGACGTGGCGCGTCACAGTATACTCACACTGTGGCTTTTCGCCCACTTCTGTGGGGCCCGTTGTCGCCGTCTCCCTCTCCCAGTGTCCAGATGCCGGATCAGCACACCGTGGCGCTTGCACTTCTGGCCCGCTTGCGTACTATACCGGCCGTGCACACCGACCGAGACCAAAGCCTCTGACAGGAACGCCGATGAACCCGTCCGAGAAGGCCGTTCTCCCGCTCGACGCCCCAGAGGCCACGTGCGAGAGCGCCGTGGGGAGCAAAGCCGCCCGCCTGGCCCACTTGCGCCGGCAGGGGTTTCCCGTGCCCGAGGGGTTCGTGCTCCTTCCCGACGCCGACCCGGAAGCCGCAGAAGTGCGCCGGGCCTTCGAGCGGCTGGTGGCCAAGGGGCACGGGCGCCTTGTGGTTCGCTCCTCGGCCCAGGCGGAGGACGGGGAAGCGGCCAGCTTCGCGGGCCAACACCTGAGCTTGACGGACATCGACTCGTGGGAGGCGTTCCAGGAGGCCCTCGCCCGGGTGCGCGCCTCCACCCTGGCGCCCCACGCGCGGGCCTACAGCGCCCACACGCGTCGCACGCCCGGCCCGGTGGCCGTGCTTGTCCAGCGCCAGGTGCAGGTCGAAGTGAGCGGGGTCGCCTTCGGGGAACACCCGATCACAGGCGAGCACGTTATCGTCGTCGAGGCCACGACAGGCGCCGGCGTCACGGCCGGTGACAGACTGCCCCACGCCTGGCACGTGCGGCCGGGGCCGGGCACGTGGGCCGTGGAGGAGCGCTTCGTGCCGCCCTCGCCCGTCGTGCTGCCCACCGCTGTGCTCAAGGAAGTCGCCCTCCGCACCCTGCTGGCCGGCCACCTCTTCGGCACCCCCCAGGACGTGGAGTGGGCGTGGGACGGCGAGCGCGTCTGGGTCGTGCAAGCTCGGCCCATCACGGCCCGGCGGGCAGGCGACTTTTTCACCGAGCACGTGCCCCACGACCAGTGGCTCTGGACCTCCGCCTTCCTCAACGAGCGCTTCCACGCGCCCGTTTCCCCGCTGGGCTGGAGCATTGTGGCCGAGTTCATGGAGGAGCTGGCCCTGCGCGCCCCCTTGCGCCTGCTGGGCGCCGACGACGTTCAGGGGCCGCTCCTCAAGTTGTGGCGGGGGCATCCCTACAGCCGCGTGGACGCCTGGCAGCGCATCTACAAGCTCTTCCCGGACGCCCTGCTCCCCGAGGACGCGGAGCGCTACTTCCCAGAGGGGGATGTGACCCTGCGGCGGGCGCCCCGGCGTCCCATGTGGGGGCCTCATCTCCTCTGGAACGGGCTGAAGGCCCTCAAGGCCAACCCACGGGGCGTCTCGCCGTGGCACAACCCCGCGGCTTGGGCCGACTTCGAGGGCCGGCTGGAGGCTTGGATGGCCCGCTTCGGCGCGGAGGAGGCTCTGCTGCCCTGCCTGCCCCCCGACTTGGCCGTTGAGACCGCCCGCCGGCTGCTACAGGAAGCTCAAGCACTGGCGGGCGAGCTCCTTGAACTCCACCGCTGGAGCCTCCTCTACGCCGAAGTGGGCTACACCCTGTTGCGCCGCCTCTGTGGAGCCCTCTACGGGGACAAGGGCCCACAGCGCGCGGCCGAGATGACGGCCAATGTGCCGAGCAAGACCCTGGCGCTCAACCGGGCTCTCCGCGAGCTGGCCGATCAGGCCGCGCGCCGGCCGGAGGTGATGGCCCTGCTGGCCTCGGCCGGCTCGGTGGAGGCGCTGGCCGAGGCACTGGGAGAGGATGACCCGTTCGT
>Ga0256839_1002078_pt1 | contig 23010 bp, 21 predicted proteins | sample 354166metaG_FD_185968 | JGI IMG/M metagenome (GOLD analysis project Ga0256839, IMG submission 185968) | Hydrothermal vent microbial communities from Mid Atlantic Ridge, Atlantic Ocean - 354-166 | ecosystem: Environmental > Aquatic > Marine > Hydrothermal vents | place: Atlantic Ocean: Mid... | reverse complement strand
CCGTCCTGCGAACCCGTAAGTCAAGTTCAATCCTTCCCGAAAGCCGAGCTACCCCGCCGCGTAACATACGTTCCATAAAAAACACCTCAAAACACAAAAAGAGACGTAATACGGAAACAACCTTAATCAAACATTATTCTGTCAGGTGGTAAGACAAACCAATTTATAGTTTGTTAATTACAGTAAGGTACATGACGGTGAGATACAAATTTCATATTTGATGAGGGTTGTGGCTTTAGGCGTATAATATATTGCGAGTAAAACTATGATTACACAGGCTCAAATCGGCCCGAAAATTTCGAATTTTCTGTGGCCGTCTAGCAAGGAATTGTCCGACAGTTCTAAGGGGAGTCTAAACCGTCTGGCATTGATGACGGCTATGCTGTCTGTGTGTTTTGAAAAAGCTGGTCGAATGTTCAAAATGAGTGGCGATGTGGGGTTGGAGCCTGTTCTATTCTTGATAGGCATGTTTTTGACGCTCCCATTTGTGTTGGTCGAAAAGTTTAGCCGCATAGCGATTTTCATATTTGTGTTGTTTTTACTCCCGTCTATTTTTACGGACTGGGTAACATATGCGAACCACAGCTGGTTGGCAGTGTGGACGATCCCTGCCGCATTATTATTTGCGAAATTTTGGCAAGCTCCACTATTCTCAGATTATTTACGAATTACGTTGGGCGTCGTCATGCTGGGTGCTTTTGCCCAAAAAATATTGGCGGGCACATATTGGGATGGCTCATATATCGCGTATTTAAGCCATTATGGTAGCACCACAGAAAATATGTTTAAATTTATGTGTTCGGATGCGACGCTACTGATTCCGTGTGGCTGGCATCGGTTCATTGGCATTTTTCTGCTTGCGTGGCAATTTACTGTCGGCGTTTTATTGTTGGTTGGTGTACGTTCTTTGTTGTTTTTGTTTGTCGAGATCAGCTTTTTGCTTGGTGCGGGTTTATATGCCGATGAGATGAATTTCCAAGTGTTGAATATTGCGCTTCTTTGTGTGGCGTTCAAGGTCGGTATGTCACATCGTTTGTTCGTAATTTGCTGTATTTTGCTTGTGGTTGATATGCACGGGATTGGGGAGTTTATCCGCCATGTTACCTAAACTTTCTGTTGCAAAACTCAAAAAATTGTCTGGTAGACATATAATCATTATCGGGCTTTTGGCTTTGCACACATTCTGGATTATTACCCACCTCACTTTGGTGTCTAAAGGGCTAATAAATCCCTGGAAGCTAGGTGGCTACGGTATGTACACCAAGCCTAATTATAGAGCCAAATTGAGCGTGTTCGACATCAGTTCAAAGCAAGTTGTCATTCCTAGGGCAAAATATAAAAGCAGTAATTTCCGCGATGCAAACTTACGTTATGTATTCAGATGCCGCCAATTTAATGAGGAGGTATTTTTGGTGTTTTTTCAAGATAACCCGCATCTAGCCAACCGCGATTTACGGTTTGTGCTGAGGGAGAAGGTGTTTTCGCAAAAACCAGTAGCCGTAAAAAGAGAAACCTATTCAGCCGCAGAAATACACTGGCCGCAGAAAGATCAATTCACCTATCGGGGAGAAATTTGCGGGACGGAGTATAGCGGAGCGGCTGAATACAAACCCAAATACAAGCTGTGAAATCACCTAATGTAACCCTTGTATATGATCAGGATTGTCCGGTCTGCCGTCATTATTGCCGGGTGGTTAGCATAAAAAAAGCTACTGGAAATATGACTATATTGAATGCGCGCGATAATCCGCCGATTATGGAAGAAATCAATAAGCGCGGTATAGATATGGATCAAGGTTTCGTCTTAAAGATAGGTGAGACGTTTTATTGGGGGGCTGATGCTATACACACCTTAGCGCTTTTGAGCACGCGTACTGGTGTTTTTAACCGCCTTAACTATCTGATTTTTAAATCGAAAGCTCTGTCCAAAATTTTGTATCCCATACTGAAAACCGGGCGAAGAATACTGCTTGTCCTACTAGGCAAGACAAAGCTAAATAATTTGGAAAACCGGGGTTGAAGGGCTGTATCTGAAGTCTGTGATATATATTGCTAACTCGCTTTGTGCTTGCGTTCCAATATTTCTGCGAATTTGTTAACTTGGTTAACCAATGTTAAAGGATTTTAATGGATTTTGCTATTAAGTATTTGCAAACCATAATGCACACCTAAACAACAGGCACCCACATGAGTATCAATATTTCCATACCCAAATCCCCTGAACTGAAACCACGCATCGTCGTTATTGGCGTCGGTGGGGCGGGCGGTAACGCTGTTAATAATATGATTGATAGCGGTCTTGGCGGGGTTGAGTTTCTCGTCGCAAACACTGATGCTCAGGCATTGGCACTGTCCAAAGCCGATCGCCGTATCCAAATGGGCGGTGCGATAACCCAAGGCCTTGGCGCTGGCATGCGCCCAGAAGTCGGAGAGGAAGCCGCCGAAAGTTCCTTGCAAGAAATCATGGAGCATTTGGACGGAACCCATATGTTGTTTGTTGCCGCTGGCATGGGCGGCGGAACGGGGACAGGGGCAGCACCTGTCATTGCTCGTGCGGCTCGGGATCGGGGCATTCTCACTGTAGCTATCGTTACCAAGCCGTTCCAATTTGAAGGTTCGCGCCGTATGGCCTTGGCCGAGTCTGGTATTGAGGCTCTCTATAATAGTGTTGATACATTGATCGTAATTCCGAACCAAAACTTGTTCCGCGTTGCCACCGAAAGCACGACTATGGCGGATGCTTTTGCTATGGCAGATGAAGTGCTGAACTCCGGCGTGCGCGGTGTAACAGATTTGATGGTTGTACCGGGCTTGATAAACCTCGATTTTGCCGATGTGCGCACGGTTATGGACGAAATGGGTAAGGCTATGATGGGCACGGGCGAGGCCACAGGCGAGCGCCGGGCTATTGAGGCTGCTGAAAGCGCCATTGCCAATCCATTGCTCGACGATGTGTCGCTTAAGGGTGCTAAAGGCGTGTTGATCAATATTACGGGCGGTTCCGATTTGACACTGTACGAAGTCGACGAAGCGGCCAGCCTCATTCGTGGCCAAGTTGACCCGGATGCCAACATCATCATCGGATCTGCCCTCGATAAAGACCTAGACGGTATCGTCAGGATTTCCGTCGTGGCGACAGGTGTCGAATCTAGCGATATATTTGCACCGATTGCTCAGCCAAAAGCTATACGCACGGAACAGCCAATCGAGACGGTGGAAGATTATGAAATTGAGCGCGAAGAAGCGATTGTAGAGCCGGAAGAAGCCACGATTGAAGCGGTAACCCCTGATGCTGAAGTTGAAACCGTTTCTCGTCCAGACGAACCTGCGCCGTTTACATATCAGCGTCCGAATACCGACACACCGGATACGCCGGTCATTGCACCAACGGCTAACCTTGAGCCAACGCCTGCCCAGTCTACCTATACTCCAAGCCATAATAAACCAGTTCAGGTGCCGACCGCCGTAGTCAAACCGATTTTTGGATTTTTTGGCCGCAAAAAAACTAAGCCAGCAATGCAGATAGCTAAGCCTGAGGCGGATGTAAATCGCACAGGTGATTTGTTCGGTTCAGACCAAGACGACGAGTTGGAAATTCCGTCATTCCTGCGCCGTAAATAAGCAGTTATGTAAGAAAGTTAACACTGAAAAAATCCGCTTTAGAGCGGGGGGTTTTAGTGTTGGTAATTAGTTTAAGTCGTTGAAATTAAACAATATTACTCCCCGTTCACAAACTGTAACATACTGTAACAGGGTTTTAGTTTCAACGGGCGCTCAGCTTGTCTATGGTCGTGTTTAAATTATATGAGAGATGTGTGTGACAATTGATGTGTCTATAATTCCGATCCAGCGCCAGGCGACTTTACGTGCGCCCGCCGCCTGTGACGGCATTGCTCTACATGGTGGTCACCACGTACATTTAGTGATGAAGCCAGCACCAGTTGGAACAGGTATTGTATTTATTCGCACTGATATAAGTACTTGCGAAAATGACATACATGTCAGCGCCGATACGGTTACAGACGTTAAACGCTGTACCACAATTGCAAATTATGCAGGCATAGGTGTGTCCACTATTGAACATTTGATGGCAGCCTTATCTGCCAGCGGTGTTGATAATATGTTTATCGAAATTGACGGGCCAGAGGTGCCAGCATTGGACGGCAGTTCCGAGCAGTTTTTACACATGATTGAAAATGCGGGCGTTTTGTCACAACCAGCCCCTAGGCGCTACATCAAGGTTTTAAAATCTGTCGAAGTACAAGTTGGTGAGGCCTATGCTCGTATAGACCCTCATCACTGCTTGCATTTGGACGTGACCATAGATTTTTCCGAAGCTGCTATCGGTCGCCAGCGCATTGAAATTGAGCCGGACGTTAAAGCCTTTCGCGAACGTCTCGCATCTGCACGGACATTTGCCCGCGCCCACGAAGTTGTGGCTCTGCGCGAAGCGGGCCTGAGTTTGGGCGGGTCTTATGATAATGCCATAGTGGTTGACGGTGATAAAGTCTTAAACCCAGGTGGGCTTCGTTTTTCCGACGAGTTTGTTCGCCACAAAGCGCTTGATTTACTTGGCGACATGTATGTGGGCGGGCCGTTATTGGGGCGTGTAACAACCGTGCGAGCTGGACACGCACTGAACCATCAATTGCTATTGGCTTTATTTGCCGATGCAAAAGCATGGAAATTCGCCCATTTGGCAACTGCGAAATCTTTACCAAAGAGTGTGACAACAAGTGTATCAAGACTTGAAGAAGCTGTGCCAGCACTGTAGAAGCTGACTTTCGTAACCTTAACGCTATTTTATTTGACCTAAGCCCAAGAATCTGGTTTTGGTGCCTAGGAAGCCCCTTGGTATAATACAGATAAAACAACGAGAGCCAAACTATGAAGTCTTTTACTGATTCCGGTCGTTTTCTACGCCCTATACTGACCCTGTTTATTGCGGGTGTACTGCTGAGTGGTTGTTCGACATTTGGCAAAAAACAAAAAATTAAATTGGCCTATGTAGAACGTCCCGCCGAGGCCTTATATACTGGTGGCTTAGAAAAAATGGATACTAAGCGTTGGGATGAAGCTGTCTTGTTCTTTGACGAAGTAGAGCGCCAGCACCCATTTTCGCGCTGGGCGCGGCGTTCCATGTTGATGTCGTCATTTGCCCGTTATCAATCAGGTGATTACGAAGAAGCGATAGCAGGGGCGCAGCGGTTTATCGGTTTGCATCCGGGCAGCGAATCCACACCCTATGCTTATTATCTTATCGCCATTTGCCATTATGAGCAAATTTTCGATGTTGGCCGGGACCAAGGCACGACAGTTTTAGCCGAACAGTCTTTGCAACAAGTAGTGCGCCGTTATCCGGATTCGGACTATGCCCGCGATGCCCGTTTAAAATTAGAGCTTACCCACGACCATTTGGCCGGCAAGGAAATGGACGTTGGCCGTTATTATCTGCGTGCGGGTCAAGAGTTAGCCGCGATAGGGCGGTTTAATAATGTGGTTAAGAAATACGACACCACCTCTCAAGTTGAAGAAGCAATGCACCGTCTGGTCGAAGCTTATGTTTCGCTTGGGTTGATCGGTGAGGCCAAGCAGGTTGGTTCGGTTCTTGGCTATAATTATCCGAGCGGAGATTGGTATTATGATAGCTATAACCTGCTGTCCAAATACGGGGTCAATCTTGACGAAGAGCTGAAAGTTAAACGCGAGCGCGGCTATTGGCGTCGTTTGAAAGAGCGTTTGTTCTAAACCAGACGCGGGCCAAGATAGGGGAAGTTATGCTCAGCGAAATTTCCATTCGCAATGTTGTACTTATCGAAGCACTTGATCTTGAATTGGGCGCTGGTCTCACGGCTATGACCGGAGAGACGGGCGCAGGTAAATCTATTATTTTAGATGCGCTCGGCATGGCGACGGGTGCGCGGTCTGATAAAGGTTTGGTGCGGGCAGGGGCAGCTAAGGCGCAGTGTAGTGCTAGTTTCACATTTTCAGATGACCACAGAGTTTGGGGATTGCTCAAACAGGCCGATATAGATTTCGACCACAACGAAGATATAGTTCTGCGCCGTACTATTACGGCGGAAGGGCGCTCTAAGGCTTACATTAATGATGCGCCTGTGAGTGTGAAATTGCTCGGCGAAATCGGCGGCACGTTGCTCGAAGTTCACGGTCAACATGATGGGCGCGGTCTTCTGGACCCAACTACCCACCAAGGACAACTGGATAGATTTGGCGGTCATGATGATTTGCTAACCGCATGTGCGGCGGCATATGAAACTTTGAAAATGGCAGCGGATGCACTGACGCGGCTGAAATCCCGCCAAGCAAAATCGGATGATGACCGCGCATTTTTTGAACACGCAATCGGCGAACTTGACCGCTTGGCGCCAACACCGGGCGAAGATGCGGAATTGGCGTCTGAGCGCAAATTATTGCAACATGCGGAGGGTGCGCTCGGTGAGTTGCGCTCTGCTAGCGAAGCGCTCGGCGAGGACGGCGAATACGAAAGCCATATCGGGCAGGCATTGGCGGGTTTGGAGCGGGTGCGCGGCAAAATAGGTGATGATGCCAGTGCGGCAGGTGCGGCTTTGCAAACGGCCAGCACGGCGCTGGAAAAGGCATTGCTGGAACTCGACGAAGCACGCAGTGCTGTCGGCGATGCGGCGGGAGCGTTCACGTTCGAGCCAGGGCGGCTTGATACACTCGAAGAACGCCTGTTCGCCCTGCGGGCGGCGGCGCGTAAATACAATGTTGACGTAGACGGATTACAGGATCTCCGCCAGAAATTCGGTGACGCGTTGCTTGATTTGGAAGGTTACGACGAAAACCTAATTAAAGCACAAAATAGTTTAGCGCAGGCGCAGACCCGCTATAACACCGTGGCGGCTAAACTCAGCAAAGCCCGTAAAGTGGCCGCGTCCAAACTGGATAAGAAAGTCGTCGCAGAATTGCCGCCCCTGAAAATGGAACGGGCACAATTTATTACGGAGTTAAGTGCCGTAGACGACGGCCCGACGGGGCATGACCAGGTTCGGTTTTTGGTTTCGACCAATCCCGGCACGCCCATAGGCCCCCTAGAAAAAATCGCATCGGGCGGAGAATTGGCGCGCTTTGCGCTCGCGATAAAGGTGGCGCTCGCAGGCGCGCTAGACGGAAAAACCCAAAAAGTGATGATATTTGATGAGGTCGACCAAGGGGTAGGCGGCGCGGTTGCTGATGCGGTTGGGCGGCGGTTATCCCGGCTCTCTGGTGGGGCGCAGGTCTTGGTCGTCACCCATTCCCCGCAAGTGGCCGCAAGTGCCAACCACCAAATCTTGATCAGTAAATCCACCAAAGCCGGCAACACGCTGACCCATGTGGTTACCCTCGCTGCCAATGACCGCGAAGAAGAAATCGCCCGTATGCTGGCCGGAGAACACGTCACCGACGAAGCCCGCGCGGCGGCCCGTAAGCTGATGCAGGCGTCATGAGTGACCTCACATTAGCCCAAGCCAAACGCGAGCATCATAACCTCGCCATAGAAATCCGTATTCACGACGATGCTTATTACCAAAAAGATGCGCCGACTGTTGATGATGCGCGCTATGATGCCCTGCGCAAGCGATTATTGGCCTTAGAAGCCGCATTTCCTGAACTAGCCACTAAAGACAGCCCGAGCCAGAATGTAGGGGCTAAGCCATCTGGGAAATTTGGCAAAATTACCCATGTAGTGCCGATGTTGTCTTTGGATAATGCTTTTGACGATAATGATGTGCGGGATTTTGCGGCGCGGGTTAGGCGGTTTCTCAGCATGAGCGCGGGGGAAGCGCTTGCATTTACGGCAGAGCCGAAAATCGACGGACTTTCCGCTTCTATTCGTTACGAGAACGGGCAATTGGTTAGCGCGGCAACGCGGGGCGATGGCCGTATTGGTGAAGATATAACCGCTAATATCCGCACCTTGAACAATGTGCCGCATGTGCTCTCTGGCGATGATTGGCCGGATATTCTTGAAGTGCGCGGCGAGGTCTATATTGGCCATGATGATTTTGGCTCCATGAACGCCGCCCAAGAGCATGCGGGCAAAGAACCCTATAAAAACCCCCGCAATGCGGCGGCGGGTAGTTTGCGCCAAATAGACCCTAGTGTCACTGCGAGCCGCCCGCTAAAATTCTACGCCTATGCGTGGGGCGATATGAGTGCGCCCATATCAGACACGCAAATGGGCGCGGTTCTAAAGTTCCAAGAGTGGGGGTTTAGCGTCAATGATTTGATGCAGGTTTGTGGTAATTCCGAGCAAATGATTAGCCATTATAAAATGATTGAAACCAAGCGCAGTGCCCTCGGCTACGACATTGACGGGGTGGTTTACAAGGTCAATGATTTGGCCTTACAAGAGCGCCTTGGCTTTGTGTCGCGCGCCCCAAGATGGGCTATTGCGCACAAATTCCCAGCAGAAAAAGCCGCCACGATTATTGAAGATATAGACGTGCAAGTTGGCCGCACCGGAGCGCTCACTCCCGTGGCAAGGCTAAAGCCCGTCACGGTTGGCGGCGTCGTGGTTTCCAATGCGACCTTGCATAATGAAGACGAAATAAAACGCCTTGATGTGCGCATTGGCGATACCGTAGAAATCCAGCGGGCAGGCGATGTTATCCCGCAAGTGTTGCGGGTTTTGGACGCGGATAGGGCGGGGCGTTCTGCCGTTTTTACCCTGCCAAAATCCTGCCCCATATGCGGTGCCGACGCGGTGCGCGAAGTGGACGATAAAGGTAATCGTGATGTGGTGCGGCGCTGTGTAAATGGCTTGCAGTGTCCGGCGCAAGCTATTGAAAGTTTAAAGCATTTTGTCTCACGCCGCGCCTATGACATAGACGGTATGGGGGCAAAGCAAATCGAAGCTTTTTACACGAAAAGACTAGTGCTGGAACCCGCTCATATCTTCACCCTCGAAGCTCGCAACGGTGAGATTAAACTGGAAACTTGGGAGGGTTGGGGCGAACAGAGCGCGGCCAATTTATTCGCCGCTATCAATGCCAGGCGCAATATAGAGTTCCACCGTTTTCTCTACGGTTTCGGTATCCGTCATGTGGGGCACGGTAATTCAAACCTCATCGCTAAACACTATTTGTCCTTCGATAAGTTCTTGGCGGCCATGACGTCTGAAGACCAAGAAGCTGCCCGCGCCGACCTGCTCTCAATAGATGGTATTGGCGAAGCTTGCGTTAGCGCTCTGCTCGGTTTCCTGCAAGTCCCGCAAAATATGCAAGTGGTCAATGAACTGCTGGCCGAGGTCAAAGTGATAGACGCGGAAGCTCCCAGCACGGATAGCCCCGTCGCCGGCAAAACCGTTGTATTCACAGGCAAGCTCGAACTGTTTTCTCGCGACGAAGCCAAAGCCAAAGCCCAAAGTTTAGGCGCGAAAGTCTCCGGCAGTGTGTCCGGAAAAACCGACTATCTGGTGGCCGGACCGGGTGCGGGAAGTAAGCTGAAAAAAGCCGAAGCTTTGGGCGTGAAGGTGTTGACGGAAGCCGAGTGGTTGGTGCTGATTGGGTAGTTTTTGCAGTGCGTAGTGCCGTGAGTTCAGAAGCGCACAAAAGGTGCGCGCCCCTTTTGTGCGCTTCTGAGTTATCGCAACTTTTCTCTACAGCCAGTTTTTCATCAAATCTCCGCGCACATTTTGATCAGCCATATTGTTGCTTTGTGATCTATGAGTGGGCCGATTTCATTTAGGACGCGTTTGTGATAGTCGTTGAGCCAGATGATTTCTGCGGGGCTTAACAGGTCTTTGTCGATTAGTTCCCGGTCTATGGGGGCTAAAGTCAATGTGTGAAAGCCCATCATGTCGCGCTCACCGCCTTTTATGGGTACGGCTTCGGTCACATATTGCAGGTTTTCTATGCGGATACCGAATGCGCCGGTTTTGTAATATCCCGGCTCGTTAGAGACTATCATGCCGGGGTCTAGGGGGATGTTGCTTGGGGTTTTGGCGATACGCTGGGGGCCTTCGTGGACGCCGAGATATGCACCGACCCCGTGGCCTGTACCGTGGTCATAATCTAGGCCGTGCGCCCAAAGAGACATGCGTGCGAGGGCGTCGAGGGCGTGTCCGGTGGTGCCAACCGGGAAGCGCACCATGGACAAGGCGATGTGACCTTTTAGAACAAGGGTGAAGCTTTTACGCATTTCGCGGCTTGGCTTACCGATGGGGACTGTGCGGGTAATGTCGGTGGTGCCGTCCACATATTGGCCGCCGCTATCGATCAAATAGAGCGAGCCGGGTTCCAATTTTTTGGTGGTGGCCGTGCTAACCCGGTAATGGACAATGGCACCGTTGGAGCCTGCGCCGGATATGCTCTCAAAGCTTAAATCTTTGAGAAGCCCCGTATCAGCGCGGAAACTTTCCAGTTTCTGCGCCGCGCTAATCTCGTCTTGAGACCCGTCTTGGGCTTCTGTGGCTAGCCAATAAAGAAAATTGGTCACGGCGGCACCGTCGCGGATATGGGCTTTGGTGGTGCCCGCGATCTCTGCGGCATTTTTACGGGCTTTGGGCAGGGCGATTGGGTCCATTGCTTTGATGATTTTAGCGCCGGTCTTGTTCAAAGTGTCGAACATGAAACTGGAACTGCCCGCCGGGTCAACCAAAATGGATTTCCCGGAGAAACTGCCCAGATAATCCGGGAGCTTATCCTCGGTGGACACCGAAACTTGATTGCCGAAGTGCGTGCTAATCTCGGGGCTGACTTTGTCCGGGTCTATGAATAATTCCGCGCTGGCGTCTTTGTTAATAATCAGACTAGCCAAGGGTAAGGGCGAACACATTACATCCCCGCCGCGCACATTAAGGAGCCAAGCAATAGAGGCAGGGGCAGTGATGAGCGCCGCATCTGCGCCTTTTTCTGTGATAATTTGCGCGATTTGTTGGCGCTTGTCTTCGTGGTCGCGCCCGGCCAATTCGTTTGGCTGGACGGTGAGGGGGGCTTGGGGGGCGCTCGGGCGGTTGTCCCATGCCGTATCGATTGGGTTAACGTCGAGGGCAGTCAATGTGCCGCCTGCGCGCTCTACGGCCTTGCGTAGTCGGGCTAGGGCATCGGGGCTGTGGAGCTTGGGGTCATAGCCAATGTTCATATCCGCGCTGTTTTCCGCTAGCCAAGTAGCTACGCCCGCGTCTTCTAGACGTTTATAGGCAAATAAATCCCCGTCCACTTGGGCGCCGACTTGTAGCGTATAACGACCATCGACGAACATGGCGGCTTTGTCCGTAAGCACCACGGCGGCACCAGCGGAACCCGTGAACCCGGTTGCCCACATCAGGCGTTCATTGAAATCCGGTAGATATTCATTATTGTACTCGTCTTCGTGAGGGATAATAAACCCGTCCAGTTTTAGCGCCGATAACGCCGCACGGAGTTTCGGCAGGTTTTTTCGGCCATAGCCCGGCCCGCCCTGTACATCAAAATTCTGGATCATAACTTTTTCCTTTTCTAGTGGGACTTATACGATCGTTTCTCGAAACTGCAAATCATTACAGCCTTGCAATAATCATAGTTAACATATCTTTAACTATGCAAATACGCATAACAGTGCTGCTGTTCTGTCTGTTTAAAAGTTTATTTTACTCGCCATATACCCCTCATGACAGTGACCGTTTCAATAGGTGAGACGGCACAAGTGAGGAGCCAATCCAAGGAGACTATCATGGCTAAAGTATTTAACCCAGGCGACGTAGTAAGCGTTAAAACCAGCATCAAGCCTTTGCCAACCGCAAAGACTGAAGCAAGAAGTTTCGGGTTTTTGGTTCGCCGTGCCCACCGCGCTAACCTTCGTGCGCGTAGAGCATTATAAGACCCATATCAGGCACGCTGTAAAGACTGCGAAAACGCCAATTATGCGTTGAGTGCTTGAGAATTAATTTTGGAGTCTGTCGTGCTTTGCACGGCGGACTCTAATAGTTTGGAGATGTGGTTAGCTTGACCACATTAAATCCCTGTTGCAAAGCTGTGCCGCCAGGGTTGGAGAAAAACAATTTTCCATTTTTATCTTCAAGCCGCAGTCTTAGTCTAGGAGTGGACAGTGCCGAGGCTATATCGGCAGAGTTAACTTTTAGTCTAAAACTGACATCACCAGATAAGCCGTCTAAAAACACGCGTGTAGAGGCCAGAAGTGCTGGACGCGCCCCGTTATTGAGACGCTCTAACTCGACAATAAGCATCGACCCTTTTGGCAGGCCTTTCACTGCATTGAAGCGGGCTTCCCCGTTGATAGTCTGGGTGAGCGGAATTGGTGCTGGCAACGGTTTTACGATAGGCTTAGGTCGTGCGACCGGCTGGGGCTTGGGTTTGGTTTTTGGCTTGGTGGTCGGTTTTGGCTTGGGAGTTGGCGCAGGAATATTCCGGGGTAGTGGATTGTACGGCAATGGCCCAATTGCATCCAAACGAATGCGGTATTTGGTATCCGGCCCGTTATAGGGGATGGGGGCAGGGGTGACATGAGTTTTACGTCCGGCCCAATCTTCTATCCATACTTCGAGGGCTAGTGGCACTTTACTGCTAGATTTATCCATCACTCGCTCAAATTCAAAGGCGAATGGCGCGGATTTCCCGTCGAGTATTTGACGACTTTCCCCTGAAATATTACTGGAATTACCACCAGCAAGCCCATCTTCAATCAAACGCACAATTAGATTGGAGCCAGAAAATTTAGGAGCGCGACCGTTAAGTTTGACACTACCGCGTACAGTTTCTGAACTTAGTCCGCTAGGTTCGGGTGAAGTTTGGGCGGTAAATTCACCAATGCGGGTCAAATTTAACACAGCGGCTTCGTAACCATTATAAGTGCCAGGTTGTTTAAGCTCGTAAATAACCGCACCGTTAACATCGGTGATTTTGGCTTCAATACGCGCGTAATCCAGTTCTTGGGTAAGGGAGGAAGGAGCCGCAACAATAATTTTTAAGGGTGCAGGCATATCACTAAGGAGTAAGCGGGTTTGACCAAGCATGAGCGGCGAAGATCGCCTTACATTTGGCGGCGGCGGCGCATAAGCAGTGACAATAAGCATAGATTCGGCGGGCAAGCCATCTGCGCCCGTATTGAAGCGAATTTCGACCGGAATATTGTCAATCCGACCTTGTTGGCCTTGCTCTGGAAGCGGGTAATCTTTATTGGGGAAATCTGGGTCGGGTAGTTTGCCACCTTTGAAAATTTCGTCGATAATATCGCCAATATCCTGCTGGGCAGAAGCCGTCGGAGCGGCAAAAAGCAGGGCGCTCATCAAGGCGCTCAAAAGCATGGTTATCAAGTTGCGGTGTTTCATATATCAGGTTTCCTAGAATTATTGGCCAATATCTAGCGGTTTCTCCCTGTAGTTTAGCTGAACACAGGTTTTACCTCATGTTCATGCAGTTTGAACTTGGGATTCGAATAGAGGATATTTTTCCATTACCGACGTGAATATCTCGGCATCCAAAAAATAGGCCAGCCATTTGTGCAAGTGGGGAAATTGTGGTTTATCCCACCAATTTTTTTCAACGGCAGCGAATTGGCGGATGAATGGGAATATTGCATAATCGGCTAGGCTCGGCGCGTCGCCCATGAGAAATGTCGTGGTCGCCAAGGTTGCCTCATAGTTTTGTAAAATGATACAGGCTGTGTCTCTGTGCTCAATGTTCACATCGCCCCGCTTTAAACTATCATTGAAAAAACTCGCATATTTATAGCGAAATTGGTGCTGGGCGAACGGCCCTTCTATGATTTTGATCAAGCCTAACATAGCGTCCATATCGGGAGCCAGCCAGTTTTCGGGATCATTGTGCCCCAGCGCCCACACCATGATGTCGAAACTTTCGTCGATAACTTTACCGTCACTGCGCACGATGATTGGTACAGTGGCTTTTGGTGAAGCTCGCAACATTTCAGCTGGCTTATCGCGCAGCAAGACCTCGCGGTGCTCATAGTCAATACCGGCTATCTTAAGGCCCATGCGCGCCCGCATGGCGTAAGGACAACGGCGAAAGGAATACAGAATATGTTGTGCCGGCATCGCTCTATCCTATGTTTTAATTTCAGATTGTACGGGAGGCGCAATCAGTTTGGCGTACTCATCTATATCATTGATAAAACTGATAAATTTTTCGGAAATACCTTGTTCTCGCATAAAGTCGTTCATAGCATTTTTGAGCAAATCAGGGTCATTACAGGTTTCGGACAAGGTACGCATATCGCGCATGGCGCGCCCGTTTTCCATTTTGTTTGCCAGCTTGGATAACGCATTCATCATGCTGAACATTTGTAAGGGGCCAAGCGCGCCACCGTCCTTGAGTTTGTCAGCAGATTTACGGAATGTTTTTATGGTTTTGGTTGTGTCGCGTTTGAAATCTTTCATGGCGCGTTCAGCGCGCGGTGCTATCCATTCTGCGGAACAAATTTCGGCAGGGGTTGGTGCTGTGGCACAAGCGCCGAGGCTCATGACGGCAATTAAAGTTGTCATTTTTGTGTATTTCCACATACTTTGCTCCTGAATTTCACGTCAATGGGTATGATAGCTAGCATGAAAAGTTGCTACGGTAAAATGGCAAGTGCACTTAATGGTGGGCGGATATAAAGTCGGATTTTCGTTGTTGAACTGCGTGTCCACCCCTATAGAAGCAAAAACCGGAAAGCTGGAATACCGGAAATGCGAAATGAGAACGGATGAAAATTCTTTTGGTCACAGATGCTTGGAAGCCCCAGATGAACGGTGTAGTACGGACACTGGTCAAAACGGTCGAGGAATGCCGCAAGGCAGGGCATACCGTTGAAGTGATTGCGCCTTCCGACGGGTTTATAACGTTTCCGCTCCCGACCTATCCTGACATAAAACTGGCAATATTCGCCAAGCGTGAGGTTGAGCGGCGGCTTGTGATGTTTGGGCCAGACGCAGTTCATATTGCTACCGAAGGCCCCCTCGGCTTTGCGGCGCGGTCGCTATGTTTAAAATGGGGTATGCCGTTCACCACATCCTATCACACTAAATTTCCTGAATATGTCCAGGCTCGGTTTTCGTTCATTCCTCCTTTTATTTTAACGACGCTGGCCTATAAATTTGTGCGTTCGTTTCATAATAGTTGTGGCCGGATAATGGTGACGACACCTTCCATGGTCGAATTTTTAAAGGATAAAAAATTTGAAAATTTGGCGGTGTGGACGCGCGGTGTTGATTTAAGCCAATTTCGTCCCGGTATGCGGTTTCTGAATGGTGAAGATATTTATACAGGCTTGGAGCGTCCGGTATTTGTCAATGTTGGACGGGTGGCAGTTGAGAAAAATATTGAGGCATTCTTGGAACTTGATTTACCTGGTAGTAAAATAGTGGTCGGTGACGGGCCGGGATTTGCCAGTATGCAAAAAAAATATGCAGGCAAGGCGGAATTCGTCGGCGCGAAACACGGTGCTGAATTAGCGCGGTATTACGCGGATGCAGATGTGTTCGTCTTTCCCAGTAAAACCGATACTTTCGGGTTGGTGATTATCGAGGCAATGGCAACAGGCACGCCTGTATCCGGTTATCCGGTTAGCGGCCCCATTGATATTATCCCAGGTTCTGGTGCGGGTGTCATCGGCGATGATTTGTTGACAGCGACACTTGCCTGCCTTGAACTGGACAGAACTACGGCAGTAGAGCATGCAAAAAAATACTCTTGGGAGCAGGTGGCGGCAGATTTTGTTAGCCTGCTGGTTCCCGAAACCGAGCCGAAACGCCGCCTGCGCTGGCGCCGGGCGAGGCGCGCCTTGAAGCTGGCGAGCGCTCCTTGGCGTATCTTTAAGAAAATCGCTCGTAGGCTGGGCCGTGCTATCAAAACAGGCAAATAAATTTTTGTATCAACACTTTTCTTAAAGTATCAACGCTCTTGCCCTTGCCGTTTGCAGGTATTAAGTTTGCGGAAAAACTAGGAGAATCGTTTTCAGGATAAGAAGCCGTGAAATATTGCCGGAATGTATATCTTATGAGTGGGAGAATGCCCCATGAGTATAGTGACCGAAATGCCAGAGCTTATTGCGCAGCCCGTTAAAGACGGTACTTATCCGTGCCTAATTCTAAACGCAGACTACCAACCGCTCAGCTATTATCCATTATCTCTTTGGTCCTGGCAGGATGCCGTCAAAGCCGTGTTCCTTGACCGGGTCAGTATTGTTGACCAATACAGCCAGGAAGTCCACTCGGCAAATATGTCTATGCCTTTACCGTCCGTAGTGGCGCTCAAAGATTTCGTCTCGCAGAACCGCTCGCCCGCCTTTACCCGTTTTAATTTGTTTTTGCGCGATGGGTTTGCGTGCGTCTATTGTAGTAGCGGTCAAGAATTGACCTTTGACCATGTGCATCCACGCCGGCTTGGTGGTAAAACCAGCTGGGACAATATTGTAGCAGCTTGCACAAAATGTAATTTGAAAAAGGGTGGGCGGACGCCCAACGAGGCCGGAATGGCCTTAAACCGTGCGCCCACACAGCCCAGTATTTACGAGCTACAAGCGCAAGGACGGCGTTTCCCGCCCGGCTATCTGCACAAAAGCTGGATGGATTATTTATATTGGGATTTGGAGTTAGAGACATGATGCGCCAATTACGCATTTGCATTACCAGCGTTTCTTTGGCCTTAAGCTTGGCGGCTTGCGGCGGCGAAAAAACCACCCATGTCGTCATGGAAACGGAGTTGGGCAATATTGAGATCGAAGTTTATAAGTCTCGCGCCCCGCTCACGGCAGAAAATTTTCTGTATTATGTGGACAATGATCTCTATGACGGGGAAGGGTTTTACCGTGCCGTGCGCCCCGATACCGACCCGCGCGGCCTCGGCATGCAAATTATCCAAGGCGGTTTACTGGCCATGGAATCCGTAACCGCACCCATTGACCACGAAACCACCGAGATGTCAGGTTTGTCCCACACGGACGGGGCTATTTCCATGGCGCGCGACGAACCGGGCACAGGCTCCGCCGCATATTTTTTTATCTCTATCGGTGATAACACATCCCTGGATTACGGCGGCTCTCGCAACCCGGACGGCCAAGGCTATGCCGTATTCGGCCAAGTCGTCAAAGGCATGGACGTAGTCCGCGCCATACAAATGCGCGAAACCAGAGGTCCCAGCGACAACCCAGCATTAAAAGGCCAGTTCTTGACCAAGCCTGTTCGGATTGTTGAGGTAAAGCGGAGGTGATTGTTTCCTTCTTCCCCTCCGTATTTTGTCTGCCATGAGCAAGAGAAATTTAAATAAGAGTAGGCGTGGATACGTATTCATCCTCACCCCATTTTTTGTGGGGGAGGTGCCGAAGCGTAGCGCAGGCGGAGGGGGAAGCAAGTTCATACAAGCGCCGCGCATAAAAAAGACACGCAAGGTTAATAACCAGCAACCATCAAAGGGGTATTAATTAACCGCAAGATATTCCCCCTCCGCCCCCAAGAGGGGGCACCTCCCCCACAAAAAGTGGGGTGAGGATGGGCAGGGTTGTTTTCGTTTCACCCTCATACCTCATTCAAAAAATGCCAGGACATTCTCGAAATTAGAGTACACCGACGGTGGATTACGCTACTGCTAATCCACCCTACGCTTTACTATCAATTTCAACATAAATATTAGAAAGTTATTTATTGTTCCAACAACGATGAAACCGATCCATCCACCAATTGACAATTTTATTGTTTCCATAATAGTCATTCCGCTAAAGTCAGCTATTACTCTAGATAGCGGGGACAATATTATTCCTACAAACATCAAAACGGTGGCCAGAATTGTTGAGTAAATTAATATTGATTTCTGCCATTCCAAAAATTTTGACATTATATTGGAACCGCTAAATCTTCTCGCTCAACCGAATAGCTGTCCTGCATCCTGCCTTTATTACTGCCGAGAGTAGCGGATAGCCGGGGGCTTCTTTTGCGCCGGCCTCTACCGCGTGGTCGTGGTGGCGCAGTTCGTCTTCGCGGAATTTTGTGAAGGTGGCGCAGAGGTCTGGGTCTGTGTCTTTGGTTTCTTCTATTTGTTCGGCGTAGTGTTTTTCTATAACGCTTTCGACCGCTTCGGTGCAAGCGTGGGCGGCTTTTTCGCCCATGAGGGCCGTGCCTATGCCTAGGCCAGTACTGGCGATTTTCCATAGGCCGATGAGGGCGGTGGGGCGGGCATTGTTCTCTAGGAGCAGCTTATCAAATGCGTCCAGATGTTCTTGTTCTTCGTCGCGCATTTCGGCTAGTTGTTTGGCAATTTTCCTCGTTCCCCGAGAGCGGCCAAACACTTTGGATTGGGCATCATATATAGCCACGGCGGCATATTCGCCCGCATGGTCAACGCGCAACATTTCTTTGATGCGCGGCGAGGCGGGTCGCTTTGGTTGTCCACCGGGCCTTGCTGGTCTGGTCATGCTTAACCTTTTACTTGGCTTTTGCCGCGAATAGGAAGCTCATAAATGCGGCTCCCACTGATAGAATAGCATTATATCCCGCCATTGATAGTCCCAACATTGACCAAGGTACTTCGCCGCAGGACGGCATTTTTACCGGGGCTTCCAGGGCTTGTAAAATATCGGCAGGGTTGATGGTTACCGCGCCGCCCATGCAGGATTTAGGGCCTTCCCACCATGTGTATTCGACACCCGTGTGCCAAAATGCTAACCCGAAACTGGTCAGGAATGCCAAGCCAATCAAACCAAGAAAAACCCTGTTCCATTTGTCCGTTTTCAGGCCGTAGCGGCTGATAAGAGCCAGAGCAGAAATTACAATAACTGCTTTGTGGGCATGGCGTTGCCAATAACACATCTGGCAAGGATGCATATTACCAATATATTGGAAACCAAGCGCCCCCATCCATAGGCCAAAAGACAGCAACAAGGCCAAAATGGGCCAGTTGCGGGCATTAAAAATATTGGAAACCACATGCATCATTTTAAGCCTTTATTTATTGCAACAATCTATAGTGAGCGTAGAGCTGCATGTAACCTGTTTTGTGGCTGTGGTAAAATTAAAAATAGGCGATATGTGTACTTGGCTTTTTTATTAATATATGTTAACTGCCTGAGCCTTTATTGTTTCAAGGGGCATGTTGGGGGCGGTTTAACACACGAATACAGATACTGAATTCTAGGAAATACCGATGCTAGAAAGTAATATTGAGCGAGAACTCACCCATATAGGCGCGGAACTAGGCGCAAAGCGCATGGCGGCTGGCCTAAGCTTGAAAGAGATGGCGGCGCAAATCCGTATTCAATATGCTTATTTGGATGCTATCGAGCGGCTGGATAAAGAAGCGCTACCAACGCTTGGCTATGCCCTTGGCTATGTGCGCACCTATGCCCGGTTTGTCGGCATGGACGAAAAAGCTGCCATGGAGCGCTTCAAGAAAGATATCGAAGCACCGCGTTATTTGAGCGCCCAAGCCGAGCCACATCATGTACCGAAACGCTCTATCCATTTGCCCCGGGGGAGTGTGGCTATTGGTGCCGTGCTGTCATGTGCATTTGTTGTCGTCTCTTGGTACGGCATGAAGTCAGATGCCGTATCTGCGGTACCAGCGACTGTTAGTGAACACAAACCGGAAAATTGGGGCTTTGCGCCTGCCGAACCGACCAAGAATAATAAAGACATGATAAGCCTGAAAGCCGTCGGGCCAAGCTGGGTTGAAGTCAGGGATGCGGACGGCGCAGTCCTAATTTCGCGCATCATGGTGCCGGGCGAAATTTTCGAAACCGAGCGCAAAAACGCGCCATTATTATCACTACGAGATGCGGGCGCTATTGAACTTTATCTGGGCGGCGAACGTATTGGGCCAATAGGCCAACGCGGTGAGGCGGCCAAAAATATCCCACTTGCAGACGTTGCGCAATAAAAGCTTCCCAACCGACTGTGCCTAGCCTAAACTTCTGTAATGAATAAAGATCATGACAAAAAAATCGGCCTACTAAGGCCGTGGCGGCAAGTCCAGCGCCGCAAATCCCGTCAAATCATGGTCGGCAAAGTCCCGGTTGGCGGTGATGCCCCCATAAGTGTCCAGTCCATGACCAACACATTGACCCATGATGTAGACGCAACTGTGGCACAGATAAATGACCTGGAGGAAGCTGGCGCAGATATTGTGCGTGTGTCGTGTCCCGACCCAGAAAGCTCTGCGGCCTTACGCGAAATCACCAAAGCCGTGGATGTGCCTATCGTCGCGGACATACATTTCCATTATAAGCGCGGTATCGAAGCGGCTAAAAATGGTGCGGCCTGCTTGCGGATAAACCCGGGCAATATCGGTGGCAAAGACCGAGTGCGCGAAGTGGTGAAGGCGGCACGGGACAATGGCTGCTCTATCCGTATCGGCGTTAACGCTGGTTCGCTGGAGAAAGAACTCCTAGAGAAATACGCCGAACCATGCCCCGAAGCTATGGTGGAAAGTGCGCTTATGCATGCGCGTATGCTGCAAGACGAGGATTTTCACGAGTTTAAAATATCGGTCAAAGCGTCAGATGTGTTCTTGACCGTCGCGGCCTATCAAAGCTTGGCCGACGCCATTGATTGCCCGCTACATTTGGGCGTCACCGAGGCGGGCGGATTGCGCATGGGCGGGATAAAATCTGCTATTGGTATGGGTAATCTGCTGTGGGCGGGCATAGGCGATACTATCCGCGTGTCACTCTCGGCTGACCCGGTAGAAGAAATAAAAACCGGATATGACATCCTAAAATCTCTAGGCCTGCGCACACGCGGTATTAACATTATTTCCTGCCCATCCTGCGCCCGCCAAGGTTTTGACGTCATCAAAACCGTAGAAGCCCTGGAAAAACGCTTGGCCCATATCCACGAGCCAATTTCCCTATCCATTATCGGCTGCGTCGTCAACGGCCCCGGCGAAGCGGCCTATACCGATATAGGCTTCACAGGCGGCTCAGCCGGATACGGCATGATGTACGCGGCGGGCGACAGAACTGGAAAAACTAGTAACGACGATATGGTCGAGGATATAGTCGAAAAGGTAGAAGAACGCGCGGCAATTTTGCGATCGGAGAAGCTCTAACCGCAGTTTTTGTACCCGCTTTTTAAGCACTGCGTCGCCATTTTTTTCGCCTTCTTGATTTGCTCGGAGATCATGTTTACTTTTCTAATGATGACCAACGTAAAGTTTGTGTATCTTCAGTCTGGCCAAGGGTGTCTAGTGTTTGCATTTTAGCGTTTTCCCACTCGGTAAGAATTCAAGCTCCGCGATCAAGGTCAGCCGCATCGAGCGCCACCAAAGCTTCAGGCGCTCGATTTACGGCGAGCAAGCGCAAAGCAATTTCAGCGGAAATATGGGGCAATGTTTTGGCTTTGGCGCTTTGCTGCGAAATATAACCATCAACGTCTCCCAAAGCATCGGCCATATCCCACCCGCCGAAGCAGAGGAGAACTATTACGCAAACCTAGACAAAGTCCCAAAAGCAGCATAGCTTAAACTAAACAGCCTCCGGCAAATCCGGGGCGGTTCAGCAGTAATAAAATGCCATAATTTAGTTTATGTTTGCGGGGTTGAATATTCTCTGCTTACCGTATGAGACGGCATGTAAATTTGTTTTACTAAACAGCGCCGGATGATTCTATTTTGCTCTCCTGCTGCCTCAAACCACCCAACATTACAGAACTTTAATGTAGCCGACATGCACCAGAATACACCAAAAATCACTTACATCTGGTACCTATTTGGTACCTAGGCGATTTTGGTGAAAATTCCATTTTGGAAAAATTGCCCTAAACTATTGAAAACAAAGAGTAAAATGGTGCCCCCACACGGCGTCAACCTTTAATAATAAATGCAGTAAAAACAATGAGGTATGTGTGTTTTATACTTACTGTGTTACACAATAAATTATACGAATTGTTATACAATAATAGCTATGATTTTCTCAATTATTTATTCTGGCCTTTTCGTCGCCCATGCTCTTTTCCTCTGCCGTGTGCCATGCCGCCGCCTTCGCCTTATTGTACTATCTCTGTTTACATAGCGTTGGTAGTCGGGGCGTGGTATTGTACTCATGGGAGACGTTGCGTAGGGGGAATGTCTGACGTCAGCGCCTATGGCATAGATTTAGGTCTGTGCTAAGAGAGAGTTTCTCGCATGTATTTTGCTTTAAAAATTCACAAAGCGCCTCAGCCTGACGGCCTTTTGAGCCAAGATGAACATCCGATATGAAAATCGAGCGGTATGTCGGTTTAGGGAATTTAGGCATAGTCTAGCGCCCAAAGCATCAGTCTAACCCTAGAACCTACGCTTAATACTGGCGGCGAATGTACGGCCTAAATCGTAACTATCGACAACAATAGTGCTACCACCAAGTGTTTGTGTAGCTTCATATCCATCATCAAGAATATTTTGAATTTTAAACCCGACTGTATATTCACCGCCGTCCAAGACGAAATTTTTGTTAAATACAAAATCCAGTGACAAAGGAAGCTGCTCCAAAATAGACGGTAATCCGTTGGACAAGTCCTCTACGGCACGAATGCGCTGCGATGAATAATTCAACAAGAAGGTAGCTTGATAATTGCTGTCATAATCCACGATGCCAATTTGTAAATTAACAAGGTGATCTGATTGTCCCTGCAAGGAACGGCCATCAGTATAAAGACCTGCGGCTGGTAATATTAGTGGGTTTACACCAAGCGCAGGATTAACCGTTGGCGGCGTAATAGATACATCGCCGTCTGAACTCACGCTAGAGGATGAATATGTATAATTTGAGCGGAACACAAAATCTCTATCACTGCTTACATTGCTAAAGAGCGGGATATATTTTGTCACATCTGCAAATGGAATTTTCTTCTCAAACTCAACTTCAATCCCGTAAATTTTTGCAGACGGAGCATTTAGGAATGAGGTCGCATTGCTCTCGCCAAGCCCGTTGAAAATAAATTCTTCAATCGGGTTGGTGAAATTTTTGTAGAACCCGCCAATTGTAAAGAATTGCTTCGCACCAAAATACCATTCAAACCGCGCATCCAGATTGGTGCTTTCGGAGTTTTTCAAGAAAGGGTTCCCGACGAAACGGTCATCT
>Ga0256839_1002077_pt1 | contig 23024 bp, 17 predicted proteins | sample 354166metaG_FD_185968 | JGI IMG/M metagenome (GOLD analysis project Ga0256839, IMG submission 185968) | Hydrothermal vent microbial communities from Mid Atlantic Ridge, Atlantic Ocean - 354-166 | ecosystem: Environmental > Aquatic > Marine > Hydrothermal vents | place: Atlantic Ocean: Mid... | reverse complement strand
GGCAATAATCCAGTCGGTAAAGTGGGTAATGGCATTAAAGTTTTTCAATGACAGCATGGGGCCTTCAAAAGTGGACATCCCGTAAGCGGTAACGGCCACCACCATGAACTTAAGCACCGGGTCTTCGCGCACGCGGTCCCAGGCGCCACGCAGGGTCATTAACCCGTTGAGCATACCTCCCCAGGAGGGGGCGATAAGCATCACCGAAAATACCGTACCCAGGGTTTGGGCCCAGTTAGGCAAAGCCGTATAAAGCAGGTGGTGCGGGCCGGCCCAGATATAAATAAAAATTAACGACCAAAAGTGAATGATTGACAGTTTATAGGAGTACACCGGCCGGTTGGCAGCCTTGGGCAGATAATAATACATGATACCCAAGAATGGCGTGGTTAAGAAGAATGCCACTGCATTATGGCCGTACCACCATTGTACCAGGGCATCCTGTACCCCGGCATAAAACGAATAACTTTTAAACAGGCTAACCGGCAGTTCAAATGAGTTGAAAATGTGTAAAATAGCAACCGTAACAAAGGTGGCAATGTAGAACCAAACCGCTACATACATGTGCCTTTCACGCCTTTTTAAAATGGTACCAATCATATTAATGCCAAAGACTACCCAGATGAGCGCAATGGCAATGTCAATCGGCCACTCAAGTTCAGCATATTCTTTTGAGGTGGTGAGGCCCAACGGCAGGGTGATGGCGGCCGCCAGGATGATTAACTGCCAGCCCCAGAAGTGGATCCAGCTAAGCAGGTCGCTGAACATGCGGGCTTTAAGCAAACGTTGTAACGAATAATAAACCCCGGCAAACATGGCATTGCCCACAAAAGCAAAAATTATGGCATTGGTATGCAGCGGCCTGATGCGGCCAAAACTGGTCCAGGGAAGACTAAAATTAGCGGCAGGATAAAAAAGCTGGGTGGCAATGGTGAGCCCCACAATCATCGCGATTACACCGAAAACTACGGTGGCTATAATAAAATACTTGACTATTTTATTGTCATAGCTAAACTTTTCAATACTCATAAGTCAATTAAGGTTAAGTTCATTTGTTACTAAGTTACACAATTCGCCAAAATAAGACCGGCAACTCGGATAAAAAAATGACATAGATCATGATTTGCAAGCAATCTTTCCCATGACAAACATAAATTCAATATATTCGTAAAACAATACAACCAGGCGGGCCGTCCGCGGGGGGGCAATGTTTGATACCCGTTCTTATGAAACTTAAATTATTTATATTGGGGTTATCTTTTTTTTGTTTCTTTACCCCTGTTCATAGCCAGGATTTTCCCGGGGCCCAACAACTGGGCTTTGCGATGCCCGATGGCTTTAATAAAGTTACCATTCCTTTTGAGCTTTATAATAACCTGATTGTAGTCGATGTATTATTAAACCGGTCGCTACCCCTGAAATTTGTGCTTGACACAGGCGTACGCACTACGGTGTTAACTGAAAAAACACTCTCCGACTTACTGAATTTGCAGTACACGCGCAAAATTACCATCCCGGGTGCCGGAGGTGAAAAACTGGTAGATGCTTACGTGGTAACTAATGTATCACTTAACCTGGGTAATGTAGAGGGTAAAGGCCATGCTCTGCTGGTGCTGGAAGAAGATTTGTTAAAGCTAAAAAACTTTTTGGGGGTAAACGTCCACGGAATCCTCGGCTATGAACTGTTCAGCCGCTTTGTGGTTGACATACACTATGATAAACGTACCATTACTTTTTATAACTCAAATGAGTATAAAAAGAAACCCGGGTTTACAGAATTGCCCATTGTTGTTGAGGACACCAAGCCTTACCTGAAGGCGAATTTCACAATTCGTGGGGATGAGGTAATAGAAGGTAAGTTTATGCTCGATACCGGGGCCAGCCATACCATGTTGCTGGATGTGCGTTCGGGAGAAAACATTTATGTACCGGAACCCAACATCAGCAGTACGTTAGGGCGTGGCCTGGGCGGTAATATTTATGGCCAGGTGGCCCGTATTGATGGGGTAGGGTTCGACCGGTATGCGTTTAAGGGGGTTATCTGCACCTTCCCCGACCCTGATAGTTATGAGATTTCCCTTGACCAAAACTTCCGCAATGGCACTTTTGGCGGAGGGATGATGTCCAGGTTTCATATTGTGTTCGACTACATTCACAATAAAATCTATATTAAAAAAGGGCACGGGTTTCGTAAGCCCTTTGAGTTTAACCTCAGCGGCCTGATTGTCCAGGCCAAAGGGGTTTACCTGCGGGAATTTGAAATAGACAATGTGCGTAAAGGGTCTGCTGCCGAAGCAGCCGGGCTAAAGGTGGGAGATGAAATAATCGAAATAAATGGCGTCCGTGCCATGAAGCTCAACCTCGACCAGATAGTGGCCAAGCTCAATGACAGGGCCAACAAAAAAGTAAAGCTTGTCATCCTCCGCAACGGGCAGCCGATGAATATCCATTTCAGGCTATACCGCCTTATTTGATGCTATCGGGCAAATAAAAAAGCCCCGTCAAACCAGACGGGGCGGCAATTTTTCACCAGGGTTAATTCTATAATGTGCGGAAATACTCCAGCACCTGACGGGCCTGCTCTTCTGTAAGGTTTTGATTGGCCATCGGGGCGCCATTAAATTCCATCAGGAGCTTCTTGGCAATCGGGTCCTTCTGGATCATTTCCTCCGGGTTTAAGATCATGTTCATCACCCATTCCGGTGATCTTCTTTCCAGAATACCTTTCGGGGCCGGGCCGATAAAGTTTTTGTCGGGCTTATGGCAGGCCGTACACATCTTATTGTAAACCTCTTCGCCTGCTTTAGCCATTTCCATATCAATTTCAGCGTCTAACGTTAGTGATGAAACAGGGCCAATCCCTTTGTTGGCCATGGGGTCTGCGGGTTCTTCCTTTGCTACCATAGATTTAGGGGCTTCGGTGGCTTCGCCTTCTTCAGCGGAACCTCCGCCACAGCTTATTAGAAACAGAAAAGCCAGGGCCGATAATAAATAATACTTCTTCATTTTGTCAAATTTGTGTTTAAACAGAACATTAATTCGTTGCCAAAGATATTGTAATTTATCCAAATCCACTTCATGAGTATAAGAAAAGGCCGAACCCTTACGGCCCGGCCTTATAACAACCGCTATACTATGAAATGTTGTTAGGCGATGTAAACATACGCCTATCTCATAGGGTAAAATATGATTTACGTCATGTTTGCGTTTTTTTCTCGTTTTTTTTCGGTTTTTTTTCGTCAAAGAGCATTCTAACCGAAGGAGAAACGGTATCATCGTACTGCCCGGAGCGTACAGCCCACAAAAAAGCAGCCAGAAACCCTGCGGCCACAACAACGCTAACAATGATTAAAACAATAATTACCGCCATGGGTTAAAATTTATATTTATAGGCCAGGCCCCTGACCGCAAAGGTAGCAAAAGCTACCACGGTAATGCTACTTAGTGGCATTAATATGGCGGCAAACAAAGGGGTAAGGTTAGCGCTCACGGCAAAAGACAGCCCAATCAGGTTATACAGGAAAGAAATAGTGAAGCTGGCAAAAATCACTTTTTGCGTATCGCGGCCAAATTTCAGAAACTTACCGGCCCGGTGAAAGTTGCCCCCATAGAGGATGGCGTCTGAGGCCGGGGTAAAGGCCGAAACGTCTTCGGTAACGGCAATGCCCACATCGGCCTGTTTCAGTGCCCCGGCATCATTCAGGCCATCGCCAAACATCACCACTTTTTCGCCTTGCTCCTGGTGCTGGCGGATAAACGCCAGTTTGTCTTCGGGCCTTTGGTGAAAGGCCATCTCCGTACCGGCCGGAAACATAGCCGCCAGGTTGGCCTTTTCCGCTTCATTATCCCCCGACAGCACCGATAGTTTATACTTGCGCAGGTCGGCAATGGTTTCGGTTACCTGCTGGCGATAAACGTTACCAAAAGTATAATACCCTTTTAGTGCCCCGTTAATACGTACATAAACACGGGTAGCTTCCGGGTGGGCCTGCGGTTCCTGCGCACCAACCCAAGCGGCCGAGCCCAACTGAATTTGGTTGCCATTTACCGTTGCCTGCAGGCCCTTGCCGGCCCTTTCGGTAAAATCACCGGCAGACAACTGGCGGGTGGCAAAAGTTTCGGCATAAATCATCCGGCTCAGGGGGTGGGTAGAGCCGGCCGCTGCCGCAGCTATCAGGTTTTTTTCTTCCTGGGTGAGGCGACCATGAAAATGTACATTGCCGGCACTACCTTTGGTTAGGGTGCCGGTTTTGTCAAATACCACCCGGGTGGTTTGCCAGAGCTGCTCCAGCACCGTCATGTGCTTCAGGTAAAACTTCTGCCGCCCCAAAATGGCCATGGCATTGCCCAGGGTAAACGGGGTGGCCAGTGACAGGGCACAAGGGCAGGCCACAATGAGCACGGCCGTAACCGCGTTTAATATATGTGCCGGGCCCTGCCAATACCAGTAGGCAGCCGTTGCAGCAGCAATCAACAACACCCCTACGGTAAAGTACTTGCTGATCGTATCAATCAGTGTATCGTACCTGCTTTGCCGCTGAAACGTATCGCTGTTCCAGAGTTGGGTAAGGTAGCTTTGCGAAACCGCCTTGACAATCTGCAACCGTATGGGCTGCCCCACCTGCCGCCCTCCGGCATATATCCGGTCACCCTTCTTTTTTTGTACCGCCTCGGCCTCTCCGGTAACAAAACTATAGTCAATGGCCGCCCCGCTACTCAGCAATATGGCATCGGCCGGGATTACCTCCCGGTTGCGCACTTCAATCACATCGCCTGCTACCAATTCGTTAACCTGTACCACTTCTTTCGCCCCCTCCGTTATCTTGTGCACCGCTAAGGGGAAGTAGGACTTATAGTCGCGCTCAAACGACAGGCTTTCATAGGTTTTGCTTTGAAACCACTTGCCAATGAGGAGAAAAAATACCAGCCCGGCCAGTGAGTCAAGGTAGCCCGGGCCCGACTGGGTGAGTATATCGTAAAGGCTACGGCCGAAAAGGGCTATAATGCCCAGGGCAATCGGCACATCAATCGTAACATAGCGCTGCGCCAGGCCTTTATAGGCCGACACAAAGTAGGTGCTGGCCGAAAAGAACACAACCGGCAGGGCCAGGGCAATGTTGGCCAGGCTGATAAACCGCTGCACATTCTGGTCGAGGCCCTCAAATCCCAGGTACTCCGGGAAGCTGAGCATCATAATATTGCCAAAACAAAAGCCGGCAATACCTATCTGCAGGTATAACCTGCGGTTCTCTTTTTTGGTTTTGCTGGCGCTGGCATTTTGCAGGTTTATTTCGGGCTCATAGCCCACGGTAGCCAACAACTCCACTACTGTTTTCAGGGAAATAACCTGCGGGTTAAAGTCGATGGCCACTTCTTTACGGACAAAGTTCACCCGGGAAGTGATAATGCCTTCGCGCAGGGAATCCAGGTGTTCGAGCAGCCAGATACAAGAGCTGCAATGAATGGCGGGCACCTTGAAAACTATTTTGCTGAGCTTAGCAGAAGAAAAATTTAGTAACTTCTGCTGAATTTCCCGGTTATCAAGAAAAGCAAACTTCTCCTGATAATCACGGTTTTTCAGGGAAATGCCCGGGGCGCTTTGCAGGTCGTAATAATTACAGAGGTCGTTTTCGTTGAGTATCTCATAGACCATTTTACAGCCATTGCAGCAAAATGGTTTATCGTCAAAGGGTATCAGTTCCTCTGCACAGGGCTCACCGCAGTGATAGCAGGTGAGTATTTCCTCCTGGTTATTCGTGTTTGCCATTGCCTATCGCCCAACCGGGGGTTAACCCGGATGAGTGCAAAATATTTTACCTCAAATTTGAGCCATTTTTTTAAACTTTTGGTTCATTTATATTTGCTATGCATAACCTGTTGTGTTACAGTATTTTGCAATTCATCAGCCCGCGGGTAAAAAATTCTGATGAATTTTTTTTGGGCTAATTAGGGCTATAAAGCTGAAGATAGCAATTATTGCCTAACTCATAGCAGTGGGGCCAGCAGCCGCGAAGTGGATTCGGCCAGTCGCCTGCGTATAGGGCGTTGCTGCCAGCGGCTCAGGTGCAGCGGCACACATTGGGCCTTGTCCTTTGCAAACTGATCGATAAGTTGCCCGGCTATCTCCCGGTCATAAATAAAGGCGTTAACTTCAAAGTTCTGGTCGAAACTGCGGAAATCCATATTGGCCGTGCCTACCGAAGATAAGATACCGTCAACTACCATGGTTTTGGCGTGGTTGAAGCCCCCGGTATAAAGGTGCACCTTCACCCCGGCCTCAAGTACTTCCTTCATATACGACATAGAAGCCGCCTGAACAATTTTATTGTCGCCCTTATAAGGGAAAACTATCTGCACATCCACCCCGCCCAGGGCGGCCGTGCATAAGGCGGTAAGGATGGGTTCGTTGGGGATAAAATAGGGTGTGGTAATCAGCACTTGCTGCCTGGCGGTGCTGATGGCCATGAAAAATGCCTGCATGATGGAGGCCCAGTCGGAATCAGGGCCGCTGGCGGCAATTTGCATGCATTGGCGGTAGTTGACGTCCTGGTCGGGGAAGAACTTAGTGGAAAAAGGCAGGCCCTGGTTGCTGACAAAGTACCAGTTGAGCATAAAAACTATTTGCAGGGAGTACACGGCTTCCCCCTCAATTTTCAAATGGGTATCGCGCCAGGTAAGCCGGTCATCTTTATTGATATACCGGTCGGCTACATTGATGCCGCCAACAAACCCGGTTTTGCCATCGATAACCACAATTTTACGGTGATCCCGAAAGTTGGCCCGGCTGAGCCTGGGGATGTACACCGGCATAAACGGGTAGTGCGCTACCCCTGCCTCATCGAACAAGGATTTAAATGATTTACTCAGGTGGGAGGTGCCTACATCATCATAGATAAAACGCACTTCCACACCCTCTCTGGCCTTTTGGGCCAGTATCTGCGCTAGCTCGTTGCCGATGTTGTCGTTATCAAAAATATAATATTCCATATGAATATGGTCCCGGGCCGCCAATAAGCATTGCTTCAACTCGGCAAATTTGTTTTCCCCATTGATTAATAAGGTTATGCGGTTACTCTGGGTTAAAAAAGAACGGTTATTGGACAGCAGGAGGCGGATGATATTGGCCTTGTCTTTAACCTCCGGGTCGTCAATCAGTTCATGCTGGCTGGCCAGGTCAAGCTGCTCCTGGGTGTACTCATCTATACGTACCTGGTCCACAGCTGCCTTGCGCGAAAACATTTTATGCCTGCGGTAGTCCTGGCCAAACAAAACGTAAATCAGCAGGCCCACCACCGGTATCAGCACCATGGCCAAAAGGTACGAATGGGTCTTCAGGGGGTTTTTATTTTCCAGCAAAAGTTTAATCACCGCCAGTAACACCAGCACATAATAGCCGATAATGATGGTCGTAGAAAAATACTGCCAGAAGACCGAGAGTTTAGACCAAAATTCTTCCATCCTATTAGTTGCCGTTAAACAATTCCTGACCAGGGGCTAACCCCTGATCAAATTTACATATTAACTACTAAAGCCGGCAATAGAAAGTAAATAGCGAGGGCTTAAATATTCAGCGCTTGCCTTACCCGGTTATCCACCGAGAACCTCCCTGAACCCAGCACCAGGAATAGCACGGCTGCGGCCAGGTACATAAAAGCTTTTTCTGCCATCCCATAGGGGTCGTTGGCATGGTTGACAAACCCGGCCACAAACAGGGTGGCCGCCACAAAAAAAGCGGCCGGGCGGGTAAACAAACCAATGGCCAGTAAAAGGCCCCCCGCAAACTCGCTCAGGCCGGCCACCCAGGCAAACAGCCCCGGCCAAGGAAAGCCCAGGTCGGCCGTATGCTCAATAAACCCTGCCGAAGGGGGCATTTTACCCAAACCATGAGCAAACGCCAGGGATAAACCTATATATAACCTGAACAAAGCGAGCCAAAAATCCGTTTTAACAGTATTCTCGGTGCCGGCAAATAATAACTTCTTCATGCGGATAAAATTAATACTATGTGGCTAAAAAATAAAGTTGGTATTTTTATTGTAGATAAATGAACCCAAAACAATATTTATGATGAAAGGAATAGTGTTAAGCCTGGTAGCGGCCCTCTGGGCGCTGGCCGTACAGGCACAAAAGGTATTTCCGCAAGACACCATCCAAACCAGCAACGGCCCCCTGGTGATAACCTTTGTCGGCCATGCTTCGCTGATTTTTAATTGGCATGGCGAGGTTATCCATATTGACCCTTCCTCACGCGAGGCCAATTACTACCAACTGCCCCAGGCCACCATGATTTTTGTTACCCACCACCATGGCGACCACTGCGACCCGGCCTCACTGAAGGCCATTACGACCGATAAAACCAAAACGTTTATGAGTTCGCGGGCGCATGAAAAATGGAACCAGGGGATGGTTTTACGGCCCGGGCAAACGGTAACCGTAAAGGGCATAGAAATAACCACCCTGCCGGCCTACAATATTGAACACAAGCGAGATGACGGCACCCCCTACCATGTAAAGGGCGAATGCAACAGCTACATCCTCAACCTGGGCGGTACCCGTATTTTCATTGGCGGGGATACCGAAAACACCCCCGAAATGAAAGCCCTGACCAATATTGATATCGCTTTTTTGCCCATGAACCTGCCCTATACCATGACCCCGGAAATGGTGGCCGATGCCGCCAAAGCTTTTAAGCCTAAAATCCTTTATGTTTATCATTATGGCAAAAGCGACACCAACCATTTGCGGGAGTTAATGGCTGACGAAAAAGCGGTAGAGGTGCGGATTAAACGCATGTAAAAGATGAAAAAGTTGTTTTTTGCCTTGCTGCTGATTGGCCTGGGATGCCGTACCGGCCCTGACCTGAAAGGGGTGAATTTCCGTGAAGAGATGCGCAGTTTTGTCGGGGAAATCAACCGCTACGCCAAAGCGGCCAACCCGGGGTTTGCCATCATCCCCCAAAACGGCATAGAACTGGTTACCCTGAATGGCGATGTGGCCGGCCAGGTAGCCAGCCAGTACCTGACCAATATTGATGCCGTGGGCCAGGAGGATTTGTTTTACGGGTATAATGCCGATAACCAGAAAACCCCGGCTGAAGTGACGGATTACCTTACCGGGTTTCTGGATGTTGTGTTGAACAACGGCAAGGCCGTATTGGTTACCGATTACTGTTCCGATGCCTCCAAAATAGATGACGCCTACCTGCTGAACAAGCAAAAACAATACGTACCCTTTGCCGCCCCCGACCGTGAACTGCGGGTGGTGCCGCCCTATCCGCCTGCCCCGCGCAATACTAACGACCGGGATATTGCCAGCATCAACGATGCCCGTAATTTCCTCTACCTGATCAATCCGGAAAACTTTAACACGAAACAGGCCTTTATTGATGCCCTGCAAGCCACCAATTACGATGTAATCATCATGGATGCCTTCTTCGATGGGGAAATATGGACGGCCCCAGAACTATCCCTGCTGAAAACCAAGGCCAATGGCGGCCAGCGGCTGGTCATCAGCTATATGAGCATAGGCGAGGCCGAAGACTACCGCTACTACTGGCAGCCGGCCTACCAAAATACCCCGCCCGCATGGCTGAGCGGCCCTAACCCCGACTGGCCGGGGAATTACAAGGTGAAATATTGGTTGCCCTCATGGAAAGCCATTATCTATGGTAACCCCGAGGCCTACCTCGACAAGCTCCTCGCAGCCGGTTTTGATGGCGCCTACTTAGATATCATTGATGGCTTTGAATATTTTGAAAGCCAATAACCACCCCCTTTATTCCCGGGCTTCCTCTGCCTCCAGTTGCTTTTTATAGTTAAACTCATTGTAGGCTGCCAGCACACTTACAATACCGATAACCACCAGTGAATAATATACAAACGAGGGCACCTGTACCGGGTCGCCACTGGCATAGGAGTGCAGGCCGGACAAATAATAGTTAACCCCAAAGTAGGTCATCAGCACCGCGCCAAAGCTTATGAAAGCAAAGAAGTTAAAGGTAAAGGTATCCCTGAATGACGGAATCAGGGTTAGGTGCAGGGTGAAGGTGTACAGGATTACCGTTACCAGGGTCCAGGTTTCTTTCGGGTCCCAGCCCCAGTAGCGGCCCCAGGATTCATTGGCCCAGATACCGCCAAGGAAGTTGCCGATAATCAGCAACACAAGGCCTACACTTAAGGTCATCTCCACAATCAGGGTCAGTTCCTTCAAGGTCAGGTCAACCTGTAGTTGGTTTTGCTTGTTACGGAAGATCAGGATACACAGGTTGAGGAAGGCGATCATACATCCCAGGGCCAGGAAGCCATAGCTGGCGGTAATGGTAGCCACATGAATGGTAAGCCAATAAGATTTAAGCACCGGCACCAGGTTGGTAAGCTCGGGGTTAAGCCAGCTCATGTGGGCGGTAAGCAGGGTAATACCGGCCAGCACCGAGGTTACCCCCAGGGTAATAGAAGATTTCTTCATAAACATGAACCCCGCCAACATGGTAGCCCAGGAGATATAAATCATGGATTCATAGCCGTTGCTCCAGGGCGCGTGGCCCGAGATGTACCAGCGGATGGCCAGCCCTATAGTTTGTACGCTAAAGGCCAATACCAAAACCGCGAGGAAGGCCCTGGTCGTTTTCTTAAACTCCCATGAAGGTTTAAAAATGGACAGAAAAAAGAAACCCACCAGGATAACCCCTATTGTCAGATAAACCGGAAACAGGTTTTTAAAAATATTGGTCTTATTATAGAGTATTTCGAGGTTGGCCTTGGTGGCAGAAGGCAATATTTCCCCGCCAAAATCCTGCTGAAATTTACTGATCAGGGCCAGTTTGGCCTCGGCCTCCTGATAGTTATTGGTTTTAACCGCCTCTTTCAAAGCAGCCACGTAATTATCAAACAGGTCGCCATATTCTGTGCCATGGCCCATAGCCTGATGGTGTTCGGGTGGGGTAACCCACTTGTTGTTGGGGTGGTCTTTTACCGGAAAAATACGCAACAGCGAACCGTTGAGCACCATGTAACACACATTTACCCGTTCATCCACATTAATCAGCGCTTTATCATAAGTTGAGCGCAGGGCCGGTTTTTTGATATAGGCCTGCTCTACCTGCGCCCTGATCTTATACTGGCCGTTGGCATCGATAAAATCCATAAAAGTGGCGTAGTCACTACGGATACCCAGCAGGTTTTGCACGGCTGTTTCCGGCACCTTAATGATGGGCTCCCGTTGCCATTTCTCATGGTCGGTAATCATGCCCAGAAAGACCTGGTCGGCCGTAAGGTTATGGTAGCTGCTTTCCTTGCTGATTTTTACCAGGATTTTATTGGCCATGGTATTTACCGGCTCAATCCGGCCCTCTTTATTTTGCAAATAAAGTTTGCCGAACTTTGCCGCATGCCGGGCGCTAACATCCTGGGCCTGTGCGGCAGGGCCGGCAAACAAGATAGCCAGCAGCCACAGGGCCGGGGCCAGCAATTTTTTACGCTTTTCATGGATCTCCTTAAGCTGCATGGCCACCCGGGCAAAACGGGTTTTGCGGGTAAAAAAGGTGACAATTAAACTGGCAAACAGGCTAAAGTAACCGATATAGGTCACCAGGGTGCCCCAAAAATCATGGTTCACCGACAGGATAGTCCCCCGTTCATCCTGGTCGTAAGACGACTGGAAGAAGCGGTAACCCCCATAGTTGAGGATATGGTTCATATAAATACGGTAGGGCATTTCGATGTTATTGGCTTGGTCTATCAAAACCACTTCGCTGGCATAAGATGACGGGCTGTTAGAGCCCGGGTAGCGCTCAAGTTCAAACTTGATTAGTTTCAGGGCAAAGGGCAGCTCCAGCATTTTATAGCCCACCTTCACCGTAACTTCGCCTGCCCCTGTGGTAAAGGTATGTGGTTTACCCAACTGCACCACAGCCTGCTGGTCATTCACGGTCAGCTCCAGGATGGGTACCCCTTGCTCGTTTTCATTGGTTACCGGCTGGTACTCAACTTTACCGTGTTCGATAAACTCTTTCACCACAAAAGAGGTATTGCCCACCGTATGTACCGACATGATTTTAATGGGCACAAACCCTTCTATTTCATAAGGGGGATGGTCATCCCCTCCCTCTACGGCAACCCGCATGCGTTGCGGGAAGCGCATCAGCAGTTCACCATTGCGGGCCATGATTTGCAGGGCATCCCTGCGGGTGGTGTCTTCAAAGCTGATGGCGAAGTCATGCGTCCTTCTGGTTTCGCCCTGGCGCAGGCTAAACTGATGGCGGCCATCCTGCCCGCCAACCACCAGGGTGATAAACGGGTCTCCGGTATCGGCCGGTACCAGTACCTGCTTTGCCTGCGGGTAATAATTGCCGGCCGTAATGGTAAGCGGTTTGCCCTGCCAGCTATATTCTTTTTGCAACAGCACTTCCCTGGCCGGGGCCGGGGCTAAGAATATTTTTTCTTCATAGTTTTCCTGCTGCTCCCCTTGCTGCAACTGCACGAACATATAGGTATCGGAAGAGCGAAAGATATTGGTGGTTTGGCCGTTGCGGATATGCATTTGCCCTTCAAAACCATAATAACGGGTTATCCCGGCCCCGATGATGATGACAACCAAAGCCAGATGGACAATAAGGATATTGATTTTGCTCTTCAGGTAAAGGTGCTTGGTAAAGATCATGCCGGTAAAGTTGATGATCATTAAAAGCAGCAATACCTCAAACCAGGTAGTATTGTAAACCGCCAGTTTAGCTGCCGTGGCACCATAATCATTTTCCACAAACGTGGCATAGCCGATGACATAAGCAAAAACCAACAGCAATACCCCCATAAACCAGCCGGAAAACAAGAACTTAAAATATTTCATGGTGTTAGTATTTTATTAACGATACAGGCCTGTTTCCTGGGTGAAAATACACCTGCCTGACAAACTTTGTTTTAACATCAAATATCCCTGATATTAAGGTGGATAAATATGATGTAGATCAAGATAAAAGTTAATATTTATCATAAAATTGCCTGCTATGCAGGTGTGGGTTTTATACGGGAAATGACCCACCATACGCTTAATAACTTTCAGGGTTATGGCGCTCACCATGACAGGTAAGGTAACAGCGCCCACGGAAAGTGCCCCTGTCTTCAAACCTTAGCCTGCCCATATTATCCGGGGAAACTACATTAAGGTCAAAATTTATCAGGTGGGTATTGTTGGTGGTATTGCCCTGGCTGTTGCTGATCCCATGGGCATCATGACAAACACTACATGGGGTATCTTCTCTGCGGATGTGCCGGTCATGGTCAGCAAAAGACTCATCATTCAAAATAGAGTTGCGGTCATGGCAATTATAGCACAGTTCATAATTGGTGGCCGACTCCGGGGTAAAATCAGCCGTTTCATACCGGTATTTTAAAATCTGTGGATAGATAGACCCGTGGGGCCCGGCTGGGGCGGCCCCGTCACTGGCATGGCAATCGGTACAATAAATCACACTCGACTCGGTAAGGGGGGCAATCAGGCTGGGCACATTATTATTGGCCCCGGCCCCTTCAACCGGATGATAAGAGGGGTTGCCCAGGTCAAACTCCAGGCGCACATTATTTTGCTCTATCTGGCGGTTGATTACACTGGCCGGTTTTGAAGGGCTGTCGGCATGGCAGCGGTAACACAATTCATATTCGTAAGCAACCGTAGTAACCGAATTGCCCCCCTGGTCTATGCCCATTACCCCGGTAAGGAAGCCGTTGGCATTCGGGGCGTTGGCAGTAGCATTATTTACCGCATGGGGGTTGTGGCAATCCTGACACTCTACGTGCATGGTAGAAGCCAGCGGGGCTTCAGTGGGGTCATGGATATTGTTATAATTATAGACGTTATGGTTGTAGGTTTTTAATATCTCGGTTTCAATATCCGTAGCCGCCACATTACCGTTGTGGCAATCCAAACAATTATTTTCTTCCGGCCCGGCCTTCAACAATCTTGGCTTGCCCCCCGAATTATGCGGGTCGTGGCAATTTTCACAAGCATTTTCAGCCACTGTGGCATAAGGCACTTCAATATGCTGCCAGGGGTTAGTGCCGGAGTTGTTCCAGGTAGCGCCAGATAAATTATGGCTGGAGGAAGCCCAGTAATTCCTGTCGTGGCATTTGAAGCATAAATCGGAATACTGCTTGGTAGCCACCAGGAACTTACCATAGATATCGTTGTGCGGGTCATGGCAAGAGACACACTGCACCTTGCCGTTTTCCAACTGCACCGGCATGCCAATAGCCGCAGGGTCTTTAAGTTGCCCGTCAGCCGAGGCCACAGCGGAGGTATAACTAAACGATACCGGATGGTCATCGCTCAAGTCGGTGGTAAGGTTTTTAGGGCCGGCCGGCATCGTGGTAATGCCCCCACTAAAATCAATGTCGGTGGTGCGGCTAACCACATTGCCGAGGGCGATGGTGCCATCATGACAAGAAAGACATAAGATAGCCGACCCGTCCGGCTGACCGGGGACGGCCTCCAGGGTAGAACTGCTGTACAGGGTATAGGTTGAGCCGGGGTCATCCCGGTTCCATAAGGGGGCTACCGGACGGCTGGCATGCGGGGTATGACAAAATATGCATATCTCCGATTCGGACGTAGCTTTAACCGTGCCCGGGCCCGATGCCGACAGGTTATGTTTGGAACTTATCACGGACTGCCCGCAAAGCCATGCCGGGGTAATTAGTATTGAAAGTGCTATAAATACAATTTTTCTCATTTCACTGATGGTTGATAAGTTGAAAAACCTGGACTCTTGCATTATAGCTGTCGGCTATATAAATATAGTCATTGTTGTCTATATAAATACCGCCAGGAAGCCAAAAGTCACCACTTTTCTGCCCCTGGTGACCAAAGTTATACAGCAATTGCCCTTGCCGGTTAAAAATTTGTACTGTATGAAACAAGGCATCCACTACATAAATATTGCTGTGGGAATCGGTAGCTATCCCTTTGGGGCGGGCAAAATAGCCCGAAGCATCGCCTGCCTGGCCAAACATGGCCACCCAGCCCCCATCACTATTAAATACCTGTACCCTGAAGTTCATCGAATCTACAATATAGACCAAACCCTCCCGGTCAATCCAGATATGGGTGGGAAAATTAAACTCGGCTGGCTTATTGCCCCGTAAACCAATAGTTTTTAAAAGGTTGCCCCGCTTATCCAGTACCGCTATCCGGTGGGCACCTGTTTCCAACACCCATACCTCCTGCTTGTCGGGCATATAAGCGATGCCCGTAGGCTGGTTAAGGTGCAGGCTATGGTTAAATAAGGTTACTTTTTTGCCGTCCGGGCTTAACAGGAAAATTTGGTTCAGGCGTGAGTCGGTAACCAGTAAACCTTTACCGGGCAGTAAGCATAAATCCACCAAAGAGTTGGGAGGGGCGGTAAGCTTTCCCTTTGGTTTCAGGGTTGTGCCTTTGTTCTCATTTATCAGGGCCACAGTATTTGATTTTTGATCGATAACCCAATATTTATCCGGGCTGGTGGCCCAAACCGCCACCGGTTTTACCAGCACCGCCCGCCTGGCACCAAACATAAAGTTACCAATGCGGCCAAATATCCCTTTCTTGCCTTTTTCTTTATCAGGAGAGGGGAACTCATTTACATAGCGTACGTACACCAACTCAGGGTGACCGGTGCTATCTGCCTGAACGGCTACCTGCGCCAGCAGGGTTAACCTGCCGGCAACAGCGGTAATAACTACCAGCAACACGAAGGACTTAGCTATAGGTATCATAAATTATGGCAGGTTAAACATAAGGCACTTTTGTCATTGCTGATCCACAACGAGCCACTATTGGCGGCCCCGTTTTTCACCGGGGGGCAACTACGGCAAGATGTTTTATAGGCAGAAAAATGGGCATCATGGCAGGAGGTACACTCAACCCGGCCATTCACCAGCATGTCTTCCATTATAGTGCCGCCCAAACCCGACTGCGTGGTATTTGGGTTATAAAGCCTGTTGTTGCCCAGGGAGTCGGCTCTATATAAAACCGACACCGGATGGTTTATACCGTCCGGGCTTGTGGTCACCGCCTCATATTGGCCACTATGGGTAAAACCGGCCACCGTGCCATCATGGCAGGTAAAACATAGTTTTGAAATGCCGGACAAGTAAGTGGTGTCAGCGTTTGACCGTGAGCCTTTTTCAAAGGCAATGAGGAAGCCGTTGGCCTGGTTAGGTTCTTCTTCTGCACTATAAACATGACAGGGGTTGCAACGCTCGCTGAATCTCCAGTTGTCGTGGTCAAACTTATGAGGGTTGGCGGTTTCCTGCTGACTGTAACCGGTAAAATAATTACCGAATAGTATCGCCATCAGTAAAGCAGGGAAACAAAACTTCGCTTTCATAGCCTAATTTTTTTGCGGGTTAACCAAATTTACCGAATCCTGTAAAACCAGGCGTTCATAACTATACCGCTCATGGCAGCCCGTAAGGCAGGAGCCACCTTTATCGGTAAGTTCAAACTCGATGGGCATATTCCAGTTTCCATAGCGGGTTTTTTTCTTAATTAAATATTTGTTTTCCGAGCCATGCATATCATGGCACAGGTTACAGTTACGGCCACGGTTACCCTGAACGTGTAAATAATGCAGGTTTTGCTCACCATTTCTAAAATTAGTGGCCGACTCTGTAGTGGGCGAGGCAAATAGCTGGTCATCGTGGCAATCAAAGCATAAGCCGAAATTTACCGGGTCGGCAACCACATACTGGTCATCAGGGAAGCTCAGTGTTAGCAAGGTGTGTTCTTGGGAAGCATGGGGTTTGTGGCAAACAGCACATTCACCCAGGGCTATGGGGCCATGAATGGTATTGCCCTCTTTCAAATGGGGGCTGATGGCCTCAATATTACCCGACACCGCTTCTATGGCCTTATCATGGCAACTCAGGCAAACCTCTTTTTCATTGGCAAAAAGTATTTTTTTCTCAGCCGAGGCGTGTGGCTTATGGCAATTCAGGCAAGTGTTGGTTTCGTTTACCGCCCCGTGTACCACGTTGGCCGCAGCAATGCTGTTATGGGTATCCTCATGGCAGCTAAAGCATAAGTTTTGGGTTTTCATATCTGACAAGTGGGCCTCTTTTGAGCTATGGGGTTGGTGACAAGCAAAACAATCTTTCTTTTTAAAAGGGTCATGGACAAACTCTTTTTTAAATTCTTTACGAATGGGTTTATGGCATTTTCTGCATAAACGGTCAAGTTTGGTGGTATTTAGCAAAGCCTCATTATTCGCCTGGTGGGGGTTGTGGCAACCGGTGCAGGTGCCCTCTTCTACAGCTCCGTGAACCAGGTTGCCTTTGGGGATTTCCAGGTCATGGCAGTCAAGGCAAAGGCCACCCACCGGGTCGGTTTTCACCAGGTACAAATTTGGCGAGGTGTGAATATCATGGCACTTCAGGCAGTCGCCTTTTTGTGCCGGGTCATGAACAAACTCTTTTTCATTTTTGGGGTCATGGCATTCGTAGCATAAGGTTGGTACGTTCTCCTTCAGGGCAAAGCCTACTACATTGTCAAGGGGGTGCTCGGCACCGTTGGCAATATGGCAGCGCTGGCAATCCTTTTTGGCCGGGGCATGCACGGTTTCTTCATTTAGTTTATCCTCATGGCACTCGCTGCATGATTTTACCGTATCGGCCGGAACCCTAGTAAAAAGCCTGTTTGCAGTGCCTGTTACCTTACCGGAAACCGGATAATAAATGGTGTTGGCCTTAATAGCATATTTACCCCTTGCCATTTTGGTTATTAAGGAAGCCTCTCCGGAGCCCAGGAACCATAGCCACATTAAAATTAATACTTTATCCATCACCTGTCTGTTTTAAAATCTTCTTTCTAATTGAAAATACACCCCCCTGAAGTTGAACTGTTCCCCAACAAAATTGCGCTTATACACCTCGAGCCCTACTTTCATATAAATATTGCGAAAAGCAGCATTATACTCCAGTTTTGAGGTAATTAAATCCAGGTCTATTTCTTCTCCGATTTGTTTGCGGTAGCCAATATCCAGGTTAAGCTTCATCCGTGGTTTTATCTGGTAGGCAGCTTTACCATAAATGCTTGAATAAAGCTGGTCGGTATTGGTTTCTGTAAGGGTCAGGTCGCTCAGATCGCCATTTAATGAAAGCCGGACTTTTTTACCTGCCATTCCGTTGATGCGGAGGAAATAGCGCATTTTTTCATAGGGCACAATCGTACTGTTATATTCATCCCGCTCGACCCCAAAATTAAGTAACCCTACCTGCATACGAACACCATAAACATGACGGGTATAATAGTTAAGGGTGAGCAGTTCAGAGCCCTCAATGCCGCTGTAATCCTGGGTGGTGTTGGTGTAGTACAACTCCAGCAATTGTTTAAAAAGGATAACCCTGGCGGTAAACGACTGCAGGTCCGAATCAAAATTATATGAGCCAACCTGTACCGCAACATAGTCAACCAAAACAGGGGTATTGTTGGGTAGCTGGCCCCCGGGCACCCTGACAATCTCCACAAACTGGTCACGCTCAATTAACAGGTAGTCAAAATCGCGCTGGTATATAATAGAACCTGTTATATCCTTTACTACCACTGTAGCGAGGTCCACATAAGGGCGGTCGAGCAGCACCACCTCACCATCCAGTAACACATGGGGTTCATCAATAATTTGTACTGTAGAGTTGGGGTTACTCAATACATTTTGGTTGTGCAGGCGGTAAGAGTAGGCCAGGTTTAAAGTGCCATTGGCGGGTATTTTTTTGATATAATTAAAACTAATCCCGGTACGTGTGTTGGTTTCCTTAAAAGCGGTATGGCTATTGGTAATGTAATCATAAAATACAGAAGTGCGCAAACTGCTAAACAGTTCATGGTCCAGGGTGCCATTGAAGCGCTGCTGGGTATAACCCTGGTTAGGCTGGGTAACGCCAATTAAATCATAGCTGCCACTGAAGTTGATTTTATAAGGCAGGCGCAAATGCACATTCTCAAACATTTGCAGCCTGGTTTGGGTTATAATCCCGGTTTGCTCGAGGGTATTGATAGATGACCTGAACATATACCGCCTGTGTTTATCAAAATAAAAATTATTGTTCAGAATAAACTTAATGTTTATATTGTCAATGGCCGCCAGGTTGGGTTCTTCCCTGAATAAAGAAAACCGGTTAAAAATAAACTCATTGGTGTCGCCCAGTTTGGTAAACGACTTGCTTACCCGTGCCTGTAATTCTTTTTGGTCGTTTATGTAGGTGCGGCCGGTTTCAATTTCCAACTGGTTCCATTTACGGTCAGTATAGTTAATGGTGAGGGGTAAGATACGGTTTTGAAAGCTATAGCCAACATTCCACTGACGGGTATCGGTACGCATGCTGGTTACATATTCCCGGTTGATAAAATTGCGGCCAATGTTAAAGCCACCGCTAAGGCTCATAGGCTTGCCATTGAAAATCGTGCCGTTGATATTCAACCGTGAGAAAGTAAGTACTTCGGAACGGTCGGGGCTTACGGTATAAAACTGCTGTGAAGTACCCGGGTTATATTCTCCGCCAATATCCAACAACAACAGGTTGGGATGGCCGATATAACTGCGGGTATCAAGGGCAAGTTTACCATAGACAAAAGGAAACTTTGAGAAATCCAGCACATCATTAAGTATCCGCTCTTGCTCACGATAAAAACCCTGTACCCCAATAGTGCCGGAATAGGAGATAAGTTCCCAGGCCCTGAAAGTATAGGGGCCTTGCTGGGCTAACAACCGGCTGGCAAAAAATAGCATTAGCGCTATGAGTTTAATTCTTTTCATATTAATTCAACATAAACTCATCTTCTCCCCCGTGCGGGTTATGGCACTGGGTACAATCGTTTTTGTTCTCATCCTGGTGGGCCGGGTTGTTAAATATCAGGGTTTTGCTATGGCAGTTCAGGCACAAGTCCTGCCCCGGCAATTTCAGCAAACCGGCTTTTTCCGAAGCATGTGTTTCGTGGCAGGTAGAGCAAAAATTAGCCGATACCGGCCCATGCAGGAAGCTGTAATCGTTTATTTTTTCTTCATGGCAATTATAGCAGGCCCCTTTTTCCAGCATAAACATATTCTCGCTGCTATGTGGGCTATGGCATTGGGTGCAATCATCTTTCTTCTTAACATTTTGATGAATAGCACTTTCGGCCAGGAGTTCTGTATTATGGCAAACAAAGCACAGGTTATTGCCATCGGCCAGGAGCAGGTTATCCGCTTCTGACATATGCGGGCGGTGGCAAGAGGTACAGAACCCTGCCCCGGCCGGGCCATGTTTAAAGCTATGTTTTTCAAGGTTACTATCGTGGCATTGATAGCATAACTCAGGTTCTTCGGCTACCAGCCGGCCCATCCTGTTTTCATCGTGACAACTCCCGCACTCTTTTTGCTGATAAGGTTGGTGGTAGTCGTATTGAGGGATGTTTCTGGTAGCGGCTATGGCCAGGCTACGAACACTATCGGCCTGCCCCAGGGTATCCAAACCAATGGTTAAGGTCTTTTCTTCCTGTGGCGGCACCCCGTCAAAAAAAACATTCAACACCTTGTAGCGGGTGGAGGGGGAGCATGAGGTGATGAGCAGGAGAAAGCCGGCTGCTGTTAAAAGGGCAATATGTTTATCCCTGCCCATCCACATTTTACTTTCCTGCTGTGTTTTTTTCTTCTATATAACCATACACATTCAACCTGTCCGGGCCAAAGTTATTGGTTACCAAAACCAAGTATTTAAGCTTATACCGTTCATGCACAAATTGTTGAAAATATTCAAGTCCTTCATAGCTGATAGTCACTTTTGCCGGCAGCCACATATCGCCCGGCCCTTTATAGCTGCCGCCAAAAAACATCAGCAGCCGCCCTTGTCGGTCAAAAATCTGAATGTTTTCAAAAGCGGCATCTACCACATAAAGGTTCCCCTCACGGTCAACCGCTATCCCTTTAGGACGGGTAAACTGACCTATTCCGCGGCCATAGCTGCCAATAGTTTGCAGATGGTTGCCCGCATGATCATAAATTTTCACATTAAATTCCCCGAAGTCACTTACATAAACCCGGTCGGGGGTTACATAAATATTGGTAGGTTGAAAAATCCTGCCCTTGCCCTTGTTGTCTTTTGGAATGGAGTATAAAAGCTGATAGGTGCTGTCGTTTTGGTAAACATCTATCCTGCTATTGGCAACATCGGCAACCCAGATTTTGCCATAAGCAGCAAAAACATCGGTTGGCTTATCCTCTTTGCTACCCCCCAGGCTGTAAACGTATTCCAGGTTCTGGTTATAGATAACCACTTGTTTGCGTTTAGAATCGGCCACATACAAATATCCCAGGGAATCAACAAAACAATTTATGGGCAACTTAAGCTTACCCAGGCCTTTGGGAATAAAATAGCTGAAGGTTTTATTGGCAAAATCCAGTATTTCCAGGCCTTCTTTGTCCAGGTCACAGAGATAAATTTTTCCTCCGGCCATGGCTACGCCATAAGGTTTGAGGATAGGTTTGGGCGGTTCTTGCCCGGCCAGGAATGTGCCAAATTTTGAGCGCTGCCCTTCCACCTCATACGAAGTACTGATACTGGTAAGGTATTGGATACGGGCTGTGTCCGGAGGTGAGGGGTACACAATAGGCTCGGCTGATTGTTGCTGATATGCTTTTTTTGAGCAGGACGAAAAGAGTGCCAGAAGGGCAATCGGGAACACAAATTTTAACCATTTCATAGCCATGCAGGGTTTCATTAAGTGAATCCGGTAAATAACACTATATTTAACCATATAAGTACCTCTTACCATTCAAAGATGCTGAATCTATACCCGTTAAAATATGATACAAATCAGCTTGTTTGCTGATTTTGAGCATCTTTCTATGTTTAAACTTTTAACCGGCTGATGGCAAAAAAAAGGCGGTAAAAAACCGCCCTTTAAATGGTTGTAAGATACTACTATTTTACTTGTTGTGGCAGGTCAGGCACAAGGCGCTATTGGCATTGCTTTTTACCAGCAAGAAGCCGATGCCTGAGCCATTGTGTACATCATGGCATGAAGCACACTCCATTTTACCCCCTATAAGCATATCATCATTGATAACACCTCCCAGGCCTGAGTTTTGGGTAGAAGGGTCAAAAAGGCCGCCATCTGCAGAAGCCAGGGCCGGGTCATAGGTAAATGAAATCGGGTGGTCATTTGAAAGGTCTGTGCCTAACAGGTCATTTCCCCCGATAAAGTTAGTGCCTCCGGTAGTACCGCCAAAATTATCCAGGGCCACCGTACCATCATGGCAGCTTAGACATAGCTTGGAGCTGGCATCGGGCTGGCCAACAGCAGCATCCAGGGTAGCCGAGCTATAAGGCGTAAACGTAGCCGTGGTAACCTCGTGGTTCCACAGCGGGGCATCCGTAACCGTTGTATTGGCATTGTGAGGGGTATGGCATACAATACATACCTCTCCGGAAGGGTTCCAGGTGTCTCCACTAAAATCGTGGGCGGAGCCAACAATTGTTTGTGCCAGGCCATACTGGGCCATAGCCATAACAAACAGGAGTGCGAAAAATTTGTTGATCGTTTTCATTTTATTTAGGGTTAATTTTTTGAAAATTTCGGAAAACAACGTTCGCCAAATCGTTTTCTGGCGCTTATACAGTGTAAAGTTCGCTAACAAACTGCATATTTTTCATGACTATTCTCATAGTAAAAAATGATATTTGTCAGTTTTTCGGTGATTCGGATCACACAATCATACCCTAACCCGGATTGTTCCTGCCGCAGCAAAGCTGCAAACAAATAGGCGGGCCAAGTATCTTTGCTGAAAAAACAAAGTTTTCGGGAGAAATATCATGAATAATGATGTAAAATTAACCTCCAAACAATTGTTTGTCAGTTAATTACATCAGCCCTGCGGGCAAAAAATTCATAAGAATTTTTCGGGCTCACAAGCAAAACGGCCGGAAGAACGGTTGCTGCCAATAAAAGGAGGTGGCTACAGGACTTGAAAAACCTCCTTTATTCGATAATTATGGCATTCTCAATAATAATGTCATAAAAAT
>Ga0256839_1002076_pt1 | contig 23033 bp, 17 predicted proteins | sample 354166metaG_FD_185968 | JGI IMG/M metagenome (GOLD analysis project Ga0256839, IMG submission 185968) | Hydrothermal vent microbial communities from Mid Atlantic Ridge, Atlantic Ocean - 354-166 | ecosystem: Environmental > Aquatic > Marine > Hydrothermal vents | place: Atlantic Ocean: Mid... | reverse complement strand
CGAGATCCGATAGCGCATTGGCGACGCCGCGCCCCTCGGATGGCCGCGCGCGGTTGACGACGAGTCGTACGGGGCGGTCGAGGGGGCGTCCGTCCGCCTGCTGGGTGACCGCCCGCAGCGATCCGCGCACCCGCGCCCGTTGCTTGACGCCGCTTCGCCGCTCGAGGTCGCGCAAGGTCGCCGCCTTGAGAAACGAGAAGGCGTTTTGGATCGCCGTGGGCTCCGGTTGGGTGACGCACAGCCGCTCATCCGCCGCGAGGAACAGGTCCAGGACGTTGAACGACGCACCGGCGCCGAGATCGAGGATCACCAGGTCGGCGCGGATCCTTCGCAGGTGACGGATGAGCTTCTTCTTTTGGGTGTGGTGGGGGTTGGCCGCGCCGAGGGTGTCGGGGTCTCCAGCCAGCAGCCGAAGGCCCGGGATGTCCGTCTCGACGCAGGCGGCGTCGAGGTTCGGCACCCGCCTGGCGAAGAAATCGCCGAGATCGAGCTGGGGCCGCGGGCAGCCGAGGAGCGTGTCGAGGTTCGCCCCGCCCAGGTCGGCGTCGAGGAGCACCACGCGGCGGCCGTCGAGGGCACAGGCGGCGGCCAGGTGAACGCTCACGAAGCTCTTGCCGACGCCCCCCTTGCCACCGCCGACCGCCCACACGCGGGGGGCTTCGGTGGTCTGCGGGTCGGTGAGCGGACGCGGGCCGGGCACGGCCAGCAGGTCGAAGCAAGTCCGGTGCCAAGTCCGCCGTGGGATTGAGACTGCACGGTGTCCCGGCTCGGGCCGAGGGGGCCGGCTCAAGTGGGTCATCGAGGGGGCGATGGGAAGGACGGAGGAGGTTCCTCGAATGTCGCGGTCGATCCTTGCGTACAACTACGATCCGGGGGCTCTCGCGAAGCTACGCGCGGGTCTTCGTCCTCTGGGTTTTTCGGTGCTGGAGGGGGAGCGCTGTGCCCGCGGCGCTGCTGGTCCGGCGGGTGGGGAAGGGACCCTGGCCTTCGTCGATCTGGACGCCCCTGGTGCGGCGGACGTCGTCGCCCGCCTGCGCGCGGGCGCCCCTGGCATGGTCGTGATCGGGACGGCGGCCCGTCCCCGAGGCCGGGTGCTCCTCGATGCCGCGCGCCTTCGCCTCGACGGCGTGATGTCCCGGCCGGTGGATCCGGTGGTCGTCGAGCGGCTGGCGCGCCGGGCGGCCGAGCGACCGCAGGCGGCGGGCTCGTGCGATGGGCTCGACAGCGCGCAGGTGCTTGCGATGTACCTGCGCGCCGGGGAGGACGGCGTGCTGGTCTTCTGGCGTGACGGGGCGCCGGAGGGGGCGGACTTCGGCTGCTTCCACGTGGAGGGCGGGCAGGTGATCCATGCGGTCGCCGGGCGGCGTGTCGGCGCCGACGCGGCCCGTGAGATCCTGGCCTGGGAGGGGGCGCGGGTGCGCTGGCTCCCGGGCCGGACGGGGGCGCCGCGCACGATTCTCGGCCGTCACCTGGGGCTGTTCGCGCCGACGGAACCCGCCCGCAGCCCGACCCGGGGTGGGGCGGGGGAACTCGCGGAGTTGTTGTCCGTGGCCTTCCCGCACGTGGTGGCGAAGATGGCCAAGATCGCCGCCATGCCCCAGGTCGTGGGTGCGTTCCTCCTCGAACACGGCGAGGTCACCCATGGGGCGGCGACGGCGGGCCTGGACGAAGGGGCGCTGCGGCGTGCGGTGGAGGCGGCGGCCGCGACGCTGGGGGAGATCACCGCCGCGACCCCGCTCGCCGAAGGAGAGCCTGCGCCGTCGGAGATCCAGGCGACGGCGGCGGGGATCCGGATCATCGTGGACCGGGTCGGGCCGCCGGAGGCGGGCGTGCAGGCGGGGGTGGCGGTCTACCAGGCGGCCTCGATCAGCAAGAGCCTGCGCCGGCTCATCCGCCAGGTGGATCGGGCGTTCGCCCGGGCGGTTGAGCGGGCGCGGGCCGCCCGCGCGGGCGGGCCGGATCGTCCCGCGTAGCCGGATCGTCGTCGCCGCCGTTGGGGCGGGGCCTGCGGGGCGCCATGATGGCCCGCCGGATCGCGGCGCCGGGCGCCGCGTCGTCGAGCACGACGCCGTCCGCGGTGTGCTGCACCCCCAGGAAGGCGAACGTGTCGGCGAGTTCCGGAAAACCCCGCGCGAGTTCGCGCTCGACGAGCGCCCACAACCCGTCGCCGTAGCGGCGCTCCCACGCCCGCACGATCCGCTCGGCGGGGATCGCGCGGGGCGCGTCGAGCCAGCCCTGGATCGCGCGTGCGGCGTCTTCGAGTCCCTCGCGGCCGCCGGTGCGCCGGCGGATCGTCACGTCGAGCAGCAGGCACAGGGCGGCGCCGCCCCAGTAGACGTGCTGGTACGAAAACGTGCGGTGCATGGCGTCGCTGGCTGCCGCGAGCGTACGGATCCGCCTGCGCCTGCGGCCGCGCTCGAAGGCCGCTTCGAGCGCCCGCCACCCCTCGCGCTCCGAGCGGTGACCGGCCCGCGTGCGGCCGATCTCCGTCCAGTACGAGGCGATCCCCTCGCCGAGCCAGGGGTCGTCCGCAAACGGCATCGTGGCGTGGAGGAATTCGTGCGTGACGGTCCAGTTGCCCGGCAGGGCGTCGGCCGGCGCGCCCGGGCCCACGCGCAGGACCACCGCCGCCCCGCCGCCGCGCAACATCTGCCCGAACCCGACGCCGCGGGCCCAGCGGGCGGGCCGTACGAAGACCGCCATCGTCGCCCGCGGCATGGCACCGTAGACCGCCTGGACGGTCGCGGCGGCGTCCTCGACCATGGCCCGCAGGGCCGGCGTGTCGGCCCGCAGCGCGCCCAGGGGCCGCAGGCGGATCGTGCCGCCGGGCGCCTGGACGAGCGCCGGCGGCGGCCCGACGGCGACGTATCCAGGGAACCGGTGCACGCTCGGCGCGGGGCGGAAGGTGCCGGGGGCGGGCCCTTCGGGCCAGGGGGTCGTGACCACCGCGCCCTTCGGGACGGCGAAGCGCACCTCGGTCCGGCCGGGCGGCGGCGTGGGCCGAAGCAGCAGGTCGTGCACGGCCAGCAGCAGGTCCGCGCCGTCCCCGTGGCGCTCGCGCACGATGGTGGCGCGGCGCAGGCGGTGCACGAGGCACCGGGGGGGTGGTCCGTCCGGGGGGGCGATCCCCCGGTCCCGCCGAAGGGAACGGCCGTTCGGGGTCGAAAGGTCCAGCGTGGCGGCGCGCCCGCGCTGGGTGCGAAACGCCAGCTTCGGCATCGGGCCGTCGAAGCACCAGCGCACCGTCAGCGGTCCGTCGCCCGGTGGCACCGTCACGGAGACCACCGCCGAGGTGCGGGGGCCGGCGGCGCGCGGGCGGGGCGAAGGGACCGGCGTGTGAGACGTGGCACCGACGGGCGCGCACCCGAGCAGCCACGCGAGGGCCGCCGCCCGTCCGGCGCCCACCCGCCTCGGTGCCGTCGCGCCGGTCTCGCCGCCGCCGGGGCTCAGCGTGGCCGGCACCAGCGTCGCTCCTGCCGGCGCCGGTCCTCGTCGCCGAGGGTCTCGGCCAGCACGCAGTGCACCGGGCCGATGAACGGGTTCGTCCGGATCGCCACGCGGGCCGCCGCCAGGGCGCCAGCCCGATCCCCGGCGGCGAGGCGCGCCTCGGCCACGTCGGTGGCGAGGCTGGCGTCGTCCGGCCGCACGGCGAAGGCCTCTCCCAGCAGGGGGGCCGCCTTCGCCGCCTCGCCCAGCATCAGGTAGACGTGCCCGAGCCGCCGCGCCAGCTGCGGATCCCGGGCGGCGCGCTCCCCCGCCCGGCGGGCCTTCTCGTACTCGAACGCGGCGGCCCGCAGGTGCCCGCGTCGTTCGAGGAGCTGCCCGATCCGCGCGTGCTTGCGTACCTTCCCGCCGCCGAGGGCCGAGAACGCATCGCCCAACAGGTCGGCGTCCACGTCCGGCGGCTCGTGCCCCGACCGGAAACGTCGCTGCGGCAGCTTGCCGGGCCGGGCACCGCGGGTCGCCTCGCGCATCCTCGCCTTCCAGACCGCGAGGAACGACTCGAAGCTTCCGCCGTGCGCGGCCGCCAGGGCCTCCTCGGCCGACCGGCCCGCGGCCACCTCGTCGAGCAGGCGGCGAAGCCCGGCGTGCCCATGCAGCGCCACGAGGACGCCGATCATCGTCTCGACCTGGGCGTAGGCCAGGGCCGCCCGCTCCTGGGTGGGCAGCAGCGCGATGGACGGGTGCATCTCATCGAAGGTCACCAGGTCGTCGCGCTCGAGGGCCCGGCGCAACAGATGCGCCACCGCGGGATCGAGGGGCGGCGGGTCGTCCGTACGCCAGACGGTCTCCAGGTACTTCGCCAGGCCCTCCTGCAGCCACACGGGCGCGTTGTTCCCGGTGCGCAGGACCAGAAGATAGTGCACGGTCTCGTGGACGAGGGTGTCGAGCCAGGGGTACCCGCGGAGCATCACCCGGGGCGTGACCATCACGATGCGCCCGTGCTTCGTCACGCCTACCGTACCGGTGGTGCGCACGGCGGACAGGGGAAGCTGTGTCACCCGGGCGAGCTTGGCCGGGTCGTCCAGGAACTCCACCCGGATCGGGCCGTCCGGTTCCACCTGCAGGACCTGCGAGAGCTTCGGCAGGGCCGCGCGCAGGGCCGCGTCGGCGTAGGGCGAAAGCAAGCGATCTTCGTCCGCCGCGAACCGAAGGTCCACCACGTCCGTGCGCTCGGGCGGCCGGCCGGCGAAGATCTCGGCGGCGTTGCGTGCGAGCTGCAGATAGGTGCCAATCTGGGATGCAAGGGGCGTTCCCTCGGCGACGGCGGCGGCCTGCGCGAGGGTGTCGGCGGCCGCGCGGTAGTCCCCCCGGTACAGGGCCACGAGCCCCGCGGCGAAGGCACGGTCGGCCGGCGTGTCCAGCCGCTTGGCCAGGCTCGCCGCCTCGTCCAGCTCCCAGCGTTGCAGCGCGTGCTGGAAGGCCTCCCGCGGCCCGGCGACGCCCGGGGCGGGGGCGAGCAGCGCCACGAGACCGAGGCAGGCGAGGAACGATCGCAGCACCCGGTGCGTCATCGCAGCAGCTCCTCGTAGTAGCGCTCCACGGCGTCGTCCAGGCTCTCGCGATCGTGGCCGCGCAGCGCCTCGATCACCAGATCGCGCAGCGACCGGTCGCGCTCCGCCGCCGTGGACGCCTCGCCGCGCGCACCCGCGGGCGGCGGACGGCCCCGCCGCCGCAGGCTGTCGATGGCCTCGCGCACGGCCCGGGCGGCCCGCCCGGCGCGATCGATCCCCTCGTCCGGGCGTGCCCGCCGGCTCGCGGAACCGGCGGCCTCGAGGTGGCGCATGGCGGTCTCGAGCGCCGTGCGGCCGGCCTCGGGCAGCGGATCCGTGTCGCGGCTGCCCAGCAGCTCGCGGATCTTCGCCGCCGCCCCGTCGAGCGTCTTCGCGGTCTCGGGCAGCTCGGCCCGTTGGGTCTCGTCCAGGACGGACTCGATCGGCGGCATCTGCTCGCCGAGCTGGCCGGCCACCCGGGCCGCACGTCGCCGTGCGGCGTCGAGGCGCTTGGCCGGCTCGCTGCCGTCGGCCGATCCGAGGCGGGCCTTCTCCAGGGCGTCCCGGAGGGCCCGGGTCGCGTCGAAGGCCTCGGCCACGTTCGCCTGCGGGTCGCCCGCCAGCCCCGCGAGCCGGTCGGCCAGCTCCTTGGCCTGCGCCAGGGCCGCGCGCCCGCGCCGTCCGAGCTGCGTGTCGTCGATCCGATCGAGGGATCGCACGGTGGCCCGCGCGAGGCGCTCGAGGGCGTTTCGATCCTTGCGGGCGAGGGGGGGCATCGCCGCCGCGTTGCGGTAGCGGCGCCGGACCTCCCGCAGGGCGGCGGCGCCGGCCTCGGTGCGGTCCTCGATGCGCGAAAGCTCCCGCAGGAGCGCCATGCGGGCGCGGTCCGCCTCCGACAGGGCGCTCGTGGGGCCGTCGCCCTTGCCCAGCCGGTCCTGCACGGCCTCGTGCATCCCCGACAGCTCCTCGAGCTGGCGGCGCGCGCGCTCGAGCCGGCTTTCGGGCGTCCCGCCGGCCTCCTGTTCGAGGCGCCGCAGCAGCTCGAGGGCGTCTTCGTTCAGGAACTCGTCGTCGATCTCCCGGCCGAGCATGGCGCGGGCTTCGGCCAGCCGCGCCAGGTCCTCGCGCCGCCGCCGCAGGAGGCTGTCGAGCAGGGGCTCGACGGACGCATCGCCCGCCGCGAGCTGTTCGAGCAGGTCCACGATCTTGCGCTGCGTGGCGCGAAGCCGCGCCAGCAGGGTCTCGATGCGTTCGAGGATCTCGGCGTCGAGCAGGTCGTCGAGGCGGATGATCTCGTCTTCGAGCACGCGGACCAGGGTGCGGTCGTGGGCCCAAAGGCCCGGCAGGGCCCGCGCCGCGGCCTGCGGATCGATCGGTTCCCCGGCTGGGATCGATTCGTGGAGACGCCGGCCGCGCTCGTGGGCCTCGTGCAGCCGCTCGTGGATCCCGGCGAGCTCGTCGCCGCGCCGCCGATCGGCCAGCGTGTCCACCGCGTAGGCGTCGAGGAGGGTGGCGAGCGCCACCAGGAGCTGCTCCTCGGCGGAGAAGGCCGCACGCAGCCGGGCCAGCGCGACGGGCGGTTCCAGTGTGCGGCCCTGCGTGGCAATCTCGATCCGGGCGGCGAGGACGTCCACCGCCGCGTCGCGGATCCGCGACAGGTCGGCGACGTTGCGGGCGTGCTCGGCGTCGTCGTCGTCCACGACCAGCTTCGCGCGCGGGGTCCGGGCCACCTTGCCGGGGGGATCGGGCAGGGGCACGAGGGCGAGCCCCGGGTCGTTGTCGCGGACCTCCACGTAGTAGGACACCTCCGTCCGCTCGCGCACCGGCACGGTGGACAGGTCCCACTCGAACGTCTCGGTCAACTCGCGTGCGCCCTCGCGCGACAGGGGGATCGGGATCCGGTGGACCGATCCGTCCCCCAGCTCGTAGACCAGGTCCGCCCGGGCGATCCCGTAGTCGTCGCGGGCGTGGAACACCACGGGGTAGGTCTGGTCGTCGCGGACGGTCGCGCCGCCCGCACCGGCGGCCCGTTCGAGGGATACCTCGGGCGGCGCATCCGGAGCCAGGCGAAAGGGGATCGGGTCCGAACGGGCGGCCACCGCCCCGTCCTCGTCGAAGAGGAGGACCGTGGCCTCGCCGTCGCCGCGCAGGGTAAACGACCCCGAAAGCCGCCCGTCCCGCCACGCGAGCTCCACCGTCTCCGTGGCCGCGTCCGACACGCCCTCGGGGCTTTCGTGGGCGGCCACGAGCGCGCCGCCCTCGGCCGGCAGGCGGGGCTCGAACGCAAGGGACACGACGGTCCCGGCCGGGGCGCGAAAGGCCGCGGTGGGGTTTTCGAGGGTCCGGCGGCCGCGGTGGGTGTGGGCCGGGTAGTCGAGCGTGACGGCCAGGCGCCGCCAGGGGGGCTCGGCCGGCGCCGGCGGCCGAGCGTCGAGCCCGTGCAGGGTCCACAGGGCGCCTTGCCGTGCGGCGGGGATCGTGGCTCCCACCGCCCACAGCGCCACCAGCAGGCCGGCGGCGCGGGCACGCGGAAGCGGGTCGAAGGCGGGGAGCAGGTCCGCCGGCCGGACCCCGAGCCGACGAAGCTGCGCGGCCACGCGCCCGCCGTAGGCGGCCGCGAGCGCCCGCGCCTCCTCCGGGGCCGAAAGCCGCAGCTCGATCGCGCCCAGGACCTCCTCTCGCAGGGCCCGTGGCAGCGGGGTGCCGGCGGGGGTTCGCGGCCGCCCGCGCCGCACGAGGGTCCGCGCCGTCGCCACGAGGCCCTTCGGACCCGCGGGGCCGTAGGCGCGCCGCGCCGCCGCGAGCCGTACCGCCGACCAGGCCGCCCAGGACAGACCCGAGGCCAGCAGTGCGCCCAGGCGGGCCAGGTCACCGCGCTGCGACAGGGCCGAAACGCCCACCGCCACGGTCGCGATCGCCCAAAGCGACAGCAGGGCGTCGATCGAGGTCCACAGCGCAACCTGCGCAAGACCGCGGCGGCGCGCAGCGGCCACGCCTTCGACCAGCGGAGCGCCGGGGCGCGTCGTGGCACGGGGCACGCAGGGGAGGGTATAACCCGTCGCACAGCCCGGAAAGCCGCACGTTTCGGCGCCGCCCCCGCCGCGCGGCCGCGCAGGACCCGCCCGTGACCGACTCATCCCCCGACGACCGCACCCTGGTCGCCCGTGCCCAGCGGGGCGAACGGGCCGCGTTCGAGGCGCTGTTTCGCCGCTACCACCGGCGGGTGTTCACGGTGGCCGTGGGGATCGTGCGCAACGAGGCCGACGCCCTCGACATCGCGCAGGAGGCGTTCGTCAAGGCGTTCCGCTCCCTGCCGCGGTTCCAGGGCAACAGCTCCTTTTACACCTGGCTGTACCGGATCACCGCGAATCTGTGCATCGACCACGGCCGGCGCGGGAAGAAGCACCGGGCCGCCTCCTTCGACGAGGCGCGTTCGGCGGTGGAGACCGCCGGCCCGGCCCGGCCGGCGTTCGGCCTGCACCACGTGGAGGATCCGGACGAGGCCGTCGCCCGCGCGGAGATCCGCGACGCCTTCCGCGAGGCCCTCGACGAGCTGCCGGAGATCCACCGCGCGGTCCTGGTGCTGCGCGAGCTGGAGGGGATGAGCTACGCCGACATGGCCGACGCCCTCGACTGCCCGAAGGGCACGATCATGAGCCGCCTGTACCATGCCCGCCGCAAGATGCGGGAGGCCCTCGAAGCCCGGGGGATCCACCTGGGGCCCGCGCCCGAGGGCGGAGATGACGCGAGTGAATCGAGCGGGGGGGGCCCTGCGTCGAAGGAGGCGACCGTGCCATGACCCGTGCGTCCATCGATCCCGAGACCTTGAGCGCCTACTTCGACGGTGAACTGCCGCCCGAGGACGCCGCCCGCGTGGAGGCCGCGCTTCGGGCCGACCCGGCGGTGGCGCGCGAGGTCGAGGACCTGGCGCGGGTGGGCGCGGCCGTGCGGGCCTGCCTCGGGGCCGAGGCGCGCGAGGTGCCCGAGGCGCGCTTCGAGCCGATCTGGGATCGGATCGAGCGCGACATCGATGCGCAGGTTGCGCAGCCGGCGCCCGGCCCCTGGGCGCGCTTCGTCACGTGGCTGCGTGGATCCCACGCACGCCCGGCCTTCGCGGTGGCCGGGGTGGCCGCCGCCGCCGCCGTCGTCTTCGCGGTCCTGCGGGCCCCGGGCGGCGACGGGAATGCGGCAGGCGCGCACCCGGCGGTGGCCACGACGGACCCCGGCGCGAAGGCGCCTTCTGCGCCGGCACCGAGCGCGGCCCCATCGACCGAGGCACCGCGCCTTGCACACTCCGGCCCCGCGCGGGCCGACGAACCCCCGGCCGCCGCGCCGGCGCCGCCGCGCAACGACGCCGAGGTCGAGTTTATCGAGTTCGACGGCGGCAGCGGCCGCATCGAGCACATCGAGGGCCGCCGGGGCACCACCACGGTCATCTGGGTGCGGGAAGAAGAGCCCACCGACACGGAGCGAGAACTCTGATGAGACGACGTCGCAGCCAACGATCCCGTTCGAAGGTTTCAAGCATGCGCCGCCGGGCGTTCGCCGGAGCGGTGGCGGCGTTCGTCGTCACGGCGGCGTCGGCCGGCCCGGCCGCGGCGGCCGAGCGCACGCGCGCCAAGTGCGATCTGCACGCCGTGCACCTGACGAAGAAGGGCGACGGCACGATCCCTCCAGAGCTGTCCTTTTTGGAGGCCGAACTGCGCGACGACCAGTTCGCGGCCTACAAGGGCTTCCACCTGCTCGAACGCAAGGACCTTTTGCTCGTCAAGGACCAGGCTGCGCGCGCGGCCTTCCGGACGGGGCATACGCTGGGCCTTACGTTGCTCGGTGGGAAGGGCAAGCGCCTGCGGATCCGCGCGTCGTTGTCGAACCGCTCCGGCGATCGCACCCTCGTCCAGACCACGTACGCCATCGACGACGGCGGCGTGTTTTTGCTGGGCGGCCCGTCCTACAACGGGGGCAAGCTGTTGTTCGCGATCCGCTGCCGTGGGGCGCGCGGCTGACGTCGCCACGGTAGAGCGGGGCTGCTAGGGTCATGGCTGCGTGCCGGCCCGGCGCGTGCGCCCATGACGCCACCGGAAGTCCCCACCATCGGGGGGCGCGCCCCGGCGCCTCCCGCACCGCCCCGCCGGCGACGCTGGCGCCGGGCCGCCGCCGTCGCGGCGCTCGTGCTCGCGGCCCTGGCCGCCGCCGGGATCGTGTGGGGGCCGCGGTGGGTCGCGGCCCGTGTCCGGGCCGCCCTGGAGGATCGTACGGGGCACCCGGCCACGGTGGGGCGGGTCTCGCTGCGTCCGGGCCGGGTCGTCCTGGAGAACGTGCGCATCGAGCCCCTGGTCGCGCTCGACCGAGTCGAGGTGCGCACGCGCTTTGCGGGGATCGCTCCGCCCCACCTTCGCATCGAGCACGTCAACGTGCAGGGCGGCCGGATCGACGGGAGCGTCGAGGCGCTTGCCGATCTGGGGCGGCGGGTCCATCGCGGGGCGGCCGCGCGGGCCGCCCGCGGGCGCGGAAGCGCGGCTGGTGTGGGCTTCGACGTCTCGGACGTGACGCTGCGGGTGCGCGACGGCGACCGGACCCTCACCGCGACCCTGTCGGCCCGCCGCCGGGATCGGGCGGCCGCCCAGGTGCGGCTCGAAGGCGGCCGCCTGGCGCTGGAGGAGGCGTCGCTGTCGGCATCCTTCGAGGCTGCCCGGGCCGAGGTGGATCCGAAGGCGCCCTTTCCGCTGGCGATCCACCTCGAGGGGGGCGGCGCGCAGCTTCGGCACGACCTGGCGGTCGCCGGCGTGCAGGGGACCGTGACGCTCGCCTCGGCCGACCTTGCGGGGGTGACCGCGCGCCTGCGCGGGGGGATCGCGTCGAAGGCCGAGGCCGCCGGCCCGGTCCCGGAGATCTTCAGCCTCGAAGCCGAGGTGGCCCCGCCGGCGGGGACCTTCTCGGTGACGGTCCACGTAGACGACGTGGCGCTCGCGCCCGTGGCCGACGCCTTCGCCGGCTATCCCTGGCTCGACGTCGGCGCCGGCCGCTTCGACGGCGTGCTCTCCGTGTCCAGGAACGAGGCGGGCGTCGTCGTCGAAGCCGCCGGCGGCCTCCGCGGCATCACCGTGCACCATCCGCTGCTCGCGCGCGCCCCCATCGAGGACCTCGACGGCCGCGTCGAACTCGCGGCCACGTGGCACCCCCGCACGCGCACGCTCGACCTTGCGCGCCTTCGCCTGGAACGGCGGGGGGCGGCGGTCGAGATCGCAGGCACGCTCGTCGATCCGCGCGACGACGTCCGCCGCCGTGTGTCCCTCGTGGCGACGGTGCCCGAGGTGCCCTGCCAGACGGTGCTCGACGCCGTGGGCCCGGACCTGGCGCCGGCCCTGCAGGGGTTCCGTCTCGGCGGGAGCTTCGAGGCGAAGATCTCGTTCGACGCGGACTGGGCCGATCTCGACGCCCTGCGCCTGGGCGGGCGCGTGGGGATCGATCGCTGCCGGGCGCTCGAAGCACCCGCGCGGGCCCATCCCTCCCGGCTGCGGTCGCCGTTTACGCACCGCGTGGCCCTGCGCGACGGCAGCGTGCGCCTGGTGCGGCTGTTTCCCGGATCGGGGTCGTTTACCTCCCTCGACGGCATCGCGCCCGCCATGGTGGCGGCCATGCTGACCACCGAGGACGGCGGGTTCTTCCGGCACCGGGGCTTCTTGCCGTCGCAGTTCGAAGAGGCCCTGCGCCGCAACCTGAAGGCAGGCCGCGTGCGCCTCGGGGCGTCCACGATCACCATGCAGTTGGCGAAGAACCTGTTCTTGAGCCACGAGCGCACCGTCTCGCGCAAGCTGCAGGAGATGTTCCTGACCTGGTACCTGGAGCGCACGCTCGACAAGCGGCGCATTTTGGAGCTTTATCTCAACATCGTGGAGTTCGGGCCGGGGATCTACGGTGTGACCGAGGCGGCGCGGCACTACTTCGGCAAGCACCCGCGGGATCTGACCCCCCTCGAAGCCTTCTACCTGGCCGCCATGCTGCCCAGTCCCGTGCGCCGGCACGTCCACCACTGCAAGGGGCGCCTTTCGGACCGGTTCGACCGAAAACTCCGGCGGCTGCTCGCAATCGCCCACAACCGAGGCCGGATCGACACGGCCACCTACGACACCTGGAAGGACGCGCAGCTCGTGTTCGTGCCGGCCCCGGAGGACGGCGACGAGGCGTCGTGCCTCGCCCGCATCGACCACTTGCTCCACGCCGAGCGCGCCCAGGCGGCCCTGTCGGGCCTGGTGGCCGGGGGTGCGCCCCGGGGGCCGGTGCTGCCACCGCCGATCTCGGCGGTCGGAGCCGCCGGCGCGGGGGACGAAGCCAACCCCGACCTCGCCGGCAGCCCCGCGATGGACGAGGTCGGCGGCGGGGAGTGAGGCCGTGACCGGGGCGCTGCTCGTCGCGCTGGGCCTGTTCGCCGCGGGGCGTGGCGAGGTGTTCGTGGACGCGCGCGATCCGGCCCTGCGGCCCGGGGCGTCGCGGTCGGCCGTCCACGGAGCGGCGGCCCTCGAGGTGGGGGCGGGCTTCGTCCGAGAGGACCCCGTGTTCGCGCTGGCGCCGTCGCTGTCCATCGACGCGTCGGCGGTGGTCCCCCTGTGGGTGCGGCTGCGCGCGCCGCTGCGGCTTCGCCTCGTCGATCGCCCGCCGGACGACCGCGGCGTCTTCCGCCGGCGGGACTACGACGAGGTGGGGGACTACCTGGCGATCCTCGAAGTGTTCGCCTACCGCGACGACCGGGTCTTTCGGAGGCACGGGCGGCTGCTCGTGGACCTTTGGGTGGGGGGGCTCGCGCGCGCGGGGTTGCCGTCGCGGATCCTGGTGGCCGACCTCCTGTCGAGCGCCGACCTCGACCGGCGCCGCTCGGGGCTGTCGTTCGCCGGCGCCGTGGAGGGGCGCCTTGCGGGGCAGCCCGCCCGGGTGCGCTGGAAGGTGCTCGCCACGGATCTTGCGATGCAGCAGGTCGTCGGCGGGGCCGTGGCCCTTTCGTGGGCCGGGGCGTTCGTCGGGATCGAGGGGGCGGGCGATCCCACGGCCCCCCGGGCGCTCGTGCGGGACGCCCGCGACGACGCCTACTTCGCCCTCGACGGCCGGCGCACCCTGGTGGCCCGCGGCGACCGGGGCGCCGGCGGGATCGTGTTGTCCCTGGGCTACCGCTTCGCGGACGCCTGGCGCGTGCTCGTGGGGCCGTTCTTGCACCTGGTGACCCTGCCGGGCCTCGGCCGCGGGCTGGCCGTGGGGATCGACGGCGAGTTCCTGCTGGCCCCCGACCGCAGCGTGCGGCTCGGGGTGGACGCGGCGGTGACCGTGGGGGACGAGGACTTCGATCCGGCCTACTTCGGCCCCTTGTACGTCCTGGAGCGCTGGCAGATGCCCTTCGCCCCCGGGCGGCGGCCGGACGACCTCGGAGCCACGGCGGTTCCCAAGTGGGCGTTCGTCGATCGCGAGGACCTCGCCGGGGTCGGGGGGCGCGGGCGGCTGCGGCTGGCCGTGGGGCCGGTGGTGGCCCTGTCGGCGGCCTACGGCTACCGGCCGGGTCCACTGGGCGGGCAGTTCGATGCGGGGATCGAACTGCACCTGCCGGCGGCCGAACTGGACGCGCGCGTCGTCCACCGCGGGCGGCACGGCTTCTCGTTTTGGGATCCGGCCGGCACCTACGCACGGCTCGCCCTGCGGGTGCCCGTGGTGCGCTGGGTGGACGTGATCGCCGACGCCTGGCTCGGAGGCGCGATGCGCCCGGACGAGGGGGTGAGCGGCCTGGCCGGGCCCACCGGCTTCGTGGGCAGCGCGGGGCAGGTGATCGCGGGGGTTGCAGCCAAGATCCCCTGGTAGGATGACCGCCGCCATGGTCGGCCCCCGCCCACGGCGCCTGTGGGAGGCGCTCGATCGCCTCGACCCGGACCGGGTGGTCGAGACGCTCGCCCCGTACCTGACGGCCCGGCGCAAGGCCCGGATCGAGGCGATGATCGAGGGGCGCCTTATGTCGGTGCAGGTGGCCGTCGAGGCCCCCTCCGACCCGCACAACGCCGCGGCCGTCCTGCGCACCGCCGAGGCCCTGGGCGTGGGCACCGCGCACGTCGTCGCCGCGGAGGGGCGCGCCCTCGAGGCGCGGCGCACCACCCAGGGCGCCCACCACTGGGTGGAGGTGCACGAGCACCCGGACCTCGCCGCCTTGCTGGCCACCTTGCGCGAGGCCGGCGTGACGCCCTACGGGGCCGACATGGACGGAGCCGTGGAGCTTGTGCAGGTGCCGGTGGACCGCCCCGTGTGCATCGTGGTGGGCAACGAGTCCCGCGGGCTGTCCGAGGCGGCCCGGGCCGCCATGCCCACCTTCCGGATCCCCATGGTGGGCCTTTCGCAGAGCCTGAACCTGTCGGTCAGCGCCGCCATCGCGATGTTCGACCTGACCCACCGCCGCCGCGCCCGGCTCGGCGCCCAGGGGGACCTCGACGGGCCGGCCCGCCGGCGCCTGCGCGCCTACGCCTACGCCCGCAGCGTGGACGCGCGCATGTTGCGGGGGATCTTCGACCTGGAATGGGACGGCGACGGGCCGCGTCCCGGGGTCTGACGAGGCACCCTTGGCACGCCGAAAGCATCGACGAAGACGCCGCCTGCTCGGGCTGCTCGTGCTGGCCGCGCTCGCGGCGGCCGGGGCGGCCGCGGCCGTGTACGCGGCCGTGGTGCGCCAGATCGCGCACATCGACGCCGCCGCCGTGCAGGACTACCGCCCCAAGCAGGTCACGAAGATCTTTTCGGCGGACGGGCGGCGGATCGGTGAGATCTTCGAGGAACGCCGCACCGTCGTATCCTACGCCGAGATCCCCAGCCACGTGGAGAACGCCTTCCTCGCGGCCGAGGACGCCGACTTCTACCGCCACGAGGGGCTCGACTGGTGGGGGATCGCGCGCGCGGCGGTGGCGAACCTGCGCGCGGGCGCGGTGCGGCAGGGGGCGTCCACGATCACGCAACAGGTGGTCAAGATCTTCTTGCTGTCGAGCGAGCGCACCTTCCGCCGCAAGCTGCAGGAGCTGGTGCTGGCGCGCCGCATCGAGCAGACCGTGCCCAAGCAGAAGATCCTGGAACTCTATCTCAATCAGATCTACCTGGGGCACGGCTGCTACGGCGTCGAGGAGGCGAGCTGGTACTACTTCGGCAAGTCGGTGCGGGACATCGACCTGGGGCAGGCGGCGATCCTGGCCGGGCTGCCGAAGGCGCCGTCGCGGGACTCGCCCATCGACAACCCCGAGGGTGCCAAGAAGCGACAGGTGTACGTGCTGCGCCAGATGGTCGCGCGCGGATGGGCGAGACCGGACGAGGCCGAGCGTTTCATCGAGGCGCCGCTCGACGTGGTCGATCGGCGTACGGTGCCGCGCGTGGTGCCCGGGGCCGAGCCGTTCGTGGACGCGGTGCACGCCCTGTTGCTGGAGCGCTACGGCAAGGAGGCGCTTTCGCGGCTCGGGGCGAGCGTCCATACCACCGTGGATCTATCGTTGCAGGCGGTGGCCCGGCGCGCCCTGCGGTCGGGCCTGCGGGCCGTGGACGCCCGGCACCGCTACGGGCGAAACCTCGAGCCGGCGGGCCCCAAGGCGATCGAGCGCGCGCGGGCCCGTGCGCGGGGCAAGGTGGCGCCGGGGGCCCGGCTGCCCATGGTCGTGCGCGCCGTCCACGACGGCGGCGGCCTGCGGGGGATCGAGGGCGACGTCGGGGATCTGCGCTGCTTCGCGCCGGTGCCCGCCGGCAGCCGCTACGACGAGCCGAAGCGGCCTCTTGCGGAAGCGTTCCCCGCGGGGGCGATCACGACGGTGACGATCGACCGGACGGCGGCCGAGGACGGGCCCGCGCCCTGCCGCGCCCGGATCGACGCCGGCCCGGAAGGCGCCGTCGTCGTCCTGGACGTGGCGACCGGGGCCGTGCGCGCCATGGTGGGCGGGTACGAGGATGTGCGCGGCGGCTTTCACCGGGCCACGGCTGCGCGGCGGCAGCCGGGGTCGGCCTTCAAGCCGTTCGTGTACGGGGCGGCCCTCGAGTCGCGGCGGTTCACCCCCGCCACGATCGTGGAGGACTCGCCCGAGATCTACGAGAAGTGGCGCCCGACGAACTTCCGGGTGGACGTCTACCGGGGCCCGATCCGCCTGCGCGAGGCCATCGCGCACTCCGTCAACACCGTGGCGATCAAGGTGCTCGACGCGGTGGGGATCGAGACGGTCGTGGACTTCGCCCGGCGCGCCGGGATCACCTCCCCGCTGGGCGCGGACCTGTCCCTTGCGCTCGGGACCAGTGAGGTGACCCCGCTCGAACTCGCCGGCGCCTACGGCACGATCGCCCGCGGAGGGCTGCGGGTGGCGCCGTTCTTCGTCCGATCCATCGAGGTGCCGGGCGAGGCGGCGCGGGACGAGACCCCGGCGGGCGAGCGCACCATCGACCCGGCGGTGGCCTACGTCCTGACCAGCATGATGACGTCGGTGGTGGAGGAGGGGACGGCCCGCCGCGCCCGCCGCCTCCACCGGCCGCTCGCCGGCAAGACGGGGACCAGCGCCAAGAACCGGGACGCCTGGTTCGCCGCGTTCACGCCGCGGACCGTCGCCGTGGCCTGGGTCGGCTTCGACACCCCCCGCAGCCTCGGCCGGGGCGAGACCGGCGGCCGCGCGGCGCTGCCCGTGGTCGTCGAGACGCTCGCGGCGGCGGAGGACGGACTCGCCCCCGAGCCGTTCGTCCCGCCCCCGGGCGTCGAGGTACGGCGGATCGACCGTGCCACCGGCCTGCTCGCCCCACCCGACGCCCCCGCCGAGGCCACCCTGGAGGAGGTGTTCCTGGCCGGCACCGCCCCCGAGGAGGAGGCCCCCCCGCCCGGCGCGGCCTCGCCCGACGACCTCCTGCTCGATCTCTACGGCGCCCCCGACGGAGCCCCCGCGCCCCCGGAAGGCGCCGCACCGCCCCCGGCCGCCGTTCCCGATGAACCATAGGAGTCAAATGTTCATGTAGGACATGTAGGGTTTTTTCCTTCATCCACCTACGTTGTGGGAGGATCCACCCATGGTCCAGCCCCGTGAACGCCGCGCCGCCACGCGCATCGACAAGGTCTTTCGCGTCCTCATCGCCACGGACGAGCACGGCGAGCAGTGGTGCGTGGCGCGCAACATCTCCACCACCGGTCTGTTCGTGGAGATGCCCGAGCCGTTGCCGCTGCGCAGCAAGGTGGTCGTCCGGTTCCAACTCCCCGGCGACGACGCGGCGATCTGCGCCATCGCACGCGTGCAGAACCACTACTACTTCCAGTACTCGGAGGGCGGTGAACTGGCCGCGCTGTGCGGCGTCGGCCTGCGCTTCCTGCGCTTCGTGCCCGACGTGGGCGCTCCCGTCCCCCCGGAGCGGCTGCACTGACGGCGCCGTGGGCCGCCCGAGGCCGCCGGCCGGTTCGGGGCGGTTTCTTGCGTCGCGCGATGCGTTCGGCCGACCTTCGGTCCGTGCCCACCGGTCGCGCGCACGTCGTCCTCCTCGCCGGCTTGTGTGCCGCGGCCCCGGCGTGCGGCGGGCGGGCCGAACTCATCGACACCCGCGTGTACGTGGCCCGGCCGCCCGGGCGCGACCCTGACGAGGCGGCGGTCTGGACCGTGGACGAGCAGGCGGTGCGGGGCGCCCTGCGCGCCGGGGTCGAGCGCCTGCGGCGGCTGTGGGGATCGCGGGGCACCGCGGCGTCACAGCCGGGGGACGGGGGCGGTGCCCCCATGGTCTACGGCCGCCCGGCGACGGAGGCGGACCTTCGAGCGCTGTTCGACGCGATGGCGCACGGTCCCATCGACGAGCTGGCCGGGCCGGCGGGGCGGCTTCGCCGGGCGTCGCCGGCGCTGCTCGAACCGGTCGCCCGCCGCCTGTTGCGGCCGCGGTCGCGTCCCAAGTCCGAGTACCGCACGGTCTTGGGGCTCATCGGCGGCGACGTGCCGAACCGCTACGGGACCTTCCTCCTGCACTGGAAGAAGCGCCACGGGTACCGCGTGCACGTCTCGGAGGACTGGTACGCAGACCTGCTCGCCTTGCAGCCGGCCCGGGTGGGGCGGGCCCTGCGGCCCGTGCTGCGCGACTGCATCGAGACCGTCGCGCTCCTGTGGGCCGTGGCGGACATGGGGCGCACTTCACCGGAGCACGCCGACCGGGCGGTCGCCGTGCTCCTCGACGCCGCCTACGTCCATTATGGAACCTTTCGGGACGAGGTGGCCCGGGCGCTGCGCAGCATGGGCGATACGGCGGTCCCGGCCCTCGTCGAGGCATCGAAGCCCCCCGAGCGCCCCCGGCGGACGGAGGAAGGCGAGCAGGCCGCGCGCAAGGCGGCGTTTGCGGCCCACGTGCTCGACACCCTGGGGCGTGGTCATCCCGCGCGGGCCCTCGACGCCTTCGCGGACCGGCCGGCGGCCCTGGCGCGGCTGCTCGACGCCTACGCGCGGCGCCGGTCGCCGGAGGCGGCGGAGGGGATCGTGGCGCGGGCGGATCACGCCGACCCCCGGGTGCGCGCCGCGGCCCGCGCCGCCGTATGGGCCTACCTGGCGGGCCCGCCGCCGCGGGTGCGCCGGCGGACGGTGCGCCTGCTCGGGGGCCGGACCGAGACGCGCCGGGCGGAGGTGGACCACCGCACGCGCATGGCGCTGGCCCTGCGACGGGCGCTTTCGGAGGTGGTGCCGGAGGCGGTGGAGCCTGCGTGCAGCCTGCGCCGAAACGACGGCACGGTGGACGAGACCTGCGCCGCCCAGCCCCGCCGCCACGCGACGGCGTTGTTCGCCGCCTACGATCGGCGACGCGCCGATCGCCATGCGGCGCTGCTGGCCTCCCTCGACGCGCTGCCCGACGACGGCGCGCGGCGGCGGGCCCTCGACCGGGCCCTCGTGGCGGACCCGGCGCTGGCCGCCGAACCGGAGGCTCTCGCCCGGATCCTTGCGCTGGCAAAGGCCGCCGCGCGGGACGAACCCCTCGTGGCGGCCCGCCTGCTGCGCCGCCTCGCCGTGTTCGACCCCGCCGAGGCCGCCGGCTGGCACGCGGCGGCCGCCCGGCTCGAGGCACGGGCCCGCACGGCGCTGGAAGCCCCGTCCGTCCCCACCGTCTCCGGCGCGGCGGTGGCCGAACAGGTGTTCGCCGCGGCCGCCGGCGCGTTCTTGGCGTTGTGGTCCCTGGGCACCCTCGCCGCCGGCCGCGACCGCCGCCGGCGGTGACGGCGGGCGGAGCGCGGGCCGGGGCTGCGGGATCGGGTCCGAGGCCCGGAACGGGGCCGGGTCGGCGGATCGTCCGTGTGGCCGCCGGGTAGGGGGACTATGGAGGCTTGGGCAGGTTGCCGAGGCCGTCGTCCTTGGGCGGGGCGCTGGGCTTGAGGATCTTGACGCGCTTGGGCTTGCGCTTGGACTTCGGTTTCGGCCGGGGCTTCGTCTTCTTCTTGGACCCGTGCTTGCCGTGGGCCTTGGGCTTTGGAGCAGCGCTCGGCTTCTTCTCGGCGGGCGGGGCAGCCGGGGCCGCGGGCTTCGTGCCGGCGGCCCCGGGCGCCTTCGCCCCATCGGCCGGTGCGGCGGCCCGTGCCTCGTCCGCCGGGGCCGGCGCCTTCGTGTCGTCCGCCGGGGCCGGCGCCTTCGCGTCGTTCGCCGGTGCCTTTGCCGCCGGAGGCTGGGCGACGGCCTCGGCGGCGGGTTTCGTCGGTGGGGCGGCGGCCTCGGCGGCAGGCCGCTGCGACATCCAGTACAGCACGCCGCCGACGGCGGCTGCGGCCAGGCCGAACAGGACCCAGGTGACCCCGCCGCCGCCGCGCAGGTTCGTCTCGCGTACCTCGGTCGGGGTCCCCGGCCCGTCGAGCGGGCCGCCCACGAAGGTCTTTGGTCCGGTGTCGGCGTATCGGCCCTCGAACTCGAAGACCGTCTTGCCCACGCCCGGCGCGAGCTCGGCGTCGCGGTTCGGGGCGGGGGCCTGGGGGAGCTGCACCGGTGCGCCGGCCGGCTCCGCCGGGACGTACGCCGGGGTCGCCGGTGCGCCGGGTTGGGGCTGGGCGGCCGGTGCCCCGGGTTGGGGCTGGGCGACCGGCGCACCGGGTTGGGGCTGGGCGGCCGGCGCACCGGGTTGGGGCTGGGCGGCCGGCGCCCCGGGGTGGGGCTGCCCCGCCGGTGCGCCGGCGGCGGGGGGCGCCACTTGCGTGCCGCTCGGACCGGCGGGGGAGGGGGCGCCGCCGGGCGGGGGCGCGGCGGGGATCGTGCGTCCTGGGCGTTGTGGGTCGGTCATGGGCGCCGGGCCGCATTGTACGCGCGCGTGCCGTCCCGTGCGAGTTTCCACGCCGGTGGAGGCGCGCGGGGGCCGCTGGTAGCCTCCGGTGGACCATGGCGAAGGTCGCGCCGACGCGCCCCGGCGGGCGTTTCATCGTCCTCGAGGGGATCGACGGCGCGGGGACCACCACGCAGGCGCGCCGGCTCGCGGCCGCTCTTACGGCACGGGGGATCGACTGTCACACCACCCGCGAGCCCTCGGACGGCCCCATCGGGGCGCTGGTGCGGGCAAGCCTCGCCGCCGGCGGCCCCGCCTTCGACGCCGCCGGCCGCGCCTTGCTGTTCGCCGCCGACCGCCTGCACCACGTGGCCGCGGAGATCGATCCCCACCTCGCCCGAGGCGCGTGGGTCGTGTCCGACCGATACCTGCTGTCGTCGCTCGCCTACCAGGGGCTCGACTGCGACGAGGCCTGGGTCCGCGCGATCAACCGCTACGCGCGCGCGCCGGACCGGACGATCCTGCTGGACGTGCCCGCCGAGGAGGCGGTCCGCCGGATCCGGGCCCGTGCCGCGGCCGCCGGCGGCGCCGCGCAGCACTACGAGACCCCGCGCACCCTCGCGCGCCTGTGCGAACGCTACCGCACTCTCGCCGCCTCGGAGGGGGCCGTCGTCGTGGACGGCATCCGCCCCGTCGAGGCCGTCACCCGCGCCGTCGTCGCGGCCCTCGCGGACCTGCTGCCCCCCGCCCCCGGCACGCCCGCGTAGCCCACCCCGTTCGCCCGCACCCACGCAACCACCGGCCGCCCCGTGAGCCGGAATCCCCGGGCTGCCGCAATCTCGGTACCCGTGCCGACGCGCGTCGCTGTTTCTGTTCCGGTTCCCGTCCCGGTCGCCGTCGCCGTACACTCCAGTGATGGATGCATCGATCCGTCGCGGTGACGGTACCGGTGTCCGTCCCGGTACACCCCAGCGCTGGATGCATCGATCCGTCGCGGTGATGATACCGGTGCCCGTGCGCGTCTGTGTTTCTGTCCTCGTCCCCTCCAGCGCTGGAAGCGCCGCCGAGTATCGGCCGGTGGGGGCCCTTGGGCGTCCGTCGCGGTTTCCGTGCCGGTTTCGGTGGCGGTTCCCGTTGCCTCTGCCGTGTCCCGTACCCGCCCACGTCCGTCTCCCGGTTCGGAAGTCCTCCAAGGACGGCGGCGGCCGCGATCCTCGGCCGATGGGATCATCAAAGCCTCGCGGGTGGGCGAAACGATCGCAGGTGCGCCCGGGGGGCGCAGGCACCCGCGACGATGCCGTCTCAGTGAGGCTGGGTGGCTGGTGGAGGCGAAGCGGCGGCGGGGCGCGCGTCGGGCAGGATCCTGTACGTGCGGGTCTCGCCCTTGCCGTCGCGCAGGCGGTCGACGCGCAACTCCGTCATGGTCTCGACCTCGGCAAAGAGCGCCGCGAGGTGTTCGGGACGCTCGATGCGCACGCCATTGACCGCGACGATGACGTCCCCGGGACGCAGGTCGCACGGCCGGTCGCACAGGCCCGGCTCGTCGGGGAAGACCCGGGTGATCCGGTAGCCGACGAAGCGGCCGTCGATCCGGTGCGGCTCGGGGCCCAACTCGCGCAGGAGGTAGGCGGGGCCGCGGGCGGTCGCGCGCGCAAGCTCGCTGCGGTAGATGACGCCTTCGGGGCGTGGCGGTTCGGGGCGGGCGGCGGCCTCGTCCGCGGCGCCGGGGTCGGTCACGGCGGCCGCCTGCGCCGCGGCGGCGGGCGGCGACGGGTCGGTGGCGTGGTGGCAACCGGCGAGCGCGACGAGGGCGGCGGCGAGGAACGATCCGCGGGGCATGGTCCCACCTTGCCCCGGAGGCTGGCGCAGGCCAAGTTTCCCGCGGGCCCGACCCGCCCCGGCGGCTACGGGGTGAGGCAGCGTTCCGTGGCGGCCGCCAGGATCGCGAGGATCCCCACGGCGCCCGCAGACACGGCCAGGGCGGAGCAGGCGGCGAACGTCCCGGCAGCGCGCCGGACGGGCCGGCCCGGGTACCCCGCCGGGACCAGTGCCAGCGCAGCCAGCGCACCTGCCGGCCACGACGCGGCGAGGCCCCCAGGGGCGAGGTCCCAGGCGGCCAGGGCCACCGCGGCGACCCCCAGGAGGCAGGTTGCGGTGTCCGCGCGAAGGGGCACGCCCCGCACGCTAGGGTCCGATCACCGCGCCCCGCAAGAAACCGCCGGATCGATCGCCCGGGCCCCGGTGGGGCCCGGCGCCGAGGCGGCGATCCCCGTCCACGCCCATGGGGACGGCGGCCGCCCTCGCTGCCCGGTGTTCGTACGTTCCGGTGCCTTGCGCGCTCAGGGGCGCCCACGTCGATGCCGGGGCGATGCAGTGGCTGCGAGGCTCGGCGGGTTGCGCTGGAGGCGGCGGTGGCCAATAACACGCCGTCCGTGTCCGACCACGCGCCCGATCCCTCCTCCTCCACGACCGCCCCGGCGTTTCGCTCGGGCTTCGTGGCGTTTTGTGGACGCCCGAACGTGGGCAAGTCCACGCTGCTCAACGCGCTCGTCGGGCAGGAACTGGCCGTCGCCACCCGCCTGCCGCAGACGACCCGCGAGCGCTTCGCCGGCGTGCTCGGCGGCGACGACTTCCAGATCGTGCTGGTGGACACCCCGGGGATCCATCGGGCGCGCTCGGCCTTCAACAAGTTCATGGTGGACGAAGCGCTGGCGGCGGCGCGGGACGTGGACGTGGTGGCGTTCCTCGCCGAGGTCCCGCGGCTGCCCGACGCCGACGCCGCCCGCGCCTGGCGCCCCGGCCCGG
>Ga0256839_1002075_pt1 | contig 23045 bp, 20 predicted proteins | sample 354166metaG_FD_185968 | JGI IMG/M metagenome (GOLD analysis project Ga0256839, IMG submission 185968) | Hydrothermal vent microbial communities from Mid Atlantic Ridge, Atlantic Ocean - 354-166 | ecosystem: Environmental > Aquatic > Marine > Hydrothermal vents | place: Atlantic Ocean: Mid... | reverse complement strand
GCCAGCGTCCGAGCGTGTGCAATGCGGCGGAGACGCTACTGGTCCACAGGGAGATCGCGGCCGAATTCCTGCCCGGGCTGCTCGAAGAACTAAAGCAACGTGGCGTGGAGCTCCGCGGCTGTCCTCGGACACGGGAGCTGGTGCCGTCCGTTCTCCCCGCCGGCGACCAGGACTACGCCACAGAGTGGTTGGACCTGAAGATGTCGGTCAAGATCGTCGATTCTGTCCAGGAGGCGATTGAGCATATCGAGCGGTTCGGGTCGGGGCACACCGAGGCGATCGTCACAGAGGACGAATCTGTAGCGCAGCTTTTTGCCACGGCCGTTGATTCGGCGGCGATCATGATCAACGCCAGCACTCGTCTGTGCGACGGGGGCGAGTTCGGCCTCGGGGCCGAGATCGGAATCTCGACCGATAAGTTGCACGCGCGTGGGCCGTGCGGCGTCCGAGAACTGACCACCTACAAGTACGTGGTGCACGGAGAAGGGCACGTCAGACAGTAGTTCGCTCACGCCCCGGTACGCAGATCCGTAGCGTTCGTTCTTCCCGGGGAGATGCTGTCTGCTTCTCACTGGGGTGAGATCGTCCCTGTTGTGAGAGCGTGTGGGTGGGCGAATAGGCACGCCGGCGAGCTACCAGGGCTCCTCCATCATCGCGACGATCTGCCGGGCAAGGCGTCTGGCAAGGTGGGTCGTCGCGGTGGCGTACGATTGGCCGAGCTCGGGAGCATAGAGCACGGACTGTTCCACGCGCACGGTACCGGCGCCGGAACCGACCTGGATCTTCCGCAGTGTTTCGCCGGTGCGGCGATCGCGCCAGATCACGTCCAGTCCTGCCGTAAGCTGAATCTGCCGGGGCTCATTATCCGGGTTTTCCACCCGCACTTTCTTGTCAATGTAGCGGACCCTGCCTTCGAGGATGCTGTCGGCCAGTTCCGGGCGGTGTACCACCTTAAACGGCGTTGATCGCTCGATCTCAGCGATCAACTCACGAGTGAGCTGGAATTCGAAATCGCGGCGAGTTGCGTCCGATTCAAAGGGGGCAACATAGACAGTGTGGATGTGGGCCGGGTAGGGCGGACGTGTGGTGTACCCGCACCCGTGTGCCAACGTGGCGATCACGAAAACCGATAGCAGGGCAGGGAACCCGCGCATAACCTTTCCTCTCACTCAAAACGGCCCAAGCTCAGGCGGCGCACCGGTGGTGCCCGCACCGGACCGACTTAAAGGGGGCAAAAGGCCGGGGCCATTGTCCGCACCCGCTGGGGAATTCGTTTGGACCGCACTTGACCTCCCGTCGTCTGCCGGGGTAGTCCCGCCCTGGGGGCGAGGTTCGGCAGATGCCCTGGCGGTTTTCAGGAAGCCTGGTATGGCGCGGTCGAGCAACTCCCCCAGGTCGGGTGGTGCCTCGGCCCGTTCGTTGAGGCCCAGCTTTTCCAGTCGGGTGCGCGCCAGCCGTGCCCAGCCCGTGTCCGGATAATCCCGGATCACGAACTGGTAGTAGACGATGGCGGCGTTCGGTTTCCCTATCCGCTCGTAGAACTCCGCTACGCGGAAATCACGTTCCGCCTGACGCTCTTCCAGCTCCGCGAGCCGTTTGTAGATTTCCGGCCGTTTTTCGCGAAGTTCCGGGAATTGGGTCGCCGCGGCCTCGAGCAATTCGCGGGCTTTCTGAAGGGGCCGTTTGTCGTAGTCGGCCCCATCGTAGATGTGCAGCCGCGCCTCAGCGGCTCGCAGGTAAGCCTGCGGCAGGTAGGGGCTCTTGGGATAGGCGTCGATCAGCAAGTCGTAGTACAACGTGGCCTGGTGGTACTTCCCTTTACGGAAGAAGTAGTCGCCCGCGGTCATGACGGCGTCGTCCGCCACCGGGCTGCCCGGATCTTGCTGCTGGATGAAATCGAGGATCTTGATCGCATGTCCGTCAATGTCGAAAAGGGGGTGACTTTTCTGCCGCACGGCGGAGAAGCCGGCATCGTCACCGCCTGCTTCGGCCAGCGCCAGCCAGTGTCGGGCGATCTGCAGGAGGCGGACGGCCGCTGTGGAAGCGTCTTCTGTGCCCGGGTACTTCTCCAGTAGTTGCTCGTAGAGATCACGGGCCGGCACGTAGGCTCCTTTGGCGTAGTGAGCCTCCGCGGCCAGCAGCATCGCACGTCGGCGCACATCGGGGGTGGTGTCATCAGAGTCGAGCAGATCATCGAGTTCGTCCAGTGCGGCGTCCGCTTCGCCTTTGAGAAGATGCTCCTCAGCGCGGTGGAGCACCGGGTTGGCAAGCGGCTCTGCCTGCGACCGCACCCAGCGCCCATTGCTGAATTCGTAGCTGGCCGGCACCACAGCCGAGGCGTTTGCATCGCCACCCGTGTCGCCCCTGCTTGGACGCAAAGGTCCCAGTGGTAGCTTCGAAGAAAAACGGCAGGCTGACAGACACAAAGCCGCGAGGGCAGCACAAGAGCAGATGACCAGACGCGAGGCTCTCCGGCGGGCGTGGCTCACGCTCCCGTCTGGTCCTGACCTTGGCCCTCGACGAGGCTCTTCCGGGCTTCCGGCGTAGGTGGACAACAGAGCGGTGCCCTCCGGTCTTGGCTGCCTTGTGCGATTGCTAACCGTGCCCATGAGCGTGCTGCGGACAAGGCGTCCCTGGATCTGCTCGCTGACGGCGGTACATTGTGCAATCCACCCGATAAAGGCAAGGTCAACAGCCGCATGGCGTCTTCCCGGCAGTTTGCACCGCGACGCGGGGCGGGCAGGCGGCGTTCACGATGTTACGTCGAGGGATCACACGGGCCGTGCGCGAGGTCCCGGTACTCGTGTACCCAGCACGTTCCCCGGCCCGTATGGCCCGACGCACGGGGATGGGGGGCGTCGCCGTGGACTAGCAGGGGACGCTCTGCCGGGCGTGCGCTCACCTGGCCCCCGGCGTCCGCTCATGGCCGTACCGCGCGATTCGGTAGGCGGTCGGATTCTGGGGGCGTCTGTAGAGCGGTCCGTCGCGTGCTGCCTTGAGCCGTACCGATGCCGGTCTGACGCAGATACGTTCGCAACGCGTTTAGTGGACGTGCCGCGAGTGTTTCGACCAGGTCAGCGGTGAGGCGCCAGAGTTCGACCCGGATTTGCCCCTGGAAGCGGAGTTTGCGACGGCTTCCTGACGGCCCCTTGGCGAGCAACTGCAGAGCGCGCAGTGCTCCCCGGCTAATGCGGTGCCCGGGCAGCACAACGGGCGGGCATCGCTCACAGAGAATGCCGCCCGCCACCGGACAGAACCGGACCGATTGCGGCCGGTGATCCATGGGGATTCCGCACACCGCGCACCGGTCCAGCGTGGGGCAGTGGCCCAGCGCGCAGACGGCATCCCAAAGAAACTGGAGCAGGCGGGGCTCGGTGGGTTCGCCCACGGTCGCCATAGCGGCCTGAAACAACCTCGGTTCCGGAACGTTTGCGAACGTGAGACCCAGAAGCACCTGGGCAACCACGTGGCCGGCCAGGCATTCCACAAAGGGACGGCCCAGGGCGAAAAACTCGCGGATCAAGCGAGCCTCGTGAAGCAGGTCCAAACCGGTCCTCGGCCGCCTGCGAAGCGTCACTTCAGAACAACAGAGCAGATCGAGTGCGCCGGCACGGTAGTGTTTCAGCCGCCGAGCCCCTTTTGCGAGAGCGGTGAACTGCCCAAAGTCGCGGCTGAACCCGCGGATCACCAGACTGGTCTCGCTGTACTCCCGCGCTTTGAGAATCAGGGCTACTGTGCGGACACTTCCCATGTCTGGTCGTCAACCGCCGGGCTCTCGACTGCGTTGGCCACCGACGCCAGGACGCTGCTGCTTGGCACGCCGAATCGTACCGTCTTCGACCGTAGCTCTTCGGGGACTACTTCCTATCGAGAAGCTGGTCGGCCGGGTATCCGAGTGCTTCGAGAATCTCCCGCTGGCGGTCCCACATGCGTCGGCGCTTTCGCGGGCTCGTATCATCGTAGCCCAGTAAATGGAGCAATCCGTGCACGACGTACAGGGCTAACTCGGCTTCGATCGAGACGTGGCGTCGTTCCGCTTCGCGCCGCGCCGTTTCCACGCTGACGGCAATGTCTCCCTTCAGCACTCCATCCTCGTTGCCGTACCCAAAGGCGAGCACGTCGGTGGGACAATCCTGGTTCAGGTGACGCCGGTTCAGTTCGCGAATCGCCTTATCGTCCAGCAGTGCTACACCGATGGCTGCTCCGGAAACGCCCTCACTCTGAAGCGTCTGCTGCGCGACTTCGCGAAGTCGGTTCCGTCTAACCCGTGCGCAGTCCTGGTGGTTGACGACAGCAACGCGCAGCCGCGGCTTGTGAGTGCTGGCCATGCCGGTTCCCGAACTCCGTTGTTCTCGATCGCCGATCTTAGCCAGTGCCGGTACCAACAAAACGCTGTCGCGACCGTGCTGTCGATCGCTCGCTTTTCAGGTTCTGCCTCCGAACCGCAGTTCCCTCCTTGCAGGGGGAAAGTCAGCCCTACTGGCTACCTGTCAACGCCCGGTTTGCCGTTCCTGCGCGCACACGTTCCTCAGCAGGAGGTTGCCGATGCCGGCATTCGCTCCGGTTCCTTCTCCTCCGGTTCGCCCTGGCTCGGGTAGCGTACCCGCTGGTGTTGCATGCTGACGATCGTCTTGACGAGGGCTTGCTCGATCAACCGGATTTCTCGCATCGTGAGGTTGCATTCGTCGAACTGCCCATCCAGGAGCCGGGAGCGCACCAATCGATGGACGGTGTCCTGCACCTGCGCCGGCGTTGGAGCGTCGAGTGCCCGGCACGCGCTCTCGCAAACGTCCGCGAGCATCAGGATCGCGGCCTCTCGGGTTTGCGGTCGCGGCCCCGGATAGCGGAAAACCGACTCCTCGGCGTCCGTCCGGTGATCCCAGTCGTCGGCCACTTCGCGAGCAGCTTCGTGGTAGAAGTACTCCACCAGCGTTGTTCCGTGGTGCTGCTGGATGAAGTCCACAACGCACTTCGGCAGCCGATAGTCGTGCGCCAGCTCGACTCCTTCCTTAACGTGGCCGATGATGATCTTGGCGCTCAGGGCCGGGTCGAGTTGTTGGTACTTGACCAGTGCTTGTTCGTTGTTCTCGATGAAGTACTCGGGCCGTCGGAGCTTACCGATGTCGTGGAAATAGGCTCCGACGCGCACCAGGAGCGCATCAGCGCCGATCGCTTCCGCAGCTCGTTCCGCCAGGACCGCCACGATCACGCTGTGGTTGTAGGTGCCCGGCGCGCGCTGGGCCAGCTTGCGCAGGAGCGGGTGCCCGGCATCGCACAGCTCCAACAGGCTGATGTGCGTGGTGACGCCGTAGAGCCGTTCGACCAGGGGTAAGGCCACGCTCACCAGGGCACCGGCGACCAGCCCGGCGACAAGTCGTCGGAACGAGTCGTGAATCAGCAGCGTCGTCGGGCTTCCTGCGGCGAGACCGGCGGCCCAGGTCAGAATCGCCAGCGTGACGGCCACCGCAAGGCCGGTGAGAGCCAGTTGAAGTCGGTTGCGTAGTGTTCCGATCGTGAGGACGGCGGCCGTGGTCGCACCGGCCAGCACGACGGTGTCGGCAAGCCCGAAGCCTACGGCCCACGCGATACACAGATCCAGGCCGAGTGTCGAGACAAGGGCAAACGGCTGGCCGTACACAATGGCCACCAGCATCGCAATCGCCACTGCGGGAGCGTACGCGAAATCCCACCGGTGGGCAAGGATCGACACCGCAAGGCCCAGGAGCATAGTGGCGAGGAGCTTTTCGATGGCACCGGGTTTCTTCCAGAGCTCCGGTTCGATCCGTACGATGTAGAGTCCCAGCGAGAGGGCGACACCCAAAACGAGCAGGAACACGCCGACGGCTCGCATGAGCCGCTGGCTGACCGGGACCACGGCCCGGTAGCTTTCGTGCTCGCGCCGCAAGAGGTCCAGCACCTCAGGAGTGATCGTTTCGCCGGGGCCGACCAGCCTCGAGCCCGGTTCGAACTCCACAACGGCAGGCGCAGTCCCCTGGCGCGCGGTCTCGCGTAACTTCTCCGTCAACGCCGCGCTGTACTGCACGATGGGGTTCCCGTCGCGAAGCGTGGCGCGGAGTAAGTGCAGCAGGGCCAGACGAGCGTTCGGATTCCAATCTGCTAAGAGCCGGTTCAGTTCCTGGTGAACCGGGCCTCCGGGTTCCAAAACCCGCTCGATACTCACGTCTTCCAGGCGGAACAGCCGCCGCTTACTGTCGCCGCCCACAACGTAGAGCCTCCCTCCTGGGAACCGGTGTTCGGCAACCAGTTCCGTCGAAAGTAGACCGGTCTCACTGAGGAGCTTCCGCACCGCTTGGATCGCCGCGTGCACCTTGTCGAAACTGCCTGGTCGCTTCAGCTCCGCCTCAAGTGCCTCCGTAAGCTCCTCCGGAAGCGTCGTTTTCACATCGGGATCGGCCGCAGCCAGACTCCCCAGCAGCTCCGATACCCGGTCCAACTTTCGCCCGAGCACATCGGGGCGCACCACGAAGACCGGGGGCACGGCTGCTGCGGCTGCGTTGCGCAGCCGGAGCGTTTCGTCCACGTCTTCCTCGGTGAACGCGACACGGGCGCGAACCTCCCATTCGGGCCGCTCCCAGACCCGATAACGGAACGGTTCGGTTGCGAACCCCCGAAGCGAAGGATGTGGGCCGGCCAGGATCAAGAGCGTGGCAAGGACGACGCTCCCGACCAGGGCAAGCGTTCGCCACAGCCCCACTCGTTCCTGGATCCAGGTCAACGAGCGTCGTGTGAAGCTCTTCTGCGCGTTTCCCCCGGTGGGAAACCGCCTCAGGCCGGCATGCTCAGGTCTCATGGCTCTGGTGCGACTCTCCGCGTCTCTGCCGGCTGCTCCGCTGGAACGGGCCGCTTCTCGTCCCGTTCGTACGCGTCCACAATGCGCTGAACCAGCGGATGACGGACGATGTCTTCGTTAGTCAAACGCACGATCGCGATCCCGGGTATCCCTCCGAGCCGGTCGAGCGCATCGATCAGGCCGCTTCGCACTGTGGGGGGCAGGTCGATTTGCGTGATATCTCCGGTCACAATGATCCGGCTGCTCTCCCCCATCCTGGTCAGGAACATCTTCATCTGCGCCACCGTCGTGTTCTGGCCTTCGTCCAGGATGATGGTGGCGTTGTTGAGCGTGCGCCCCCGCATGTAGGCAAGCGGCACGACCTCGATGATGTCCGCAGCCATGTAGCGCTGGACCTGCTCGAAGTCGAGCAGGTCGTGCAGGGCGTCCAGGAGCGGCCGCAAATAGGGATTCACCTTGCTGACAATGTCGCCAGGTAAGAAACCCAGCTTTTCGCCGGCTTCTACAGCCGGCCGCACCAGGACGATTTTGGACGTTAGCCCCTTCAAAAGGGAATCGACGGCAGTGGCAACAGCTAGATACGTCTTGCCCGTTCCGGCCGGGCCAATGCAGAAGACGATGTCGTTCTGCCTCAGGGCAGAGACATAGCGTTTCTGCCCCTCGGTGCGGGGATGCACCCAGCGCTTCGCCCTGACCACCGCTTCGCTCGCCGGAGCCGTATGCCCCGGGCTCACCCCCACCCGGCGGAGCGCCTGCTCCACGTCGGCGTCCGCTACAGGACCGCGCACGTCAGCAATCCTCTGGAGCTGCCTCAGGACCGCCACAGCCTGTTCAACGCGGTCCGGTGTCCCTTCCACGTAGACACGCCCCGCGCGCGCCCAGGCCTGCACGCCAAGAGCAGAACGGATCTTGCGGAGGTGCTGATCACGTACCCCAAGAACCGCCGTCGCCTCGTCGCGGCCCGAAAAGGTGAGCGATGCCACCGATCGCGTACGCGGCTGTTCTGGCGGCTCTTCCTCGGCACCAGAAACGGATTGTCGGGTGCTCCTCCCCTCGCTTTCGTACGAACTCATCTCTTTTTTACCTGTCCCACCAACGAGCCGAAAACAACGCTCGTGGGCAGGAACTGGCGATTGTCCAAGCAGCCCAAGCCAGCGCTACCACCGTTGGCGCTCTGGCTTAACAGCGCTATTCTACGTCCATGCCCGCCAATCCGCCACGCGTCCATCCCTGCTTCACTTGACCGTAGCACGCAGGGAGCATGCGCCGAGGCCCCCGCGCGTCTACCGCAACCGAACACCTCGGCACAACCGGCTCTTCCTTTACCTTCGACCCAATTGTCCACACCCGGTTCCCACTACAGATGTCGGATCTGCCACCACAATACGAACAGAGGACCGTTCCAGATCACCGAGTCCAGCATGTCCAGCACGCCGCCCAGACCGGCCATCCAGGAGGACGAGTCCTTCACGCCGGCTTCTCTCTTCAGACAACTCTCGAACAGATCACCAACCTGACCCCAACACCCCAAGACCCCCGCCAGAATCATCGATTCCGCTAGCCCTAGGACAGCCCGGTCAGAGAACAGCCCGAACAGGGCTCCGACCGCTACCGCCACCAGCACGCCGCCAGCAGCTCCTTCCACCGTCTTCTTCGGGCTGATGCTCCGAGCTAGCGGCGTCCGGCCGAAGAGACTCCCCACCACGTAAGCGCCCGAATCGGCCGACTTCGTCGTGGTCAGGAAATACAGCAGTGCGAAGAGCCCACTCTGAAGCCACCGAATCGACGCCACAGCACTTGCCCCTCCCGCCAGATACAGAACCGCAAGAGCGGTCGCCGCCGTCCCCCGTAATGTGCCCCCTCTGCTGGCAAACTCCACCACGCCCGCCACGTACAACACATAACCCAGCACCACCAACCCGCCCAACAGTAGCACCCATCGATCCAGGGGGGCGGAGCTGGCCGAGAAGTACGGCACCCAGTGCACCACCACCAGGCCCGGCACCGCCGCATAAAGCAGACCTCGGTGTGCACCGGGATGGCTTCGTCCCAGCAGGCTCGCCAGCTCGTGAGCGGCCAGCGCACCGAGCATCAAACAGAGCGCCAGCCAGCCCCAGTATGGTTCGTTCACGTAATAGTCAACGACGACCACCGCGAGGAGAACCGCAATAAACCCAATCCCGAACAGCATCCGAGCCCGTAGCATCAGGACTTGATTCCTCCGAACCGTCGCTCCCGGCGAGCATACTCACGCAGAGCCTCGTGGAGGTGCTCCTCGGTGAAGTCGGGCCAAAGCACGTCGGTTATCCAGAATTCCGCATAGGAGATCTGCCAGAGCAGGAAATTGCTCACCCGATACTCGCCGGCGGTTCGGATGAGCAAATCCGGGTCGGGCATTCCCGCCGTAAACAGGTTGCGGCTAACCGTCGCCTCGTCGATCGCATCGGGGTCGAGTGCCCCCGCCGCCACCTGACGTGCAATCCGACGAACCGCCTGCGTGATCTCCTGACGACCGCCGTAGTTGATCGCCAGGCACAATACCATTCCCGTGTTCTTTTCGCTGGCTCGCTTCGTCTCTTCCACCTCCGCCCAGACATGGTCCGGGATCCCCGCCCGCTCACCAATGGTGGTGAACCGGATGTTTTGGCGGAGAATCTCGGGACGCTCGCTCACGGCGTACCAACGGAGCAACTCCATCAGAAAGTCCAGCTCAATCCGCGGCCGCTTCCAGTTCTCGCTGCTCAGGCAGTACAGCGTGAGCTGCCCGATGTTTAGACGGCAACACTCCTCCACAACCCGCCGTACACTCTCGGCCCCCTTGCGATGCCCTTCGAACCGAGGCAAGCCGCGCTTCTGGGCCCAACGACCGTTACCGTCCATGATGATCGCAATGTGGACGGGTCGCTTCTCCGGCGGGGGAACCGCCTGCGGAACGGCCGTCGATGCCGTGCTCGCTTGTTCCTCTTGCTGCCTTGCCTGTCCCATGAAGGCGCCCGATGGGTAGCGATGAGCTGCTGAAGCCCTAACGGTGACTCCCGATTCTCGTCAACCTCACCCACGTCCCACAAGAGCAGGTTCCACCCAGATCGTTTCCGACCGTTCCGGTCCCACCGAAACGATGGCGATCGGAACCCCCACCAACTGTTCGATTCGCCGCAGGTACTGCCTGGCTCGCTCCGGGAGCTCCCCAAACGACCGTGCGCCGGTAATGTCCTCGCTCCAACCCGGAACCAGCTCATATACCGGCTCGCACTGCCGCAGTACGTCCGGATGCGACGGCACCGTTCGCAGCTCCCGGCCCTGGTAGAGATAGGCGACACAAATCGCCAACTCCTCAAACCCGGTGAGGACGTCCAGTAGCATCACGGCAAGCGAATCCACACCACAGATCTTGGCCGAATAGCGGGCTGCGACCGCGTCAAACCAACCACAGCGCCGCGGTCTGCCCGTCACCGTGCCAAACTCGTTGCCGGCCTCGCGGATCCGTTCGCCAAGCTCATTGTCCAATTCCGTTGGAAACGGGCCGGATCCCACGCGAGTCGTATAAGCCTTGACGACCCCGATCGCGTGCGTTACCCACCGGGCCGGAATGCCCGAACCCGCCGCGATTCCGGACATCGAGCTGTTCGACGAGGTCACATACGGGTAGGTACCGTGGTCCACATCGAGCAGCGTGCCCTGAGCACCCTCGAATAACACACGCCGCCCCTGAGCAACCGCCTCGTGCAAAAACTCCACCGAGTCGACAATGTACGGCCGCAACCGCTCCGCCCAACTCCGACACGTCTCGAACAGCGCCTCCGCGGAAAACCGCTCCTCGGAACCCATCGCAGCAAGCACCCGATTCTTATGCGCCACCGCACGTTCCAGCCGTTCACGCAACCAGGACGGATGCAGCAAATCCCCCACACGAATACTGAACCGACGTCCCACCTTGTCCTGATAGCAAGGGCCGATGCCCCGCAAAGTCGTCCCGATCCGTGCTCCCTCCGCCTGGTGCTCCAGAATCGATTCCTCCGCCTTGTGGTAGGGCAAGATCAGATGCGCCCGGTCGCTGATCCGGACCTGCTTCTCCACGTCCACCCCTGCGTCGCGACACTGCTCCATCTCCTGGAACAGAGCTTCGGGATCGACAACAACGCCGTTGCCGATCAGCCCGATAACGCCGGTATGGAGCACCCCCGATGGGATCAACGACATCTTCAACTGGCGGCCGTCCACCGTTACCGTGTGCCCCGCATTCGCCCCCCCTTGGAAACGCACCACAATGTCGTGACTATCCGAGAGCAAGTCGACCACCTTGCCCTTCGCTTCATCACCCCATTGGAGACCAACAACAGCAGTCATTCTCACGGTTCACTCCGTCACCGCACCGCGATAACTCACCTTCCTAGTCAACGCCCACCGCACGTCCGCCGAAAACACTCCGCCACTACCAGGGCGAGCCGCGCCACACGGTCGGGGGCCGGACGCACCCCATAGGACCCATACGCACACCCTACGATGTTCGTCGGGCCATCCCCCGCGCTCCGGTGCACAGTCCACACGGCGGCCGCTGAACGGCCAGCACCTCTGCGGAGCCCTCCACAACCCGTTCCCCTGAACGCGCTGTCGCTTCGAAACGTCGGGTGTGTCCACCTCCGCACGATGCCTACCTGCGCCCTGGCGAGGCATCCAGAAGCCTGCGGAACTCGGCAAACAGGTACGCGCTATCGTGTGGACCCGCAGACGCCTCCGGGTGGTACTGCACACTGAAGATCGGCAGGTCTCGGTGCCGCACTCCCTCGAGCGTCCTGTCGTTCAGATTCCAGTGCGTCGGCTCCAAACAGTTCGGCAAGCTCTCCGGAAGTACCGCGAATCCGTGGTTCTGCGTGGTAATCTCGACTTTTTGCGTCTTGACATGGATGACCGGCTGGTTGGCCCCCCGATGCCCGAACTTCAACTTGAACGTCTCCGCCCCTAACGCAAGACAGAGCAACTGGTGGCCCAGGCAGATGCCGAATATGGGCAGATAACGCGTCTCGCTCACGCGGACGAGCTCGCGGATTGTCGCGATCGCATACTCCACCGCCGCCGGATCGCCGGGACCATTGGACAGAAACACGCCATCCGGCTCATACGCCAGCACCTCCTCCGCCGTGGCCGTTCCGGGAAGCACGGTGAGCCGACAGCCGATCGCGACCAGATAACGGGCAATGTTTCGCTTCATGCCGAAATCAAGGGCGACCACGTGAGGGACGTAGTTCGTGCGCCACGCATAGGAGTCTCTGTAAACCCACTCGGGGGGACGAAACCTGGACGCGTGCCCCTCTCTCCACTCGTACGCGGCCGGAGGAACCACCTCTCGAACGAGATCCCGCCCCGACATGGGTGGAAGAGAGCGAGCGCGCTCGATCAGTTCCTCGTCCGACAAATCCTCGGTCGAAATCACCCCACGCATCGCCCCGACGACGCGAATCCGCCGGAGCAACAGACGAGTATCCACCCCCCAAATGCCCGTCACCCCGTGCCGCTTCAAATAGGAGTCCAGATGCTCCGTGGCACGATGGTTCGAATGAATCCGCGATAGCTCACGAATCACGAACCCCTCCACCTGAGGGCGATCGCTCTCCTCGTCCTCCGGATTCACGCCGTAATTCCCAATCAGGGGGTAGGTCATGATCACGATCTGCCCCTTGTACGACGGATCCGTGAGCACCTCCTGGTACCCGGTCATGCTGGTGTTGAAAACAACCTCCCCTTCCGCCTCCGCTTCGGCACCGAAGGCTAGCCCCTGGAGCACGGTTCCGTCTTCAAGCGCAATCTTCGCAGGAGTCGGCATATCCTCGGCTCGCGACTGCTATCACCGGGGAAACTAAAGCAGCGGCCATACGAAGCCGATATTGATCGTGGCTATGGTGTGCTGTTCCTGGCAGTGCAAAGGTTGAACCGCCTGTTCACCGTCCTGCTCCTACCCGGAGCAGGACGGTTTCCTTTCACCCCACCATTCTACGACCGTCGGTAAACAGAGCCCGCTGCCACGCCGTACCGTCCGTCCATTCGTTCCCGCCATCTCGGTCCCGTGCGCACCCGAACGCCGCCCCCCGCAGGCCGGCCGACGTGGAGCACACCATCGCTGCGTCTCACCAGCCTCTCAGGCAAAAGCCTGCGTCGTCGGTTTGATCACCAGCTCCGCCACCGTCGCCCGGGGCGGAAGCGATGCGACGAAGAGCGCAGCCCGAGCTACATCCTCCGGCTGCAGAATCCGCGCGCGGTGCTCCTCTGTCACGGGCTCCGGACGTTGACTCAGAATGGGCGTGTCCACTTCCCCCGGTGAAATCACACACGCCCGAATCCCATGCTTCGCCTCCTCAATGCCCAACACGCGAGTCAGCGCCGTCGCCGCATGCTTGGCCGCGCTGTAAGCGGCACCGGCCAGCGTGCTCGGCCGTAGACCGGCTATCGAAGAGATCGTGATCACCGTTCCTTCCCCCTGGCGGCGCAAGATCGGCAGACAGAGGTGGATCATGTTAAACACGCCGGTTGCATTCACCGCCAGAATCCGATCCCAATCTTCCGGAGTTAATTCCGACAACCGACGGTTGGGTACGTTCAGTCCCGCATTGTTCACCACAATGTCCAGCCAACCGTGCTCCTCAAGAACCCGATCCAACACAGCACGGAGCTGCCCACGATCCGTAACATCGCACCGATGGGGGACGACCAGCCCATCCGGAGCTAAACGAGCCGTTTCCTCGAGCGGCTCGACCCTGCGACCCAGAGCATGGACACGGCAGCCCGCCGCTGCAAACGCCAGACAAACCGCCCGCCCAATGCCCGAGCCCCCTCCGGTCACAATGGCAACTCTACCGGTCAACACCCGTGCCGATTCAACCATCGTTCTCCCCGCAGTCGTGAACTCATGTACGGCTGACTCCGACCGACAACGAATCCTACTTTCGATCCGCGCGGTACAGGTGAGCGGTCCGGACCGCCGGCACGTCACGGACGGCGGGGGGCGTCCTGTCGGGAAGTCCGTAACTACAGCCCCCCTGTAGTGGGTGACGCGGCGGTTGTCCAGAGGCCCTATGCTCGTCCGCTGCTTCCGACCGCGAAGGCGAATCGCCCCGAGGTTCGTTCAGAGGGGAAATACAGGCCAGGAATGCACCGACCGACCTTCTGCCCCGACTCTTGCGGTCGCCCGGGATCACACGCAAGCGGTCGCGTGTTGTTGAAGTCGGTCCGCTAATGTTTCTCCCGCAGCAAAACCCAGTGGGAGGGCTCGTGTTTCTCGTGCGGTACCCGGAGCTCGTTTATTACCAGGCGAACCGAACATGGAGCGTGACCGTCAGCGGGATCGGTGACTCGGTCTCGAATTGGAGCACGTCGTTGTGTCTCACCCCAGGGGGAACCTGCACCGGAACCACAATCGATTGCCGCACAACGCCTCGACCACGACAGTCCCTACAGAACGCGTACGGTAGACGCCCCCGGCCCTCGCACCGAGGACACTCCAGGAATACCTGCAAGGGCACCTCGATCGTCCCCCCGGTCATCGCCTCGTACGGTGTCACCACCAGCGTGTACCTGGCCGGTTCAGCCCACACCCTTCGCCCGCCACCACGGCGCAAGGTCGGGCCAGGTCGAGCCCGGCGGCGCTCGCGATCGTAACGGGCGCGCCGCTCAGGGTCCGAGAGAACCTCCCAGGCTTCCTGCACAAGCTGAAAGCGACGCACGTCGCCCCCGCCTTCGCCGGTATCGGGGTGCAGCTCACGCGCCAGTGCGCGAAACGCCGAACGGATCTCCTCGTAACTGGCTTCAGGGCTGACTCCGAGAATCTTGTAATAGTCACGCTCCTCTTCCGCCATAGGATCGCCCATGCAGTTCGCTTCCCGCCCATTAGAATGCTAACCTTCGGTTGAGGTCAACGCCCTCGGCGACGACGCCTCCGCCCGATCGGCTTGCCGGCAGCACCGGTAAGGTGGTTCAGCAAGGAGTCGGCCGGCACGGACCGTTGCGGGGAGCGAAGCCAAAGAGCATTCGCCTGGCCCTGGATTTCGCGGGAACCCATGACACGGCTTGTCGCCACCATCTTTGCAATACTGTTGGTGTCCGCGGTTGCCGCCCATCTCGTCCGGGCGATTCACCTGCTCGGCGGACCTGCCGCTGTGCTTTCAGACCAGCCCGTCCTCAGCGGCGACTACGGCCTGCATGCCTACTACTGCCTGATTACCCGAAGCCAACCGGCTCGCGGTAGCCTCTTCGGCTACGACCCCTACTTCATGGCGGGCTATCCACACACGGTCGTCTTTCCAACAAGCACCGTCTACTTCCAGCTCCTTACCGCCGTCGTTCCCGAAAAGTACGTTTGGCCCGCCATCAAGATCGGCATTCTCCTCGGGGCCGTTCTGCCACTGGTGACCTTGCCGCTTGTGACGCGGTATTGCACACGTTCTTGGCGGGCAGCCCTGGTCGCCCTTCTGCTCATGTTGAGCGTCTACTGGGCGGCACAGCCGGAGGTGTTCCTGAGAACCGGTCTGGCATCGTGGCTGGTGAGCTGCGCGCTGGCTGTTCCCGCGGTGGCTGCGTGGTCGGTCGCCGTTACCACCGATGCCCGCTTCCGGGCCGCCGTTGTCGCTCTGTTGGCAGTCGCACTGGCCATCGCCGCGATCTACTGTCATCTGTTGCAAGCGTTGACACTGGCGCTTTCTTTTGCAACAGTTGGACTGCTTACCCTACCGATGAGATGGCGACGCGTCGTGGGACTTGGCGTTGCTGTCGGCGGCGCGGTCGCCTTGGCCACCTACCCCCTGTGGCGAAGTGTCCCGGATCTCTGGTCCTGGGTCGACCGTCCCGGCGTCTTCTTTGTCTCAGCACAACCGGTCCGTGAGCTGGTCAATCTTCTCCTGACCGGCCCGCATCATCAGTGGCTGGTTCTGTGGCTAGCCCTGGTGGGGTTGTTTGTGGACGGCGGGCAATCGCGACCGACGAAGGCGATGTCGATCGCCGGGGGAATCCTGCTCGGCTTTGCGCTGCTCGGTGGCCTCTTCCCGGCCAGCCGCCAACTTCAGCCGTTGCGGTTCCAGACCGCAGGGCTCTGGCTGCTCACGCCAGGAGCGGCCGCGGCGGCCTCCTGGATCTACCGCGCACTGGCGGACTCCTACCGAGCGTCCCATCATCGAGCCGTCGCGGTCGTGGGCGCCCTTCTGTTCCTGCGCTTGCTGACGCCAGGGCTTGTTTCCGTAGCTCATCCCCGCGCCCCCCTCAGCCTGCCTTTGACCCGGTCCCAGCGTGAGCTGGTCGCCTGGCTTCGAGAGCACACGACGCCCGACCACCGAATCCTGTTCGAGGACGTTTCCAGCAAGGACGTGACGCCTGAGCTTGCGGCGGCGATCCGCACCGGCCCCGACCCCGACGCCCTGCGCTACCGGATCAGTCCGCTGCTACCACTGCTGACCAACCGATCGTACATCGGCGGCCTGTACTACCCGTGCTATCTCCGCCACGCCTACGCTAAGTTCGGCAACGGAAGGCTGTTCGGGCGTCCGCTCTGGAGCGAGGAGGGGCCGGGGATGTCGGTTCGGGAAGCGCAGGAGCTGCTGGAGCGATACAACATCGCTTGGGTGGTCACCTGGTCACCCGCATCACGCCGCTTTTTCGACACGCTTTCCTCCGTGGCTAAGCCCGCGTTCCGAGCAGGCCCTTATCGCGTGTACGAACTCCGAAACGCGGACTACGACTATTGCCTTGACGGGAAAGCCACGGTCCAGGTCGGATGGAACAAGGTGGAGCTGTCCCGGATCAGGCCCGGCTCCGATGGCCGCTTGGTGCTCAAGTTCCACTGGGTGCCCGGCTTGACGGTGGCCGATGACGGGAAGGGAGCGGCTGCACGTGTGGAACCGTGGAGCGATGGTCGGGCGCCGGTGCCGTTTGTGGCGATTCGCTTCACGGATCAGGTGCCGGAGCGGATCACGTTGACGGCTTGCTACTAGATGCCCCTGTCACAGCATCAGGCAAGGGCAGCGCTTCAGCAAGTTTGCCGGGGCAGCTTGCCGCGAGAGGCGACGATCCGCTGTTCGCGGGACAAGCGTCTCGGCCGAGCTGTTTTCGCGTCCTCGCTGGGCGAGTGATCTTCCGTTGCGTGGGGTTGGGGACGCCTTTTCGCGGAGTCGTAGGGGTAGGTTGCCCAACTCGCAGCGGCCGTCCGGTGGGGCTACTCGATGGACCCGCCTTCGTCTGCTCATGGAGCGTTTGTGGTCCTTCAGCCGGGGAGTTGGTCCCGGAAGCAGCGGGAGCCGGTACCCGCGCAGGCCGTACAGCCCCGGCGGCGAGCACCCGATAGATGCGTTGAAAACTCGGACGAATCGGGTAGAATAGTTGACCGAGGCGGCATCTCACACGTGGAGGTTGCACGCCACTCGGCAGAAGTCATTTTGGTCGCTCGGCTGGCACGTGAACGCTCGCTTGCAGGTCACCGAACGGTCGGTTGTGTCAGCCGCCAGCACTGGTGTGGTTCATGTGCGGTGAGATTCTGCAAGTGGTCATTGTGCCACCGAGCGGTAAGGCCAGTGTGAGCTGGTGGTTGTGAAGTCACTTATTCGGGAGCGGTCGATGAACCAAGTCGACGTACTGGATGTGGAGCCAGCCAACGTGGACGTCAGGCACGAGGAGCAGCGCGAGGAAGGCGGGAGGATTCGGCTAAGTGATGGAGCGGTGCGGGAACTGTGTTCGGTGTTCAAGCTCTTAGCCGACGAAACCAGGTTCCGCATTATCCTGCACCTGCTGGAAGAGGGCGAGTTGAACGTGACGCAGCTCTGCGAGCGTCTCGGACAGTCCCAACCTGCTGTGAGTCATCACTTGGCTTTGCTCCGCGTCGCCAGGTTGATCGAGCTTCGCAGGGAGGGGAAGCACAACTACTACTCGCTCTCCCAGGAGCGTCTGGTCGACTTGTTCGAAAACGTCTTCCCCCTGTCTTCCAAGGAACCCGGCGCCGTGAATCTGCCTGGCATTCGGCTGTCGTACCGCCGGGAGTGACCGTTTCACCCAAGCCCCGTCGGTCTGATCATCCGGCAAGGGGGGCTGCGCGGCGCAGGCCGTCTGGTACCGGAGGTGCAGGCGGCCCGCGCCGCCCCGCAAACCGATCGTCTCTCTCGGACTCATTCCTCTATGGCCCAGTACGGCCAAGCTACCTTACGGGGGCCGGGTTGCGTTTTTTTGGTGCGGAGGGTTCTCTGCCCGAGCGCTGGCAAGCCGCGGCTGAGCTGCCCCGATAGGGCGGCCCGCGTCCAAAGCGCGGGCTGGCTTCTTTCCGCGGGGGATTGAGTCGGGACCAACCCTGTCTGTCGAACGTCGCCGCGGGGGGTGCGGTACGGTTTGTGAGCGTGACTCTTTGTTCGCCCGGCGGGGTTCGACGCCGGTTGCAGATCCGCAGACGAGCGACACAGTGGCCAAAAGCGGGCCGAGCCCGTCACACGCGGGGGAAAAGAGCCTGCATCGAGCAGGGGGACGGAACCAGGCGACGTTCGCCACGTACGTCCGCCAGAGGGCGAATATACCGAAATCGGACCAGAAGCAGCACGCGTACCGGATGGAGGGAGGCGGCAGTGAGGACGGCCGCGAGCACGGTGGCGACAAAGCCGGCTGGCACCAGCATTTGGAGGGCTCGGGTTAGCCGCGTCGCCCACATTGCCTCCGGCACACTGCCCTGCCTTCGAGAAAGCACCTACCCGATCGGCCCCCTGCCGTGTTTCCGAAAAAACTCTGCCTCGGCACACTCACCTGCATCTGCATCGGGCGACTGCGGCTCGAGGTAGGAACCGCGGCTTGCAGGGCCCTTTTCGGTGTGGCTATGCAAACTCGGTCGTGTCCAGGCGAGCATGACTTTGCACGGACTCGTCGAGACAGGGAGGATATTGAACTGGAACAATCGCCGACGTGAACAAGGGCACAGAGTCGCGGAAAACGGCGGCGAAGACGGGCTTGGCCAGTCTCCTGGTTTCCACAGGGCCGAGCTCCGCCGCCCGGCCACACTGCACCGAGACCGGCGAACGAAACAACGAAAAGATGGCTGGCGACCATCCAAAGCGGCAAAAAGTTAGGCGGAAACGACCCGTGGTATGGTTGCTCACAGCCGCGGTGGGCATCCTGGTCCTGGCCTGCCTTGGCTTTAGTGCCGCCTACTGGTTTTCTCCCCCGCAGGTCGTTGCCTTCGACAGCTTGGCCCCGTCCGGGGGCATGAGCGAGCTACGGGCCAAGTTGGAGCGCGCGGGCTGGTTTGGGTTCGGAGAGGATCTGGTGGGCGAGCGGCTGAGATTCGAGATCAAGGTGATCGGCTGGCATTGCGTTGTCAGGACGGGCCGAGAAGGCATCGCTCGCTGGTCCGCCCCATTCGGTGATCTCCCCGAAGGAGAGTACACGGTCGCGGTTCGCCATCTGGAGTCGGACGCCCATGACACGGCTACGCTGTTTGTGCGCTCACGGACGACGCCGATCTTGATTGTGGATATCGACGGGACCATTTCCGCTGGAACCGCCTGGCAAATCCTCCTCCTGCCCCCTGAAAGGATTCCCCCTGTGTCGGACGCGGTTACGGTTCTCCGTAGTCTCAACGACTACCTCGTGGTCTACCTGACGGCGCGGAAAGACAACCTCTACCACCGTACGAAGCAGTGGTTGGAGGGCCAGGGATTTCCGCGGGGTCCTTTGTTTTGCCGTCCGGAGCAGGAGGAGTCTCAGTTCCGCTTCAAGCTACGTGTCCTGCGACGGCTTGCGATCCAGTTTCAGCGGATCGTGGCGGGTGTGGGAGACAGGCCCCACGATGCCAGAGCGTACCTCGCTTGCGGCATCCCAGCCCTCGTGATTGGCCGGCCAGCTCCCGATTTTCCCCCCGAAACAGAGTTCCTGGCCTCATGGCGCCAGGTGCCGGGTTTGCTGCAACATCTGCGGAGCAGGAACGGGGCCGACAAAAGGACCAATGCTCCCTGAGTATCCCCGTGTGCGAGTCCCCGCGATGCTAAGGTGCATGTTGACGATGGAGCGGTTCGTTATCGGTTGGTTGACGGGGAAGAACGCGTTCTGTAGGCTTATGCGAGTGGGGTGCGATTCCGAAGTGGGGCAGAGCGACGAGGAGGAGCAACGATGAGGAGTCTACGTGTTCTTTTGCCTGGTTTTGCAGCCCTTCTGGCTGCGGCGGCCGCTTACAGCTCCCAGTCGTTCCACCAGCAGAGAGTGACCCGCGCCGTTGCTGTGATCCATCCCACGGAAGGCAGTAAGGTGAAGGGGCTGCTGGTGTTCGTTCAAAAGAACGGTTACGTCGAAATTACCGGCAAGATCACTGGCTTGACCCCCGGCCTGCACGGTTTCCACATCCACGAGTACGGGGACTGTAGTGACCCGAAGGCGCTGTCGACCGGCGGCCACTACAACCCGACGAACAAACCCCATGGAGCGCCCGATTCCACGGAACGCCACGTCGGGGACCTGGGCAACATCCAGGCGGATAGTTCGGGGACAGCCATCGTCCACATTCGCGATCGGGTCATCAGCCTAAACGGTCCCTACAGCATCGTGGGACGTGGCGTCATCGTCCATGCCGGTCCGGATGATTTCAAGACTCAGCCGACCGGCAATGCGGGGGGACGTGTCGGTTGCGGCGTTATCGGCATCGCGGCCCCGCAAGCGGCCGAGTAAGCCGTCTGCCGCGAACTCGTCGCCCGTGCAAGACTGGGAGATCAACGGTCGCGTCCGTCCCCCTCGGGCGCGACCGTTCCATATTCGAGCACCTCGTGCAGGAGCTTGCGGACTGCCTCGACGTTCCAGGCACGACCGGTCTGGGGCAGGCGGAGGAGCTGCAGGCCGTCGAATGCAAAAGCGCCCTGGATCCGGTAGGGGCCCAGGGCCTCTCGAACGATTTCCTCTGGAATCTCGTGTTGGCGGGCGGCGTGGGCAACGAGTTCGAGTTCGGCCAACTGCGCACGCTGGTGGGGAAACGCAAGGGGAAGGGCTCGACGGGTAGCAATGGGTTCGTGCGACAGAAACATCACGACCGCAGCCAAACATAGCAGCAACGCCACGCGCGCCTTCGAGGGGGGCTTGGCCCTTCCCGGCCGCACACGCAATGCCCGCTCCACTACGGCGGCCGCGATCAGGCCCGCTCCGCACTGCGGCCACGCACCATACCAGTCGAAGTCACGGAGATACGTGTACCCGACGCGCCATCGAAACAGCATCGGCAAACAGAAGCCCAGAATCATCCAGGCTAGCCCGGTCCAGACCGGAGCCGTCCCCAGCCGCTTCTTTTTCCACAAGACCAGGATGGTGCCGACCAGCCCGAGCCCGTAAAGCACACCGGTCAGCCGCGGGAGCTGCGGGTCGAGCACCGCCAGGTTGCCGAACAGGACCTGCTCGGAGAGTCGCCGGAACGTGAACTCCAGCGCGCGCACGGGGTTCATGGCTTCTCCGAGCGTTCGTCCCTCGGCATCGGTCACAGCGTGGCGGCTCGGGTGTACAACCGGCAGGAGGCCGATCCAGATGGCTGTAAGCACAACAAGTGCGAGGAGCGCAACCATCGCACGTCGTCGGGCTGATGGCTGGCTAACAAGGCCCGGGGCGGAGATGAGCACAGCGAGGAAAAGGGGAGCGACCAGTATCCCGGCCGACCAGCTTCCGAATGCCAGCACCGTGGCGATTGCGGCTCCTGCTCCTTTCATCAGCCCCCCGCGGCTAACGTAGCGTATCCACAGGCTGAGGGCTGCAGTGGTGAAAGCGATGGACCAAGAGACGCAGCTCGCCGCATACCACTGCAAGATGCTCGCATGCACACTCGTGACCCAAAATACCAGCGACGCTGTGCAGGCGGCGAGCCGCGAGCCACACAGCAAGTACGCGAGTTCGCCCACGCCTAAGCCCGCCAATACGTAGGCCAGGACGGCACCTCCGCGGAGCAGAACGGGTAGGTCGGTGAGGGACTGGCGCATCTGGCAAAGCAGGCCGGTGATCGTGTGGAAAACAGGCATCCAGTGCTGGGCATGGAAGTCCAAGAAGTGGTCGCGCCAACGTTCAAAGGTAAGCGACCGAGCGACGAACGCGAAATCGTCCTTGTACAGCGTGTACGTTCGCAGGCGAAACTGGTGAACGGCAATACCTGCTACTGCCAACAGCACCAGCAACGCCGACCATAGGAGGCTCTTCTCGGAAAACACACGCTCCGAAAACCTGACCATCACCGATGGACCGGAATTGGGACCGCGCACAGACCGAATGCTCCTGGGGCCGGGCTTGGTCGGCCGGCACAAGCGGACAGACTTCAGGGGGAATCCATTACCGTTGGCCTTTCAGTGTGTCGGCTTTGCAGACACGTGTGTATTATTGCGCGCACAGGTGCAGATCGCGGTCTAGAATCGGAAGCGTGTGTAACATCGCTCGCGGACAGGAGATGCGCCTGCTTCGGGCCAGGGGCGTTTTGGCACGCGGTGTGCAGTACACCTTATGCGGTAGGAGTTAGCCCAATCGCACGCTCGCCGAAGACAACGGGAGGAAGTGACGTGCCCGGGATTGAGCTCAGGCAAATCCTAACCACGATGGCTATCCAGGAAAAGGGATTCAGGTGGCCCGACGAAGAGGAGCTTGCGTTGATCCAACGGGTCAGTCCAGAAGGATTCGAGACAGGCTCCGGGCTGTGTGGATACCTTGAGGGACTGCGTGCCAAACACCTGGCCGTTTACCCGGTGAAGTGCACGCCCGAGCTCTACGAAGAGCTCCTCGCACGAAACTATCGCCGGAACGGCGAGGTCTTCTACCGTCCGCTCTGCTCAGCGTGTACGGCGTGCCGTAACCTCCGGGTGTTGGTCGACGAGTTTACGCCGAACCGATCGATGCGTCGGTGTTGGAAACGCAATGCAGACCTACGGATCCGCGTCCGCGCGCGGCACACGTTTACCAAAGAATACCATTGGCTGTACGAGGATTACATCATCAGAAGGCACTGGTTCGGCCGTGGTGGTTCCACCATGACCGGTGACACACGTGAGTTCTATGAGTTTCTTGTCGCCTCCTGCTTGCCGGGCCCACGCTGCGTGGAGTTTCGATTGCGGCGCAGGCTGCTGGCGGTCGGAGTCTTCGACGAAACCCCCAACTCCTACAGCGCCGTCTACTGCTACTACGACTGTGACCACGCCCGTCGTTCCCTGGGCACTTTCAACATCCTCTGGCTCATCGACCACGCCCGCAACAACGGGAAGAAATACGTGTACCTGGG
>Ga0256839_1002074_pt1 | contig 23059 bp, 18 predicted proteins | sample 354166metaG_FD_185968 | JGI IMG/M metagenome (GOLD analysis project Ga0256839, IMG submission 185968) | Hydrothermal vent microbial communities from Mid Atlantic Ridge, Atlantic Ocean - 354-166 | ecosystem: Environmental > Aquatic > Marine > Hydrothermal vents | place: Atlantic Ocean: Mid... | reverse complement strand
CCACCGTTTGCCGATCGCCAGCCTTTTCCTTCCAATGGCGGATAACCTCGTCGGTCACCGGCGCGTGGTCCATGATCTCCGCCACTTCGCCCATGTCAAAATCGGCGACAGATTTGCGAACATTCTGAAGTTTGTCCTGCACGCCGACATCGACAACGAAGGTGCGAGGCGGCACCAGGTGCCCCGAGGCGATCAACTCGCCAAGCCGAACCTGATCGGCGACGTTGTCAAAAACCGCGCGCAGCCCTTTCTTGTCGCCCCGGTTCGGCGTGGCCGTGACCCCGAAGATCCGACAGTCCGGATTGGTATCGCGAACCCGGTCGATGATGCGTCGATAACCGTCAGCCACTGCGTGGTGCGCTTCGTCAATCACCAGAAGATCGAGTTTGGGCATAGCGGCAAGGTTTGCCGGGCGCGTCAGGGTCTGGACCATGGCAAAAGTGGTCTGGCCGGCCCAGTTTTTGGTTTTGGCATCAACGACCGACGTGCTCAGCTGTGGATTGACGCGGCGATATTTGTCCCGGTTCTGGGAGGTCAACTCGTCGCGATGCGCAAGCACGCAGGCCTTTGCCCCGGTTCCTTTGATGGAGCCGGCAATGACTGCGGACAAAGCGATCGATTTTCCGAATCCGGTGCTGGCCACAGCAACCGTATTGCCGTGTTCATCGAGCGCGCGAAGGCTGCGCTCGACAAAGAGTTTCTGGCGGGGGCGGAGCAACATGGCCAGACCCTCCTATTGTGCCCAGGACGGGCGGCCGGTGGCCGACGGTGCCTGAGAGGATTGAGTGCCCTGCGAGGGTTGCGAACCCTGCGCACCCTGTGAAAGCGGGGGCTGCGCCGGTGCGATTGCACCCATGATTTGCGCGTAATCCTTGTGATCGGGCGTCACTGCCGAACGGATTTCGTTCTTGTCATCGCCGTTGGCATCGGTGCCGACATCAATGCGGGCGACAAACTCGATCCCGTCGAGGTCGGCAAAACCGCCGATACGGCGCGCTGCCTGCGCCTCGGGCGACATGTCCTTGTCAGAAATCCCCCGCGCGGAATTGAGGATGCCGCGCACCAGAGAGCGGCCCATATTGCCCCAGTCCGGCCCCTTGGGGCTGTAGAGCCCGATCAGCGTGAAGATTTTGCGGCGTGCATATTGATCCTCCAGCACGGTGAATTCGCCATTTAGATAAACCGCGCCGGTCGAGCCGCGCGTAGCGTAGCCGCCGGTCCAGCCTTGGCTCGGGTCATCGAACCCACCGGGGCGGATAGTCAGGCGCACCTTGGCCAGCGTTCCCTTGGGGATCGGGTTGATGTTGCTTTTTGCGTCGTTGAAATCATTCCAGGAACCCATGTCGGGACCCTCCTTTTCGTTCAGTTTGTGGTTGGGTTTTGATCGGCCGAGTTGGCCGGCTCGGTGGGTTTGGTGTAGGTCAGCCGATCGGCAGCAGGCGCGCCGGGGGTTCTTATCTTGTCCATCAGGCGGCCGAGATGCGGCTCCTCGACCTGCGCGAGGCGGCCCGAGCGATCCTTTGCCGGAAAGCCCCACGGGTTGATGGTCTGGCAGATGAAAGCGCGAAAAGGCTGGCTGTCGTCACCGGGAAGCTCGGCCATGGTGATAACCTCGTCGACGATGCCGGGCAGCTCGAGACCGGTCTTGGAACCGTCGATCTGGGCGGAGAACACCTTGCGATTGAAGTCGTCCAGCTTCTCGTCGAGGATGCCGACAAACCATACATTTTTCGCCCGCGTGTGCTGCAGATGCGTAAGCCAGCCGATCATCTCGCGCCCGTGCAGCCCGTAGGCCCCGCGCACATCCGGCTTGCCCGTTTTTTCCGAAAACGCCTCGGGCTGGCCCTTGCACCAGCCGAAACAAAGCCGACCGGCAACCGTGATCGAGTCGATGAAGATGGTCTCGTAGCGCTCCAGCGCCGCCGGATCACCAAACTGCTCGCACACGGCAGCATAATGCGCCGGACCATAGGGCTGGTCATCCCGCAAAGCCGGATTGGGCCCGCCGATGAACACCGCGAAATCCCGACACTCGGCCCAGGTGCGCGGCCGGATGGTATCGCCCTGCCAGCCCTCGATGGCGAGATCGCCCGCCTCGAGATCCATGAACAGGGTGGTGGCAGGGTCGAGCGTCCAGAGCAGGGATGTTTTCCCAATCCCGGATTTCCCGAAGATGCAGCCCTTGATGCCGCGTTGCTCGGCCAGGCGCTCGTCGGCGCTGATGATGGGAAGGCTCATTGATCCGCCTCCTGACTGACAAGCTCGACCTTGAGGCTACCGGGGCGCACGGTGCGGGCGGGCTCGAAGCCCTTGCGGATGCCTTCGGGCCATGCGCTGTATTTGCGCTCGGGAACCTTGAAGGAAATGTCGACATACTCGGCTGGATCGTCGCCTGCCGCGCGGATGCGTTTGACCATTTCGGCCAACCTGTTCTGATCCCAGCCGACCCGCTTGGGCAGGTCTGCCACAACGGTGAAATCCCCGTCATCAAAACGAACGGTGCCTGTGTCCTTGCCGCTCTCGTGGCGGAGTTCTTCGGCGCGGGTGGCATACCGGATGGTCAGCGCCCCATCGAGGCGGGCCTTGGCGGCTTTGACCCGCTTTGTGGTTTCATCAATCTCGCGCTGGAGGATGGCCAACAATTCAACCGGCAGGGCGGCGATGTCCTGTGGTGGCATCGATGTCAGATCATCGACGCGGGGTGCGTTTTCGGGAAAGGGCATAAAAGGGTCTCCGTCATGAGTGAAAAGGGATTGGAAAACGGGCATCAGGCGGCTTCTCCTTCCAACAGGAGTTCCGACAGCGAGATGCTCGCGGATTTGGGTTTGGGGCGGGCGACAGCGATATAGGCAAAGCAATCCGGCCCCACACGCTCCTGCACCAGATGCACAAAGCCCTGTTCCGCCACGTGAAAAATGCGGTCCGCCAGTTTGCGCAACGCCGCGCGGGCTTTGTCGTCAAGGCTGGAGAACACCGGGAACGTATCAAGCACCAGAAAGCCGCGATGGTATTCCAGCCGATCGCTGGGCAAAGCCTGCGCCACCCAGGCGCAGAATTCAATTTCGGTGAGAGGCCGGTTCGGCTGGGCGGCATGTATCGGGGTGTGTTTCATGAAAATATCTCCTCTGATGCTCCTACTCACGCGCGGCCGGTTTCGTCCCAACAGCTCTTGGGCTTGGCTGCGCAGTGGGTGTGCGGGACGTGGTTGGGTGTGTTGCAATGATCATGAGCATTTCAAAAATGCCGGTATTGGGTGCCGCCCCGTGGGCGACCAACTCCTGATGAAGCCGTGAAAGGGCGTCAGATTTCCGTCCCTCGTCCTTAAGCATTAGGCCGAGGTTTTTGATTGCGGCTCCCAAATCAGCAACCGTTGCACCGCCGGCGGAAAAGAGCGGCAGAGGCTTGTGGGCGGCCCCGACATCCAATGTCAGGGGAAGCGCCGCGATGATGGCTTCGGAAAGAAGGTTTGCTGGAATGGCGTCTCGGGGATCAGCATTTTCACGCCTGTCATCCATGCTGGAAGCACCGGAACTTCCCTGTGCCCCGCTGGAATAGAGGGCCATGAGCGGTGTGCCATCCACATGTGTGCCTGCATCCTCGATGTGATAATCACAGTTTGCCTCGAAAATTTCGGGCAGTTCCCAGCGTCGAAACAGGCCGGGGATGCGTTTCAGGTCTTCAGTCGTTGTGTTCTCAGGCTTGGTCATTATTGATGGCTTTCCTTTGACTGCGGGTTCAGCGGTGGCGTCTAATATTGAAAAGCCACTCCGGGCGATGGATCGGGACATCGGTCATGATTTTTCTTTCATGGCATCCCGCAACTGCCGGATTGCGCGCTGGTAACGCTTGCGGGCGGCGGCATCGGACAGGCCCAGCTCCACCGCCATTTCCACTTGGGAATACCCTTCAACCACCACGCGGATTACCAGCTTGGCATCTGCACCGACGAAATGTTGGACCTCGTCAAACAGACGGCCCTGGCTGATCGCCGGGCCATCCGTGAAACCACCTGCTGCAACCTCGTCCGGGTCGATATCGGCATGTTGTGCCTGGCGGTTGGCATCCCGTTGATGCGCCCGCATGATATCGCGCTCAACGTTGCGCAGGATGGTTGCGGCAATCCAGTTGACCCGGCCGAGATCAAGGCAGCGGACGGCTTCGATTGCGCGGGCGAGAATTTCCGAAGGCAGTTTGTCGACGTGACCGACATTTCGCCGTCTTGATCGGCGCAGGATGGCATCCATCCCGGGCCAGAGCGCCAGCAGCGTCATTGTCAGCGCGCAATCTGCACTCTTGTTTCTGGATTGTGCCGCCATGATCAGGGATGTGAGAATGCAGTTTTTCGCTTCATGATTGCGCGAGCCGTGGTGAAGGGCATCAAGCACGGCTGCCGGGTCGCGAAAATCTTCGAGATGTTTATGATCCTGACGGATCGCATCGAATGCGCGCTGAAAGCCGAGGGGAGTTGATGATTGCATGAGGTGTTCATGGATTTCGTGCCAGCTGAAGGGCATCGGACGCCTGCCTTGCGGCCGGGCGTCGAGCGCCTCCGGTAGGGCCAGGTCAGGGCGTCGTGCGCCTCTTCAGTTTCGGGGATTTGGGGTTAGCGCCCGGCGGGGGCGCTTGCCTGGTTCAACGTTCCGCAACCACGGCAGGTGGCCGTGACCGGAAAGCTGACGAAATATTCGTGCCCGCGCGCAAAACGCAGGTGCATGCGGCCGTCACGGCAAACGCCGAGCAGCTTGTCACAGCGCGTGCAACGCCAGTCAGTTGAATGATGGGTGGTTTTACGGGTCAAGCGCGCTGATTGGCGCTGGAAATTGGGAGTCGGCATTGAAATGCTCCTCTGTTGAGTGAGCCTTTCCAATAATCAGTAGAATGTTAGACCGTCCCCCGCGAAAGTTTAGACCAGCGTCTAAACTCGATTCGAGGTGGGGCGACTAAACGGCAAGCCGCCAAAATCCGTGCTTGGCACCTTTGATGATGTATACGCCCTTGATCCCGTCCCATGTGGCTTTTCGGAAAGCATGCTGCGGGCTTCTCGATTGCGTGCCCTCGACGAGGGTCCCAGCTTTTACATCGGGGACCCCGTCCAGATGGGCTTTGACAAGCCGTTCAAATATCGTGATTTGATTTGCTCCCAACAGGTGAAGTGGAGGTTTTCCAGGTACAAAAACGGTGCCGTTTTGCGATCCTGCACGGTGAATCGCAACCGTGCTGCCGCCCATTGCAAGGTTGCGCCCAGAGTTCAAGATTTGAACCACGGCATCGCGTGACAGCTCCTGTTCCTCACCCACTTTCTCAAGATGGGAAAGGATCGGGACCACAACATTTGGCCCGAGGCAGGTGAGAGTTGCAGGACTGGAAGACAAAACAATGCCGATACCGGAGGTGTTGCGGGCCCTCAGGAGCTGATCCAGCTTGTTGATGACCGGAGGGTCGCCAAGCCGCCGCGCAAAATAAACCGGAGTACTGGCACCGTCGACACCCATGTCCCCCAACAGAATCAGGTCCTCATCGATAATCTGTGGGCCCTTTTTCGTGAGCAGCGAGCCAACCAGCCGCAGGACAGTTTCCTGAAGCCACTGCCGGTTCAACTGGAAACGCTCCATATCGGCCAGAGGGTATTCGCCGGCATCTTCCCCAAATGGGCCCGTTACCTTGACCATGCCGGGTGTGGATGACGGTTCAATTGCGACCTCACCATCAATATCATCCTCGTCGATCAGCACGATATCTTGCCGGTCACGACGCTCGAGCAAGCCACCTTCGATCAACCGGTCCGGATCAAGGCCAAGTCCGCGAAGTTCGCCGCCGGTAATGAGCATTACGATGACGGCGGGGTGTCGGGCGGCACGCTGGAGCGGCCGGGTTTGAAACTGCTGCTGGCGGATATTGAGGAGGGGCTGATCGATGTGGTTGTGGTCTACAAAATCGACCGGCTGTCGCGCTCGCTGATGGACTTTTCCAAGCTGGTCGAGGTGTTCGACCGCAACAGTGTGACATTTGTTTCCGTGACACAATCCTTCAATACCACGACGTCGATGGGGCGGCTGACCCTGAACATCCTTCTCAGCTTTGCCCAGTTCGAGCGCGAGGTTACCGGCGAGCGCATCCGCGACAAGATTGCGGCCTCGCGCAAAAAAGGCATGTGGATGGGCGGGACGGTGCCCTTGGGCTATGACGTGAAAGACCGAAAACTGGTCATCAACAAAGCCGAAGCCAAAACCGTGCGCATCGTGTTCAACCGCTTTGCCGAGATCGGTTCGGCCACGGTTCTGGCCCGTGAGTTGCGGGCGAATGGCGTCACCACCAAGCAAGGCAAGCCGGTCACCAAGAATTACATCTACCGCCTGCTGAACAACCGCGTTTATATTGGCGAGGCCGTCCACAAAGGCCAATCATACCCCGGCCAGCACAAGGGGATCATCCCGCGCAAACTCTGGGACAAAGTGCACACTATTCTGCGGACAAGCCCCCGCAAGCGCGCCAGCAACACCCGCGCGCAAACGTCCGCCTTGCTAGGGGGGCTGCTGTTCGGGCCGGACGGGGCGGCGTTTTCGCCCAGCCATACCCGCAAGAAGGACCGGCTGTATCGCTATTACGTCAGCCAGACCGTGCTGAAACACGGTGCGGGCACCTGTCCGGTCGGCCGCGTGCCTGCGGGTGACATCGAGGCGGCCGTGATCGACCAGTTGCGCGCCGTATTCCACCAGCCGGAGATCATCATCGGCACATGGAAAGCGGCCAAGCCCCATGACGGTGAAATAACCGAGGCCGAGGCCCGCACAGCCCTGATGCATTTTGATCCGCTCTGGGACGAACTGTTTCCCGCCGAGCAGGCCCGCATCGTGCAGTTGCTGGTGGAGCGGGTCGATATCGGCCTTGGCGGGCTGGATGTGCACCTGCGCATCGACGGCTTATCTGGGCTGGTGCGGGAAATGCGGAAGGCTGCGGCATGAAAATCACCGCCCACACTGTCACCGTGCATGTCCCCTTCACCATCCGCAAATATGGCGGCCGCAAACAGGTCATCACGCCGAACGGCGAGCCCGCCGCCATCGAAAAACCCCGCGTCGACAGCACGCTGGTAAAGGCACTGGCCCGCGCCTTCCGCTGGAAAAAGATGCTGGAAAGCGGCCAGTTCACCACCATCACCGAACTGGCCAAACACGAAAAATTGGCGCTAACCTACATGACCCGCGTTTTGCGCATAAGCCTGCTGGCACCGGACATCGTCGAGATGATCCTTGCGGGACGGCAGCCGCCGGAGATGACCTTGGCAACCCTGCTGGAGCCGTTTCCCGTGGTGTGGGTAGAGCAGAAAAGTTCGATAGCACCTACTCAACAGAACAGAACGAATAACATAGAGATAGAAAATGCATAAACCGTATGCCCCCATCCCGCATTATTCTCTCGCCATATTGTGTGTGCGTTGGTAGTAAGGCACGATATGAGGTATGGACACGTTAACAAAAGAAGAACGATCAAGACGCATGAGCTTGATTCACGGACGCGACACCAAGCCCGAGATGCGCGTTCGCAGCTTGGTCCATGCACTTGGATTTCGCTACCGCTTACACCGGCGAGATCAGCCTGGATGCCCCGAGCTAGTGTTCGGACCGCGTCGAAAGGTAACCTTCGTTCACGGATGTTTCTGGCATCGCCACCGAAACCCGGCGTGCAAGTTAGCCAGATTACCAAAGTCCCGCCGAGATTTCGGGCTGCCAAAATTGGAGGCAAACCGAGTGCGAGACGAGCGTAATAAGAAGATGTTAAAGGAATTGGGGTGGGATGTGCTTGAAGTTTGGGAATGCGAAGCCGGCGATAATGAGAAATTGCAAGACAGCATCAAAGGGTTTTTGAAATGAAATCAGTTGAATTGTTCGCGGGAGCTGGTGGTCTAGGGCTGGGTGTCGAAAGTGCTGGATACCATCATGCGGCAGTCGTCGAGATTGATCGGTGGGCCTGCGACACGCTGACCGAGAACACAAAATGGCCTCTTCATGGGTGGGATGACGGTGACGTTCGAAAATTCGACTACTCGCCGCTAATGGGGAAAGTAGACTTGGTCACTGGAGGACCACCCTGCCAACCATTTTCGATGGGGGGGCGACACCGCGCCTTCCTTGATCCTCGGGACATGTTTCCCGAAGCTGCCCGTGCTGTCAAAGAGCTGCAGCCCAAAGCTTTTGTCTTCGAGAATGTAAAAGGCCTAAGACGGCAGGCATTCACAAATTACCTTGAGTATATTCGACTTCGTCTATGCCACCCGGATTTAACTCCTCTAGAAGGGGAAGAATGGCTGGATCATCTAAAGCGGCTTGAAGATTACGAAACGAGTGGCGCCAATGGCGGCTTGGCATATAATGTTGTTATTCGCCTCTTAAACGCGGCTGATTATGGCGTACCTCAAAAGCGTGAGCGGGTATTCATCGTCGGTATTCGCGAGGACTTGGCGGCTTCTTTTCATTTCCCTGATCCAACCCATTCACGCGATGCCTTGTTGTGGTCAAAATGGCGAGATGGTGATTATTGGGAACGCCACGGGATCCAACCCGTCAAAAATGACCGCGAACAAAAACGTGCTAGTAAGCTGCGAGAGAAGCCAAAAGAACTTCCTTGGCAGACCGTACGTGACGCCTTGCACGACATAACAGACCCTGAATTTTTTCCAGATGAAGCCATGAAAATACCGGATCACCGCTTCATCCCCGGCGCACGCTCTTACCCTGGGCATACTGGTAGCCCACTGGATGAACCCGCTAAAACCCTCAAGGCCGGCGTCCATGGTGTTCCTGGTGGCGAAAACATGTTGCGGCGTCCAGACGACACGATCCGTTACTTCTCCATCCGCGAAAGCGCTCGCTTGCAAACCTTTCCTGATAGTTTTCGCTTTCATGGATCTTGGGGTGAAACGATGCGCCAGCTTGGAAATGCCGTTCCAGTACAACTTGCAAGAATCGTTGTAAAATCCGTTCGCGAACAGATAGAGTGTTCGAATGAGAAAGGTCGAACCCTACAACCCCTTAGACAAGAAAAACCTCGCGGAAAGCGCGGCGAGTGCGTTGTTGCGGCGGGAACCAGAGCCATTACCACCAGAACCGTTTGAAGGCGCAGGCATCTATGCGATCTATTATTTAGGTGATTTTGAGGCCTATAAGCCACTTGCCGAAAAAAACAGGATAAAACTGGACGCTCCAATTTATGTCGGAAAAGCCGACCCGAAGGGTGGACGTCGTGGCGGAGATTTGGACGCTCCCGCAGGCCCTGCCTTATCCGATAGATTGCGTAAACATACACGATCCATCGAACAAGCGAATAATCTTGAAATCGCAGACTTCCGATGCCGGTATCTGGTTTTGGACGACGTCTGGGTGCGTATGGCGGAGCGGATGCTGATATCCTGGCATCGACCGCTTTGGAATATTGTCGTGGATGGCTTTGGAAATAATGATCCTGGGAAACGTAGAGCGACACAATATCGGTCGCCTTGGGATATTCTTCATCCCGGGCGTCCTTGGGTGGAAAAGCTGGCAATGGGAAATACAACCTATGATGATATTCTGGCAAAAATAGACACGCATTTTACTTAGGACCACATCGAATATTAGGCGGGAAATGAAATCTATTGGAATTAAGAGGTTTACCCCACTGTTCTTGGAACCGCGTCAACAACCGTATTAGGAATTTGTAAGCTTAAAGAATTGGAACAATCATGACCGAGGGGCACAATGTAACCGAGAACACCGGCCACGGAGATGGAGGGGTGCCCCCTGAGTTGGTGATAATAACAGAAACCGTCGGACGCGTGAATTTTGCATCGGCCCAAAATGGGGTTGCCGTTGTTAAAAAAATTCTCCTGAAAAACAACACAGAGGAGTCATTAGGAGACCTCACAATCACGCTCACAGCCAATCCTCCTGTGATCCGTGAGAAAACGTGGAAGATCGATCGCCTTGCGCCAGAGTCGGAAATCACGATCACCGACCTCTCCACACCCTTGGATATAAGGCACCTGTCAGGGCTGAATGAAGCTGAAATTGGCGAGCTCAGTTTTGTGGTCGACAGTCCTGATGGACAGCTTATCGAAGAACACAAGAGGTTGGAACTCCTTGCCCGGGATGAATGGGGTGGGGTTGGCGACATGGCGCAAATCCTTGCCGCCTTCGTTTCTCCAAATGACAGCGTTGTCGCCGCAATTCTCAAAGACGCTTCCATACTTTTGGAGCGGGCAGGTAAAGATGGATCGATTGATGGCTACCAGACAAAAGATCCTGGCCGCGCCTGGCTCCTCGCGGGTGCGATTTGGTCTGCTGTTACCGGGATCGGGCTCAGTTACGCCATGCCACCGGCTTCGTTTGAGCTCGAAGGTCAAAAGGTCCGAAGCCCGGCGCGAATCCGTGCCGAAGGTCTAACCACATGCCTTGACAGTACACTCCTTCTGGCTGCCGCGTTCGAAGCCGCCGGCCTCAACCCAGTAGTCCTTTTTTCCCAAGGCCATGCCTGGGTTGGCGTATGGCTGGTGGAACGAGACTTTGGCTATGTAACCGAACCGGATGTTGTAACTGTTCGAAAAGCCGTGCAGGCGCACGAATTCATCCCGATGGAAACAACGCTCGCGACCAAACGCCCGACAATCGGTTTTGAGCAAGCGGTAGATGAAGGCCGCCGTCGCCTCTCGGAAGAAAGAGAAGACGAATTTGTTGTTGCCGTAGATATTTCTCGTGCAAGAGCGGCACGTATCAGGCCGCTTGCAAGCCATGCCGCAACAGACGATGGACCAGCAGATCATGCCGAGGCTGCACCCGCGCCGCTTCCCAAGCCTCTGGATCTTGGCTTGTTGCCAGGCGAAACTATCGAAATAGTTCCGGATACTCCGATGGGCAGGATCGAGCGTTGGCAGCGAAAATTGCTTGATCTTTCCCTTCGAAACCGACTGCTGAATTTCAGGCCAACCAAACAGACATTGCCGTTCCTGTGTCCCAATATAGCTGAATTAGAGGACGCGCTTGCTGACGGACATGGTTTCAAGACCTATGCGCTGCGTGATGACGATCCGATCGGCGAACGCCAGCTTTCGACCGAAGATCGAAAACGTATAGAAGAAGCTACTTCCAGTGATGCATTCGAGCGCGGTCAAATCGCCGTGCCGCTTTTAGGAAAGGAAATGAACTCCCGCCTTCTTGCACTCTATCGGCGGGCAAAGAGCGACATGCAGGAAGGGGGCACCAACACACTGTTCTTGGCGATCGGGTTCTTGCGCTGGAAAAAAAGCGAAGGAGATACGCGCAGTTATCGCGCCCCCCTATTGTTGATTCCGGTAAAGCTTGAGCGCCGCTCCGCCCAGTCGGTATTCACAATTCGCCACCACGAGGACGACGTCCGCTTCAATACCACGCTTCTTGAATTTCTAAAGCGTGATTTTGATCTGCGCATTCCCGAACTCGAAGGAGAATTGCCACGGGACGACAGCGGAATAGACGTCCCCGGCATTCTGGCAACCATGCGCCACAAAGTACGCGACGTTCCCGGTTTTGAAGTTGTCGAAGATCTCTCTCTTTCGACATTTTCCTTCGCCAAATACCTGATGTGGAAAGATCTGGTCGACCGGACAGACCAATTGCGAAAGAACCCGCTTGTAAAGCACTTGGTGGATAATCCGGTCGAGGCTTTCCAAAGCGCAGGCGCCGATCCCGTGCCGCCCCATGAACTTGACATGCGCGTTTCCCCTTCTGATGTTGTAACACCATTACCGGCCGATAGCTCCCAAATGTCAGCCATCGTGTCAGCCTCGCGCGGGCGCGATTTCGTTCTGATCGGGCCACCCGGCACCGGCAAAAGCCAAACCATCGCAAATATCATTTCCCAATGCATAGCTAACGGAAAAACCGTGCTTTTTGTCGCCGAAAAAGCGGCAGCGCTGGATGTGGTTCATCGGCGGTTGTCTGCCAGCGGATTGGGGGATGCAGTCCTTCAGTTGCATTCAAACAAGACGGATCGCAAGACTGTGTTGACCCAACTCGGCAAAAGTTGGGACCGCGCCACGGGTCCTACCGAAGGGGCTTGGCTTCAGATCACAAATGATCTGCGTGTCGCTCGTGACAAACTCAATGCCTATGTTGCCGCGATTCACGCCAAAGGGACACAGGGATTCAGCATATTTGAAGCCATCGGCTGGATCGCGGATGAGCCGGAAGGAATGGAAATAGCGTTCCCTTCCAAAGACGCGCACGATCAAAAGAGTTTTGCTCACCTTTGCCAAATTGCCGATGAGCTTGGCCGGACCTATGCTATTGTTCAGGATGGACCACAATTAACACTGGTAGCTTCCGAGGAATGGTCCTTTGCCTGGGAAGCTCGACTTTTGGAAACCGCGTCAAAACTCTCCAGTGCGGCCAAGGCCACGCGGGCCGCGCTCTCGCAGGCTTCCCGGTGCCTGGGGCTTTTACCAGACGCGGACGCAACGGCAGACCGCCGCGCGCTCTTGCGAGCTTTCGCAATGCGCATCGCGCCTGAAGCTCGTGATATTCGCCTTGTTCCAGAGCTTGATGCCGCGACGCTTCAAGATCAGGCCGAGATTTTCAAATCCGATATCGCCGCACTGGAAGCCACTCGAAAATCCTCAGCTGCACATTATACCGACGAGGTTATTCGCCGTATCCCGGTGGAAACTCTTGATGCGGGTTGGCGCGAAGCATCCACCAAATTCTGGCCACTCTCCGCATTGGCCCAGCGTAAATCGCGTAAATTGCTGCAAACCTATGCGCAATCCGGCACCGTCGACCCTGATCGTGACATTACCAGCCTGTTTTCGATGAAGAATCGGCTGGAAGCCATTGAGCAAAATCCGGTTGCCGTCTTAGCGGGTGAACACCGAGACATCCAACGTCTGGATAGCCAAATCAATCAAGCAATAGCATTACGCCAGGCAATTTCAGATGCCAGCCCTCAAATAGATGACAGTGTAAGATTCGGCGAAACAATGGCAAACTTGGCCCATGCGCCAAGTGGTGAGGTCCGGTCAGGGCTTGAGGCCTTTCTAGCCGCCGATGAAGCATTCATGCGTGCCACGAATGCGTTCGAGACCGCAGGTGGGCGAATTGATCCACAAGAGGACCTGGCGACCATCATGGGCGCAGTCGAAAACCTGATCACGGAGCGCGCCAGAATTTCAGATTGGACGCGCTGGATCGAAACCAAAACACGAGCTGACGCTGTTGGCTTGGGCGCCCTGGTTGAGGGCTTGGAAAGCAACCGTTTCCAAACTGATGCCCAACAGGCCTTTCGCCGTGCCTATGCCCGATGGTGGTTACCACTTGCACTGGACGAGGCCGAAATTCTGCGCCGTTTCGCCCATTGGGACCACGAAGATCTGATCAAAACCTTCCGAGAGCTTGATGAAAAGGCCGCTGAGCTTGCGCCAGCCGAGGTCATGAGAAGGATTCAGCATGGCCTACCTGCGCGTGATGGCGTACCGCGCAGATCTGAACTTGGTAATTTGCGTCATCAGTTGGGGCTCCAGCGGCCATCCATGCCGATCCGGAGCCTTCTGGCCAGTATGCCGGAAACCTTTAGCAAACTGGCTCCGTGCGTATTGATGTCACCCCTGTCGATTGCCCAATATCTGCCCACCGGACAGGCAACATTCGATGTAGTGATCTTCGACGAAGCCTCACAGATCACCACATGGGATGCGATAGGCGCGATCGCGCGTGGCCACCAGACAATTATCGTCGGCGATCCGAAGCAACTGCCGCCAACAAATTTCTTCGGCCGTGCCGATGATGGAGACGATGATCTGCCCGAAATCGAGCGCGACATGCCATCGATCCTTGACGAGGTATGTGATGCGGGAATTCCGACTATCCGGCTCGATTGGCATTACCGTAGCCGCGACGAAGCATTGATCGCGTTTTCCAATCATTTCTACTATGGTGGCGGGCTCGTAACCTTTCCGGCACCGGTGGCTGGATCAGAGGCGCTCCGCCTACACAAGATCGACGGCATTTATGCCCGTGGTGGAGGGCGCATAAATCAAAAAGAGGCCAAAGCGATCGTGGCCATGATCCGGCAGCGTCTTACTGCATGGCTGGAATGGCCTGAAAACAAACGGCTGACACTAGGCGTTATTACCTTCAATATTCAGCAACAGTCTCTAATCCTCGATCTTCTTGACGAAATGCGGCGGGCTGACCCTCGGCTTGAGTGGTTCTTTAGCGAGGATCGGGAGGAACCGGTAATCGTCAAAAACCTTGAAAACATTCAAGGGGATGAGCGGGACGTCATACTTTTTTCTATTACTTTCGGGCCAGATTTGGCCGGAAAACTGGCGATGAACTTCGGTGCGCTCAACAGTATCGGCGGAGAAAAACGTCTCAATGTAGCGATTACACGTTCTAGGCAAGAACTGCATATTTTTTCTTCGATTACCGCTGACAAGATAGACCTTTCGCGCACCCGAGCAACCGGGGTGCGGGATTTGAAAGCCTTCCTCGACTATGCCGAACGTGGTGCCGTGGCGCTGCCTGCGCGTGAAGAAGGCTCTTTGGGGCCCGCCGAAAACCCTTTCGAAGACTCGGTCGCAGAAGCGTTTCGCGCAAAGGGATGGGAAGTGCGCACTCAGATCGGCGTGTCAGGATATCGTATAGATCTTGGCATTGTGAACCCGGATCGCGCCGGTGCGTTCCTTGCGGGGATTGAATGCGATGGGGCGCAGTATCATTCGTCCGCAACAGCACGCGATCGAGACAAGATCCGTCAGGCTGTGCTTGAGGGGCTCGGATGGAATATCCTACGGATTTGGTCAACCGACTGGTTTCGCAACCCCACGACTGTAGCCGAACGCCTGCATGACCAGCTTACAAGCCTTCTGGAACAAGATCGTGCCGCGCGAAGAGCTATGGAAGAGGAACAACGGGAAGAATCTACTTCTTCGGAGGGAGCGTTGCTACTGCTGCCCCTAGAGGACGATAACGACCCAATTTCCGAGGAGCCTTCACCACTCCAATTGACCGCTCCCAAAGCAGCAGACACACCACAGCAGTCACTTTTTGCGGATGCCGGGAATCCAACCACCTACAAACCTGAAGTAGTAGGGCAAAGCCAAAGTCTGGATCCGGACTGTTTCTTCGAGGCCGAATACACACCAGTTTTGCAGGCGTTGATCAAGGAAATAGTTTTGTCAGAGGGACCGCTTCCTGTTTCTTGCCTTGCTCGATCCGTCGCTCACAGACATGGCTGGCAACGAACTGGTCGCCGCATCGCCGGGCGTGTTGATGGATGTCTGGACCAGATAACCTGCATTGATGAGTTCGGAGTGCTCTTTGCCTGGCCGAATGATGCCTATCGTGACCGAACCCCATATCGCGGGTTGGGTTCCCGGAACATCCGGGACGTGTCGCGCACAGAAATCGCCTGGGCAATTGATGAGGAGAAAAACCTTATGTTTGGGGCTGAAGATCCGGTTCTGGAACTGGCGCGACATCTAGGTATAGCGCGTCTGAGTAAAGACGCCCGCACATATCTCGAAAGCTGCATTATTTGGAGAGAGGAAACTGCCACCTGAGCCATAAAGTGTAGATATCCTAGCTGTTTTAGGATCGGATGTGACCTCAAATTTCAGCAATCTGGAGAATGGGTAAAAATAGTTGCGCTCCCATCCCCACCCGCCCAGCGCACGGAAGTTCGAACTACAAAAAATGGTCACTCTAAATTATTGATGTTTTACAACAGCTTACAAAACTGAACCAAAACCCTTTTAGGCAACAGCTTTGGAGAATATCGGGGGTCAGAGAACCAATTCCACCGAACTCGCAGGAAAGGCACTCAACAGCCCACCGGCTATAACCTTTGAAAACAACAAGAAAATTCGGGATCAGCCACAAGCGGAGAACCGGTTCTCGGGGGATAGTGGCGGACAGACAGGGATTCGAACCCTGGAGACGGTTCCCCGCCTACACACTTTCCAGGCGTGCGCCTTCGACCACTCGGCCACCTGTCCGTGATGCGCTTTTTATACGCAAAGCGCGGGCGGGATCAAGCCCTGAATCAGGCGAATTCAGCCATCAGCCAAAAACACATTGAGCCGCCGGTTGATGCGGCCCTTTTTCTCCATCTTTCCAAGCCGAATAGGCCCGATTTCGCCCGTGCTGCGCACATGGGTGCCACCGCATGGTTGCAGGTCTATCTGCTCTGCCCCGCCAATGCGCACCAGCCGAATGCGCCCTGCCCCGCGTGGCGGCTGCACCGACATGGTTTTTACAAGCCCGGGCTTGGCGTCAAGCTCAGCCTCTGAAATCCACTGCTCGCGCACTGCATGGTCGGCGGCAATCAGGGCGTTGAGCTGGTCTTCCACCTCTTGTTTATCCGCCAGCGGGTCGGGCATGGCAAAATCAAGCCGCGCCTTGGCGGCGCGAATTTGCCCGCCGGTAACCGGCAGCGGGATAACCACCGAAAGCAAATGCAAGGCCGTGTGCAGGCGCATCATCCGGTGGCGATTATCCCAATCCAGCACCTGCATATGCGTGCTGCCGATCTCCGGCAAGGCTTGCCCCTCCGTAGGCACCAGCACAATCGCGCCTTCTTCGCCTTTAACCGTAGTTGCAATTTCAAGCGCGCCAAAGCGGCCTTGGTCACCCATTTGGCCGCCGCCTGTAGGGTAAAAGATGCTTTGATCCAGCACAATGCCCTCGGCGGAGTGGGCCGTAACCGTGCCCTCGGCCTGCTGCAGATAGGCATCTGCCAAAAACAGTTTCTCGGTCATGAGGTCTCCTTTGGCTGCAGGGCCTCGCGCAGGGCCTCGCCGATTTCACCGACATTGCGCAGGTTTACGTCGCTCTGGGTGAACGGAATTTCAATGCCTTCTTCTTCAAACCGCTTGGCAATGGCAAAGTTGATATCCGAGCGCACGCTCAGGGTTTTGTTCACATCACGCAGGAATATCCTCACCACGAAATCCAGCGAACTGGCGCCAAAATTCACAAACACCACCGAGGGTGCGGGGTAAAGCAGGGCTTGCGGGTGCGCGGTGGCGATCTCGGTCAGAATATCCCGGACCTTCTCGACATCGGTGCCATACGCCACACCGACCGACACTTTGAGCCGCCCCGTGATATCCGGCGCGGTCCAGTTTCTCACAGCGCTGGCGATCAGATCGGAGTTTGGCACAATCACGGCGCAGCGGTCGAAGGTGTCAATCAGCGTGGCGCGCACCGAGATCTTGCGCACCGTGCCTTCCACCCCGCCGGCCTCGATCCAGTCCCCCTCTTTGATCGGGCGCTCTACAAGCAAAATAATACCGCTGACAAAGTTGGATACAATATTTTGCAGGCCAAAACCAATGCCGACAGAGAGCGCGCCAGCCACTATCGCAAGGCTGGAAAGATCAAGCCCTGTGGCTGAAATGGCGGCAAGCGCTGCGAGAAAAATACCGACATAGCCAATGCCCGCCAGCATCGCGTTTTTGCCGCCCGCATCAATTTTGGTGCGCGGCAACACCGAGGTGCGCACGGTTTTTTGCACCAAGCGGGTGATGGTATAGCCCACGCCAAAAACCAGCACAAACACAAGCAAATCGGTGATCGAAAACCGGCTTTGGCCGATAGACACGCCGGCATTCAGCCATTCCCAAATGTTTTGCAGCTCGCTGCGGCTTGCGCCCCAGATCAGCGCCAGCACCGGCAAAGCTGCAAGGATCATCAGGAAAGCAACAAATATCGGAATGAGCCGCGCTTGGTCTTTACGGCTGCCCATCTCGCCTTGGCCATCCACCCAGCGCTCAAGGAAGGCGCGAAACAGGTCAAACAGCACCAAGAGCGCGGCTAGAAAGCCTATGGTGGTGATGGTCGGAAAGGTGAGGTATCGCCCCGCCGCATAATAGCCCAGCGCCGCCAGAATAGGCGCAGAGAGTGACATTAAAAACAGCACCTGCGCCAACAAGGCCGCAAAGCTGTGCGCGGCTGGCTCTGGCTCGTCCTCGGGCACGGCGGGCTTGGCGCGGGTAATACGGGCCAAACGAAATAGCGAAATCGAGGCGACTACGATAAGCGGAAAAAACAGCACGGCGCGGGTTTCGGTGGAGAAATTGCCCTGCGCGGCCATGGCATCCATCAGGATCGAGAGTGCAAAAACAATGCCAAGCACGAGGCTGATTTTATAGCCTGCTGTCGGGGCGCTTACGCCGATCAGGTCTACCGGATTGCTTTTGCTGCCAAAAACCGAGCGCCCAAGCCACGGGGCCGCAATAAGCGCAAAGGCCGCCATCGGTAAAGCATTCAGAATCGCAATGCCCCGCAGCCCAAGGATATCGGCCCAATACACAGCATATATCAGCGCCGCCGCACCAAGGCTCGGGGCCACAAGTTTGGATAGGTTCATAAGCGCCAATTGCCAGCTAGAGGCCGCTTCCCCCGCTTGCAAAACCAAGCGCACAATCGCCGTAAACCGCGCCCGCAGCCAAAACAGCATTACCAAGCCCAGCAGGCCGATAAAAATTGCCATCGGTGCTTTTTGCGCGAGGGCCTGCCGGCTGGCATCATTTGCAAGGTTGCCCCGCACCTCGCTCCACATCCGCTCTGTGTAATCGGCCACATCGCTCAGCGCCCCGCCCCAGAGGGCCGGGTTTATTGGCACAGGGCCGCGCTCTACCAACTGCTTGGAAAAGCGATCCCTAATCAGGGTGTTGATTTCGGTGATCAACCCGTCAAGCCGCTGAAAGGCCTCTTGCGCCACGGCCAGCGGCACCCGCGCCAGCAAAATGCTGTTTTCCAGCTCGCTGCGGCGGCTGGCCAGTTCGGGGGCCTCTTTGGCATCACCTTCCGGTGCGGGGCCAAGGGCGTCCAGTTGGGCCAGCAGCGCGTCTACCTTTTTGCTGGCCTCCTGCTCTATCGCCAGAGCTTCAGCACGTTGGGTTACAAGGTCTGCCCGCAGGTTTTCCAGCGCGGGGGTCGAGGCCAGCTTGGCCTCCACAATGCCTTCGGCGCGCGTGGCTGTGGCAGCCCAGTTTTCGGCCATGGCAGGGGTGAAGGCATCTTGCGCCAAAGCCGGCAGGCCCAGCGCCAGAAGCATAGCCAGAACCGCGATGAAAGACCGGATAAAAAGCATAAGAACTCCGAAAGATTGATTCGGGCGTAAACTATCAGCCAATCCGCACATCCGGTAGCGCTTCCTTGGCCGCATCAAGCCAGCTTGGCACCGGCAGCGCTTTTTCGCGCAAGAAGGCGGGGTTAAACAGCTTGCTTTGATAGCGGGTGCCGTAATCGGCCAGAATGGTCACAATAGTGTGGCCCGGCCCCATCTCGCGCGCCATGCGCATGGCCCCCGCAATGTTGATGCCGCTGGAGCCGCCAAGGCACAGCCCCTCGTGCTGCAACAGGTCAAACACCACCGGAAGCGCCTCGCTGTCTGGAATATTATAGGCCATATCCACGGTAAGGCCCTCAAGGTTTTTGGTAATGCGCCCCTGCCCGATGCCCTCCATAATAGAGCTGCCCTCCGAGGCCAACGCGCCCGTGGTATAATAGCTATAAAGCGCGGCACCATCGGGATCGGCCAGCCCGATTTTCACAGCTTTATTGCGCTCTCGCAGCGCCAAAGCCATGCCCGCCAAAGTGCCGCCAGAGCCAACGGCGCAGATAAAGCCATCAACCTTGCCATCGGTTTGGTCCCAAATTTCAGGGGCTGTGCTTTCAATATGCGCTTGCCGATTGGCGACATTATCAAACTGGTTGGCCCAAATCGCGCCGTTAGGCTCGGTTTTATTCAGCGCCACTGCCAGCCGCTCGGAATAGCGCACAAAATTGTTGGGGTCTTTATAGGGCTTGGCAGGCACTTCAACGAGCGTTGCCCCTGCCAGCCGGATCATGTCTTTTTTCTCTTGGCTTTGCGTATCCGGAATCACAATCACGGTTTTAAAGCCCATCGCCGCACCGACCAAGGCAAGCCCGATGCCGGTATTGCCCGCCGTGCCTTCCACAATAGTGCCTCCCGGGCCCAGCGTGCCGCGCGCCACCGCGTCATTGATAATATAAAGCGCCGCGCGATCTTTTACCGACTGGCCGGGGTTCATAAACTCTGCCTTGCCATAAATCTCGCAGCCTGTGGCTTCAGAGGCGGCCTTGAGGCGAATGAGCGGGGTGTTGCCCACTGTGGCGGGGAGATCATTATACAGGTTCATGCTGTGGTTCCTTGACGCGGCGCTTGTTAAACGTAGTTATACATTCAGCGCAAATAAGCAAGGTTTTGCCGGAAATTCCTGAATCTCAAATCTGCCTACCCATGCCGGAATGCGCCTGTTACAAACGCTTGATTGGTTTAAGCATAAGGGGTTTTTCATGTTTCCAGATCGTCGCCAGTTTTTGGCCCTTACAGGGGCCAGCCTGACCATTGCCAGCCTACCCGCAGGGCCGGTATTGGCAGCCACGGCCACCCGCCAATTTGCCGTTTATCTCGGCCGAAAAAAGGTTGGGGATTCCTCGGTCCGTCTTAGCCGCAGTGGCAGCCGTGTGGATGCCGAAATCGAAGTTTCTCTGCATCTTAATTTTCTGGGCCTGATCAAATTTGACTACCAGCTCAGCAATCGTGAAAGCTGGCGCGATGGCGTGCTCCAAGAAATGCGCTCGCGCACCAACAATAACGGTCCTGTTGAATATGCCAATGCCACCCGCACCAGTCGCGGGCTGGAAATGGAGGGCAGCGCCTATCAGGGCCTTATTGAGGGCAACCCCGCCACCACCAGCTATTTCACCAGCGATTTTCTGGAGCGCCGCACATGGATAAACACCCAGAATGGCGCGGTTTTCACACCCACGATTGGCCGCGTCGGGGCCGCGAATTTCACCACCAACGAGGGCAGCACCCCCTGCACCCGCTACGCCATTCGCGGCGGGGTCAATAGCGACCTGTATTACGATAGCAACTTTGAATGGATGGGCAGCAGCTTTAGCGTGGCGGGCCGCACCGCGCGCATTGCCATGTCCAGCCGCGGCGATGCACTCAACCGGATCTGGCGCGGCTAGCCCTCGTGCCACAAGCGCCACATTTGCAGCGCGGCGCGAGACAGGCCTTGCAACAGGCGCAACATTGCCGCGCCGCTTCCGCGCTTCGGGCAGCTCCGGCATTGCCTTGGCTTCGGGGCGGGCAAGCCCACCCGCTCAGCCAAGGCACCTTATCAGCAAGCTGAACGGATTCTGCCGCTGGCCCTGGCCTCGCTGCGCTCGGCGGCACCCAGCCTTAATGGCGCACTGTTATCTGCGTCACATCAATAGATTTACTGGCAAATCCCGCGGCGCAAGACGTCAGGTAAAACTCCCACATCCGCTTGAACCGCCTATCAAAGCCCAGCGCTGCCACCTTACCCCAGCGCGCCTGAAACCGCGCGTTCCATTGGCGCAGGGTTCTGGAATAGCTCTCGCCAAACTCCCGCGACCCCGCTACCTTTAGCCCCGCATTACCGATAGCTGTGCGCAGCGCCTCGGGGCTGGGCAGCATGCCGCCAGGAAAAATATATTTTTGAATGAAATCAACGTTTTTACGGTAAGCCTGCCACATCCCGTCTTCCATCGTGATCACCTGAAGCGTCGCCATGCCACCCGCCCTTAGCCGCGCCCGCACGGTTTCAAAATACACCGGCCAATAGCGCTCGCCCACCGCCTCGAACATCTCGATCGAGGCGATGCCGTCAAACCGCCCCTGCTCGTCGCGGTAATCCTGCATCACAATCTCTACCCGCTCGTTCAGCCCTGCCTCAAACATGCGCTTGCGGGCGAAATCGAACTGTTCTTTCGAGATCGTCAGCCCCCGCACCTTGGCCCCGCGCACCTTTGCGGCATATTCGGCAAAGCCGCCCCAGCCGCAGCCGATTTCCAGCAGGCTATCGCCCTGCTTCACGCCAATTCCGTCACACACCGCCTCATATTTTGCCGCCTGCGCCTCGACCAAAGGCTCGTCCCCCCGAAATAGCGCCGAGGAATAGGTCATGCTGTCATCCAGCCACAACCCATAAAATTCATTGCCCAAATCATAGTGGTGGCTGATGTTTTTACGCGCCTGCCCGCGCGAATTCCTGTGAAGCCAGTGGCGAAAGCGCTCGTAATTCCGCGCAATCGCCGCCACCTTGAGCGACGGCGTGACCTCGCGGTTATTCATATAGATCGCATCGAGCAACACCTGCAAATCGGGGCTGTCAAACCAACCATCCATATAGCTTTCAGCAAAGCCAAGCTTGCCCTCGCGCATGATGCGGGCAAACATGCGCACGTCTTTTACATCGGCGCGCCCCTCTGGACCGGCCTCAGTGCCCTCGGCCCTGAAAATCCGCCCGTCGGGCAAGGCAAATTCCATCGCCCCATAGCGAAATTTCTTGATGATCTGAAACGTCGGCCCAAACCACCGCGGCAGGCCCCGCTGTCCTTTTGTACTGTGTAAAATCTCCATGCCTACCCCCTTTCAGAGGCAGGATAGCCTATTTTTGCAAAATCACAAAACCGCGTCCAAAGCGGTGATCAATTTGTCAACCTCTTCCGTGCTGGTATAATGAACAAAGCTCAGACGCAGCGCGCCGTGATCAGGTTGAACCCCCAGCGCCTTCAGCAGCCGCACGGCGTAAAAATCACCGCCCCCCGCCATAATGCCATGGGGCACCAAAGCCTGCGCCAATTCATAGCCAGGCTTACCCGCCACCACCGAAACCGTCGCCACCCGCCCGGCAGCGCTTTGCGGCCCCAGAACGCGCACATCATTGCGCCCGCGCAGATACTCGATCAGCGGCTCCAGCAAGGCCGCCTCATGCGCCGCCGCCAGGCCATGCACCGCCCTGCCCCGTGCGGCGGCATCCGGCTCGAGGCCAAAGTGATGCGCGTGCACCGCATCAAGATAATCCACCATGCCGGCACAAGCTGCCACCTGCGCATGATCCGGCCCCGCCGGAGTAAAGCGCTTGTAGCGCACACCCGCGTTAAAATAGTGGCCCTGGTTGGGCAGCACATCGGCCAAGGCGCGTTTAACCGCCATAATCCCCTGATGCGGGCCAAAGGTTTTGTAGGCAGAAAACAGGTAAATA
>Ga0256839_1002073_pt1 | contig 23060 bp, 23 predicted proteins | sample 354166metaG_FD_185968 | JGI IMG/M metagenome (GOLD analysis project Ga0256839, IMG submission 185968) | Hydrothermal vent microbial communities from Mid Atlantic Ridge, Atlantic Ocean - 354-166 | ecosystem: Environmental > Aquatic > Marine > Hydrothermal vents | place: Atlantic Ocean: Mid... | reverse complement strand
TGATTGAGACCGGCTCCAAGCTGGACGACATCATCTACGAGGAGTTCAAGGGCACCGCCAATATGGAGCTCCACCTCAAGCGCGAGCTGGCCGACCAGCGCATCTTCCCCGCCATTGACATCATCATGAGCGGCACCCGCCACGAGGAGCTGCTCTACGACCCGGAGGAGATGCAGCTCATCTGGACCCTGCGCAAGATGCTGGCCGACATGGAGGAGACCGAGCGGATGAACCGGCTGATCAACCGCCTCCTCTCCACCCAGTCCAACGCCGAGCTGCTCATGATCATCAAGCGGGCCGCCGCCTCCTGAGCAGTGGGTGGCTATGATAGGAGAGCTACCTAAGGTGAAGCGGGGTATTCTCCCAGCCGTCCTCATCTCCTTCGGTCTGGCTCTGCTTGTCCCCGCCTGTGGGGGTGACACCGTCCTACGGGGAGCAAGCTCCATCATCCGCATCACCAACGCCCCCGAGACCCTGAACCTAACCGTTGGGGAGGAGTTCCAGCTCCAGGTGATCCAGTTCTTTACCCGCCGAGACGCAGCCGGGGGCGAGTTTGTTGACTCAGTGGACGTGACCACCCTGGTGCGCTACTCCTCCTCCAATCCAGCCGTGGCCACAGTGGACAATCTGGGCAGGGTGAACGCGGTGGGAGTGGGCCAGGCGGTGATTGAGGCCAAGCTCAAGCGCACCTTCGGCCGTGACGACCTGGACAGTATAACCGTGGTGGTCTCCATGCCCCCTGCTCCGCCGGCTCCCCACGCCAGCGACTACCAGTTTCCCGACCGCATCGTAATTAGCTGGCCACTCCAGATTGGGGCAAGCCAAGTGGAGCTCTACCGCTCAACCGAGCCCAATGACCCCTCCCCCACCCTGCTTGCCACCCTGAGTGGCAACACCATCTCCTTTACCGACAGCTCGGTCACCCCGGGGATGGTCTACTTTTATCGCATCCGCTTCATCTTCGGCAATGTCCAGGGTGAGATGAGCCCCCCTGACAGCGGGATTGCGGGAACCTTTTCTCCCTAGCAAAATAGAATCAATGGGGAGGTAAGCAATGAACCCAAGACCCATCCCAAAGATAGCCACCCTTACCGCCGCCCTGATGGCCCTGGCCATCCTCACCGGTTGCGCCGGTGCTGCTGCCCTGCTTGCCGCCCGCCAGGTGATTGAGGGTTCAGACACCAGAAGCAAGCTCATCGTTGAACAGGTGGACGAGAACAGGATCCTTTCCCTGGTCCAGGGGGAGAGCTTCCAGCTCAGGGTGATCCGCAAGTTCACCGAGATCCCCGTAATCGGAAGTGCGGTGGGCACCACCCGCACCGAGGATGTGACCGACCGGGCCGACTACTGGGTGGAGGACCCCCGCATCGCCACCATCTCTAAAACCGGCAAGGTGACCGCCCTGCGCCCCGGTACCACCCGGGCCAGCGTCTCCTTCTCCAGCCGCATCACCAAAAAGGACACCTTTGACTTCGTGATTGAGGTGGCAGACGACGGCGACCCCCAGAACAACGACCTGCCGGGAGGTGGAGGAGACGGTTTTGGCTTCTAGCCCCCCGTCCCCTGCCCCGTCAGGTAGAGGGACCAGATGTCCACCGCCAGCGCCACGATGCTCACCACCAGCATCACCAGCGCGGGATAGAACTTCTGGGTCTTGGCGTAGCGGTAGATGAAGAAGGCCAAGAGCACCAGCGCCGCCAGGGCCCCAAGCATCAGCCCCCAGCGCTGGTCGGTGAATATCCCGATGGCCGCCACCAAAACCACCACCCCGGCGGCAACCCCGCTCACCAGGGAGGCCTTGCTTTTTGCTTGACCGTAGCCGGCCACTCCCCCCAGAATGAGCAAGATTGCATAGACGATGTTCGCCACTCCGGCAAGCTGTTGCGGGTCCATGGACCAATTCTAACCCGAGGCACTCTTGGGCGCTAAGATATGGCCATGCGTAGGTTTCGCCTGCCCTTTGTGCCCCTGGAGAGGGTGCGGCGCATTGAGAAGGAAAGGGCCCAGCTTGAACTTGTCCGCGAGCGTTCCCGGCTGGCGGAGCTGGAGCGCATCCTCTCCCACTCCCGCGCCACCTATCACCAGGTGATGGAGGAGGAGGCCGAGCTTAGACGCCGCCGTCCCGACCCCACCCTCATCCTCCACTACAAAACCTTTGAGCAGCTCCTGCGCGAACAGATCAGCCGCCAGGCCGAAGCTACCCAAGCCCAAGCAGAAAAGGTTGAGCAAAGCCGGGCCAACCTCCACCAGAAGCTGGTCCGCCACAAGGTGGTAAAGCGCCTGCAAAGTTTCCGAAGGGCCCGCTACCTTCGGGAGATGGCCCGCCTGGAACAGAAGCTCCTGGATGAGGTGGCCCAGAGCCAGCGCCAGCGAAGATCGGGAACGGAGCTCCATGAGTAGGTCAGTTACCCTCACCCTTGTCCTTTGGGCATTAGCCCTGTCGGCGGCCCTTTTCCTTGGCATCCGCCCCGCCGGCGCCACCCCCGTACCGGACGACCTCAAGGCGGAGCTCTCCTACATAAAGGGGGCCAGCGACCGCCAGCTCAGGGCCCTGGTGGAGAACCAGGTGGAGGCGATGGAGCTGATGGTGGTCCACTTCTGGCTCACCCACGACAGGCGTTTCCCCCGGAGCTTTGACGAGCTTACCCGCAGCCCCTCCTGGTTCGTTGAGGTCTACAACCTGTTTAGCGGCAAGCCCATTGAGGAGGTGAGCTTCTTCCCCGGCGAGGCAGACATGGTCCCCCCCGACCAGTTTCCCCTCACCTCCCTCCAGCCGGGAGGCTCCCCGGCTCCTTCCCCCCAGGAGAGGCAGGGGCCAGAGCTTAGGCCGGTTATCCCCACCCACATCCCCCTGGTCAGGGGGGACCTCTTCTACCTCTCCGACGGGGAGAGCTTCGCCCAGCTCACCATCCGCTGGGGGGGGGAGGACGACCAGCTCATCAACCGGGTGATCACCCGCCCCTACAACTACTTCCTCGCCTTTGACCCCCTGCTTCTGCCCCCGGTCACCCAGAGCGACGACGCCCTATTTAGGGTGGCCCTGTTCCTTGAGCGCATGCTGCCCGAGTTCTACCAGCGCTACGCCTACTTCTTTGACCGCCCCACCATGAGCCCCCAGGAGGTGAGAAACCAGGGACCCGAATTCCTGCTCAGCTTGGCCCGGGAGCTCGGCTTTGTCCCCTACAACCCCTTCACCGACGAGATGCTCACGTTCTCCTCCACCTACCAGCCGGGGACCGTCTACCAGGGCCCCCTGACCGAGGAGTTTGGAGGGGAGATCTTCTACTGCTTCTCTGAGGGAAGGATCCGCTCCATCGCCGAACTTAGCGACCAGCGGGTAAGGAGGGCGCGCAAAAGCACCATTGACCGGCGCGACCAGATGGCACGGGGAGCAAAGCAGGTGGCCCCCTACCCACCTCCGAAGGAAGACGGGGAAAAGAAGCCACCCAGCCGCCGGGAAAAACCCTGGCGTAAAAGATGAGCAGAACCCGCCTCTACCTGCTGGGCAGGGGGATCGACTACTCCCTTAGCCCCAGCCTCCACCAGGAGTGGCTTTCAGCAAACCGCCCAAAGGTGAGCTACCGGCTGGTTGACATCCCCGAAGAGGAGTTTGACCGGGTGGTGGCTGAGCTCCTCTCCGACCCCACCACTTTGGGCCTCAACATCACCAAGCCCTACAAGGAGCGAATCGTCCGCCACCTTCCCCGCCTCACCCTGGAGGCCCACGCCATCGGTGCGGTAAACACCGTCTTTCTCCGGGAAGGTGAGTGGTGGGGGGCAAACACCGATGCCCCCGCCCTGGCGGCAGAGCTTTCCCCCCTGCTGAGAGTCTTCCCCACCCGCCGCGCCCTGGTGCTGGGGGCGGGGGGAGCCGCCCGCGCCGTGGTCTACACCCTGCTGGGACTGGGCATAGGGGAGATAGCCATTGCCTCCCGCCGCCCCGAGCAGGCGGGCCGGCTTTCCTACCACTTCGGCCAGGGTGTGCGGGCGGTGCTTGCCATGAGCTGGCCTCTGCGGGGTCAGGCGGTTGCCGGAGCGCTCGTGATAAACGCCACCCCTGCGGGGACCGAAGGCTCCCCCACTCCCCTTGCGGCAGACCATCTTCAGGGGGCACGGCTGGTCTATGACCTGGTCTACACCCCCCGCCCCACTCCACTGGAGATGGCAGCGACCCTGGCCGGCATCCCGGCAAGAAATGGCTTTGGCATGCTTGTCCGCCAGGCGGAGCTTGCCCGAAAGCTCTGGTTCGGGGAATGGGGGGGCTAATCCTGTTCCATCTGCTCAGAGACAAAGCGGGCAAGCTCAGAAAGCACCTCAGAAAACCCCATTTCCCCCGCAGAGACGCGATCTGAAAGCCGGGCAAGCAGCGCCTCCCCCTCCGGTGATAAGAGCAGCCCCGCCGCCCGGTCCATGAAGTAGCCCCTAAGCTCGCTCACAAGCTCGCGCCGGCGGCGCTCGGTCAGGTGCTGGTTCCCCTTGAGGTAGGCGATGTGCTGCGAGATGGCCGCAGAAAGCTCGTCAAGGTTCTTGCCCTCCAGGGCCGACACCACCACCACCCGGGGCCGCCAGCCGTCCTCTGGCCTACTGCCCATCTCCACCGCCTCCTCAAGGTTTCGCCGCATGAGCTCCGCTCCCTGCCGGTCGGCCTTGTTGACCACGAAGATGTCGCTCACCTCAAAGAGGCCAGCCTTCAGCACCTGCACCCCGTCCCCTGCCTCCGGGGAGATGACGGTGACCACCGTATCGGCAAGCTCTGCAATCTGGCAGCTTATCTGCCCCACCCCCACCGTCTCCAGCAGGATGGCGCCAAAACCGGCTCGCTCCATCAGCCGGGCCACCGCAGCGGTGGAGGCAGAAAGCCCCCCCAGTGAACCGCGGGAGGCAAGGCTCCTGAAGAAAACTCTTTCTGGCAGCTCCTCCTCAATGGCTCGGATGCGGTCCCCCAGTAGCGCCCCACCGGTGACCTCGCTGGTGGGGTCCACCGCCAGCACCGCCACCTCTCCAAACTCATCCACCATCCAGGGAAGAAGCTTTGCAATCAGGGTGCTCTTGCCCGATCCGGGGGGGCCGGCAAAGCCGATGCGGGGAACCGGCTCCCCCTCCCCTTGGGCCAGCAGGGATAGGCTATGTTCGGGCCGCTCCTCAAAGAGACTTACCAGCCGGGCCAGCCTGCCCCGCTGGCGGATCAGCTCCGGCCCCACTTTAAGCTCACTCACTTCCTCCTCCCGTCTCAATCACCTCGCCGGTGCGGGGGTTGATGCGGGCCTTGGCAAAGAGGTGGACCCTCCCTTTGGAGTCAAGCACCAAGAGCCCCAGCCCTTCGGCATACTGCATGTCCACCGGATTCTCAACCTTCCCGTAGCCAAACTGGTAGGCCAGGGAGAAGTCGGGGTTAAGGAGGGAAAACTGCCTCAGGGTGTAGTCCCAGACAAAGATCTCCCCCTCGGGGCTAACCTCAACCAGAAGCGGGGTCTTAAACCTCACCACCCCCTCTTCCAGCCCGTCAATGGACTGCATGGGGGAGGCGTCAAGGCGGAGGATCTGGATGCGGCTGTTTCCCGGGTCGGCCACCAGCACCTTGCCGTGGAAGATGTCCACCCCGCCCATCAGACCGCCAAACTTGCCGAGATCGGTGCCCGAGTTCACGATCCCTTTGATGTATGCCTCCCGCCTCGATTCCTCCACCGCGGCCAGGTTTCTGATCAGCTGGCGGAAGCTCATCTTCATCCCCAGGATGCCGAGAAGCTTTCCGCTCTCTGCGCTGTGCACCTCCACCCCCAGCATCCAGCGATCGGCCACCGCCGCACTCCCCTCACTCACATCCAGAAAGGGGCCCATGGCATTGACCAGCTTGATCTCGTCCTCAAACTCCCCCTCCGGGGTGTAGATCCAGATGCCCGGCTTATACAGGGTTTGCTTGGCCCCCGAGCTTATGTAGTCGGTGAGGATAAAGACCCGTCCCTCAAAGTAGCGCACCCCCAGGGGACGGAAGAACTCCCGCTTCTCGTACCACTGCTCAAGCTCCGGGGGAAGCTCCTCCTTCTTTAGCCAGATGTCGTTGTCCTGCACCGCCTCAATGGGGATCTGGTAGGGGGCGATGCGTTTGCCGTTTCCGATCTGGCGGCGAAAGTTTCCCTCCAGGTCAAATACCAGCACCCTAGCCCGATCTCCGTCGGCGATATAAAGCTCCCCCTCCCCCACCGCCAGGGAGGTGGCCTGCCTGATGGGGGGGACCCCGTCGGGGAGCCGAAGTTCAATCACCCTCACCTCTCGGTAGATGGGCTTGGAGAGGTCGTATCCGGTGCCGGTCTCAATGGCCGAGGGGACCCGAGGGCAGGAGGTAAAAAGAAGCAACGCAAGAACGCTTAGGGCAAGATGCAGGGCCTTAGTAAGCGGGAGGGTCAGCTTGGGCACGGGCAGATTCTAGCCCTCCCCGGCGGCGTCCGCCTCCTCCACCCCCTGGATCAGGTGGCCCAGCCGCTCCCGCTTGGTCTCCAGGTAGCGCTGGTTGTAGCGGGTGCGCATCACCTCCAGGGGGATGGGGATACGCTCCACGATCTCCAGCCCGTAGCCTGAAAGCCCCACCAACTTCTTGGGGTTGTTGGTGATCAGGCGGATCTTCCTCACCCCCAGGTCGCGAAGGATCTGGGCACCCACCCCAAAGTCGCGCTTGTCGGGCGGAAAGCCCAGGTGGAGGTTGGCCTCCACCGTATCCAATCCCCTATCCTGCAGGTGGTAGGCACGAAGCTTGTTGGCCAGCCCAATCCCCCGCCCCTCGTGGTTGCGAAGATAGACCAGCACCCCCCTTCCCTCCTCGGCGATCCTCTCCATCGCAAACTCCAGCTGAAGCCCGCAGTCGCAGCGCAGGCTCCCTAGGGCATCACCGGTGAGGCACTCCGAGTGCATCCTGACCAGCACCGGCTGGTCGGGGCTGATATCTCCTTTCACCACCGCCAGGTGCTCCTCACTGCCGTCCTTGGTGCGGTAGGCGATGGCCCTAAACTTCCCCCAGCGAGTGGGAAGGTCCGCCTCGTCTATCCGCTCCACCCAGCTCTCGTGGAGCAACCGGTAGTAAACCAGGTCGGCGATGTACATGAGGTGGATGCCCTCCCGCTGGGCGAAGGCCATGAGGTCCGGCCTCCTGGCCATGGTGCCGTCCTCGTTCATGATCTCGCAGACCACCGCCACCGGCCGAAGGCCAGCCAGAATGCACAGGTCCACCGCCCCCTCTGTATGGCCCACCCGCTTGAGTACCCCGCCGGGCATCGCCCTCAGGGGATGAATGTGTCCCGGCCGGGTGAAGTCCTCCGGCCGAGCCTTCGGGTCGGCCAACATCCGGATGGTTAGGGCCTGGTCGTGGGCCGAGATGCCGGTGGTGGTCCCCCAGCGGTAGTCCACCGTCATGCAGTAGGCGGTATGCTTGGCGTCCCGCGGGTAGTTGTCCACCAGCAGGGGAAGGTCCAGCTCCTCGCAGCGCTCGGCGCTCATGGGTACGCAGATCATCCCCCGCGCCTTGTGCAGGTAGAAGTTCACCTTCTCCGGGGTGATGAGCTCGGCGGCGGTGACCAGGTCCCCCTCGTTTTCCCGGTTCTCGTCATCAAGCAGGATCACAAACCGCCCCCGCTTGATCTCCTCAATCCCCTTGAGCACTCGCTCAATGCGCTCACGATGAAGCTTATCCTGACTGCTCTCCATGGCTAGCTCCATCTCATCCTACCTCAGTCCCGCCGCTGCTTTCCTGTCCCAGGGCCGCCCTGGCGGCGGCGAAGGCCGCCTTCACCACCATGTCCACCTCAATATTTACCCTATCTCCAACCTTTCGCTCGGCAAGGTTGGTCTCCCCCAGGGTGGTTGGCACCAGGGCGAAGCTGGCCCGGTTTCCCTCCACCCCCTGAACGGTAAGGCTTATCCCGTCAACCGCAAGGGACAGGGTGGGAAAGAGGTAGCGGGAAAGCTCCTCCGGCAGGGCCACGGTCAGCCGCCCTCCCCCGTCGGTGGCGGAGATCTCCTCAACCACCCCCACCCCGTCCACATGGCCATAGACCAGGTGGCCGTGGACCGGCTCACCCAGCCTTAGGCTGGGTTCAAGGTTTACCAGCGACCCACTGGCAAGCTCCCCCAGGTTGGTCTTGGCCAGGGTCTCCGGGGTGAGGTCAAAGGTGAGCTTCCCGCCGCCTAACTCTGCCAGAGTGAGGCAGCAGCCGTTTACCGCCAGGGAATCTCCCAGCGCCAGGCTAGCGGCAAGCTCACTGCCCACTTCCAGGGTGAGCCTCCCCCCCTCTGGTCCTCGCTCTAGGTGGACGACCCGACCCCGGTAGCGGATGATGCCGCTAAACACGGGGCGATTATAGGTGGGGAGCCCCTCCTCACCCCCCGCTTATGGCTAGCCTTCTTATCCCCGCCCGCTCAAGCAGGTGGGCAATGAGATAGAGCACCCCGATCCACAAGAAGGCCAGGCCAAAGGGCAGGTAGAGCTTCTCGGCGGGGACCTTGCCCAGGTAGATGGAGAGGGGGGTGTAGTACATCAGCGCCGGTGGAAGCAGGGAGAAGAGCTTGGCGATGGGGGCGGGGAAGTAGGTCAGGGGGACCAGAAGCCCCCCGATGAGCTGGGTGAGCATCCGGGTGGTCCAGCGGATGCCGTAGTTGAACTCAAAGAAGAAGGCGCTTATCCCCACCAGATAGTCCAGCAGGAAGTTGACCAGCCAGGCAAGCACGAAAAAGGCCATAAAGGCGGCAAAGTGAACCCCGGAGGCGGGCAGCCCCACCGTGCCTAGGAGGACAAAAAGCAAAAGCACCGGCACCCCGCCAAAGATGAGCCTAAATAGGGTGCGGCCCACATTCTCCGCCAGGTACCAGCTAAAGAGGGAGACCGGCTTCATCAGCTCCATGGCAATTAGCCCTTCCCGCACCCGGGTGCCGATCACCTGTCCCACCGGCGTCATCTGGCTCATCCGCAGGATATAGCCCAGCACCAGGTAGGTCATCATCTCACCAAGGTAGAAGCCGCCGATGGCTCCCCCCTCCCGGTAGGCGTAAACCGCCCGGTAGACGAACTGCATGGTGAGAATGATGATGGGGTAGCTGAAAAGGTGCATCGCCACCCCAACCGGATAGGCAAGATAGGTGGCAAAGCCCACCTTGCCCACCCAGAAGTAGCCCTTGACAAGCTGGAAGAGCTCGGCAAGAAGAGCCCTGGGGCCGGCCCCAGCCTGGGTTACAACGGGGCTTGCGGGTGTACCGGCCACCCCCAGGCTAGTTGGTCACCCTGAAGCTTGACACGATGGCCTGCACGTCGGGCCCATACTGGGGGTCGTTCCAGTACTGGTCGGGGACCCAGAGGAGGAACTTGATGACGAACTTCTTGCTGGCGGTAAAGATGGCGATCTGGCGGAAGGGGACCTTGTTGCGCAGGGAGGTGTACTCCAGGTAGATGCCCGGGTGTCCGTTGAACTCCCGCTTTTCAATCTTCTCCACCTTGATGGTCTCGGGGAAGGACTGGCGGTCCATCTGGTACATCCCCAGCTGGGCAAGGGGATTGATGGGCTTGCCCTTGGACTTCCCCTTGCGGATGGCCTCAATGCGGGGGTAGTAGCTTGCCACGAACTCGTCCGGATTGCCCTCCAGAAGCTCGTCCGCCTCAATCCACAGGCCCGGCCGGGGGATGATGATCTCCGACTCAACGAACTTGTTGAGGTCGGGACCCTGATACTTGATGATCACCTTGCGCCAGCGCTTGACCGCCCCCAGGTCCAGCGTCTTGGCCTCGTTGTCCCCTTTAAGCTGGACCTGGCTGGCCACCTCGGTCTTCTTCTCCTTGAGCTCCCAGCCCTGTGCCTTGACCTGGACGTCAAAGCCAGCCTGGTTGGACATGCAGCCATAGCTCGCCACCAGGACGGTGGTGGCGGCAACCAGCAGAACAAACCTTCCCAGCGACGCTCCCTTCATCGGATCACCTCAGATTGTCCTGGGCACCCCACCCGGAATGCCCGAAGTCGGGGCCTATAATCCTATCACCGTGGCCAGTCGTACCCGTCACCATGTCAGTGCCCGCAACAAGGCCCCCGAGCGCCTAGCGGCAAACGGGTCGGAGCCCCTCCGCCCTAGCTGGATCAAGGTTCGTGCCCGCACCACCAAGGCCCGCCAGAAGGTGCTTGCCGCCACCGGCGGTCTCACCACCGTCTGCGAGGAGGCCGCCTGCCCCAACATCGGCGAGTGCTGGGAGCGGGGCTCCGCCACCTTCATGATCCTGGGCGCCCATTGCACCCGCTCCTGCGGCTTTTGCCACGTGATGCACGGCCGGCCCAACCTTCCCGATCCAGAGGAGCCGGAGAAGGTGGCCCGGGCGGTAGCCCGGCTGGGGCTGAGGCACGTGGTGGTCACCTCGGTGGACCGCGACGACCTGTGGGACGGCGGGGCGATCCACTTTGCCCGCACCATCCGGGCCATCCGCCGCCTCTCACCGGGCACCCGCATTGAGGTGCTCATCCCCGACTTCAGGAACAAGCCCGAGGCGCTGGAGATCGTTGCCCAGGCGCGGCCCGACTACCTCAACCACAACGTGGAGACGGTCCCCCGCCTCTACAAGACGGTCCGCCCGGGCTCAAACTATGAGCACTCCCTCAAAGTCCTTCGCTACTTCGCCGAGCTCCCCCCCGAGATCCGCCCCCGCACCAAGAGCGGCCTCATGGTGGGCCTGGGAGAAACCAACCGGGAAGTGGTTGAGGTGATGAAGGACCTTAGAAGCGCCGGGGTGGAGATGATCACCATCGGCCAGTACCTCCGCCCCAGCCCCGGCCAGCTGCCGGTGGCCCGCTACGTGTTGCCTGAGGAGTTTGACTGGTTTGCCGACTGCGCGGTGAAGCTGGGCTTTAAGGCGGTGGCTTCGGCTCCCCTGGTTCGCTCCTCCTACTGGGCCGACTACCAGGCAGATCTTGCCGAGTCTGATGACCCAGTGGTCTTTTCCCCCCGCCACCAGAAGCTACCCCAGGCGGCCCGCACCGCCTGAGGAGGGCTACACCTGTTCTGGCACACCCCCCTCACCCTGGTAGCTCCCCCGGTAGAGCTGTTTAGGGTCAAAGGCAAGCCTGATGAGGATGAGCTGGCCGATTCTGGCCCCCCGGTGGAGGGTGAGGGGGTGAAAGACCGCCAAGAGCCCCACTCCCCTGCCCCGGTAGCCCGGGTCCCACACCGCCGAGTAGAGCACCGCCCCCATCCGCATGAGACTTGAGCGGGGAAGGATAATCCCCATTGCGTCAGGGGGGATGGTCACCTCCTCCCGGTAGCGCACCAGATAGGCCCCCGGGGTGAGGCGAAGCTTCTCCCTCTCCCAGGGGAGGGACCGGTGCTCGGGGAGGCGGCGCCGCTGATTGGTGAAGTCAAGCTCCCCCTCCTCCTCAAATACCATCACCTCACCCACCGTGAGATCCACCCCCGCCGGCTGAAGCTGCACTCCGGGGTCGGCAAAGCTCTGGTTGATCAGCACCCTAGGGTCGGCAATTCCCATCCTTGCCTCCTCATCGTCTCTTTGTGGGCCAGCTCAGTGTTAGACTTGACCGGTCGCCGCCGGCACAGCGCCATGGCCAAGGTTAACAGACCAGCCCAGCCCTCCTCTGATAGGCTTGCCAGGTTAAGGGGCGAGCTGGAAAGCTACCTTGACGAGATCTCCCTCGCCTACTACCAGTATGGCGCTGGCCTTAGCGAACGCTTCTCCCTGAGACCCCTGGCCGAGAAGTACCATCACCTCTTTTCCCCCGATACCATCCGCTCTCTGCTGGACTGGCTGCGGGATGACCCGTCCCCGGAGCAGGACTTCTCCCTCGCCCAGCTGGCCGACGCTCTGCTGGATGGCTACATCTCAAGCTCGCTGGCCGAGCCCATTGAGCAGCTCTCCCATACCGTGGCCACCATGAAGGTGGAGGTGGGGAGCCGCCGGGTCTCCTGGCTCAGCCTGCCCGCGCTGGTAGCCGGCGAGCCGGTTAGGGAGAAGCGCCTGATGATCAGCGAACAGGAGCTCGCCGGCCACGCCACACTCTCTCCCCCCCGCCGTCGCCTGTGGCTGGAGGAGCGCCGTCTTTTGGAGGAGCTGGGCATCCCCTCGGTAATCAGCCGCACCGAACTCCTCACCCCAATCCGCCACGAAGAGATAAGACGGCTGGCTGTAACTATCTTGGAGAGGACCGAACGGATCCATCGGGAGGAACTCTACCGGGTGGCTGACCGGCTGGGGGTTGCTTCCGACCAGCTCCATCATAGTGACTTCCAGTACCTCGCCCGCCTGCGCGAGCTAGATGGTGTTTTTCCCGCCGCCCGCATGCAGGGCCTGATGCTAGAGAGTCTTAGGAGGATGGGGATTGAGCTAGGGGATCTGCCCAACCTCTCCATTGACTTTACCGACCGTCCCTCCAAAAGCCCCCGCGCCTTTTGCGTCGCCCTTTCCGTCCCCGGGGATGTACGGGCCATCCTTCGTCCCATGGGCGGCTACCAGGACCTCTCCACCCTGTTCCATGAGCTGGGCCACCTGCTCTACTACGGCCACATGTCTCCCCACCTTCCCCTGGAAGTGCGCCGGCTGGGTGATTCGGCCCTCCACGAGCTCTACGCCTTCCTCCTCCAGTACATCACCGCAAAGCCAGCCTGGCTGACCGGGATTGCCGGCCTGGATGGGGAGGCGGTGGAGCAGCTCATGCCCCGGCTCAGGTTCATCAAGCGCACCATGGTGCGCCGCTACGCGGCCAAGGTGGTTTATGAGCTTAAGTTCCACCGCGATCCCGAGCTGGGCGAAGAGCTGGCGGAGCTCTACTGCCACCTGCTCACCTCCACCACCGGCTTCTACCACGACCCCCGCCGCTATCTCGCCGACCTGGACCAGAACCTCTACTCTGCCCACTACCTCAGGGCCTGGGTAGGCGAGGCCCAGCTCAACCGCTACCTCAGCCGGCAGTTTGGCGAAAGCTGGTTCCTTGACCCCCGGGCGGGGGAGCTGCTCACCAGCTGGTGGCGGCGGGGCCAGGACCGCACCCTGGACCAGTTCCTCACCGAGCTGGGCTTGGGGGGAGTTGACCCCGCCCCCCTGATTGAGGAACTTGCCGCCTAGCCCATGGCTCCCATCACCGCCCAGCTGATCAGCTTCGCAAGCCTTGCGGTCATCGCCCTTGCCGCTCTGGCCATGTACCGGAGGGTGCTGCCCGCCATGCTGGCCCTGCCTCTGGCCGCCCTGGCCATCGCCCTCATCGCCACCCTGCCCACCGGCGGCCTGCCCTCCCTCGGCCAGGCGATGGTCACCGTCTTCGGTGAGGGGCCGGCGATGCTGGCTAAGGTGGTGGTGGCGGTGGTGCTGGGTGGGGCGCTGGCCCGGGCGCTGGAGCTATCCGGCACTACCCGCGATCTGGTCCGCTTCGCTACCGAGTTTTCCGGCACCAGCGAGCTCTCCGCCAGCCTTATAGTGGTCTTCATCACCGCCCTGCTCTTTACCGTCATCGGCGGGATCGGGGCGGTGATCATGGTGGCCTCCTTCACCCTCCCCCTGCTTCGCGCCCTGCGCCTTCCCCCCCTGGGGGCGGGTGCCCTCTTTCTCTTTGCCCTCTCCCTGGGCGGGACACTGAACCCGGTCAACTGGCAGCTCTACATCTCGGTGCTGGGGCTGAGCCAGGCCGCCATTGTCTCCTTCGCCGCCCTGGGTGCCCTGCTCATGGCCCTGGCCACCTTCCTGCTCTCGGTGAGGCTAAACCTTCACCGCACCAGCCGGAGGGAGCTTCTCCTGGTGGGAGGTGGCGCCGCCGCCCTGGCTGCCTCAGCCCTCATCCTCTACCTGCTCGGCCTTTCCCGCCCGCTCGCCCTGCTTTTGAGCCTTGCCGGCTACGGCCTCATCTTTGCCGCCCTGTTCGTCGCCCTGGCCCGTCTCCTTCTCCCCGCCGGTATCCCTCCCCTGATGGCCGGGCTTGCCGGCCTCATCCTCCCCCTGGCCTGGCTCTTCTCCCCCCGCCTGTTCAGCTTTGCCGCCGGCCGGGAGGTCTTCTCACCCCCCATCCCCCTCGCCCTGGCGGCAGGTCTGGCGGTGGCGGTGACTGCACTTCCTGCTGGCCGCCGGATAAACGCCGCCTCCCGCAGCCTGATTGAGGGAGTGGCAAGCACCGCCCCCGCCCTGGTGATCATCCTTGGCATCGGCACCCTGATCTCCGCGGTAAGGGACCTGGAGCCGGTGCGCCATGCGGTGGAGCTTTCCCTTTCCAGCCTGCTTCCTGCCGGTGATGCTGGGTTACTCCTTTTGGGCCTTGTCATCGCTCCTCTGGCCCTCTTTCGCGGCCCCATGAACCTGTGGGGGATGGGCGCCGGAGTGCTCGGGCTGATGCTCGCCACCGGCAGCTACTCCCCCTTTGCCCTGATGGCCCTCTTCTTTGCCAGTGGCCTGATCCAGGGGGTAAGCGACCCCACCAACACCCACAACGTCTACCTGGCCGACGTGCTGGGGGTGGAGGTCTTCTCCCTTACCCGCGCCACCCTCCCCTGGGTCTATCCGGTAAGCGCCCTACTCCTTATGGCCGCTTTGCTTCTGCTGCCCGGCAAGGTGGCCTAGAATGTCTCCCGTGGCTGGGAAAGCTGACCCCTTCCCCCTCCGCCGCCCCCCCTCACCCAGCGACATACTCACCCTCCTCTTCCGCCTCTACCGCACCCACTTTCTCCCCGCCTTGGGAGTGATCCTTCCCTTTGCCCTCACCGCCTCCCTCATCTACAAGCTCTTCGGCATGGTCATGGTCAGGCCCACCATAAACCTGGGCAACAGCCTGCTATGGGGGGCCGATTTCCAGTTCGTGCTGGACGAGATGGGCGGCCTCATCATGGTTGCCCTTACTGCCCTGGTGATAAAGCTCCTCCTCTACCCCCTGCCGGTCATCGCAGGCATTCACGCCTTCCATGAGCTCATGAGCGGCGGTCGGCCCACCATCGCCTCGGCCTGGCGCCAGGTTCGCCGCAGCTACCTCCGCTGGCAGGTGGCCTATGTGGCCGTCTTTCTCCTCTCCACCCCAGCCTTCTTCCTCTTCGCCCTGCCCGCTATCCCCCTGACCAACCAGACCGGACCGGCGGGGGGGATCGCCGTCGCCCTCATCTTTATGGGGATGTTTGCCTGGGGAGTGGTTCTGATGCTCCTTTCCATCCGCTACTACCTGATCAGCCCCATCGCTGCCCTGGAAGACTACCTGACAGAGGGAAGACTGGGAGAGGACAGCAAGCGTATCTTCCTGCGTGCCCACGAGCTTGGCCGGGGGATGTTCTTTACCTTCCTCCTCGGCTGGATCCTTGCCCAGCTTGCGGTCTACTTCATCCTGCTGGTGCTTCTTACCCCCTTCTCCCTGCTCATCTCCCTCATCACCGGAACCACCTCGCCCGAGGTCTGGACGGGCCAGGCCCTCCCCCTAAACCCGGTTGAGGTTGCTCTCCAGCAGGGGCTCACCCTGGTAGCGGAGATGATCGTCGCCCCCTTCCTCCCCCTGCTCCACTACCTCCTCTACCTTACCGCCAAGTCCCACCACGAGGCCTATGACCTGGAGCTCCACCTGGACTACCTGAGGAGGATAAGGACGACCCAGGCAGAGGAGGAGGAAAAGGGGATGCCCCAGTTTATGCCCGACCCGGGCTGATTGGACATCCCACCGATGGGATAACCTAGCAAGGCGGTGTTTGATCTTCAGCTTCACACCCGCTACTCCGACGGTCGCTACGAGCCGGCCGAACTGATCAGCCAGGTTCTGCTACCCGCCGGCCTCCGCCTAGCCGCCGCCACCGACCACGACACCTGGCAGGGGGCAAGAAGCTTCCTCCGCTCAGCCGAAAGCTCACCCCTCACTGCGGTATCCGGCATTGAGGTCTCCACCCTCTATGAGGAGGGCAGCGACTGGCTCCAGGTGGACATCCTGGCCTTTGGCGGAGACCTTGAGCGAAGCGACCTGAGGGAGTTTGAACAGCGTCTGCGAGAGATCAACGATCAGCGCTTCCTAGCCCTGATCGGCTACCTTAACCGGGAGTTTGGCGGCGGCATTGACCCCCACTCCATCCAGGCCAAGGCCGAGGAGCGGGGGGTCCCCATCCACCTGGCCCACGTGATCCTGGCCGCCCTGGAATCTGGCCTGATCAAGTCTCCCGACGAGATCAAATCCTGGTACGAGAGCACCATCGTAAACAATCCCTCCGCCCAGGAAGCGATGAAGCCCCGCCTTGCCACCCGTGAGGTGGTGGGTATCCTAGGCGAGCTAGGGCTCATCACCGCTCTCGCCCACCCCCACCGCTACCCCGACCCGGTGGTGGAGGAAGTGGTGAGGATGGAGGTGAGGGGAATTGAGGCTCTCTACGGCCGCCACACTGAGGAGGAGAGGAAGAAGTATCTGGAACTAGCCAGCGAAGAAAACCTGCTCGTCTCCGGAGGGAGCGACTTCCACGGCTTCTTTGAGGATCAGTACCAACCTCCCCAAGGAGACCCCAACCTGCTCCTGCCCCTGCTTGACGCCCTGGAGGTGGAGTTGAGCTGGGATCTCCCTCCCACACCCGCTGGGTAGTCTCCCACCTTTCCCGGCGGGGACTAGAATCGTGCCATGCAGCTATGGTATCGCTACGGCGATCTCTACCTGGTCTCCTACACTGGCAATATCACCCATGCCCGCACCGATGCAGTGGTCAACGCGGCCAACTCAGGTCTATGGATGGGGGCCGGGGTGGCCGGGGCCATCAAGCGGGCCGGCGGGGCGGAGATTGAGCGGGAGGCGGTGGCTCAAGGCCCCATTGAGCCGGGCGAGGCGGTGATCACCACGGCAGGGAATCTCCCCGCCCGCCACGTGATCCACGCCGCCGGCATGGGCCAGGACCTTAGAACCAGCGCCGAGCTGATTGAGCGCTCCACCCTCTCCAGCCTTCGGCTTGCCCGAGATCACAACCTTTCCTCCATCGTCTTTCCCGCCATCGGCACCGGCGTAGGCGGCTTTCCCCTGGACCAGTGCGCCCGTCTGATGACCGGGGCGGCAAGGAAGTTCTACGACGAGCAGGGAACCCCGCCCGAGCTGGTGGCCTTCGCACTCTTAAAGGAGCCCGACGCGGAGATCTTCGGCCGCGCCCTCTCTGGCTTTGCCGACTCCATCGGCGAGCCGCCGGAGGAGATGGCCAAGCTGCTCGGCTAGACTTAGGCCATGGGGATCGCCCTCGCACTCGGCCTTCTCCTGCTAATCATCGCCCTCGACCTCTACCTCGCCCTGAAGCTAAGAAAAAGCCTCACCTTCCGCATCCTCTTCATGTTCACACTCGCGGTGATGGTGGCGGTTGCAGCTGGCCTCTACGGAGAACATTTGCTCCCCTTTCTAAACGAGGTCTTCTTTCCCCCAAGGGAGATCTTTATCCGCCTGCTCAAGATGATCATTGTCCCCCTGGTGGTGGCCTCCATCATCCACGGGGTGACCAGTGTGGGGGGAGGCCGGCGGCTGGGCAAGCTAGGGGTAGTTACCGCGGCCTACTACCTCACCACCACCGGCATCGCCGTCTTCCTGGGCCTGGTACTGGTCAACCTGATCCACCCGGGCAGGGCCGGCATGGAGGTGGCGGCGGCCGAACTTCCTGAGATCGTACGCCAGGGCCCCCGCCCCATCAGCGAGATCCTCCTCTCCATGATCCCCACCAACCCGGCCGAGGCCCTCGCCCGGATGGATGTGCTCGCCCTCATCTTCTTCAGCCTGCTTCTGGCCATCGGGATCATCGCGGTGGGAAGGCCCGCCGACACCCTGCGCCAGTTCTTCACCGGCCTGAACGAAGTGATGATGAAGGTGGTGAGCTGGGTGATGGAGGTTGCCCCGGTGGGGGTGTTTGCCCTCATCATCACCCTGGTGGCCAAAAGTGGCCTGCGCCCCCTCTTTGACCTGCCCCTCTACATGGCCACCGTGATCCTCGGCCTTATCATCCACGGGGCCATCGTCCTCCCCCTGATCCTGAGGCTCATCACCGGCCGCAGCCCGCTGGAGTTTGCCCGCGCCATGACTACCGCCATCCTTACCGCCTTCTCCACCTCCTCCAGTGCCGCCACCCTCCCCTTCACCATGGAGGGAGCCCGCGATCGGGCCAAGGTCAGGGCGGAGGCGGTGGAGTTCGTCTGCCCGGTGGGAGCCACCGTCAACATGGACGGCACCGCCCTCTACGAGGCGGTAGCGGTCCTCTTCATCGCCCAGCTCACCGGTGTAAACCTGACCTTTGATCAGCAGGTGGTGGTCTTTATCACCGCCACCCTGGCCGCCATCGGCGCCGCCGCCGTGCCTTCTGCCGGCCTGGTCACCATGACCATAGTCCTCTCGGCGGTGGGCCTGCCCTTTGAGGGGATCGGCATCATCCTGGGAGTGGATCGCATCCTGGACATGAGCCGCACCACGGTAAATATCTGGGGCGATGCGGTGGGTGCAGCGGTGGTAGAGAAACTGGCCCTGGGGGAAGGGGAGGAGATAAAAACCCCACAGCCAGCAGTAGAATAGAGCGGCTGAAAGTGTGATATACTATCCTCAACCCAAGATGAGCACAAAGGAGGTAGTGAGAGATGTCGGTAGCAGAGAAACCAAATCGTCCAACAAAGATATATCCTGAGGATGTGGAAGACTTGGTCAAATTCTTAGAAATTATTAGAAGCAAGTCTAGGCGTAGAGACGAACTAGAAAAGAAAGAAAAGGATCTAAACAAGGAGATCCAGGAGGTATCCCTCCAGCTTGAGGAGAGAAAGCCCATCGCCGAGGTGATGGACCGTATCCGCAAGCACCTCAAAAGCGAAGGGGTGGAGCCGACGCCGGAACAAAACCTCTACACCCAGGAGGACCTGACCAAGCTTAAGTGTGAACTAAATGGCGTCCAGCGGGAGCTCAATCAGCTTAGGGACCAGCTCAGAACCTACAAACAGGAGCTGGACCTAATCAGGGAAAAGCACCCCACCCTCCTCCAGCGAGCGGAGGAGAAGTTAAGCGAGGGTGCTCCGAGCAAAGAGCTCCCCACTCTGATTAGCGACCAGGACCGGCTCCAATTCTTCAACCTGGACTACCTCAGAAAGCAGTTCCAAATGAAATACATCACCCCCCTGCTCATCTTTGACGGCTACAACGCCATAGGCAACGTCAGGCGCTACCTGGAAAGGAAGGATCACCACGAGCTTCGCACCACCCGCGACCTGCTCATCTCCGACCTGGACTTTCTCGCCTCCCAGATCCCCGGAAGCTATGTGGTGGTCTTTGACAGCTTCCATGAGACCGGGGTAACCACCAGATACGACATTCAGGTGATCTTTGCCGGTGGAACCCCAGGGGAGAAGGACAAGGCGGACAACCTCATCGTTGACCTGGTGAAGTACATCAAGGGTGACCGCCACGCCCTGGAGGGCTATCCGGCGAAGGTTCAGCAGGTCGCCGAAGAGCTTGTTGAACGGGGCTCTGACCAGATATTTGTAGTCACCAACGACAACGAGCTAAAGTCCCGCGTCACCAAGCTTGACGCCGGGGTTATCAACGTGGGCGAAGTTTTCAAGAGCTGACCCCTCACTCTCTCTGGAGGGGTTAGGATGTAGGGGATGGCCGACGCTGATCGCACCGAGCCTGCCACCCCCCGGCGCAAGGAAAAGGCCCGCGAGAAGGGGCAGGTGGCCCGCAGCCAGGATCTCAGCTCCTCCATCGCCCTGCTAGGGATGTTCGGCCTGCTCATCCTGGCCGCCGGCTTTACCACCGCCGGCATCCTGGCCATCACCCAGGGGCTGTGGGGAGCCGGCTTCTACCGCGACTTTTCTACCGGTGGGGTGATCTCCCTCTTTTCCGACCTAATCCTGCGCGGCCTCGTCATCATGTCCCCCTACCTTGCCGCCGCTTTTCTCCTCTCCCTGATCGCCTCCTTGGGCCAGGTGGGCTTCCTATTCTCCAGCGACCCCATCACCCCAAAGCTTGAGCGGCTAAACCCGGTTGAGGGCATCAAACGCATCTTCTCTATCCGGGGCGCCTTTGAGCTGGCTAAGAACCTGCTAAAGGTGGTCCTGGTGGGAGTGGTCGGCTTTCTTATGCTCAGGGCAAACCTCCAGCACTTCGCCCTGCTCTCCTTTACCGACCCCACCCAGGCGATGGTCTTTGCTGGCACGGTGGCCATCAAGATGGGCCTGGCCATGAGCCTGACCCTGGTGCTTCTTTCCATCGTGGACTACCTCTATCAGCGCTACGAGTACGAAAAGTCCCTTCGCATGACCAAGTACGAGGTAAAGCAGGAGCGCCGGGAGCTGGAGGGCGATCCCCTGATCAAGCGGCGCATCCGCGAGCTGGGTCGGGAGCTCGTCTTTCGCCGCCAGCTCGGCCGGGTCAGGGAGGCCGATGTGGTGATCACCAACCCGGAACACTACGCCGTCGCCCTGCTCTATGAGCCGGAGCGGGACGCCCCGGTGGTGGTGGCCAAGGGGATGGACTTTCGGGCACTGAAGATCATTGAGGTCGCCCGCGAGTTTCACGTCCCCCTCCACCGCAACCCCGAGCTGGCCCGCGCCCTCTACCACCAGGTGGAGGTTGACCAGGCCATCCCCCCCGAGTTCTTCGCCGCGGTGGCCGAGGTGCTGGCGCTGGTGGCTCGCACCGACCCCAAGCTGATGAAGAAGCTTTCCACCCTGGCGGTCTAGCAAGCCCAGGGATATGGGATAGAATTAGCCCGTGGCTGGCGATCGCCCTGCCCTGAGCCTCTCCCTGCCTAGCGCCTCAATGCTCCGGGAGCTGAGCGTCCCCCTGCTGGTCATCCTGGGCATCGCCATCTTCATCGTCCCCTGGCCCAGCTGGATGCTGGACGCCTTTATCGCCCTCTCCATCTCCCTTGCCATCCTGGTCCTCATCCTCACCATGTATGTGAAGTCCCCGCTGGACTTCACCAGCTTCCCCTCCCTGATCCTGCTTTTGGCCATCTACCGCCTCTTCCTAAATGTTGCCACCACCCGGGCCATCCTCACCGATGCCTACGCGGGTAAGTTCATCCAGACCTTCAGCTCCTTCGTCCTCGCCGGCGGGGGCTACACCATCGGCATCGCCATCTTCATCATCATCGTGGTCATAAACTTTGCCGTCATCGCCTTCGGCTCCCAGCGCATCGCCGAGGTGGCCGCCCGCTTCACCTTGGACGCCCTGCCCGGCAAGCAGCTCTCCATTGACGCCGACCTCAACGCCGGCCTGATTGACGAGGCGGAGGCGCGCCGCCGGCGCCGGGAGCTGGAGCGGGAGGCCGACTACTTCGGGGCGATGGACGGTGCCAGCCGCTTCGTCCAGCGCGACGCGGTGGTGGCCATCTTTCTGGTCTTCATCAACATCATCGTGGGCCTCATCGTGGGCACCATGGTCCACGGGATGACCCTGGGGGAGGCAGCCCAGGTCTTTACCCAGCTCACCATCGGCGATGGTCTGGTGGCCCAGATCCCTGCCCTCATGGTCTCCACCGCCACCGGGCTCATGGTAACCAAGCAGGCCGACGAGCGCACCCTGGGCGAGGCAGCCGTCGTGGAGCTGGGCCAGGTTCCCCGGGTGCTCTATGTGGCCAGTGGAGTGATGCTCTTTATGGCCCTCATCCCCGGTATGCCCAAGCTGGTGCTGGCCGCCTTTGCCCTCGGCCTGGCCGGGGCCGCCTTCTACCAGACCCGGCTGGAGGTGGAGCGAGCCCTGCGCCCACAGAAGGAGGAGGCCGAGGAGGAAAAGACCGCCCCCACCCCCCAGGAGGAACTGGCCGGCCTGCTCCAGGTTGACCCGCTGGAGCTTGAGATCGGCTACGGCCTCATCCCCCTGGTGGACAAGGAGCAGGGGGGTGACCTGCTAGATCGCATCGCCAACCTGCGCCGCCAGATCGCTCTCAGCCTGGGCTTCATCGTTCCCCCCATCCGCATCCGGGACAACATCACCCTGGACCAGGGGGAATATGTGATCAAGGTCCAGGGGACGCCGGTGGCCAAGGGAAGCCTGGTGATTGACCGCTACCTGGCCATGAATCCGGTACAGGAGGGAGTAGATATTGAAGGGATTGAGACCACCGAGCCCGCCTTTGGCCTCAGGGCCTTTTGGATTGAGCCGGAGATGCGGATGAAGGCGGAGGCAATGGGCTTTACCGTGGTTGATCCCACCACCGTGCTCACTACCCACCTCTCCGAGGTGATCAAGCGCCATGCTCCTGAGCTGCTTACCCGCGAGGCGGTAAAGGAGCTGGTTGACCAGTTGAGGGAAAACCGTCCCGCCGCCGTGGAGGGCATCGTCCCCGAGCGGGTAAGTCTGGAGCTGCTCACCACGGTGCTCAGGGGTCTTTTGGAGGAGCGGGTCTCCATCCGCAACCTGCCCCTGATCATTGAGGCCCTCGCCCAGCACCGGGCAGAGAGCGACGATCCCGACTTCCTGATTGAGAAGGTGCGTCAGGCCCTGCGCCGCCAAATCGTGGCCGGCTACCTGGACGAGAGCGGCACCCTGATGGTGGCCACCTTCTCCCCCCAGCTTGAACAGCGCATCGCCGATTCCCTGCGCCAGACCCCGGAGGGGACCATGACGGTGCTCTCTCCCAGTTATCTTCGCCGGATGCTGGAGGCGATGGAAGTGGTGGCTAGCCGGATGGTCAATCAGGGCTACACTCCGTTATTCTTAGTGGGGCCCAGGATTCGCCCCTACGTAGCAAAGATCGCCCGGCGCATCGCCGAGGGGGCGGCGGTAGTGAGTTTCAGCGAAATAGAACCCGGGGTGGACATCAAGACCATAGCGGTGGTGGATGTCCCCCCCGACATGGGGAGCGAAGGAGAGCCTAGAGCTGGGGAGGGCTAGCCCATGGCACTGAGGATCAAACGCTACGAAGAACCGGCCAGCGAGCTGCCCCGGCTGCTGAGGGAGATCCGCCAGCAGCTCGGTCCCGGCGCCAAGATCCACACCCGCCGCTTCCGCAAGGGGGGCCTTTTGGGCCTGATCGGCGGGCGGGAGATGGTTGAGGTGGTGGCCATGGTGGAGACCGATGCGGTTCGCACCACCAGCGGGGGAAAGGAAGCGGCCAAGGCCACCTCCCCCGCCCCGGCCACTCCC